>Ga0210397_10000505_pt1 | contig 26125 bp, 22 predicted proteins | sample IncBWH2OmetaG_FD_160126 | JGI IMG/M metagenome (GOLD analysis project Ga0210397, IMG submission 160126) | Forest soil microbial communities from Barre Woods Harvard Forest LTER site, Petersham, Massachusetts, United States - Inc-BW-H-2-O ...
CGAACGCACGACTGCCAAGCGGAAGCGCGACACCGTCGCGCCGCAGCATCCTCTTGCTACCCGAAAGCTCAAACCGACCAAATCTCAACGTTCTGTTGCGTGCTGTCGCGATTGGCTGCTTGATTTCATGGGTAATCGATGCGGTGAGTTGCCCGATCGTTGCGACGCGGTTGGCATGCGCCAGCTCGCTCTTTATCTCGCGATATTGCCGCTCGCGACGGGTGCTCTCCAGCGCAACGGTCGCCTGCGCGGCGAAGTCCGTGATCAAGTCAATCTGCGCGTCCGTGAACGGCTGTACCTGGGTGCGGGCAATACCGATTGCACCGATCAGCTGATCTTCCTTGAGCATAGGCACGAGGAGTAATGTCCGAGCGCCGAACGATTTGGCCCGAGAGAACTCACGATAAGCCGGCTCTGCTGCCATGTCGGCGACGTGGACCGGCGATCTGCTTTCGACGAGTCGAGCCCTAGGACTGCTTGGAAGCACGGGAAAAACGCGCCCTTGGTCCCAACCGGCATAGTACGGAACTGGCGCAGCTCTTAGCGAAACAACACGATAGTCGTTTCCCTTGAAGAGCGTTAAGCTGCCCAACTCTGCGCGACAAAGGCGCGTCGCGTTTGCGACGATCGTGTCGAAGATGGGCTGCAAGTCCTGCGGCGAGTTCGCAATGGCGCGCAGTACTTCCGAGATCGCCGTCTGTTGCTCGATGAGTTCGGTCACCCGATCTTGCAGCTCAGAAGCGGTCCTTTCTCCGTGGATACTCTCGTGCATGCGAAGTAGTTCCTCGGCTTAGATGGTGCGAGCAGCATACCAGCTCCAGCCGCAGTTCGCGATAGCTCCCATGGCTGTCTGGGCCATGCGAACCGAATGTCCGAGGTCCGCACCGGGTCAACAACAGAAGTGGCTCAGCCTGAATAGTATGTCGGTTTCTGCCCTCAACAGCGGACATGCGGCGACTGCATCGGAATGTCGGTTTCGTGCCAAAACCAGACGTGGTCTCTGTACGATAAACCCGGTTAGCTCAGATTGCGCCGTTCGATCACCGGGGATATGCCGGGGTCTTCCTATGTGACCCGCTTCATCGGCGGCGCGATCCACTTTCCTTCCAATGCTTCGGGCTTCGGCCAGTAAAGTCGCATGACAACGAGGAACGGTCCCTCGGGCGCAGGCAGCCAGTTCGTCTCCTTATCGGCACCAGGGGATTTGTTTTGGAAGTAGAGTGTAAACCCACCATCGGCATCCTTCTTGAATTGCGGGATCATCGGCGAGTTGAGCAGGTACCGATTCAGCGGATTATCCACCATCAATTGTGCGGGGAAATCGTACATGGTCATTGACCAAAATGCGTTGACGGGCGGCAACTGGTCCGGCGTAAAGCGAATGGTGTAACGGTTGGCGCCATCCAGCCTCTGCCCGTCAGCATCGACGGCATATGACGGATACATGGCCTCCTGTTGCGAATTGCCGTAAATTCCATAGACGGCACCCGCCATCCGGTAGAGGTAGTTGTTGTTTAAAAACTCCCGCGTGCCGAAAAATTTGCCGGTGCTCACTTGGCGCGCGTCAATCTGTTTCTGCAATGCCGCATGTTCTGCCCAAGCGTCGGCCATCCCCTGCTCGATGGCAGTCTTCATATCGGGCGCAAGCTTCGCGACGTCGAACGTCTTGCCTGCGCCAACACCGATCTTCGCAAATCGCTCCATCAGCGCGGTTTCCGAAGGAACGGTGGGGCAGACTTGCAGAACGAAGTTCAGGATATTGAAGAACTCCACGGACGTCCTTTGCTCCGCTGGTGTAAGAGGCTTGATGAAATCAATGGCCGGTGCGGCCTTCGGCGCGGACTGCCCGAGAAACGCCGAGAGCGTCTGCACCTTGTAGCCGGCCTGCACCTTCTTCACATTGTCGAGGTCGGCGGGGTTGAAGAGCTGCGTACGATAGCCGGGGAATGCAAGTTCAGTCTCGGAGCGAAACACCTTGTCGATGCCCTTCGGGGTCTCACCTTTCCAGTCCGGTCCGGCAAGAAGGAATGTCCCGCCTCCGTTGCCGCTCGTGCGAGTGCCAATATAATCGAAGTTTTGCGTGTAGTAGTCGATGAGCTGGACGCTGAAATAGCGATCCTTCTCCATCGCGGGCACGGTGAGCACCAGCGGTTCGGCACGCAGGTCGGCACCAACCATGGAGTAAAGAGTGTCCGAGTTCGCCGTTTGGATCGCTTTGTCTGCGGCGGTGAAGAGTCGTGCGCTGTTCCAAATCTGGTTCCACGGCGCTTTGTACTCGCGGTTCTTGGTGTCCACGAAGTATGCATATTGCACGCGATAATTATCCACGACCGGGAAGCCATAAATGTATGCCTCCTTGGCGATGGCGCGGGCTTCTGCCGGGTTTACATTGGTTTGAGCGATCGCCGGTGCGAAACGAAGCGCCGGAAGAAGAGCTATGCCGCCAGAAAAGTACCTTCGTGTGATGGATTTCATGGTTCTGAACCCTTTTTGGCTGCAACGAGCTTAATGAGGCGGCTATGCGAGTGCAGTCCGAGCCGTTATGCAACTTTTTTCAGCGGCGGCTTCTCCCACTTGCCATTCAACGCCTCGGGCTTCGGCCAGTAGAGGCGCAAATACATGCGGAATGGCCCGTTCGGCGCAGGTAGCCAGTTGGCTTCCTTGTCCTTGCCAGGACTTTCGTTCTGGATCAGCAGGGTCAAGCCGCCATCCGCGTCCTTCACGAACTTCGGCATCATCGGCGAGTTAAGCAGGTAGCGGTTGATCGGATTGTCCGACAACAGGCTTTCCGGCATTTTATACATGGTAAGCGACCAGAACGCGTTGACTGGCGGCAATTGGCCCGGAGCGAAACGCAACGTGTATTTGTTGGCACCGCTCAGCTTCTGGTTCGCATCATCCACGCCATAGATCGGATAGATCGCCTCCTCTTTCGAATTACCGTATATGCCGAGTACGGCAGCGCCCATGCGGTACAGATAGTTGTTCCTCAGGAATTTCCGCGTACCGAATACGTCACCCGATGTAACTTTGCCCGAGTCAAACTTTTGCAGCAGCGCGGCGAAGTCGGCCCAGGCATCGGCCCTGCCGTCCTCGATGGCCTTGGTCATTTCGGGCGATAGCTTGCCCGCATCGAAAGTCATTCCAGGGCCGACACCGATTTTGGCGAAGCGCTTCCTTAAGGCCACTTCGGAAGGATCTGTCGGGCAGTAGCGCAGCACAAAGTTCAGGATGTTGAAGAACTCCAGTGACGTCTTCTGTGTCTCCACGGTGAGCGGCCGGATGAAATCAATCGCCGGTGCCGCGTTGGGCGCCGGCTTTCCAAGAAAAGACGACAGTGGCTGAACTTTGAATCCAGCCTGCACCTTCTTCACGTTGTCGAGGTCGTCAGGATCGAAAACCTGTACGCGATAGATCGGCATCAGGATGTCGGTCTCGGAACGAATGACCTTCTTGATGCCCTTGGGGGTCTCGCCCTTCCAGCTTGGACCCACGACCAGCACGTTTGCCGCGGCGTTCCCTGTCGTGCTGGTGCCCGCGTAGTCGATGTTAAAGGTATAGGCGTCCGTGAACTGGATGCTGTAGTAACGCTTCTTGTCGACCTCGGGCACGCTGAGCACGAAAGGCTCGGTGCGCAGGTCGAGCCCCAACCAGGAATAAGGCGTGTCCGAGTTGGGCGTCTGGATTGCCGTGTCCGCTGGTGTATAGACGCGGGGCGTATTGCAAATCTGCCCCCACGGGGCCTTGAATTCAGGACTTTTGTTGTCCACGAAGTATTTGTACTGGATACGGTAGCTATCCACCAACGGGAAGCCGTAGATGTAGGCTTCCTTGGCGATCTTGCGAGCCTCTGCGGGGCTGACGCTGGTTTCGGCGTGGGCCACTGTAAGGCGAAAAGACGGAAGCAACGCAATTCCGGTGGCAAACACTCTTCTCGTTATGCTTGTCACGCTGACCTCCCTTTTCGCGGTTAAATTGAACCGTACAATGGAAAAGCTTAGAGCTGTTGGCTCTGCCAAAATGAGATTGGCAAAAATCGTGCTTGACTCGCGAAGAGCAGCCACCCTCACGCAAGCGCGTAGAGGTGATGCCGACCCAAAGATCCCGAAGTCCGTTAAGGGTCTTGGCCGTGTAAAAACGGCCTTAAAGGGCGTCGGTTTTGCAATCCAGAACCGGCTCGGTCTCAGGCCACGATCGCGGCCATCAGCGGCTTGGTCCCGATGATGTTGATGACCCGTGTCAGGTTATAGGCCAGAACCGAGAGAGCCATCTCGGCGGCTACTTTTGGAAGCGTTTTCGTGAGGAAGTGTGTCGCTCCCATGCGGGCCTTCATCGTGCCAAACGGATGCTCGACTGTCTCGCGACGCTGGCGCATGGCTTGTGGGTTCGCATCAAGGCGCTGCTGCACAGCATCGAGCAGTTGCTCATGCTCCCATCGCGGAATCCGCCGCTCTGGCCCGGTCGTACATTGCGATTTGAGCGAACAATTTTGACAGGCTGTGGTCCAGTAGCGCCTTATCCGCTTGCCATCTTCCTCGCTCGTAAAGCGATAAGGCAGTTGCTCCCCAGCTGGACAGCGATAGGCGTCCTCCTCTGGAAAATAGACAAAGTCCTGCTTGCCGAAGCGCCCCTCCGATTTGGCGCCCGACGTTTGCGGCTTGGGCAGGGTTACCTTGATGCCGGCCTCGTGGCAGGCGAGGATCTCCGGGCTGCTGAAGTAGCCACGATCGGCAACGGCCTCGAGCGTCTCGGTCTTTAGAACAGCCTTCGCCTGTCTGGCCATGTTGGCGAGTTGGGCCCGATCTGAGCCGCTGTTCGTTACCTCATGGGTCACAATCAGATGGTGCTCGGTATCGACGGCGACCTGCACGTTGTAGCCGACGACGCCGGAACCGCGACCACTCGTCGCCATTGAGCGGCTGTCGGGATCGGTCAGCGAGATTTGTTGGTCAGGCGAAGCCAGCATCTGTCTCTCGTAGACAGCAAGCTTGCCCATTTGCTCCTTCAGTTTTGTGAGCTTCTCGTGAAGCCTCGTTACCTTCGCGGCCAGCTCTTCAGTGGGTTCCTGTCGGTCGGCCGTGTCAAGCTGGCTCAAATACCGCGCGACGCTCTCCTCCAGCTGAGCACGCCGCCGTTCCACCTTCGCCCGTGTAAAGTTCTTGTCCCGGTTGTTCACGGCCTTGAACTTGCTGCCATCGATGGCGACGCTCGCCGTCGCGAGAAGACCCATCTCACGGCAGAGTTCGATGAAGCGCGCACATACCTTGCGTAGCGCCAGGCCATTGTCTTTGCGGAAGTCCGCGATCGTCTTGTGATCGGGTGCGAGCCGACCCAGCAGCCACATGACCTCGACATTGCGTCCAGCCTCTCGTTCGAGCCGCCGGCTCGACTGAACCCGGTTGAGATAGCCGTAAATGTAAAGCTTCAGGAGAACCGAGGGGTGGTACGAGGGCCGACCAGTTGCCGCCGGCTCAACCCCTTCAAAGCTCATCTCAGCCAAGTCGAGCGTCTCGACAAACACGTCGATCACCCGAACAGGATTACCCTCGTCAATAAAATCATCGAGGCATTCGGGCAACAGCGTCGATTGCCCACGATCCGCCTCTTCTACAAAGCGCCGCATCAATTCCTCCGAGAATCACGGAAGAATCATAACCGCGGCACTGCCGTTTTTACACAGCCAGGGTCATAAGCAGAAGTCGAGCAGCGCTCTGCCCTTGTCCGCTTTAATCCCGATAGTGTTGCAAAAGTCGAAAGTTGCAGCGGTCCAAATTTTTGGCGAAAACCCGAAGCGCCAAGAGGTCGATGATTCGTATAGTCTCAGTCGCGCTACCGAGGTCGCCCGCGAATTTGGCGCAAGGCGATGAGTTCTCTCAGATCATTACACCAATAACGCGCCAGCGGCCCTCAGAAATTTTGCATCTCCTGCAAAACGACTTTTGCAACACTATCGGCGCCAAAGCGGACGAGGGTAATCTCGCTGACTATTTGCGTGCGGTGAAATATTGTCACCGGCGATCGGGCGCGTGCGGTGAACAGGGGATTGTTATGAGTATGTCCAGCATTTTTGCGCGCATCGTCGCGCTGGTCGGCGCGGTCGCGTTGCAATGGCGGCGGATGCAGGGGATCCAGCCCCAGGCTGCTTGGGGCGGCGCGCCGGTTATTCCTGCGGCGAAGCCGCAAGGGGCGATTCCGACGCTCAAGATGCCGACGGCGCGGGGCTGGCGCGAAGGGCAAATGCCGGTCGCAGCACCCGGACTGAAGGTCAATGCCTTTGCCGCCAACCTCGAGCATCCGCGCTGGATCAACGTGCTGCCCAATGGCGACGTGCTGGTGGCCGAGGCGACACAGGTCGCCGGTCCTGTCCGAAGCATGTTTCAGTATGCGATGCAGGCGACGATGCGGCGCGCCGCCGCGCTTGGCGTCAGCGCCAACCGCATCACGTTGTTGCGGGACCTCGATGGCGACGGGATCGCCGAAAAACGCTGGGCCTTCATGGAGGGTTTGAGCCAGCCGTTTGGTATGGCGCTGGTTGGCGACAGCTTTTATGTCGGGAATACCGATGGCGTCGTCGCCTTTCCCTATGTGGCGGGCGCCGATCGGATCACGGCTGCGGGGCGCAAGCTTGTCACCTTCAAGCCGGGCGGCCACTGGACGCGGAGCCTGCTGCCGAGCGCCGACGGAAAAAAGCTCTATGCCGGCGTCGGCTCGCTCACCAACATCGCCGACGAGGGCATGGAGGTCGAGGCAGGTCGCGCGGCGATTTACGAACTGGACCTAGCAAGCGGCTCGAACCGCATCTTTGCGAGCGGCCTGCGCAATGCTGTCGGCATGGCGTGGGAGCCGACCACGGGAATGCTCTGGACCGTCGTCAACGAACGCGATGGCCTCGGCGACGAAACGCCGCCGGATTATCTGACCTCGGTCCGCGAGGGCGGTTTTTACGGCTGGCCTTATTGCTATTGGGGGCAGACGGTGGACGATCGGGTCCCGCAGGATCCTGCGATGGTCGCCAAGGTTATCCAGCCGGATTATGCGCTTGGCGGCCACACCGCCTCGCTCGGTCTGTGCTGGATACCGGCCGGCACGCTTCCGGGTTTTCCCGACGGCATGGCGATCGGTCAACACGGCTCCTGGAATCGCAGCACGTTGAGCGGCTACAAGGTCGTGTTCGTGCCGTTCGAGAATGGCCGGCCTTCCGGTCCAGCGCGTGATATCCTTTCCGGATTCCTGGCACCCGACGAGCGGGAATCCTACGGCCGGCCTGTCGGCGTCACGCTCGGGCCCGATCGCTCACTGCTGGTGGCCGACGATGTCGGCGATGTCATCTGGCGGGTGACGGGCGCGTAGCGATATTTCTTGGGCCCGGCATGACGCCGGGTTCCGCGTTAAGCACCTTTCAGCGTAACTTTTGAGGTTAACGCATTGGTTATTTTTTTGCGGGCATTTTCACCCTTCCATTAAACAGGGAGGCTCCATGTCTGACGTCACCATTCCCGGCGGCAAGATTCGCGCGTTCGTCGAACGGGTCGAAAATCTGGACACTGAAATCCAGGAATTGAACGAACAAAAGAAGGAAGTGTTTGCGGAAGCCAAAGGCGAAGGGTTCGACGTGAAGATCCTCAAAGAAATCATCAAACTGCGAAAGCAGGACGAAGAGGAACGCGACGAGCGCGAGAGTATGCTCGATCTCTATATGCGCGCCATGGAGCAGGCCGCACCGGATAAAGTCGCCAAGGCAGCCTGACAAAACAGGGCGGGTTGGCAACCGCATAACCCGCCCTCTGTCCGCGATGGTCGGCACGCTATCGACGGGATGCCGCCGCCATCGCTGCGCCGCGCGGGCAGGTCAGGGTGCAGACTTGCTCAGCCGCTGCACGATCGGCTTGAGCAGTTGCGGCGCGAGATAGATCGGAAACTGGGAAAACGCGAAATAGAGCCACGTCGTTCCCGGCAAAATTCCGTCGGTCGCCGCCAGCATCAGTCCCATGTTACGTTGCGAGACCATAAGTCCGAGCGCCATCGCGCGTTCATAGCCGGCCTTGCGAAAGATCAGCGCGGTGACGCCCGTCAGCGCGAAGAAGACCGCGAAGGCGAGCAGCGTCAGTTTCAGCGTGCGGACAGGATCGGACCAAAATCCGCCAGCCACATTGCCCATGACAGCGGAAACAAAGACAAACAGAAATATCACCGTCATCCCGTCAATGAGGCGGGCGTGCCGCTTGATCGCCTCGCTGCCGGCGCGCCAGCGGATTGCGCCGGCGACACACAGCGACCCCGCCAGGATCGCGAGCAGCTTCAGCCCGAGCGCGAGCGGGGAGAGCGTCAGCGCGGAGCCGAGAAAAACGTAAGCAAACAGCGGCGCGGTGACCGGGACAAGGCCTGTGCCGATCACGAGCGTGACCAGCACGAGCGTCGAATCAAGTCCCATCACGGCCGCGAACGCCGGTGCGGCCATCATGGGAGACGCCACGGCCTGCAGCATCAAGGCGAGATAGAGATCCGGCGAGCGCACATCGACACCCGTCAAGCGCCCGATGCCACCAAAGAACAGGGGCACCGCGAGCATGGTCCAGGCGGTAGCGGCAAGCACAAGGCCGGGGCGCCGCAGATATTCCCGCAACTTGCCAAGATCGACCCGCACGAACGAGGCGCAGAGCAGGAGGAAGATCGCTTCGGTGACATAGGGCTTCAGCAGTTCGCCGGCCGGTGGCACGGCGATGCCAATGAACACGAGCGCGGCGATCGCGCGCGTTCCTTGATTGCCAAGCCAGACCAGCGCGGCCGCTGGAAGGGCGACGATATAATAGAAGCTCGCGGGCATATTGCCGAAGGGTGAGGGGAGAGGCGCCTTGGCGGAAGGTCAGGCGCAGAGCTTATCGCTCTGGCGAACATGCGGCACGCGCCACGCTTCACAAAGTAACATCTCGTTACGGTCTATTGCCAGAAGACGCCCGCCATCAACTGCAGTGCACCATCAAAAACCCATTTGCACTCATCGGCCGCGACCGTCATAGTTTTGTAAAACCAAGAGCCCGCTTGAAAGAGGCCTTCAATGACATAACGGGAGGCTTCGCTATGGACGACATCGAGAAGCGTGTCATCGGCAAGGTCATGACGCGGCTGATTCCGTTCCTGATCTTGTGCTATTTCGTAGCCTATCTCGATCGCGTCAATGTCGGCTTCGCCAAGCTGCACATGAACCAGGCGCTCGGTCTGAGCGAAGCCGCTTTCGGACTGGGCGCGGGATTGTTCTTCGTCGGATATTTCCTGTTCGAAGTCCCCTCCAACATCTTCCTGGAAAAGGTCGGCGCGCGCGTCTGGATCGCACGCATCATGATCACCTGGGGGATCGTTTCGGCGGCCTTCGCCTTCATCCCATCGATATCGTCGGCGACCGGAATTCCGACGACGGGTGTTTTCTATTCGCTGCGTCTGCTGCTCGGCGCCTGCGAGGCCGGCTTCTTTCCCGGCATCATCTTCTATCTGACCCTGTGGTTTCCGGCCGTGTACCGCGCCCGGGTGATCAGCCTGTTCATGCTGGCGATCCCGATTTCGTCGATCATCGGATCTCCGATCTCCGGGATGCTGCTGGGCCTGTCGGGTTGGGGACTGGAAGGCTGGCAGTGGCTGTTCATTCTCGAGGCGTTGCCCTCCGTTCTGGTCGGCATCGGCGTCCTGATCTACCTCACCGACTTCCCGAGCCAGGCCCGCTGGCTGAAAGCAGATGAGATCGCCTGGCTCGAGAACGTCCAGGCCACCGAGAAGCGAAACAAGGAGAAGGTCGAACATTTGTCGCTCTGGCAGGCGCTGACCGATGTCAGAATTCTATTGTGTGCGCTGGTGTATTTCTGCCTGAACGCGGCGAGTTACGGCGTGGCGTTTTTCTTACCCACCATCATCAAGGGATTTGGCGTCAGCGACACCCAGACCGGATTGCTGGCGGCGCTGCCCTTTGTTTTCGGGGCCATCGGCATGGTGCTGCTTGGCCGCCATTCAGACCGGACCATGGAACGAAAGGGCCATGTTGCGACGGCACTTTTGATGGCCACGATAGGCGTCGGACTGGCCGGCCTCATTTCCAATCCGATCGTTATCATGGCGTTGCTTTGCTTCGCGCAAATAGGCATCTCCGCGGTACCTCCGATGTTCTGGCCGCTGCCGGCGAGTTTCCTCACCGGTGCCTCGGCCGCGGCCGGCATCGCTGCGATCAACTCGCTCGGCAATCTTTCCGGTTTCGCCGGTCCTTACGCGATGGGCTACCTGAAGGATTTGACGGGCAACTTCACGGCGGGCCTCCTATTACTCGCGGGTTGCGCGCTGGTGGGCTCCATCGTCGTCGTGATGCTGCGGATCGATGCCAGGCGCGAGCAATTGTCGGGTGAAGTCGCGATGGCGCACTAGAAGTCGACGACATTGCTGGTCCGGCCTGAAGATGTCCGCTTTTGAGCGTCGGAGCTGACGCGTTACTCGCGCCCGGCAGTTTCCGCGCAGGACCCGAAGCGAACCTGCGCGAGATTCCGCTCGCGCATTAGGTCGGCGGCGAGTCGAGATAAACATAAAGTGCTGCGATCTTGCCGTCCCGTGCGATGATGAAATCCACGCCGGTATACGCGGGCGTTTCGCCTTTCGGCCCCGAGGTCCACGCCAAGCGTCCCGAATTGTGCAGAACCTGCGGTGAGCCGAGAGGCGTATAAACATAGTGTGGATGCGTCGCCCGTAGATCGCCGGCAAACTTGTCCAGTGCGTCGTGACCGACGAAAGCGCCGGGCGGCACGTACAGCACACAGTCCTCGGCATAGAGTTCCTGAATGGCCCTCCTTCGGCGAGCCGGATCGCCTTCGCCGAATACTTCCGGAAGATTGCGGTTGAGCAGCGTCTCGATACCGCTCACATCTGCGCCCACCGATAGCGGGACGCTATTGTTGCTGGCTTGCTGGTTCATCGAAGCACTCCTTGTTTGTGCAGCAATGATATGGCTGCCGGCTCAACCAGCGAAATAGAAACGACCGAAAGTCATCGTTTCAATTTTGGTATAAGGAGCGGAAAGCTTGCCGCGCGCTTTGACGGCCCAGTGCTCATCTCATCGGCGATATGTGGATCAGCGATATGCGGATACTTGGCCCACCGCTAATGCCTGCGCCCAATGTAGCATTTGGCATAAGCGGACTTCCCGGCCCAGCCGTCGATCTCCGCTTTCGAGCGAAAGGCAGACGTGCTCGTTAGCAGGCGGACGTCCGGTCGTGACCCATTGCGGAAGTTGAAGCCAGTTCCTTTCAATTTGAACCTTTGCCGACGAGAATGGTTGAGGCATTCGGATTATGCAACCATGAGGTCTTGGGAGGCGTTCATGCGTTCGTGGATTGTTGGTTCAATCTTTTCAGTATCGGTGGCTATGTCAGCCTGTGCTCCGGCCGGACACGCGAGCAAAATTCTTGATGCCCCGCCCAGTGGTCACGGTCGGATCGCAAACTTCTACGAAACGATTTCGCAGATCGATCCGAACGCTTGCCAAGCAATTCTTGCTTCTTTGAATAAGCAATGGCTGATCGATGACCATAAATTAAATGTGTATCCGAGAGCCAGCCTGACGGTCGACGCTTTCCTTTGGTCCGACCTTCAAGTCCATTGGGTGCGTAGGCTCGTTCAGAGGTCCAGCGACGAGCCTGACTTCCGTAAATCCGGCGCTGTGGGACCGCGCGGGTTAAACTTGGCGCAGGTAAAAATAGCTGGGCGGACCGCCACTATTTTTAGGCGAGATGTAGTTGCTGATAGCGAAAGATGGAATGCAACACTTGAGTTCAGCAGGCTTTGGATTTCGAACCAAGCATCGCCAAAGTTTCCTTCCGACCGGGAATTGACACAGGATGACTTGCTGCTTGTTAGCGGGTCTGAAATCTTGCTTAAACTTCCAGATCGACTTTCTAAAAGCAGCAAACAGTCTAATTCGGTAGTAGCCACGGCGGCATCTGGAACGACGGAGCCTCTGCTTTTGAACGCCCTTATGATCGGTGGGAAATTATATCTGCTCGCGCTTGATGCCGGAGAAGCCGAAGTTCACGCTCCGCGCGGCGGAGCTGGTACGGTCGATGTTTATGCTTTCAGATTTCATTCTGAGACAGATGTTAGGCCGACCTGCCTTTTCCGCAGCCGCTAATCACGTCATTTAGTTTAGTCGATGCGATTTTGTTTTGCCGTGTGCGAGGTCCAATGTCCGGTTCTGGCCCTTAGCAGACCCCCCGGTGGTCGCGTTGCCATGTCGGTTTTGATCGAACCTGATATCGGCCAGTGGGCGGGTCGCGTTCCGGATTGCCAATCGATCACGTAGTTTCGTATGGTTAGGCCGGAATGATCTCCTTGCGGAGATGAGGCATGCGCCTGAACTCTTTCCTGATCCGCCACGCGGCCGTCATCTTCGCGTGCAAAACCTTTCTGGCCGCGATGCTGGCGCTGCTTGCGGCGCTGTGGTTCGATCTGCCGCGTCCGTATTGGGCGATGGCGACCGTCTTCATCACCTCGCAGCCGCTCTCGGGCGCAACCAGTTCCAAAGCCCTCTATCGCGTGCTCGGCACCGTCATCGGCGCCGTCGCCGCCGTCGTCATGGTGCCCAACCTCGTCAACGCGCCGGAATTGCTTTGTCTGGCGATGGCGCTGTGGGTCGGGCTTTGTCTCTATCTGTCACTGCTTGACCGGCAGCCGCGCAGCTATGGCTTCATGCTGTCGGGCTATACGGTGGCCTTGATCGGATTTCCCGCGGTCTCGGAGCCCGGCAGCATTTTCGACCTGGCGCTGGCAAGGGTCGAGGAGATCACGCTCGGCATCGTCTGCGCCACGCTGGTCTCGACCGTCCTGCTGCCGCGGAGTGTCGCGCCGGCCATCGCCGGTCGCGTGGAAAGCTGGCTGAAGGATGCGCGGCGCCTTGCGCGCGATATCCTCGTCGGGAACGGCAGCGAGCGCGAGCTGAGCGCGCAGCAGCTCAAGCTTGCCACCGACTCGGTCGAAATCGATTTGCTCGCGGGTCATTTGTCGTATGACCAGATAGTCGACGCCAACACCGCCAGAGGCCTGCAACTGGTCCGGCGGCACATGATGATGTTGCTGCCGCTGCTCGCCTCGATTGCCGATCGTATCGCGGCGCTAAGGGGCCTTACAAAGACACCTGCCGCGCTCGAACCGTTGCTTGAGCGTATCGCGGATTGGCTGATGAGCGACGGCTTCAGCGAACGCGAGCCGGCCGGCGATTTGCGCCACGCGATCGCCGAGTTGCGGCCGAACCTCGATGCCGACGCTTCATGGGACCAGATCGTGCTGGCCAATCTCTTGATACGCCTGCGCGACGTCGTCGACGTTTCCGCCGACTGCCGCGCGCTCGAACGCACGATCGCGGACGGCAGTGATCCGGCGCTGGTGAAGCTCGCCTTCGAGCCGGAAGCGGGCATCGTGCTGTCACGCCATCGCGACCACGCGCTGGCGCTATGGTCGGCGGCCGGCGCGGTGGCGGCGATCTTGATTTGTTGCGTATTGTGGATCGCAACCGGCTGGACCGACGGCGCCTCGGCTCCGATGATGGCGGCCGTCGGCTGCTCGTTCTTCGCCGCGCAAGACGATCCGGCAAAAGGCATCAGCAGCTTCGGCTGGTGGTCGCTGGTCGCGGTTATTGTCGTCGGTCTTTATCTCTTTGCGATCATTCCGGGGATTACCGATATCGAGGTGTTGATCGCCGCGCTTGCGCCGACCTACCTGCTCTTCGGCTTCCTGATCGCGCGTCCGGCCACGAGTTTCATCGGCATGGCACTGGCCGCCAATTCGTCGACGCTTCTCGCCTTGCAATCGACCTATGCGGCGGATTTCCAGTCTTTCGTCAATACTTCGATGGCTTTCCTGATCGGCATGGCGATCGCGGCGGTCGTCACCAGGTTAGCCCGCACCGTCGGCGCCGAGTGGATCGCGCAGCGGCTGATGAGGACAAGCTGGACCACACTCGCGGTCACGGCCGAACGGCGCGGGATGAACGACCGTGCCGCCTTCGCCGGGGTGATGCTCGACCGGCTGGGCATGTTGACCCAGCGCATTGCCGCCATCGACGAGACCAGCCGCGGCGACCTCGCGAATTTGAGCCTGCTCCGGGTCGGTCTCAATATCATCGACCTGCGCCGCGCCCGCCGGTTGCTGGCGCCTTCCACGCTTCATGCCATCGATGACATGTTGACGGCACTTGCGGTCGCCGCTCGCAATCATCCGGTTGGTAGCGCGCTGCCGCGTGAATTGTTGCAGCGGATCGACCTTGCGCTCGCGCGGACCGTTGAAGAGCCTTCCGGGAAACCACGGGAAGACGCGTTGATTGGCATCACCGGCATCCGGCGTGGCTTGTTCCCTCAAGCCGCCGCCTACGGGGACGAACCGGCGGGCGAGGGGAGGCTTGTGGCATGAGGCACGAAATCGATATCTTCGGCGTGCTCGTGCCGTCGCTGCTGCTCTGGTTTGTCATTGCCTACGGCCTGCTCGCACTATTGCGCGTGATCTTCGAGCGCACTGGCTTTTACCGCGCTGTGTGGCATCGGGCCCTGTTCGATCTGGCGGTGTTCGTTTGCCTTCTCGGCGGCGTCGTCTACCTGTCCGTGGAGTACTTGTCGTGAAAAATCTCTTTGCGCAAATCCGCCGTTTTGGCCTGACCGCGCTGGTGGTCGCCGTCGCGTGCTTTATCGGCGTGCGTCTGTGGGCTTACTACACGGATGCGCCGTGGACCCGCGACGGTCATGTGCGTGCCGACGTCGTTCAGGTTGCGCCCGATGTGTCCGGCTTCGTCACCGACGTGCTGGTGCGCGATAATCAGCACGTCCAGCGCGGCGAAGTGCTCTTTCGCATCGACCGCGCCCGGTTTGCGCTGGCGCTGCAGCAGGCTGATGCCATCGTTGCCGGCCATCGTGCTTCGCTGGATCAGGCCAATGCCGACCTTACGCGCTATCGCTCGCTGACCGACCTCGCCACCTCGCAGCAGAAGCAGGAGGCGGTGCTGTCGACGCAGCAGCAGGCTCAGGCCGCCTACGATCAGGCGGTGGCCGACCGCGCCGTCGCGCAACTCAACCTCGATCGCAGTGAAGTGCGCGCTTCCGTCAACGGCATCATCACTAATATGGACCTTCTTCCCGGCGCCTATATCACGGCGGGCCATGGCGTGATGGCGCTGGTCGATACGGACACGCTCCGGGTGGAGGGTTATTTCGAGGAGACAAAACTGTCCCGCATCCATGTTGGCGACCAGGTGCGGATCCGCCTGATGGGCGATGCGCGCCCCTTGACCGGACATGTCGAGAGCATCGCCGCCGGCATCGAAGACCGCGATCGCGGCCAGGGCGCAAGTTTGCTCGCAAATGTCAACCCGACCTTCAACTGGGTGCGGCTGGCCCAGCGCGTCCCCGTTCGCATCGCGCTCGATGACATTCCCGATTCCGCGCGCCTTGTGGCGGGACGTTCGGCAACCGTCGAGGTGATTGATCGACAAGCGAGCAAAGGCACCTCGGTGACGCAAGAAACCAACCACTGAAGACGGCTGGTATCAGCGTCCTCCTCTCAAAACAGCAAGAACGCGACAGAACGAGCATTAAAAGATCAATATCGGCTCATGATAGACAGCGGGAGACAATGATGAAAAGAATTGGGTTGTCTGCGATTTTGATCGTCGCAGCGCTGGTCGCGGTGTTGGGCGGCAGAGCGATTTCCGCGCAGGACAAGTACACTCTCGAAGTACCGGGCGGGCTCGCCTTCGCCGAGTTCAGGGGATACGAAGGGTGGCAAGTCATTGCGATCAGTGAGAACGGCGGCAAGATCGCCGCGATCATGGGCAATCCCATCATGATCGACGCCTTCCAGTCGGGCGTGCCCGGCAACGGCAAGCCTTTCCCGGATGGCGCCATGATGGCGAAAATCCATTGGACCCCAAAAAAGCAAGAGGCGTATCCCGGCCAACCCATGGTGCCGGGGACCCAGCACGACGTTGATTTCATGAAGAAGGACAGCAAGATGTTCGCCGATAGCGGCGGATGGGGATATGCCGAGTTCGAGTACGACGCCGCCTCCGACACATTCAGGGCGGGCAATATGGATGACAAGCCGCCGCAGGCGAGCGATGCGAAGTGCGGTTACGCGTGCCACACGGTGGTGAAGGGACGCGATTATGTTTTCACCGAGTACGCTCACCGGTGAGCGAACTGGGAGGCATCGGCCGACGCCCGATGCCTCCGCCACGAAAATCATCGATGCGGGCCAAACGCAGGCCCGAGGGGAGTCGATCATGAACGATGCCGACAACGATCGCCAGCGCACCTCACGCCGCGCCGCGCTCGCCGGCGCCGCGGCTGCCCTCGGCTCGGCCGCGGTTGCCGCGGTGATCTCGCAGGCGTCAGCGCAACAGAAAATCAGCCAGGCCGACGCTACATATCAGGGCACGCCGAAAGGCGGTCAGCACTGCGACGGCTGCGTCAATTTTCAAGCGCCGAACGCGTGCAAATTCGTTCAGGGCAACATCAGCCCAAGCGGCTGGTGTCAGCTGTTCACCCCGAAAAGCTAGTCACGGCTTCGACTTCCGATTTCACTCAGTTCAGGCCTGATAGTTGATCAGCGTCGACCCAAGCGAGCTCGCCGCGGTCGTGGCGCCATTCGCACCATAAGACAGGGACGACTGGGCATCCTGAAGCTGCTTCAGGAAATCCTGCAGGATGTTGCTCAACGAAGTATTGTCAGTCGACGAACCGCCGGTCGACGAAGCATCCGTTGAAGAAGAGCTGTCGAGCAACTGAGCGATTGCTGAAGCTGAACTGCCTCCGGACGGCGGCGGTCCTGGCGGAGGTCCACCAAACCCCTGCGGACCACCGGGGCCGCCGGGGCCTCCTGATCCATCGGGACCGTTGCCGAAGGTGTTGCTGAAGAGGTTCTGCAATTCGGTGGCCTGATTGCTCGTCAGCGCACCGCTGGCGACCTGAGCCTGGATCAGGCTGTTGATCTTGGACTTGATGTCGCCGGGACCGTTGCCTCCCGTGCCATCGGGTGAGCCCGCAGTCTGCGACGACTGACCTGCGGTCAGCGAACTGTTGATACTCGTCAGGGCGGAAGACAGCGCCGACTGGTCTGATGAGCTTACGGTGCCGGCCGACACTTCAGACTGAAGTTCTGCTTCCAGCTGCTGAAGTGGACTGCTGTAGGTGTACTGGCTTGATCCGAGTGACGAAACTGACGACATCAAATGGCCCCCCGCCTAAAACATGAATTGATCCTTGGACGAGTATGGTTAAGGAACCCTGACTCGTTCGCCGCTGATTTGTTGCTGAAGTTTTCTGGCGATGGATTCACCCGCGTTGCGGGCGCGGTTATGCGGAGCCGGTGTTGTGCGGTGTCAGCGAGGCGCGAAGGAGGATCGGGCGGCTGTCAGTTGAAGCAACTCACGTCGCAACCGGTCGATCACGCTGGCGTAGTCGCGCGTTTCGCTCTGTCGGAACAGGCGAACTGTCGGGTACCAGGGGCTGTCGTCACGGCCGAGCAGCCAGCGATAGTCCGGCGTCCACGGCAGAAGAATCCAGGTCGGGCATCCAAGTGCGGCGGCGAGATGCGCGACGCTGGTATCGACGGTGACGACGAGATCGAGGCATTTCACCAGCGCTGCGGTGTCCGCGAGGTCTTTGAACTCGGCGGTCCAATCGATGATGCCGGTTTTGTCGAGCTCGGCCTTGTCGTCGGGCCGCGGATCCTTCTGAAGGCTGACAAAGCTCGCATCAATGTCGAGCAGGCGCGACAGCGCCCGCAACGACGTCGATCGGTTGTGATCGTTGCGATGATTAGGGTTGCCCGACCAGACCAACCCAACCCTCAACCTGTCGTGAGCTCCGAGACGCTCGTTCCACGCCTGGATGCGCGCCTCGTCCGGCGAAGGAAGATAAGACGTCTCCGCAGGAATGCTGTCGAGGCGTGTGCCGAATACCATCGGCAACGTCCCGATCGGGCAATGCATGTCAAAGGCGGGCAGGGGCTCACCGAAGGCAAGACACTGCGAAACGCCTGATAATCCCGAGAGTAGGGGGACAAGCGGGCGCTCGACGACCAGGATGACGCGTGCCCCGCGCCCTGCCACGTCAGGCGCATAGCGAACGAACTGAATGGTGTCTCCGAGGCCTTCGTCGACGTGGATCAGGATGGTTTTTCCCTGAATAGATTCCTCACCGAGCCACATTGGCTGGCTGAATTTCGGGTAGGGCGCTGGGTCCGGTATCGTCCAGCGTGCCTCGCGCCCGGCCCAACCGGCCTCGAAATCGCCGAGCAGCATCTTGAGCAAGGCCAGATGCCAATCCGTCATGGGATTTGCCATCCGCCGGGCGCCGATATGATCGTAGAGCGCCAGCGCCTCGTCGAAGCGCTGTAACTGTCCGAGGATGGAAGTCTTGTTGTTCAGGATTTCAATTGAATCCGGCAGACGCTCGAGCGCGGAATCGAACCAGACCAGCGCCTCTTCCTCGCGGCCAAGCGATTGCAGGCAGGCGCCGATATTGTTGAGCGTGTCGGCGTTGCCCGGCCGAAGCGTGTTGGCCCGCAAACTATCGGCCAGCGATGGTTCGAATTTTTTCAGGCCGAGCAGCGCGCGGGCGCGTGCCTGCAATGTCGGGGCGTGGTTGGGCAGCACCTCATCGCAGACATCAAGGCAGGCGACCGCTTCCTCGAATCGCCCGACGTCGTTGAGCAGAACGCCGCTCTTGTAGGCGGCGTCCTGGTGGCGCGGATCGAGCTTGAGCACATGCTGAAAGCTCAACAGGGCATGGTCGTAGCGCTGCAACTCCAGCAAGGCGTCGCCCATCTGCTTCCATAGTGCGGCATCATCCGGCTTGAGCTGGACCGCCTTGTCGAAGGCTTTCAGCGCCTCTTCGCGCCGGCCCTGCTTCAACAGCGTGGTTGCAAGACTTGCGATATAATCCGGTTTCGGCTCCTGTGCGATCGCGCGGGCCGTCCACTCCAGCGCGTGATCGTACTGTCCGGCGCGGAAGGCGATCAGTCCCATCAGGTGCAGGGCGCCGGCGTGATCGGGATCGGATGCCAGCAATTTTTGGCAACAAATTTGGGCTTCGAGCGATTGCCCCGATTGCAGATGGCGATGGCCGGCTTCGCATTGCGCAGCCGGCATCATCTCGCCAGCATCCGTCTTTTTCTCGGCCCGGCGGTCTCTGCGGTTCATCGGCACTTCTGGGATCGAGGCAGGGTCTTAGGCTCTATATGATTCGTGCTTCGTCCTCATCGACAAGCTGGTTTGGCATGGACGGTCTGCGCTGCGGGTCTTGAACTTGGGTGGCTTCCTGGAAGAGACTTGGAGCCATCGTTGTGTAACCGGCTTGCCGCCTGGCAGGGGAAGAAAGCGCCATGCATAAATCTGAAATATTCATCGCTGCGCTCTTTGCTGTCTCGGCGTCTGTCGCCTTGGCCGCCCCCGTCAGGCATGCGGGTGAGTGGGAGACCACGATCGACAAGGGGCAGCCGCTGGTCGCCTGTTTTCCCGTCGACGAGACGCTCGATGAGAACACCCTGATGCGGCCGCTGGCGAAGATTCCCGGCGCCAATTGCAAGGTCGACAGCGTCAAAACCGTCGGCGACGTCACTTCGATTTCGATGCAATGTGTGATCGGCGGCAGCACGATGACCTCAAGCGCGACGATTACCGCGACGGGGCCCGATGCCATCACCAGCAGGGTGCAATCCAAGGGTGGGGCCATCAAGTTGCCCAATGGGCAGACCGTGCCGATTCCGGATAGCGATACCGTAACGGTTTCGCGCCGGCTCGGACCGTGCAAGCCGGGCGACCGGCAGATCACGCATTAATGGGGAACCGCGCGCTATAAAGCAGACGCCGCCGCGGCCGATTGTCCCGCGCCAGGCAGCCAGTTCCGGGTGGTGCGGCCAGTCCTGCGTCCTACGCGGCCTAAAGCCGCCCTTTCCCCGCCGTATTCGCCGTGTTAACCCGATGAGACCACGGGCGAAGTTAGCTTTTCAGTGTCGCGCGCCCGATTCGCTTGTAATAATCGCGAGATGATCAGAACCCACCTGCTGACCGGTTTTGCGGCCATTGTTGCCGCTGCGATGATCTCGTTTGCGCCGCCGGCGCACGCGCAGATCGGCAATATCTTTTCCGATCAGCCTCGGCCGCCGGGCAGCGTTCCCCGTGGTGGCCAGCAGCCGCAGGCCGTTCCCGACGACGAAGAAGAAGTCCCCGAGTTGCCGCGCGGGCGCCTCTTGCCGACGCCCAACCGGCCGCCGCCGGGTCAGGGCGTGCCGCCGCCGGGAAGCGTGACGTCGCAGCCGCTCGCGCCGCCGCCCGGCACCACGGTCATTCCGCAAAATTCGCAGCCTGGTGTCGCCGTGACGCCGCCGCAACCCGGTCAGGTGCAACCCAATCAGGGTGTCGCGGTTGCGCCGCCCGGCGTCAACGTTCCACCGGGGCAGCGTCCGCAACAGAGGGGCGCGGTGCCGCCGGCGCCCGCCACATTGCAGCCCGGTGACGAGGTCGTGACCGAGCCGCCGGCGCAGAAGATCGTCAACAAGAAGGCGAGCTTTTCGGGATTGGACAAGATTACCGGCCGCATCATCAATTTCGATGAAGACATCGGCGAGACCGTTCAGTTCGGCGCGCTGCGCGTGAAGACCGACGCCTGCTACACCCGCCCCGCCACCGAGGCGGCCAACACCGACGCCTTTGTCGAGGTCGACGAAATTACCTTGCAGGGTGAAGTGAAGCGGATTTTTTCGGGCTGGATGTTTGCTGCAAGCCCGGGCCTGCACGGCATCGAGCATCCGATCTACGACATCTGGCTGACCGATTGCAAAGCGCCGGACGCGACCGTCGTCAGCGTGCAAACCGACGCGCCGAAGCCGGCTCCGCCGCCGCCGCAAAAGCGGCCGCCGGCACCGAAACAGCAGGTGCAACAGGCGCCGCGGCCGCTGCCGCCGCCACAGGCGCAGGTCCAGCAACAGCCGCCGCCACAGCCTCAGCCGCAACCGCCGCCACAGTCCGGCGGCCTGTTCGGAATTTTCCGGCAGTAAGTTAGTTGCGCGCGGCGATGATTTCGAGCGCGCGCGCGCCGGCAAGCGGCGGATCGGCGGGCAGCCTGTAAAAGTCCGCTTCGCCCTTCAGTGCCTTGTCGAGCAGCGCGGTATAGCGGCGCCGTGGAACTTCGGTCGCCCCGAAACTGCGCAGGTGCTCGGTCACATATTGCGTGTCGAGCAGTTCAAACCCTCCGGCGATCAGTCGGGCGACGAGATGCACGAGTGCCACCTTCGAGGCGTCGCGGACACGATGAAACATGCTCTCGCCGAAGAAGGCCCGGCCGAGACTGACGCCATAAAGCCCGCCGACGAGATCGTCGTCCTTCCAGACCTCGACGCTGTGGGCGTGGCCTAATCCATGCAGCCCGACATAGAGATCGCGGATCCGCTGATTGATCCAGGTATCGTTGCGGCCGGCTTGCGGCGCGGCGCAGCCGGCAATGACGGCCTTGAAGGCACGGTTGACCGTGACCGTAAAGGCATCGGTGCGCACGGTGCGGGCGAGGCGGGAGGCGATACGGAAGGCATCAAGCGGGATCACACCGCGCATTTCCGGCTCGACCCAGAACAGGCTTGGATCGTCGGCGCTTTCGGCCATCGGGAAAATGCCGCAGGCGTAAGCGCGCAGCAGCACTTCGGGCGTGATCTCGGAATTAGCGGTGTCGCGCGGCGTCATGGTGCGAAGGTTAGCAGGCTTCCGCGAGCCCGCGGCAAAACATTACGAAGCAAAATATCAAGAGACCTGGTTCGCCGTCTCAGCGGTGGCCTTGGCTTTGGTCTGACCGGCCAACGGAAACCGAAGCACGATCCTCGTTCCTGAATGAGCCGGGTCGCGCTCCACGCTTGCGGCCAGCTTTGCCGCCATCGCGGTGACGATGCGTTGTCCCATTCCGGTCGAGCGCGGATCGGTCTTGGCATTCAGCCCGACGCCATTGTCGGCGATGCAAAGCTCCAGCTCCCTGCCTCGTCCGGTCAGGTCGACATGAATCGGACCGGCACCATCCGGATAGGCGTATTTCACCGCGTTCATCACCAGTTCGTTGACGATGATCCCGATCGCAACGGCCCGGTCAGGATCGATCTCGATCGCTTCGGCTTTCAGCGTCAGCCGCGACATCCTGTTGCCTTCGGCGGACCGCCGGAGATCCTCGAGCAGCGCGTCGAGATATTGATTGAGCAGCACGCTTTTCAGGTCATGGGAAGTATAGAGCCGGCGATGGACCTGGGCGACGGCGGCGACACGTCCCATGGCATTGGTGAGTGCGGCCTTGACGTCGTCCTCCGCCGCCGAACTCGCCTGCAGGTGCAACAGCGACGCGATGATTTGCAGGCTGTTGCCGACGCGGTGATTGACCTCGCGCAACAGCACCTCGCGTTCGGCGGCAAGCGCCGCAAAGCGGTCGCGTGAGGCGTGCACCTCGGCCTCGGCGTCGTCGCGGGCTTTTTGCAGGCGTGCCTGTCGCAGCGCGCCGTCAACGGCGACCTGGAGCAGCGGAACGAAGTCGCCTTGCACGTCCTTCACCAGATAGTCGGCCGCTCCTGCCTTGAGCGCGGTGACGGCAATCTTGGAATCCTGCGAAGCGGTGACGAACACCACCGGCGGCGCATTCGCTATCGCCATGATCCGCTCGAGCGTTTCCAGCCCGTCCAGACCCGGCATGTACTGATCGAGCGCGATGACGTCGATGCCGCCTTGCGCCAGACGATCCAGGCCCTCCGTCCCGCTCCCGGCGTGGACGACCTTCAGCCCGAGCCGTGTCAGACCGCGATCGACCAGGCGTGCGAGCGCCTTGTCGTCGTCGATATAAAGCAGCGTGGGCGTCTCAGCGTTCATGTGGTGCAAGGGGGAATCTGGATGACCGAGAAGAACAATCCCAATTGCCTGATAGCGTTGGCGAAGCTTTCGTAGTTGACGGGCTTGGTGATGTAGACATTGCAGCCGAGCTCATAACAACGCTTGATCTCCTGGGAGTCGTCGGTCGTGGTCAGCACCACGACCGGCGTCGACTTGAGATGCTTGTTTTCCTTGACCCGTTGCAGGATTTCGACCCCGCCCATGTCGGGCAGGTTCAGGTCGAGCAGGATCAGCAGCGCTTCTCCCTTGTGATCGAGCCCGGAGCCGTCGCTCCCGAACAGATACCGTACGGCGGCCGTGCCGCTTGTAAACGGCACAATTTCGTTATTGACGCCGGAGCGGCGGATATTGCGTTCGATTAGACGGGCGTGACCCTCGTCGTCTTCGATCATGATGATACTGACCGGTTTGCTCATGAATCCCTGTTCCGACGGTTGACGTTCCAGTTGATAGGAAGGGTTACTGTGAAGGTACTTCCTTTATCAAGTTCCGATGCGACCGACATGGTGCCGCCCAGCCGGCGAACCAGGGTGCGGACATGGGCAAGGCCAATCCCCTGACCCGGTTTGTCCTGCGTTCCGGCGCGCCGGAACAGGTCGAAAATGCGCTGGTGATCCTTGGGGTCGATACCACGGCCGTTGTCGGCAATCTCGAAGATGGCATATCCGAGTTTGGTGCGGCCCCGGACCGATATGTCGCCGGGAACACCGGGCTTGAGGTATTTGAGTGCGTTGTCGATCAGGTTGGAGAAAATCTGCTCCAGCGCGAGGCGGTCGCTGGTGATTTCAGGCAGCGGTTCGATGCGGATCTCGGCTTGCGCCTCCGAGGCCTGATGCGCAACGGTTGTGACGATCGCCTCGATCAGTTCTCTGGTGTCGATCCTGACCGGATCGAATTCGCGCCGTCCCTCGCGGGTAAGGCCAAGGATGGCCGAAATCAGCCGGTCCATCTTGGCGATCGACGATTTGATGAATTCGAGAGCTTCGGAAAAACCTTCGAGTAATTGCTTGTCTTCCGCGTCCAGGGCGCCTTCGACGCCGTCGCCGTCCGCCTTTGGCGGTGGGGCGGAGATCGTGGCGAGGCGCAAGGTGCCGATCCGCCTGAAAATATCGCCGCGCAGTTCCTCAAGCTCGCTGGTGAAGCCCATGATGTTGACCAAAGGCGAGCGAAGATCGTGGCTGACGATATAGGCAAAGCGCTGAATTTCGTTGTTGGCCTCGCGAAGATCGGCGGTGCGTTCGTCCACCGTGGTTTCGAGGTTGAGGTTGTTGTCGAGCAATTGTGCTTCGGCCTTGTCGCGTGCGCGGGTCGAACGGCGAACCAGGAAAACGGAAATGCCGCCCAGCAGGATGACCAGAGCTGAGCCCATGACCGTTACGATAGACGCAAGCCGTTCCGTGCGGTCCGCGGTGGTGGTGCGCAACATGAACAGGCGCTCTTCTTCCGTCCGCATCCGACCGGCAATTTCATCGATGCGCTGGACGGCCCCGCCGGAGTCGGACGTGCGCAACATGGCGATTCCGCCGGCCGTGTCATGCCGTTTGGCGAAGCCGATGGCTTTTTCGAATTCATCGAGCCGCGCCTGCACCGGCTGGCGTAACTGATTGGAATTATCGATCTGCACAGGGTTGTCGCCGGCCTGTTTGATCAGCTTGTCGATATCGGAATGAACGCTGGCAGCCGTGGCCTGGTATTCGTCGAGAAAGCGCTGTTCTTCAGTCAAGAGGTAGCCGCGCGCCGCACTTTCGGTGGTACGAATGCGCAAAAGCAGGGTTGAAATCTGGTTTTCAACCTCGAGCGTATGCACAACCCAGTCGTTGTCCTCGCGGGCGCGATTGACGAGGATGACGGACAGGGTGCTGACGGCGACCAGCACCAGAAATCCCGCCGCGAGCAGGAAGGTTTGCCCCACGGCGCGTTTGCTTTTCGCGCCGGGCGTTCCAGTTGTCGCGCTAAATGAAATCAAAACCACCTAAAGGAAAACTCTGGCAGATCCAACGCACAAGCCGTGTTTTGGTTCCAGAGCGCGGAACTTTTCGCCTCAGGGCCGGAAAGTCCTGAAATTCAGCTCGTCGATTGGCCTGCGAGATACTGCTCCAGCCAGTGAATATGGTAGTCGCCGTCGATGATGTCGGTCTCCCGCACCAACGCGCGGAACAGCGGCAGGGTGGTTTCGATGCCGTCCACGACCATCTCGTCCAGCGCCCGACGCAGCCGCATCAGGCACTCGGCCCGGGTCTTGCCGTGCACGATCAGCTTGCCGACCAGGGAGTCGTAATAAGGCGGGATCACGTAGCCCTGGTACACGGCGGAATCGATCCGAACGCCGAGGCCGCCGGGCGGATGATATTGCAGGATCTTGCCGGGGGAGGGACGGAAGGTCACCGGGTTTTCGGCGTTGACGCGGCATTCGATGGCGTGACCGTTGACGACCACCTGGTCCTGCGTGGCCGGCAGATCGCCGCCGGCGGCGATCCGGATCTGTTCCAGCACGAGGTCAATTCCGGTGATCATCTCGGTGACGGGATGCTCGACCTGGATGCGCGTGTTCATCTCGATGAAATAGAACTCGCCATCCTCGTAGAGAAATTCAACGGTGCCGACGCCGAGATACTTCATCTGCTGCATCGCCTGCGCCACGATCGTACCGATCCTGGTGCGCTGGGCCGCGTCGAGGGCGGGCGAGGGACCTTCCTCCCAGACCTTCTGATGCCGGCGTTGCAGCGAGCAATCGCGCTCGCCGAGATGGATGGCGCCGCCACGGCCGTCGCCGAGCACCTGGATTTCGATGTGGCGCGGCTTCTGCAAATATTTCTCGAGATAGACCGAAGCATCGCCAAAGGCGGATTTCGCTTCATTGGCAGCGGTCGAGAGCGCAAGCATCAGGTCTTGCGGGGTCTGCGCCACCTTCATGCCGCGACCGCCGCCGCCGGAAGCGGCTTTCACCAGCACCGGAAAGCCGATGCCTTGCGCGATCGCCATCGCGTCGTCGTCGGCCGTGACCGCGCCATCTGAGCCCGGCACGACGGGAATGCCGAGGCGCTTGGCGGTCTTCTTGGCCTCGATCTTGTCGCCCATCAGGCGGATATGCTCGGCCTTCGGCCCGATGAAATGCAGATTGTGATCGGCGAGGATTTCGGCAAAGCGCGCGTTTTCCGACAGGAATCCGTAGCCGGGATGCACCGCGTCCGCGCCGGT
>Ga0210397_10000507_pt1 | contig 26116 bp, 19 predicted proteins | sample IncBWH2OmetaG_FD_160126 | JGI IMG/M metagenome (GOLD analysis project Ga0210397, IMG submission 160126) | Forest soil microbial communities from Barre Woods Harvard Forest LTER site, Petersham, Massachusetts, United States - Inc-BW-H-2-O ...
CAGTTGAGCGACCTCATCCTCAATCTGCTGCGCCCGTGCCTTTTGGTGACTCTGCCTCAAATACTCCGCAAACTCCGAAAGCACCTTCAACTGCGCATCCAGCAACACTGCTGTAGGCATATCGTCATTCTCCTTGATCAACGCAACAGCCTCCCGCATTGAATGGTCTCCCTCCGCCTCCGACCCGTTTCTCCACTGCTCAAAACCTACCGCCAGCAAGGTCGCAATCCCGACCAAAGAATCCTTCCGAAATTTCGCGGCCAGAGCGCGCGCACGATCAGCATCCCGCGCGCCGTCTTCACATCGCCCTTGAAAGCATTTTGCATAACTGCTCGCAAGCAGTGCTTCAATCAGATCACTTGCATAACTCTCTTGCTGCCCCTCTAGCCCTGCAATACCCTTTGCCGATTCCTCTTCAGCTCCTGCGAACCGCTTCTCATGCAGATAAAGAGTCGCCAGGTCCACATGAACCCGCGGCACACCATACTCACTATGAATCTCTTCATACGCCGTCAGCGACTTCTTCAAAATATTCTCCGACTCCTTCACCCGGCCGGTATGGAGATACAGCACCCCGAGACCATCCAACGCATAGGCATAGTCCTGCTGCGACGAAGATCGCTGAAATAGCCGCACCGCACGCGAGTAGGCATCCTCCGAGTGCTGAAGGTCTTCTTCGTCCGCATAATCGCACGCCATCTGCAGCCAAAGCCTACCCAATGCCTGATCTGTCGCCTTCCAGTCGCCCGCCGTATGAATCTTCCGGAGATTCGTCTCAATCCGGTCGTGCACCATCTTGTCCCGCTCCTGCGCAGTCTGCATCGCCGTGGGAGCAGCCAGCGCAACACAACCAAGAATCAGACAGACGACGCCTTGCCGCGCAAAACGGACAAACCACGGAATCGCCATCTGCAAACACTGATGAGAGGAATAGCGCATCGCCCAACTCCTTCCTTATTCGTACTCCACTTGGCCCGATAGTCTTTGCTCGATGCCGGCGAACCGAAAAGCGTATTTCGCCGTCAACCTCTGCAGGCTGTCTTTGCAAATCTCTTCTTCTTTTTCTTGGCCTCGCTTACACGAGGCATTCACCGGTCCTCAGCAAGGGTGACGGGACAACGTAGTCAAGGACGCTTGAAGCGATGAAGCATACTCGACTCTGGTCGCTCTCTGATTCAATAAATCCGGATCGACTCCTGATCAGCTATACGGTTGTTGGACGCAAGCGTTCCCACACTTCTGTCGAAAGCACTCTCACGCGTACTGGTTTGTGACGAACGAGCAAAACTCAACCCTGAAATGCAGGAAAGATCAGGTGCACACCGACTCACCAACCTCGGCTCGAGGAGCGCTTCGGTCGACAACAGGTCTTTTAGTTCAGCCCTAGAAATCGGAATGGCTTCGACTCTTTGAAGTCCTTAGCCACATTCCCCGCATAGACATTGCGTTGATCTTTCCCAAGGTCGAGTTTCTTCGCCTTCCCCGTCTCCGCCGAGAAGTCGACATCCTTAAAGTCCACCCAGAACGTATTCGGTGTCACCGCCGACTCGAAGTAATAAATCTTTCTCTTCTGATCCGAAACCGTCCGCCATCGCGTCGACGAGATATTCGGCTCATCTGGTGTCGTGATCCCGTAAGGCACCGAAGCATTCCGAATCACGCTGAACACGCTCGCGACAGCGACGTCAGGGCTCTCCTCCTGTTTGGAAATGGCATTGATGTAGAACGAAGCCCGTGCGAACCGGTCCGCCGCGCGATTCGTGCCCGGCAGCATCACCGTGCCCCCAATACCCCGCCAGTACTCATCCAGCGCAAGCTGCTTGTCGAAGGTCGGTGAGTTCGTCATCACCTGGTACTGCCTGCCGTGATGAATCACCTGCTTCCCTTCGATATATTCAACAATCGCGCTATCCCCCGTCGCATCCGACATCGACAGATGGAGCGTTGCATTACGCTCTTCGCCCGGTACCTTGTCGGTCACCACGATGAAGGGCTCTTCCTGCATTGCACTCACGGCCTCTCCAACCGTCGCAAAGTTGTCGAGAACATACTGCGCCCAAAGCGAGATCGCCAGTGTCGGCTTATCCGAATCGCGCCGCGGATACTTCGACTCCACCAGCCACAACAAATTCGCCACCAAGCCTTTTTCGTTCATCCCATCCGTCGTTGAAACCTCATACCCCGTGGCAATCACGCTCCCATACTTCGCCGTCCACTTCAGCGACCGAGGACCAGCCTCGCCACTCCGCTGCATCCTTCGCGGAAAAATCCACAGATTCGTTCCGACATCCACCTTCCAGTCCATCGACCGCGCGGTGATGACGTGATCGTTCGGGCCCAGATAAACCGCGCGCGTGCAGGAATCGGCCATCGGCACAGCGGCGAAAAAAAGCAAGGCGGTTTGCGAAAGAAAACTCAAAAAAAATGACCGAAGAGATTGCAATAAGCTCTTCACGGAATTGCCTCCTCGAATCAGTTGATCTCAGAGTGAACCTCATCGTAGTGAGCGCGGCCCGTCCAGTTCAACTGTCAAACCATGACATACAACCTCCGTTTTGCGCCCACTTGTGTGACAAGCCCGTAAAATAATCTGTATGAAGTATCTGATTGCCTTACTTTCGGTTGTCGGAATCATCGTCTCCACCATGGCGCTTCGCGTCCACTACATGGACCCCACCCAGGCCCCGCCCTGCGCCGTTACTGAAAAATTCGACTGCGGTGCCGTCAATCACAGCCGTTTCGCCGTCTTCCCGCCACGCACCTTCGACGAAGACCCCAACGCCGGCTTCCACATTCCCATCGCCATGTTCGGCATCATCGGCTATGCGGCCATCGGCGTCGTCGCTCTCATGGGCCGCTGGTGGCTCACTTTCGAGTCCGCGCAGATCGCATTCCTCTTCGCAGCCTTTTTGAGCTATGTCGAAGCTTACGTCCTGCAAAAGTGGTGCATCTACTGTCTCTGGTCGCAGGGCATTATCACCGCAATCCTCCTGCTAACTATCGTCGCTCTCATCCTGCGCCGAAACCAAACCCGCGAAATCCTCAAAACCTGATCGCCTTTCCTTACAGCCGTCGCTGTTGCATAGCTGACGTTTCGAGTCATTCTGCCCACCCCTCAGCTCACAAAATGCATCTCACTAATAGCTGCTATCGAATCAGATCAAGAGGGCCGATTGAAAAATATTTCCATTGCGGTAAGGCCGCCTATCGATGGCATCTCTCAGACATACGCCTTGGGAGGTCGCTTGCTCATCCTGTCCACGGCTATTCTGATCCTCGTTATGCCATGGACTGAGCATTTCAGCCAGCTCGATAGATTTCTCCGTGGCGGCCAGGATTGTGAGCTCGGTCTTCTCGCACTTCTAACAATTCTTTCGCTGGTTCTCGTTCTCCTGAAGCAGCGTCGGCAGGATGTCACTCTCCTTCTTGCCGTTCGGCGATGGTTATCGCCTGTCCATGAAGACTTAAATCAACGGGGGACGTTATGCAGTTTGATCACGTTCTCCGATTGCGTGCCCGTCTCCGGCAGCGCACAATGCCGATATAATTTGCCACTTCAAATCTGATCTCTCTGCCTGCCAGGCACGGAGGATGGCTCGTTCGGAGTCCTTCCCATCTGCTATCGGCGAACCAGTCGCGCCTGCGACTTGCTTTTTGGAGTGATCATGAAAAAGTCCGAAGTCATCCATGCATGGGCCAATATCCTTACCGGTTCTGCGCCTTCTCTTTCGATCGAAATTACTAAAGAATGCCCTCTCCATTGCCCTGGCTGCTATGCGTTTGACGCCGCCCATCTTGGAGGCAAAACTCAGCTTCGCGAACTCTCCGACTTCAAGGGAGACGAGTTGGTAAAGAGAGTGCTCGCAGTCATCGACGAGCACCGCCCGCTTCATGTCTCACTCGTTGGAGGCGATCCACTCGTGCGGTACCGTGAACTGGAACTGCTTTTACCGCAGATCGAGTCTCGTGGAGTGCATACTCAGGTCGTTACGAGTGCCTTCCGAGTCGTCCCGGCAACTTGGAGAAAATTCAAGAAGCTTAACGTCGTGGTGTCGATCGATGGACTTCAACCCGAACATGACGAGAGACGCAAACCCGCTACGTACGAACGCATCCTTCACAACATCACGGGGGCGAGAGTAACAATTCACTCCACGATCACCTCACAAATCGCAGACCGCCCCGGCTATCTTGACGAATTCCTCAACTTCTGGAGTCGCCGCCCGGAGATTGCAAAAATATGGTTTAGCCTCTTCACTCCACAGATCGGTGCCACTGACACGGAGATACTTACGGCCTCGCAAAGAGCATCAATCATCGCGGAACTGAAGCGATTGCGTCTGAAATATTCCGTGCTGGACATGCCTGAGTCCGTAATCAGAGAAATCGCTTCTCCGCCCAGAAATCCTGCCGAATGTATCTTTGCCAGGACCACGAAGATCATCTCGGCCGACCTCACCACGCAGATAACGCCATGCCAGTTCGGAGGAGCGCCCGATTGTCATCAGTGCGGCTGCGTCGCCTCGATGGGTTTGGCAGCCGTCGGTCATTACAAGGTATTCGGCCCTCTTACCGCTGGTCAGATCTTCAAGGCCTCTGATCGTTTCGGAAAAGGTTGGCGTAAACTTCAAAACGCATTGTCGCCAAAGCCAGTCCTCGCTGCTGCACCGTCACCGTTCAAAATACTTTAAACCTTAACCCGGCAACGGATATTGCACCGCAAGAGAAAGGAACCACCCTTGGTAGATCACGAATGCTGGACCGAAGGCGAGTTAAGGCGAGATTTAGTCCGATTCAGCAGAATGCTCTATCGTCTTGGGTTCATGCCCGGGACGTCGGGCAATCTCTCCGTTCGACTGGATGACCAGCGTCTGCTGGTCACCCCCACCGGTGTCAGTAAGTTCCTGTTGAGGGCAGCGGACATGGTCCTCATCGATCTTCTCGGAACACCGCTCAATGGACACAGAAAAGTGACCAGCGAGGTCAGTATGCATCTTGCTGTTTACCGGCAACGAGACGATGTGAAAGCTATTGTTCATTCTCATCCACCAATCGCGACCGCCTTCGCCTGCGTCGGCCGTGGGCTGGAAGAGATGTTATGTCAGGAAGCTGTGATGACTCTCGGCACAGTCCCGTTAGCCAATTACGCCACAACGGGAACCGAAGAGGTGGCAGCTAGTCTCGCCCCTTTCATCCCGGACCATGACGCTATTCTTATGGCCAATCATGGCGCAGTCACCTACGGCAAAGTTTTACTGGAAGCCTTTCAGAAGATGGAGATAGTCGAGCATCTGGCACAGATCGCACTCGTGGCACATCAACTAGGCGCTCCTCGTATCTTGGAGCATGAACAGGTCAAGCAGCTTCGTGATGCGAAGACTAGGTATCTGCAGAACGTAATCTAGCTCATAGTCCATCGCACCACCGTTCAAACTGGTCACTATCCTCCTCCAGCATTTCACGATATGCCTGTCCACATGGTCTACGATGGTTAACCTATGTGGCCCAAAGTCCTCATGCAACTCTTCGAACTCCTCCCTCATGTCACTCGCCTCGTCCCGATGGCGGACAAATACTTCTCTGCAAAAACCACCTCTGAAAAAGCGACTGAAGCCGCAATGGTCGCCATGGCAGAAGGTGTCCGCGGAGACCTCGGCCAGGTCACCAAAGCCCACGCAGGCCTCTACCGCCAGCTTCAGGAGCAAAGCATCCAGATCGGCGAGATCTCCGAAGAGATCAAGCGCGCCCGATTGGCCGTCGAACAGCACGAGCACCGCATGGTCGCCCTCGAGTCCACCGTCGCCTCGCTCAGCTGGTGGATCAAAGGTGGAATCTCTCTCATCATCGTCTTAGCCGCCGTCATCCTCGGTCTGGTGGTCCACCTTATGCAAGCCCACTAGTTGCACGGCCAAAAATAAAGTTGGAAAAGAAGGAAAATTTTTAGCAGGCGAATCGAATTACGACCGCGACGACCACGTTTTTCCACTAAGCCGCACGTAACGACGACGAAATACTACGTAAGAACCCTTGTAGAAATCGCAAATCCCCAATAAAACACCCACTTCACCATCCCAAAATACATTTTTCACAAAAAACGTAAAATCAACTCATGGGAATCACCCGAAAAGAAGCTCTGGATTGCTTCCAAAGCGATGATTTAATTGGCATTGGCATGGAGGCGGACGCCGTTCGCCGCCACCTGCACCCCGAAGGTGTAGTCACCTATGTCCTCGACGGTCAACTCGACTACACAAACCAAACAAAAGACGAAGCTTATGCAGAAATCCTCCGATCCATCGAGCGGATAGCCGCTCGAGGCGCCACATCCATTACCCTTCAGGGCAGGCCCACCCCAGACCACACAATCGATTGGTTTAAGTCGCTGTTCCGCGGAGTCAAGCTCCACTTCCCGACTCTCCACCTCCATAGTCTCTCCGCAGCCGAAATCCTCGCAATCTCAAATCATTCAGGTTCAACTACATACGACACCCTTGCTGAGTTTCAGGAAGCCGGTCTCAACTCTTTCCCCGGCAACGACGCACGCATCTTCGTCAATCTCGAAGATTGGTTAATCATCCACCGCACCGCCCACAAATTAGGCATGCACACCACCGCCTCCCTACACTTCAAGCCAGGCGAAACCCCTGAAGATCGATTGACTTATCTCATCGCACTCCGTGACCTCCAGGAAGAAACCGGAGGGTTCACCTCCTTCGAACCGCAAACGATCCTATCCACCATCCACGAAGAACCAACCGCCGTGGAGTACCTGAAAACACTTGCGATCTCACGCCTATACCTCGACAACATCCCCAACATCCAATCCAGCCTCGATACCCAGGGCCTCAAGGTCCTCCAGGTCGGCCTGCGCTTCGGCAGCAACGATGCAGGCAGCATTCTTCTCGCAAACGGCCCTAACGCCGCCTCTGAAGAACAAGTTCGACAGGTCATTCGAGACGCAGGTTTCAACCCCGTGCAGCGCGATTCCCTCTATCGAACGTTGTTTTTGAACTAACTCCCCGGACGCGGGCAGCATTAGTCTTACCGCACGAATTTCGCATCGTATCGCGTAGAATCGACCAATACGGAACCCTCTTCTGGAGCAATTGATCTGTCCCTTTTTCTTCACACATCGACGCTTTTACTCGCAAGTCTGATCGCTCCCAAGGGCCTTCGTCACTACTGGAAATCGCATTATCTCGATCAGACCTTCAAGGGCCTCTACCACTGGAACGCCTTCGATACGGCGCTGCTGATTCCTTACTTCCTCGTCATGATTATCCTGGCGTTCTATGGAATCCATCGTTACCAGTTGGTCTGGCTCTACCTGAAAAACAAGAAAAACGCGGCAAAGTGGAACGAGCCGCCCATGCGATTCGGCGAAGGTCAGCTCCCATTCGTTACCATTCAGCTCCCAATCTTCAACGAGCAATTCGTCATCGATCGCCTGATTGACGCAGTCTGCAAACTTGACTACCCACGCGATCGCTTCGAAATCCAGGTTCTTGACGACTCCACCGACGAAACGACCGAAGTGGCACGCGACATCGTCGAGCGATACGCCCACGGACTCGCTGGAATGCCTCCCCAGCCAATTGTCTATCTCCACCGGAGCAATCGCCACGGATACAAAGCCGGGGCACTCGATAAAGGCCTTGACGTCGCCCGTGGAGAGCTTGTCGCCATCTTCGACGCAGATTTCGTTCCTCCGAGGCAATGGGTCATGCAGGTGATCCATCACTTCGCCCAGCCGGAAATCGGCATGGTACAGACCCGCTGGACACACCTCAATCGAAATTACAGTTTTCTCACGCAGGTCGAAGGAATTCTTCTCGACGGCCACTTTGTCCTCGAACACGGGGGCCGCAGCCGAGCTGGCGTCTTCTTCAACTTCAACGGAACCGCCGGCATGTGGCGGCGCGAGACGATCAACTCCGCAGGCGGTTGGCAGCACGACACACTCACCGAAGACACTGACCTCAGCTACCGCGCGCAGCTCGTCGGATGGCAGTTCAAGTATCTGCAGGACGTCGAATGCCCTGCTGAACTCCCAATCGAGATGACGGCCTTCAAAACTCAGCAGGCACGCTGGGCAAAGGGCCTCATCCAGACCGGCAAAAAGATTCTCCCACGCGTTCTCAAAAGTGATGCTCCCTGGCACACAAAACTCGAAGCCTGGTATCACCTCACAGCCAACATCAGTTATCCGCTGATGATCGTCCTTAGCGTGTTGCTGATGCCCGCAATGATTGTCCGCAGCTGGCAGGGGTATATTCAGATGCTCCTGATCGACTTTCCTCTCTTCATCGCAAGCACGATGTCGGTCTCCACGTTCTACCTGGTAAGCCAGAAAGAGCTCTATCCACGCAGCTGGTATATGTCGATCCTCTACATACCGTTCGTCATGGCGCTTGGCGGAGTTGGCCTGACCATCACAAACACCAAGGCTGTGATGGAAGCCCTGTTCGGAGTCAAGAGCGCCTTCGCCCGCACTCCCAAGTACAAGGTCAAGAAAAAAGGCGAGAAGACCCAGGCAAAGGTCTATCGCAAGCGTCTCGGAATCGTGCCCTGGATCGAGCTTGCCATCGGATGTTACTTCGCGTGGACCGTCTACTATGCCATCTCGACAGAGAACTTCTTCACCGTGCCGTTCCTGGTCTTGTTTGTCTTTGGATATTGGTACACCGGGTTACTAAGCCTGCTTCAGGGACGGTTTGAGCGAAGCGGGGATCCAGGTCAGCAGATGCACGAAAAGCCCTACCCTGTCGGCGTCTGACACGATCCCGGAAACGGGCTGATAGACTTTATTCGCATTTAGAATGCCTTCCACCGGAGGACCCTGAAGAAAGAATGCTGATCATCGTCGTCAGTTATATCGCCCTTGCCCTGTTTGTGGGATACGCAGTCGCCGTCGGCTTGGCGATGGCGGCGGCGTTTGGGATTACCGCAGCCTCACGTGATTTTGTTGTGAAGGATCACAGGATTCGAGCACCGTATAAGTACACCCAGGACGCCGTATGGCTGGTGTGCACTACGGCCGGGGGTTACGCCGCGGCGCTCGTAAATGGTGATACTTACCGCTGGATCGTTGGCCCGGGACTGGCCCTGATGCTGGTTGGAATCTTATGGTTCAACGCGTGGGAGATGCGCCAACGCGGACTTGGTCACCAGATCTCTATGAGCCTCGGTTCGATGGCGGGCGTCACAGCCGGCTTTTTGCTTCGCCTCCACCGTTGAGTGATCGGTTTAAGTACAAAAGAAGGGAAGCGAACCTCCCTTCTTTTGTCTTAAACCAGGCAGACTGGTATGCATTACTAGAACCGAATGCCAAATGTGATGGGAATGAATCCAGTCTTGTCGCTGTTCTGCGGAAAGACATTGAAATTATTTCCGCTCGAATCGCCGAAAGAAAAGGCTCGTTCAGAGTTGAAGGTGTAGACGTAACGCGCTTCAACGTAGAAACGCTCTGATGCAAAACGCGAGAACTTGTACGTCATCCCAGCGCCCACATTAACGCCGAACGCGTTGCTGGTGTATTTGTCGATCGTTTGATTCGCCTGGTATTGAAAGCATCCATAGAACGGATCGCAATACGTCCCGATCGACGGAATCGTGAAGTTAGCGGTTTTGTGGTAGAAACCGCCGCCGCCGATGACGTAGGCTCCCAGCGTGTCCGACTCATAAAAGTTCGCGATCGGATCAAGCGTGAATGACCATATATGACTTGTGCCACCCAATTGAGTGAGACCGCAACCGCCGGCATTGGGACAGGTGCTGTTATAAATTACGAGCTGCTTATTAAGCGTCGAAGTCGGAAATCCGAAATTCGCCCAATTAAACTCTGCCTGCACGCCAAACTTCTTGCTGAAGTTGCGCCCTACGCCAGCTTGGAAGTCGTAACTCGTGCTCAGGTAATTGTGAGAATCGCCGACCGGTAACGTAAAACCGCCGCCAACAATAAAGGAGTACTTGGCAGAGCCGTCGGCGTTGGTGTGGCTATCCGAATAATTCGGATGACCGTAGCGGCGGCGCGGCGGCGGCTGATCCTCGCCAGCGCCCAAATTAAACGTTTCGGCGTCCGCCATCTCCTCACTGCCGACGCTGCTTGAATACTTCAAATCGTCCGGGGTAGAGAGATCAAGCGGCGCTGCGAGACTTGCCTTAATACTAATTGGCGGCAGGGATGGAGCCGTGCCTGCCGATTGCTGCGCATGCAGCCCAAGTGCGCCACTGGCAACGAAAAAAACGATCGCGGCGGAGTAATCGATGAAAGTAGAAAAACGATTCTTGGTTATGTGCATCTCTGTGTGGCTCCTTGGTACTGCGAGGTTCCTATATGGCCTTGAACCCGACTCGAATGCGCTTGTTGTGTATGACGCAGGAAATCACAATTGGGATGACAGAAATTGGCGGTTTTTATAATTTTATCGCCGACAAAACATTGATCCGCGAAGAGATAAGGGCCTCCTTACTTGGAGGCCCTTATCTCAATAGTAACAGTTCTCGGCGCAGCTCAGCACTAGTGAATATCGAACTGCTCAGGATGAAGACTCGGATCGGACTTGACGAGAATCGTCTTGCCCACCATCTCTTCCATCTCCTGCAGCCACTTCGTGCCCGGTGCCTTCAGTTGTTTTACGACCTCCGGGTTCACGCGGAGCATCACATCGCCGCGTTCCAGATGCCGCTGCATCTTCCGCATCTCGACATAAATGTCGTTACAGACCGTAACCGGCGATTTGACCATACCTGTTCCGGTGCAGATGTTGCAGGTAGTCGACAAAGTGCGCTCTAGCGACTGCTTGACTCGCTTACGAGTAATCGCAACCAGACCAAAGTCGTTGAACTGAAGAATCTTCGACGGAGCGCGATCGTTCTTCAACTCGTCTTCCAGTGCGGCCATCACACGATTGCGATTCTTCCGTTCATCCATATCAATGAAGTCGATAATGATGATCCCGCCAAGATCGCGCAAACGAATCTGGCGAACGATCTCCGGAATCGCATCGAGGTTTGTCTTGACGATCGTGTCCTCAAGACGAGCCGTCTTGCCGACAAACTTGCCGGTATTGATGTCGATCGCAACCAGAGCTTCGGTTTGATTGATAACGATCGAGCCGCCGCTCTTCAGCCATACCTTCGATCGCAGAGCCTTATTGATCTCCTCGGTGATGCCGAACTGCTCAAACAGCGGCGTCTCCTTGGTGTAAAGCTTCACGCGGCGAATCAGCGAGGGCTGGAAGCGTTGCAGGAATCGCAGAATGCGCTCGTAGTCTGTCTCGGTATCAACCCAGATCGCAGAGAAGTTGTCCGTGACCTGATCGCGCAGAATGCGCTCGACCAGATTCAAATCGTGATAGATGAGAGCGGGCGACTTCGAAGATTCGCTGCGCTGCTTAATGTCAGCCCACAGATTGAGCAGGAACCGAAGGTCGCTGCGAAGCTCCTCTTCTGTAGCCCCCGCAGCGGCGGTGCGAACGATAAAGCCGCCTGCCGCCTCGCCCTTCTCGCTCAACAGAATCTCTTTCAGCCTGCGTCGTTCGGAATCCAACTCGATCTTCCGCGACACTCCCGTGTGGTTCACCGTAGGCATGAAGACCAGGAAGCGCCCCGGCAATGCAATGTGGCTGGTAATGCGCGCGCCCTTCTTCGCTATTGGCTCCTTCGCAATCTGAACCAGAATCTCCTGACCTGGCTTCAGCAACTCGCTGATGGCAGGAAGATTCGTGGATTGCATCGAACTGCGTCCCCCACGACGATCACGTCCGCCGGAACGCTCGCGATCACCACCTCCACCAGCATTGCGCGGACGATCATGACGATCTCCCCGGCCGAATCGATCACGGCGACCGTCCCGACGTCCATCGCGGCGCCCACGGCCACGATCATCGCGGTTGCGGTCACGTGAAGGAATCGCAAACCCAGCCTGAGCCGGCTCAGCACCATTCGATAGACCGTCCCCTGCTTCAGCGAACTCCTCGTGAATAACATCCTCTTCGGTGTCCGCCTCGTCGAGTTCCTCTTCATCGCTCTCTTCGTCGGAATCAACTTCGCCGATCGTGTGATCGTGAACGGCATCCTCTTCCTCGAAGTCGTCTTCTTCCTCATCCTCCACGCTGCCGGACCGGGTAATCTCGTCGATCGACATCTCGCGAAGCATCGTGCCTAGATCGGCAGCTCCTTCAAGCGTCTCCTCTTCGTCAAAATCCTCCATCTCTTCGATGGCGCTGGCATGGAGCGTCGTGTTGTAGTCCTCTTCGTCGAGAGTCTCTTCTACGAGTGCGCCAGCGCTCGGGATGAAAGTGCTGGCCGGAGCTTCAGAAGTGATATCGCCGCTCGCATGAAGGGTCGTAACCTCATGTGGAACCGCGGCCGGCTTATCAAAGACCGTCGGAATCGGTTCAGACGAAGTCTGCCAGTCAAACTTTTCAAACACACGCTCAGCAGCAACCTGTGCGACAGGCTCTTCCGGAGTCGGCGTCATCGTGTGGGTTGCAGCGAACTCGTGAGCCTCTTCGATAACTTCCAGAGCCGCAGCCTCTTCCACAATCGGCTCTTCAAGTACCGGCGCGCTCTGTCGGAACTCGCTCGGCGCTGCAGGATCGAGCCGGTACGAAGCCGAAGCATTGACGGGCTCATACTCTGCCGGAGGAACAGCAGGCAGAATTTCTTCTTGATCTTCTAGAGGCTCAGCCTGAGAAGTCACCTCGGCCTGTACGACTGGCGTGATCTGAGTCTTCTCTTCAATCTCCGCGGAGTAGTTTTCGCCGGATTCCTGCACCGGCGCACGGTTCTCTCTTCGACGATGACGCGACAGCGACTCACCCGGCAGAATACTGCCCCCATCCCAACCATCGGGAATCGTAAACCCAGGGGCGGAGGGAATAATAATGTTCGCATCAACCGGCTTGGCAACCGCACCGGGCGCAACAGCCGCAGCCGGCACCTCCGCTTCCTTGCGGTACTTGGAGAGCGATTCCCCCGGAAGCACAATCGGCTCAACAGGCAGACCGCCCGCTTCCGAAGCCTCGTGGTGAACCGAAGTGTCATCGACGCCATAAAGCGACGTCCTCGGCGCGAAGCCACGCGGAGCGCGCGAGTCGCGTCCACCGCGATCCCGGCCTCCACGGTTACGATCAAGACGATCACGCCCGCCACGATTGTTACGATCCCCGCGCCCTCCCCGATCATTGCGGTTCTCGCGCTCACGAGTCTCATCAACAGTAAGGCTGGTCGTCTCAGCCGCTGAATAACCGGACTCCACCTGCTCCGGGATGTTAGTGCTCAAAGTGGGCTGTGCAGCAACTTCCGGTTCGAACGAGTCATCCCCATAAGACCCTTCGTTCGCTTCGGCAGCGGCGGGAGCGCTTGCAACCTGCGAGGATCCCTCGCGCGGTCCCTGGCCCCGTCCACGGCGGCGTCCACGGCGTCCACGCCACCTGCGGCTGCCATCGGCACCCGGAGCGCCTTCGCCAATCTCCCCGCCCTCCTGGACAGTAGCCTCGTCCGACTGATTCGCCGAGAGAAAGTCCACCACAGGAGCATTGAAACTATCTTCCTCGCCCGAAGAGATCATAGGATCAGCTATAGGCTGACGTTCACGATTGCCACCTCGATCCCTGCCACCTCGTCCGCGGCCACGATCACCGCGTCCATTACGATCACTGCGGTCGGACTCGCTGGACGAATCGGCAGCGCCCTCGATCGTTGGAGCGCCATTGCGATCTCCGCGCTCACGTCTGCGGTTGGAATCGCCATTGGTATCGAAGTCAGCGGATTCGCCTTCTTCTTCCATGAAATCGGTGATGTAGAGAAAGGCGTCGCGTTCGAGACCTATGTCCACAAACGCAGACTGCATTCCCGGCAAAACCCGGGTCACTTGGCCGTTATAAATAGATCCGGCGAGTGTGTATTCGTTCTCGCGTTCGTAATAAATCTCCGCGAGCGCATCGTTTTCGACGATGGCGAGACGAGTCTCATGCGGAGTTCCGGAGATGTAAATTTCTTTCGACATTCTGTGCTCTTTCTGCCCGTCCTTATTTCAGGTACGAGCGGCAGACCGAGACAGAGATCAATCGCGAGTTTTCACCTGGCAATAACGCCAGGATTTGCTCACCGTGGTGCGGACAGGATAGGAGGTGCAGAAGCGCGTGAAAAAAACTCGATAGCCGGTACGAAATACTGAGCCGCGAGCGCACCTGCAATGGGCGCGGATCGGGCACTACCGGAAAAATCGGGAACACGGGGTGCTTCGAGCGACAGCTGACATGCGGAGTTTGTGGCCAGAACTACCTCAAAATCATAAGTTTGAGGCGGGGCCGTTCGCCATCCGGATGCAATCATTTCCCTGAAACCTGTCCGGCCAACGGACTGATGTCTCTCGCCTGGCCGGCCTTTTCTTCTAAAAATCTTCTTTCCGTTCCCGGCGACCGTGCGCCTGGGGAGACGGGGAATCTGCGCTGAACGGCATCTACAGCCGAACAGATGCTACTAAGAGTATCGCACTAAAAGTGCTGCAGAAGCCAGTGCGGAGCTAGATACCATACAAGGCCCATTGATTCTAAAGGCCCGTCAACTCTCAAAACGCTGAAAAAGTTCAATCACAGTTACAGTCTGCCTTTTAACCTTCCCGCAGGGCCTCTGCCGGGTCCACCTTCGTCGCCCGTCGTGCAGGCAGATAACTCGCCAGCAGCGCAATCGCAAGAAACAAAAGCGGAGCCAGGGCAAAGGTTGTTGGATCGTGAGCCCCAACCTTGTAGAGCATGCTTCCCATCAGTCGCGTCAGCAACAGCGCAGTAACCAGCCCAACGGAGATCCCGACAGCAGCCAGAACAAATCCTCGCTTGAGAATCAGCAGCAGAATGTCTTCGCGTTTCGCTCCAAGTGCCAGTCGAATCCCAAGTTCCTGCCGCCGTTCCGCAACTGAATACGCCAGCACTCCATAAATCCCAATCAGAGCCAAAGCTAAAGCTGTAGCAGAAAAAATGCCCAGCAGGAACGCCACAAAGCGCGATTGGGCCCGCGAGTTATCAACCAGCTCCTCCACTGTCTTGACGTTATTGATCGGTTGGTCCGGGTCCACAGCAGCAATCTGTGACCGAACAAGCGAAGTAACGCTCTCGGGCGAAACCGTTGTCCGAACCAGCAGATTCATATTCGCCCACGCCAACTGGGGAAATGGAACATAGATCTGCGCCTGTGTCTCCTGCGCCAGGCCCTTGTTCCTTACGTCACCACTCACTCCCACGACCTCGGTCGCATCTGGCCCACGCCCGACTACGATCCGCTTGCCCAGCGGATTCTCGTTTGGCCAAAAGCGATGCGCAAAAGTCTCATTCACAATCGCAACCTTGGGTGCCTGCGGATTGTCAGCGTCAGAAAACTCCCTCCCACGCACCAGCGGAACTCGCATCGTCTGAAACCACGCCGGGCTGACGGCCTCAATATCAAGAAAAGGCCGTTGCGACAGCGGGACCTCAGCTTGTCCCTCCGGCAACATGGGAGTAATCCTCTTCCAACTCAGCGGCAAAGCGGCCGAGATCGCCGCACTTCCCACACCCGGCACCACGGAAACCTTCCGCAGCATCTCGTCAAAGAACGCGATCTGCTGCACCGGCTTTGCATACTTCGTTGTCGACAGCGACACGTTCATGGAGAGCACATTGCTGGCATCAAACCCTGGATCCACCCGCAGCAATTGCCTGAAGCTGTGCAGCAGCAAACCAGCACCCACCAGCAGCAGCAACGAAAGTGCAATCTGCCCGATCACTAGCAGGCTGCTCATCTGGGCACGCCCATGTCCGCGAGAAGACCCTCGGCCTTCCTCCCGCAAGGCAGCATACAGATCAACTCGTGAAAGTCGCAAAGCCGGAAAACTTCCAAAGACAATGCCTGTCACGAGCGAAACCACAACGGCAAACGACAACACCCTCAGATCAACGCCAATCGGAACACCCTGCGGAAGCTGACTCGCACCTGAAGCCGTCAACGCACGCGTCGCAACCCAACTCAAACCCACACCCAGTCCGCCTGCAATCAGCGAAAGCAAGGCACTCTCGGTCAAGAGCTGCCGCACAATCACGCTGCGCCCCGCTCCCAGCGACATGCGCACCGCGATCTCTCGTCGGCGAGCCAGCGCCCGCGAAAGTAACAAGCTTGCTACATTCGCACAAGCGATCAAAAGCAGCAAAGCAACAAATCCCGACAGGATCAGTACCTTCCCACGAACGCCCGCTACCACAAAATCCCGCAGCGGCGTCAGCATGACCACCGCCCCGGCGTCCGCGTCGGGAGCCGTCGGATTCTCCTTCCGGTACTGCTGATTCATAACGCCAAGCTCTTCCTCTGCTCGCTTCAGCGGCATCTCTGACCGCAACCTCCCCACAAAACCGAGATAACCTACCCCCATGCGCAGCCGCTGCGGCGTCATCAAACTGTACTCGAAATAGCGTGGAGTCCAGATGTCAGCCGCACCCACAAACGGAAACTGAACATCAGCCGGCAGCACACCCACGATCACGTTCGGCACTGTATCCAGTGCTATCGTCTGCCCAACGATGTTGCGATCCCCCCCAAACCGGTCGCGCCACATCGAATCGCTGATCATCACAACCGCTGGCCCCTCAGGCCGCCCCTCCTGCTGTGTAAAGCTCCGTCCAAGTTGCGGCTCCACACCCAGCGTCGAGAAGAAGTTCGGAGAAACACGCGCCACTGGAACTTGCAGCGGCTCTCCCCTTCCCGTCAGATTCAAATTGTCATTCGCCCACGCGGCAATCGACTCGAACGATTGCGCATGATCCCGAAGCAATTCATATCGAATCAGAGTCCCACCAAAATCCGTCGTCTTGCTTTTAACATCCAGGCTCACCAGCTGCTGCGGAACACGATAAGGCAAAGGCCGTAGCAGCAATGCGCTGGTCACGGTAAAGATTGCGACATTCGCGCCAATTCCCAACGCCAGAGTCACAATCGCTGCAAGAGTAAATCCAGGATTTTTTGCCAGCATTCGAGCAGCGAAGCGGAGGTCGCCAAAGAAATTTTGCATCCCGCAATTATAGGCAGTCGTCGAAGCCACGAAGCGCTAGTTCACGAACCGCCGCATTCGGACATTCATCACAATACCCAGGGCGAGAAACGTAAACAGCACAGAAGAGCCTCCATAACTCAGCAGAGGCAGAGGAATTCCCGTAACGGGCATCAGCCCCACCACCATGCCGACATTAACAGCAATCTGAAACACGATCACCGCGACCACTCCCATGATGATGAAACTCCCGGGCAGGTCCGAAGCAGTCTGCGCATTCTGAATCAGTCGCATGAGAATCAGAAAATAGAGCAGCAGCACTCCGACCGCACCAACAAACCCGTGCTCCTCGGAGTAAGCAGCAAAAATAAAATCCGTATAAGGAATAGGAAGAAAATCTCCCTGCGTCTGGGTCCCTTTATTCGTCCCCTTTCCCCAGACTCCGCCCGAGCCCACTGCAATTAGCGACTGCCGAATCTGATAACCCGATCCCCGCGGGTCCGAATCAGGATTGATAAATGCATTAATTCTCGCCTGTTGATAAGGCTTCAGGTGTTTGCCGCTTTTCCAGGCAATCACTCCCACGAGAGCAATTGCAAGCACAATAATACCCGCTTGCTTCGGTCGAATCCCGCCAAGAAACAACCCGCAGATAAGAATCGGCAAATACGTAAGCGCCGTTCCAAGATCAGGCTGTTTCAACACAAACAACATAGGAACAATCACCAGAGCCGAGACCTTCCCAATATCGGCCCAGCTCAGTTCCCTGCCCGCGAGTCCCCAGAAATAACGCGCCACCGCAACAATCAGAATCAGCTTGATCCACTCCGAAGGCTGAAAGTGAACGCCGTGATATCCGATCCAGCGCTTCCCTCCAAGAATCTTCGTCCCAAATAATGCCACCGCAACCAAAGACAAAATGCCAATCCCATAGGCCCAATGAACGATATCGATAAGCCGGTGATAATCGATCAGCGAAATCAAAAACATCAGCACAATGCCGATCGCCAGAAATCCGATCTGCTTGTGATCGAACCCGTGAAACTTCGTATGCAGCGTCGCGGACTTGATCTCCAGCACAGAGATTAGCGACAGCAGAAGAACAAAACCGAGTAGAACCCAGTCGAAGTCGCGATAAGAAGAGAGGCGGGTCATGCTTTTCCCTAGTGTAACCAGTTCCTAAGGCTCACAGACACAGCGGATTTCACAGGTGAATATGAGCTGATAGCACGCCGAGTCGCGGGTGTCACAGGGTATGCTAGTTAAGCGTCGAATTTAAAGAAAAATCCTGCGGATTCTGACCCCTACGCACGACAGTTCCCCAGGCAGGAGCGTCCTTGGGAAACCCAGAACACTCGCTTTTGTTCAATCGTGCCACTGAATTCAATTCTCGTTTCGCGGAAAGAGCCGTCCTTCGCAGACGCAACGACGACAAATTTGAAAGTTTTGGGCCTCCCCAAACGCAGTTTCTGTTCAGTGGGTTGATCCGACTTAAAATGGCCGGACGAAGTCTGTTCTTGTTTGCTCTTCTCGTTACCTGCCTCGCCTACCCCGCGTTATCAGTGGCACAAGGACCCGCCCAGGCTCTACCGACCACCAATGAATCTACCTCTGAGCAGGTCGGACAAGACGACCCGCAAAGAGTTGTATCCTCCGACCACGATTTGAAGTCCACCGCCTCCGACGCAGTCATATCCGTCACGAGACCAATCAAGCTGCCCGACCTCAACGAGAATATCTACTACAGAAATAAACTCGAATTCTCCCTCGATACGGGAGCCCTCCCCATCAATATTCCCTTCGTCTTTGATGTTTTCGTCGGGGGCGACTACTCACAAAAGCCTCTTCACTACACTCTGGTGCCAACCTTCGCTTCTATCCGATGGCACATGGGAAAGATCAACGGTCCTCGTATCCTCCGCGGAAACACTGACATGATCGCCTCGCTCTCTCTCACGGCGATTCCAAGAGGCCCGGAAAAAATATATGGTGCCTTCAACCTCGGCTTCCGGCGCAACTTCGTCCCCCGAAACTGGAAGGCCACACCCTACTTCGAAGTGCGTTTGGGGGCAGGCGGCATCGACGCAAAGGGCCCCTCTGGCAATTTTTACGCACAGGGGCAGGACTTCACCTTCACTCTTTGGTTAGGCGCCGGCCTCCGCTACAACTTCAACCAGAAGTACAGCATGTCGCTTGGCCCGGCCTACATGCACGTCTCAAACGCCTACTTGTCTGAACCGAAGTATCTCGATAACGGCATCAACGTCACCGGCGGAATCATCGGATTTAACATGCGCATGGGCAAACCCAAAGAGACGGAGCACTAAGATGCACTTTCACACACCGCTACAAAACTATTCAGCATTGGGAATTGAGGGCTTTGGAGTAGAAGAAGTCGTGGGCTCTGTCTGAGGCTTCGGAGTGTCCGCAATGCGGATATTATTGTCTCGCTTGCGCTGCTTCGTGACGAACGCATTGATCACTTGCGCTGCAAGCTTCGCGGAGTTATTCCCCCAGTTGCCATGCTCCCACAGAACCGCAACCACGATATCCGGATTGCGACGTGGCGTCATACCGACAAACCACGCATTCGGATCCGTTTTGTGACCACCGCCCGTGCGACTCAATGCGTCGTGGCTCATTACCTGGGCAGTACCTGTCTTGCCCGCAAAATCGACACCATCAAGATGCGCAATGTAAGCAGTGCCAATCGGACTGCTGGTCACATTAGCCATTGCATCGGTAATCAGCTGCCAGTTTTCTGTCGTCAAAGGGATGGTTGCGTCGCCGGAACCGGGATAACTCTCATGAACCGATTGCAGCAGCTCAGGTGGCACTTCATCAGGAAACACTACATGTGGCCGCCGAAGAACGCCGCCCGAAGCAATACCGCTTAGGGCGCGTGCCAGTTGAATCGGCGATGCAGTCACAGCACCTTGGCCAATCCCAACAGAAATAACCTCTCCCGCGTACCACTTTTCATGTTGAGTCTTCAGCTTCCACGCCGTCGAGGGCATCGTGCCGGTCACCTCATCCGGCAGATCGATGCCAGTCTTCTGCCCAAGCCCAAGCGAAGTCGCATACTTCGCTATCGTATCGATCCCGAGGCGGTTCGCAAGCGTGTAGTAGAAGGTATCGCATGAATAGGGAATCGCATTGTTGATGTCCACTGCCCCATGGTGACGATCGCAAGCATAAAAATGGCCGTAGAACTCAGCTCCTCCGTTACAGCCAACATGCATCGTCTGTGCAACATTCTCCTGCAACCCAGCAACCGACATGATGATCTTGAACGTGCTTCCCGGCGCAAGCTGTGCCTGAATAGTCTTGTTCAACAACGGATGGTCGGGATTATTCAGAATCTCGTTCCAATAGCTCTTCGTCAGCCGAACTGCAAACTGGTTCGGGTCGAACGTAGGCCGCGACGCCATTGCAAGAATCTCGCCGTTATGCGGATCCATGGCCACAATGGCCCCCACCTTACCTTCAAGGGCCTTCTCGGCCGCCATCTGAATATCGAGGTCGATCGTCAGCTTCAGATCCTTGCCCGGAATCGCCGGCGTCTGCCCAAGATGCCCCAGTTCCTTGCCGTGGCTATTAACGATCACGTCGCGGCTGCCGTCGACACCGCGTAGAACTGCATCGTAGGTAGCCTCCACGCCCGAACGCCCAACCACATCGCCCGGCGAATAAAGCGAATACCGGTCATCATTCGCCAGCATCTGCTCGGAAACCTCGCCAACATAGCCGATAAGATGCGCCGCAAATCCGTCGCCAGGATAAAGCCGTCGCTGCTCATCCCGTGTCTCCAACTCGGGCAATTCATCGCGATGCGCAGCGATAAACGCCTGCTCGTCTGGCGTAATGTCCTGCTTCAACGGAATCGGCTGATAAGCGGGCGCCACCTGGTACCGTCGCAGCGTCGCATGAATCTGGTCGATGGGAATGTGAAGTCCCTGCGAGATAAGAGGCAAATCTGCTTCCAGGTTGACCTGCTCCCGCAATAAATAGCAAGTCACCGAAGGGTAGTTATCGACCAGCAGCCGATCCTCACGGTCAAAAAGCTTCCCACGCGGTGCCAAAACCGGAACTTTGCGAATCCGGTTCGCCTCTGCGAGCGAGCGGAAGTTATCCGAGTTCAGAACCTGCAACCGCCACAAGCCCACCAGCAGAATCGCCAGAATCAGCGCAACGATATATTGCACAGCATGAAGTTTGCCACTGGGCAGTTTTTCAACCCTGCCAAGCGGTCCGCTGCTCTGCTCCGGATTGTGAGTCGCTTCCATGCTCGATCTAGATGCTCAATCTAAGTTTACGTCCGGTGTATCCCCGTAGACATTACTCTTACGTTTATCAAAGTTATTCGTTAGACGTACGGCGCATTTATTCCTGCCGTTTTGCCCTATCGAGCAACAGGAAAACAGGAATTGCCACAACCGTATTAATCGCAGCGCGAAGCAGTTCGTGAAGCCACAAAATATGAAAATCAGCGTGTCCCAACAGCCGCCGATTGATCAAAAAAATCAAAAAACTATGAATCAGGAAGAAGCCGAAGTTCATGAAAACACGTGTCGTGATGTTCTCCACGTCAACTTGAATCCCGATGCTGGCGGCGATATATCCGACAACTGACTTCGCCATCCCGTTCACGCCAATCGGCGTATTCGTCAGAGCGTCCTGAAGAAGCCCAATAAAAGCTCCGGTCAACGTTCCAGCCACCGGATTTCGCCGCGACACCGCAAAAAACACCGTAACAATCAACGGAAGATCCAGAATCCCAAGCCGTGGAAACGGCCGGGGAAGCAACGCCTGCAACAGAATCGCTGCGAGCGGCACCAGCACCGTTACTGCAGGAGAAAAGGTATGCTGCTCAAGTTCTCGCCGAGATGTATAGCTGCGCGTAGCCATGAAGAGGGTGCGGTCCATTGTCTGTTGGTTAGAGCAGCTCCTGTGGTTGAGGTTTGACCGGAGAAGTCGAGTCAGGTTGCGTCTGTGGCCTTCCGATTGAAGGCAGAGGAGTTGGCGCAGCCGCTGGAGTATTCCTCTCCGGCGCCCCCGGTTTCAGATCCGCCGCGGACGGCGTCGATCCGGAGCTGTACCGGTCCGGGTGAACAGTAGGAAGTGGTTTTGGAACAACGCCTCCGGGCGTAGCTCCGGGAGCCGCCGGGGTAGAAGCGTCGCCCGCTGGCTGATCGCCATCATGTAGGCTCGGCAGGCGGTCCGCAACAATCTGGGCGGCTGACTTCGCCGCAGCTTCGGCGGCCTGTTGTTCCGCCAGTTGCTTCACGGCTGCATCCTGAGCCTCCTTCGTAGCCGCTCCCACAGCCAGATCATGCTGGGCCGCCAAGGGCAACGTTGACTGCGTTCCAGTAATCACCAGAACTTCTTCCAGCTGACTCAAATTTGCCGCGGGCTTCAGTTCAATCAACGTATAAGGCTGATGCTCCGGATCCTGCTTGATCGACTCAATCGTCCCAACCGGCAACCCGCGCGGGTAGATCTGGTCGCCGCCCGAAGTCAAAACCTGCTCTCCGGCTTTGATCCGCGAGTCCGGTGTCAGATTGTTAATAACAACCTGCCCCGTAATGCTCCCCCGAAGAATCGCGCGCAGCCGCGTCGTCGCAAGCACCACTCCCGCACCGGAGGTCTGGTCATTAATCAGCAGCACCTGGGCCGTACGCGGAAATACATCCCGCAGCTTTCCGATAATCCCATCCGGAGTAATTACTGCCTGGTCCGTCTTCAGACCGTCTTTCGCGCCTTTGTCGATATAGATCACTCGCGAAAGATCGCTCCCGCTGGTCCCGATGACCTGAGCCGCAACCGTCGTCGCAACGTAGTGTTGTTGAAAGTCCAGCAGCCCCTGCAAACGATGCCCCTGAATCGCATCCTCCGAGAGCGCAGCTTGCTCCAGCCGTAAACGTGCAACCTCTTCCTGCAGATCGCGGTTTTGCTGCCGAGTATGTCGCAGATCGACATAGTTCGACCAGCCATGCCGCAGGTTATACCCCAGTCCATGAAAAAAGCGCTCGAACGGAGTCACCGTGGAAACAGCCCAGTATCGGATCAAAGTCACGCTGCTGCCGTCAGGCGCACCCGGCTCCGCCGGCCGCCGAACCTGCACCGCGAGCCCGATAGTTTGGGCGAGAAGAATCGCAACCAATACCAGGACATTCTTGAACCGTGTAACAAATGATTCCATGCGCAGTTATGATTATCTGCGAATCGACGCTCCAGCGCAGTTGGCGGCGCGGATGCGCATACGAACTTTTTTTCACCCCGCCGCAACCGAAGCCGCCAGACCAACCATCACGATCCCAGCGCATAATAGAAACAATGGCTTTCCGCTCCGGCTTCGTCTCCATCATCGGCCGCCCCAACGCGGGCAAGTCGACCCTCCTGAACGCTCTTCTCGGTCAGAAGCTTGCCATCGTCACGCACAAGCCCCAGACCACCCGCACCCGCATTCACGGTGTCCTCGAGATCCCTTTGAAAAAGAAGGGCCCGGGCGAACCCGGCCATCCCGCCGCCCAGATCGTCCTTGTCGACACACCCGGAATCCACAAGGCCGACACCCAGCTTGACCGCCGGATGATGCAGGAGGTTCACGATGCCCTCGAATCCCGCAACGCCGTCCTCTTCATCGTCGACGCCACCCATCGCCTCCCCCGTGGAGACGAGAGTGACTTCACCGCCTCCCGACGTGCCATGTCCGCTGCCGAAGACGACTTCGCCCTCTCCCTCATCAAGAAGCTGGAGTGCCCCGTCATCCTTGTTCTCAACAAAATCGACGCAGTCCCCAAAAAAGACCTGCTCCCCCTGATTGCTCACTGGTCCGCACAACACTCTTTCGCCGATGTCATCCCTATCTCCGCGCGCAAAAAAGAGGGGTTAGACATCCTGCTCGAAAAAGTAATTGCCCAGCTCAGGGAAGGCCAACGCTACTTCCCCAAACATCAGCTCACCGACCAGCCCGAGCGATTTCTCGTCGCTGAGCTCATCCGCGAAAAGATCCTCCTCCTAACCGGCGAAGAAGTTCCTTACGCCACTGCGGTCGTCATCGAAAAATATGAGGAGCCCGGCTCCCTCAAAAAGAGAAAAGACGGCAAGCTCCCCGTCACCAAAATCTCCGCCGCAATCTACTGCGAACGAGAAGGCCAGAAAGCCATCCTCATCGGCAGGCAGGGCGAGATGCTGAAGCGAATAGGCACCGCTGCCCGGAAAGACATCGAAAGCCTCCTTGGAACCCGCGTCTTTCTCGAACTCTTCGTCAAAGTGCAGGAGCAGTGGCGCTCAAGTCGCGGCTTCGTCGAAGACCTGGACTGGCGCAAACAACTCGAACAGATTGCAGAAAAACAGGCAGCGGAAGAAAAATAAACCTGCTACACTTCAGCCCTGCCTATGACTGCCTGAATCACGTGCGACTCGTTGTAGTGTCTACCGGAAAATTTCTCCGGTCTACGCCTTCACGTCTCAACACACACGATTCAGGAGATCCCATGATGCAGCTTCAAGAGTGTGGCGATATCGTCACGTCGCGTCTAATCCTCATCGCAATCACACCCGAAACAATCCAATCCGAAAAGACCGGCGATAACCGTCTAGGCGAATTAATCGGATGTACGATTCCAGCAAACTGGCCTCCTGTCGATTGGGAGCCGCATGTACTCGATTTTTTTCTCACGCTGTTCGATCAGCATCCAAACCAAATCGGCTGGTTTCGTTATGTGGCTCTTCCATTTTCAGACGGCTTTCGCACGTTGATCGGAACCGTCGGTGGTGGTTTCATCAAACCGGAAGCTCCACACGAAGCAGAGTTTGGTTATGCCGTTCTGCCGCAGTTTGAAGGCCGCGGATTCACAACCGAAGCCGCAAAGGCTATGGTTGAGTTCTTTCGCAACAACGAACGGATTAACAGCCTCATCGCCCATACTTTCCCTTCGATTCCGGCCTCAATCCGGGTGATGGAAAAATGTGGCATGACCTACGATGGTGAAGGAAAAGATCCTGGAACAATACGTTATCGCTTGCAATTAAGGCCTCCAAAATAGGAGGCCTCATCATTCGAAATAGGAGATGGGCTACTCCTTGATACTCACACCCAGAGCCTTCATCTTCCGGTAGAGATGGCTTCGCTCGAGCCCCAGTCCTTCCGCCGCCCGACTCACATTCCCGTGAAATTCATCCAGCTTCTTCAGGATGTAGTCACGCTCATAAGCCTCGCGCGCCTGCAAGAGTGACGTGAACTCTTCGCTCCGCCCATTCGCCTTACCCGCGTCCCGCCCCGGCTCCCGGTAGACCAGCATCGGCAGATGTCTCCGTTCAATCCGCTGCGTCTTCGGATTCAGAATCAACACCCGCTCCACAAGATTCCGCAGCTCGCGAACATTCCCCGGCCAGTGATACTGCTTCAACGCGGCCAGCGCATCTTCCGTCATCTCAGCATGCGGGCGCCCATACTCCGCGCCAAATTGCTGCAGAAACTCCTTCACCAGTAGCGGAATATCTTCCTTACGATCCCGCAAGGGCGGAACAAAAAATGGAATCACATTCAGCCGATAAAACAAATCCTCGCGAAAATTGCCACGTGCAATCTCCTCTTCCAGATCCTTGTTCGTAGCCGCGATCACACGAACATCCACATGCACCGGATGAGAAGCTCCCACAGGAAGAAAACGCTGTTCATCGAGCGCACGCAGAACCTTGGCCTGAGTCTTAAGGCTCATATCGCCAACTTCATCCAGAAAGAGCGTCCCGCCATCGGCTCGCTCAAACGTCCCGCGCTTCTCCGGAGGCCCTCCCGGAATCGCTCCATGCCGATAGCCGAACAGCTCCGACTCAATGTAATCCTCAGGAATCGCCGCGCAATTCAGCTCAACAAACGGCCTGTCCTTGCGAAGACTCTCCGCATGCATCGCGCGCCCAACCAACTCCTTGCCCGCACCCGACTCTCCATAAATCAGCACGCGCCCATTCGTCGGAGCCATCAGCTTAATCTGCTGCCGCAGCGCCTTCATCGGAACGGAGTTGCCGGTCACCGTCCCCCGCGCAAGCTGCCGCGAGAACTCCTGATTGTCCTCCCGCATCTGTCGC
>Ga0210397_10000512_pt1 | contig 26039 bp, 22 predicted proteins | sample IncBWH2OmetaG_FD_160126 | JGI IMG/M metagenome (GOLD analysis project Ga0210397, IMG submission 160126) | Forest soil microbial communities from Barre Woods Harvard Forest LTER site, Petersham, Massachusetts, United States - Inc-BW-H-2-O ...
TTATGTTGTACTTCGAAATGGGTGAAAATGTTTATAACGTTCGGGTATACCTCTAATCCCATTGAATTTTTTTATTTAAAAAGATTATTTATTTACCACAATCGGTAATTTTTGTAACATCTCTTTCACTGCCATATTTATTGTTAATGGTATATCAGTCGTGATATCCATCTGATCATCGTCAGCCACTGCTCCCCATATATATTTTCGTGTTTTAGCATCATACATATTAATGATCAAAGCCCCTGTTTCAATGCGATGCTCTGACACCTTCCCGCCTCCAACAGGCACTGATACTGAAGATCCTCCATAATAATAACCACCCCAATACCCTGTAGCATTAGCCGGATAACGATTATTGTTAGGAATGCTTGCCCCCATATTATATCCATTCGGATCAAATGAAGGACCGCCATAATAATTCTGTCCGAAGTAACCGGGTGTATATACCCCAATACCAATACTTGTTGTTGGAGATTTTTTGTACTCAACAGTTTCACTATAGTGCGTATCAAACATAAAAACCACATCCGGATTAATAGTATCCAGTTTCATTCCTTTTTTGAATAATTCATTATCACAGGTTCTTATAATATAATTACCATACGGTTTATCCTTTCTATGCATACTAAACCCAGTATCGTACGGTGCGATCCATGCAAAAGATTTATAACCTGAGAAGTCTGTTTTTTTATCATAATCACAAACAACTTTAATTTTAGTTATATAGGATGCAAGTACAATGGTACTAAGCATAAGTGATATAAAAAGTATTTTTTTCATACTGATTTAAAAGATATAAATGAAGGTATATAATGAATATATGAATTTGTCGGGGATTTTCTGAAACAATAATGAGACTTATTTAACAACAAAATCCTGGTCTGCCAATTCATTACCATTAATTACAATAGCAAGCTTGTGCTTGCCACTATAATGCTTTCTGGTGGTAAGATCTTTAAACGAAAGTTTTTTATTAAATGTCGTTATGCCAGATCCCGGAAAAGTATTCTCCGTAATTTTAAATAATTTCCGGCTTATTTTTCCTCCGGCCTTCGCATAATAAACAGCAAACTCTATACGCAGTCTGGTCTCTTTTTTTACATCGGTATGTAATTCAAAAGAGAATGACAGCGTCTCTCCTAATGCTACATTCTTTTTATTTAATTTCAGATTTAAAACGGAGCATGACACCCGGGTATTCAGATCAAATAAGCCTAATACTTCCGGATGTGCCTTCTTTAATAGAGACCGTGCGCCATGTTTGATAATCCAATCTGTATTTTTTGATTTACCTTTCCATTTCTTAATAATACCAACTACAACATCCGGGTTATCTTTTGCAATATCATTTAAATTATTCGCAACACTTTTACGGACATACTCCGAATCATCATTCTTAAGATTTTCCAGTATAGGTAAAATTAAAGCAGGATCTTTTTTGAATGCAGGGATCGCCATACCCCAGGGTAATCTTGGCCTGCATCCTTCACTGGAAAACCGTCTTATATTTACATTTTTGTGTATCGACCACTTTAACATGTATTTCATTACTTTTTCCGGGTGCTTTATTAAAAAAGGTCGTATAGCAAATTCACAGCTGGTATACTGCGTAATTTCTTCAATTGCCTTCATGGAAAGAGTTATATCTTCCTGTCCGAATATTTTTACATACTCTGCCAAAAACAAATATTCAAAGCTTTGATGTCTTTCAATATTTGATTTTAAAAGATGTACCCACTCAATAATTGTAGTTATATCTTTGGGATAATCCTGATGTAGAAACTGTTGCAGTGCATGAGCTAAATGCTTCATCCGCTGTTTCAATTCTTTCTTTTCCCAATCAGATGTAAATACCGCTTTAACGAATGCTTTTTGATTTAAAGAAGGATATACTTGTTTTAAAGATGCTGTTAAAGAATCTATGAATGCAGGTGAATAAACATTTTTTAACGGTTCAGCCATGAGGTAATGTACTTAATAATATCTTAGTGATAGATTCAATATGGGCAATGACGACAACTATTTTTACAGCAAGTGCCGCGTTTTAAATGATACCAGCTTGTAAATACATACAAGCCATTTTCAATATAATAATCAATATCTTCTATCAAACCGGAAGTATTCTGAAGGTCTTTTGCTTTATTCTGCAAAGCATTTTCCGGTGTTATAGTTGCAACATAGTTTGTAATTTCTGTTATAATAGTATTTTTCAAACAGCTTTCACACAAACAATCTTTTGCCGGATCAACTGTTGATATAGATGGATAGTGTATGCACCAGCATTCCGCTTCCGGGCTTCCACAGGAAAATAATTGAGAACAGGAAGAGCAATTTAGAGCTCGCATGAATACCTTGTTATTTTTTGAGAGGTAGCGCCCATATACGCTCATATACTTTCTTGTATAAGAAACTTCCGATCAGAAAATAAAACGCAATTCCTCCCCATAAACAGCTTTGCATAATTACATCTAACATAAACTCATGTTGAGCACATATTTCGGGATGATCACCACAATAATTAGGATAATAATAATCGGCATTCTCAATTTTCCCTATATCATGATATTCATGAAAATATAAAAAGAGAAAAACAGGTGCATAAGCCAATGTTAAATTAGTTAAGAGTATAAAGATGGTTTTCAGAGACGAAAACTGTTTATTACGTCTGTTTAAAAAGCTAAAATAGACTCCTACTAAAAAAACAGCTATAATAACATGAATAGGAAAATGTTCTTTACCTCTAAATAATACCACATTCAATATAGAAACAGCAAGCGTTAATAGTGCCGGATATACGAACATTAAAATAAATTCTTTTAACCGGATATTTTTAAATAAGAATAACAGAAGAGAAAAAGCGACCGCAACATGAAAACATACCATAAGACGTAAAAATAAATGTTTCCATTTATTTTGTTTCGCACCCATAATAGTTGAATGTACCTCACTGATTTTATAATCGTTCAACTCAGCATATATGTCTCTGGTTACTTCTTCTCCATCAATTATCTTTACCGGAACTGCGCGCGATACTTCATCTTCATTATACATTACCCAATCAAAATGATTGGTTTTGTATTTTTCTAAAATTTGCTTCGGCGAATCAAAATAAATCATGTCATTATAATATGATGATTCATTATATGATTCACTATATCTCGTATATAAAACTATAAGCTTTTTAATATCATCCATTCTTTCATCATCTGATTTTTTTTGCAATTGATATTTTTCATAATGTAAAGAATCTTTATAAAAACGAATATTACTTTCATCTGAATAATTTTCATTCAGATAACTATCATAAATCATGTATAATTTCGGGCACCTTTTAAGGACACGTGTATACTGAGGAGCAATTAATTCCGTATCCGGTAAAAAATAAGGCTGTAACAATGGTTTTACCTGTTCTATATAATACTCTTCCTCCTTATTCTCATATCCCTCATCGGAGGCTTCCCGGTATTCATAAGAAGGGTATTTCTTAATATACATATAATGGAGAAAAGAACTATCTGAAGGAAAATATCGATAATGATATTCATCTCCCATAAAATAATGTACTGCTTTGTTGTATGTAACGGCTTCCTGTATAATTTCTTTTTCACTCATTACATCTCCTTTCCTATAATCTACAATTATGGGATAAAAAATTATGTGCACCATACATAACATAAATACATATAAGTATGCAAACTGTTCTTTAAATCCATTAATAACAACCCGCTTTCCAAAGGATTTTGTACTATTGAATTGTATTAATAAATAGACAAATAAACCACCTTCCAATACAGCTGTAAGTACCGAGACCAATATAATACCCTGAATATCGTCCTTACCTCTTAAATCCAGCGCATATAAAAATGGTAACGGTAGCGTAATCAATGTGATTAGAAACCATAACCATGTAATAGTCGGTAGCTGCAATTGCCAGCCTAACGGTGCATTCTTTAAAAGGTAATCGTTATATCTTTTTATAAACGATGGTGTAATTCTATCTATAAATTTTTTCATGATATAAATGCTGAATTATAATTGAAAAAGCTGTTTGGTAGATGTGCTGATATCTCTGAAATATTTGATGGAATATCCATTAGAAATAATCGTACTCAATATCTGAGATGCACTGATCGAAAGATCTGTACGCAATATAATGGTGATACCGCTTTCTGAAAATTGTACCGCATGTACAGCAAAGACCTGCTGTAATTCTTTACTGCTAAAATTGCCGGATAATTCATATACGTTTCCTTCACGCTCCTGCATAAAGGCATTCATTGCTCCACTATAATCACAACGGCCGTTTCGCAGAAAAATAATATTGTCGGCTACATGTTCTACTTCATGTAGTTGCTGCGAGCTTAAAATAATACTGACCGGATTTTTAATCGAACCTGCAATGGATTTAAAATCCTGTAGAATCCATTCCTGTGCATTGATATCTAAATTGGCCAGCGGTTCGTCAAGCACTAATATTTTGGGCGACCATACCAGCATTTTCGCCAATTCAAACCGAAGCTTATATCCGCTCGATAATTCTTTCCAACCCAAGTCTGCAAAGTTTGATAAACCCATGCGATGAATAACAAACTCTACTGCATCTTCATTCTCTTTTCCTGTAATACCATGTATCGTAGCCGCATAATGTAAATTTTCTCTTAGAGTACCTTGCCAGCTTTCAAGACGCTGTGGGATGTAGGCGATTTTATGTTTAATAAGATAATCTTCCGTAATTTCTTTTTTGTCAAAACAAAACTCCAATACACCGCTATCATATTTTAACAAACGGGCAAGAATCCGAAGCAGCGTTGTTTTTCCATTTCCATTCTCTCCAACAATACCGGTTATTTGCCCAGCCTTTAAAATAGTACTAACAGGCCCTAATTTAAACTTGCTTTTTTTAGAATACGTCTTCTCTATATCAACTGCTTTTATAAGCGGTAATTGAGGATACGATTCGAGCAATGAATTCTCAATTGTCGTATACTCATAGTTTTTAATACGGTTATAAATAGTAGTTACGGATAATAAAATTTCAGCAGCATTTTTATCTGTAATTTCTGATTCGCCCAACTGTCTATAGGTATTATAACGCTTACGAACCTCAATCGCTTCATAAAAATCTGTTTCATATAAATTATAATCCCGAATAAAATCCATTAGGTTGCACGTTGCTCTATGACATTCCTTATTTGAAATAGCTCTTTCGATCTGTGCTAAGCGAAATACTGCATGCATGTTATTCATAAACTCATTCTGCTATATATAAATAGAACCTTTAACGAACATAAACAAAAAGACCGACTCCTAAAACAAACGCTTACTATTTAATAATCAACACATTTAAATAGAGAATAGATGCGCATAAATAAAAATGAAAACATCATACCAAGTATTAAGATTTATACATAATTTCGATTGTTTAATTTTATAGTTTATATGTCAAAAGGAGAATCAAACATTGCCATTATTGGAGCATTTACAGCCAATCTGTTAATAGCAATCATAAAGTTTGTAGCGGCGGCAATTACAGGAAGTTCTGCTATGCTATCAGAAGGAATCCATTCACTGGTTGATACCGGCAATACAGGTCTTCTGTTATTTGGTGATTACCGAAGCAAAAAAAGTGCTACACCAAGCCACCCGTTTGGCTATGGAAGAGAATTGTACTTCTGGAGTCTGGTCGTTGCCATTTCTCTTTTTGCCATTGGAGGTGGTATGTCTATTTACGAGGGGATTCTACACATTAAGCACCCTGAACCTATAGAAGATCCTCTTTTAAATTACATTGTAATAGGCATAGCCTTTGTATTGAGCGGTGGATCTTTATATGTAGCCGTAAAGAAGTTTTTACAGGACAATCCCGACAAATCTTTCTGGCGGGCAATTAAAGAAAGTAAAGACCCGGGTACATTCAGTATCTTATTTGAAGATACAGCCGATATATTCGGTCTTATGGTTGCCTTTCTTGGTGTTTACTTAGGCCATACGCTTAACAACCCATATATCGACGGAGCAGCATCAATCATTATTGGTTTAATACTATCCAGCTTGTCTTTAATGCTGGCTTATGAAACTAAGAGTTTATTGATCGGTGAAAGTGCAGATCAGGAGATAATCAATAAAATTGTATTGCTCATAAAAGCAAATCCGGCAGTGGTAAATGTGCGAAGCCCTCTAACAATGCACTTTGGTCCAAAAGATATTCTGTTGGCTGTAGATATTCAGTTTAATGAAAAACTTATCATGAACGAAGTTGCTACCAACATAGATAAAATTGAACAATCTATACGCACTACTTTTCCGGAAATAAAGCGAATATATATTGAAGTCAAATCTATAACATACTTTTCAGAATCAACTCATAAGCCTGTTTAATGATTGATGAGATATAAATAAAGAAGTTCCGCTTATAAGCGGAACTTCTTTATTTATATGGATACTTCTTTCCTAAAAAGACTACCCTTTCAGGATTTTCAATTTATCTGTTAATTTTTTAAGTTCAGCTTCTGCTTCTGTAATCTTCGCCACTACCTGATCTTTTAATGCTGAAGCTTTAGATGAATTAGCAAAAAAAGCCATATTATTTTTGTATTGTTCAATTTCAGATTTCACTGTGCTTGCCTTGCGTTGCAAATCTTTTATCAACGATTCTACCTGTTTCGTTCCACCTTGTTTTACTTCAATTTTCAATTGAAGCTTTTCTTTTGCTTCAGCATCCAGTGGCATTTTTTCAATCAATGCAAGTAATATATTTTTGAACTTATCCTGAATAGCTTTTTTATGATCCATCGGTACATATCCAAAGTCTTCCCACTTTTGCAGATATGCCATCAATGTATCTTCTGTTTCTGCTGCTGTGGCTTTAGTTTTTGCCTCTAATTCCAACAAATATGCTTCCTTCGCTTTTAAATTATCGAGCAAAGCTGTTTCTGCTTGTACTTTAAGATCTCTTTGTTGTTGAAAAAATTGGTCACAGGCGTTTTTAAAACGTTCGTATATGCTATCCTTGAATTTAATAGGTACCTGCCCGATTTTTGCCCACTCTTTCTGCAGCTGAATCAATGCTTTTGAAGTAGCTGCATAGTCTTCATTATCTTTAAGTGCTTCCGCCTTTTCACAAAGCAATACTTTCTTATCTAAATTTTCTTTACGCTTGGCATCTAATTTTTTAAAGAAAGTATTTTTATTTGAAAAGAATTTTTTTCCTGAGGCCCAAAAATCCTTTGAGAGTTCTTTTAACTTATCTTCCGGTACCTGGCCAATTTTTTTCCATTCTTCCTGAATATGTAATACCGCATCAGACTTCTCTTTCCAATCATCAATTTTTTCTGAAACAAAATCTTCGTAAGATTTCAACTTCTCTATTAAAGCAAGTTTTAATACATAGTTGGCTTCTTTGATCTTACTTAATTCTTCTAAAACCTGTTGGCGCTTGGTATGTAAAGCATCACTCGCCGCTTTTAATTTTGTCCAGATTGATTCATGATCTTCTTTAGGTACAGGACCAACATGTCTGAATTCATCCTGAAGCTTCCGCATTTCATTAAATGCATGCTGCACATTCGGATGCTGAATCAATTGTTCAACCTTTGCAACAATCTCTTGTTTCAACGACAAATTTTTTCTTCTGTCCAGCTCTTTCAATTCAAAATACATGCTACGATTATTGTAGAACATATCTGTTAAAGCCTGATAATTTGCCCAAAGCTCTTTAGCTTCAGTAGCAGGAACAGCACCTGTAGCTTTCCAGCTTTCCTGTAATTTCTTAAACTGTTGAAATGAATCTGCACTTTCATCTGAAGCAATAATGGCACGCATCTGTTCCAGTAAATTCTTTTTTATTTCAAGATTTTTATGCTTCTGTTTCTCCAAACCGGAAAAATAAGCAGATATTTTTTCTTTAGCCTTTGTATATGCTACATCAAAAGCCAATGAAGTTTCGTCTTTACGATACTTAAAATCTTCCGGTAAACTACCGTCTTCAACAAATTTTTCAAGAGCCGTGTGTTGCTCCTGGTCAAATATATGATCGTATTGTAAACGAATACTTTTAAGAATGGAATTAGCCTCCTGAAAATTATCCTCAGGTTTCATGTGCTCCAAATATTTCAATAGATCGCCTTTAGAAAACTGACTAAAGTCTTCTTTATGCACTTCTTCACCACCTGCTAATTCAACCGAATCGTGCAATTGAAATTCATTATTCAATTCCTCTGAAACACCCATCACAATTATATATTATATTATTGGTTACTATTTAAATTAATTTAATCTTGGATCAATTGGATAATTAGATAAAGCCTTGTAATCGCCTCCCATATTACGAAGTACGTTCTGCCACATGGATTCAGGATTTTTCACAAACATTTCCTCAGAATTGATATCTGTGATAATCCATGAATGCGTTTCAAGTTCATGTTCCAGCTGATCCTCACTCCAACCCGAATATCCTAAAAAAAAACGACAATTGTCCAGTTCTAAATGACCTTCCTGAATCAATAATTTCAAATGTTCAAAATCACCTCCCCAATACAAGTCATCTTTTATATGAACCGAATCTTTTAGCAAAGCTGTATCTTGTCTCAATAAAAAAAACAACGAATCCTGAGCCACCGGTCCACCCAAAAATAATTTCTGTTCAAAAGTAAGCTGTTCTTCCAGTACAGAATTAATTGTAAGCGATGTAGATTTATTTAAGACAAAACCAAACGCACCACTATCATTGTGCTCACAGAGTAACACTACGCTTCTTTCAAAAGCAGCATCTCCTAAATATGGTTCAGAGATCAATATTTTCCCTTTGGTAAGCAAATCGTTGTTGGTTGTTTATTATAGATTCAATATCGAAAAAAATGGCAATGATGAAAACAAGAATGAATATTTATTATTGAATTCATTTAAAGTCAAAATAAAATATAATTATAATCATATTTTAGTAATTTGTATACAATACCCCATTTAATAATGAAACAACTGGCAATACACATATCAATTCTGGCAATACTTTTAATCAGTTCTTGTCACAAAAAACACCATTCCGATCCATATCCATACTATACTGTTTTACCGGATACAAATCGCTTTGCGATTCCTTATGCCAATCAAAACATAAACGGATATACAACCTTTTATTATCCCAACAGCAACATTATCAGTAGTCAGGGAAACTACCAGAATGGCAGTCCGAGCGGATACTGGAAACAATATTATTCGAATGGGAATATGATGAAAGAAGGAAATTATTCCAATGGACAATTATCCGGAAACTGGATCTTTTATTATTCAACGGGTATCAAACAAGAAGAAGGAAATTATCAAAACAACATTAAAAGCGGTAACTGGACAACCTATTATTCAAATGGCATTATGTCTTCACAGGGGAATTATTCTAATGGAGTAAAGCAAGGCCAGTGGATATACTACAATACAGATGGTACCGTAAGCAATTCTGTCTCTTACTAAGTATAAATTTATATACGATTTTCATAATTGCTACGTTAACTTTGTATCCTACGAATCGTATAACTAGAGTATCATTACGTATCACTCGCACACATTTATGAAAACGAATTTAGCAGATATACGAAAAGATTATTCATCCCAAAGTCTGGATGTGAAAGATGTTCATCTCTTGCCGATTGAACAATTTTCTTTATGGTTAAATCAGGCTATAGAAGCCGGTACACTTGAGGCAACCGCGATGAATCTGGCCACAGTTAATAACTCTGGTAAGCCGGCATCCAGAATAGTATTGCTTAAAGGCATTGAACATTCCCGCTTTGTATTTTATACAAATTATAAAAGCCATAAAGGGGATGATATTGCACATCAATCTTTTGGCGCATTAAATTTTTTCTGGCCGGAACTTGAGCGTCAGGTGCGTATTGAAGGTTCTATCGAAAAAGTTTCTACAGAAGATTCGGATAAATACTTTGCAAGTAGACCTTATGGCAGTAAAATCGGTGCCTGGGTTTCTGAACAAAGCAAAGAAGTTGCCAGCCGTGAAGAATTGGAAAGTAAAATAGCATTTTACGAAACTAAATATCCTGAAGGAAACGAAGTTCCAAGACCTGCATACTGGGGGGGCTATGCACTAAAACCCAACTATTTCGAATTCTGGCAAGGCAGACCGAGCCGTTTACATGATCGGATCGTATATGACCTCGAAGAAGATATTCGCTGGAATATTTATCGGATATGCCCATGAAGATTCAAACAATTCAAATAACAAAAAACAAATTCCAAACGAATGCATAATTTACACTTGTTTGGAATTTGTTTTTTGTTATTTGAATTTTATTCTCTTATATGAGATCAAACAAATCCTTCACTCCAATATGTTTTTCCTTGGTAAAACCTTCACCGTACTCTACACCAATGGCATGGCCAAATTCACGGGCTCTTGAATGTATAGAATCTAAAAATGCTTTGCCGGAAATATATGTTTGTGGTTCTTTATCGTTCGTGTCTGCCGCTGCAGGATTATAAAACTGAGATTTGAATGCATGTATGCAGGCCAACTTTCCCTCCCAATAGGCACTGATGTCTACAATAAAGTCGGGTTTTATATATCTATCCTGTATATAATGATAGACATTTTTAGGGCGCCAGGCCAGTTGATTATTTCCTTCCCAGTTTGTTTCAATCTTAATTAAGCCCGATAGAAAACATGCACGGGATGCCAGCTCAGATCCTTTTCCATGATCCGGATGACGATCTTCCAACGCATTACACAATATAATTTCCGGTTGATAATGGCGGATGTATTTCACTAATTCAAGGCAATGTGCTTTATCAGACTCAAAGAAACCATCTGCGAAACCTACATTTGAACGTGCTTTCAATCCAAGCAACTTTGTAGCTGCTGCGGATTCCTGCGCGCGGATCTCTGCTGTACCTCGCGTACCCAATTCTCCTCTGGTCAAATCAACAATTGCTACTGTACGGCCAAGTTGTACCTGTTTCAGAATTGTACCTGAACAAGCTAGCTCTGCATCGTCGGGATGTGCTGCAAAAACCAGAATATCAACTTTGTTTATCATTACTTTTATCGGATACGTAAACGCCTTCCGGCACGCAAAACTGTTTTAGTTGTAATTCTGTTTAAACGGCAAATCTGTGATACAGAAACACCGTAGCGTCTGCTGATAGTACTTAGTGTCTGACCTGAACGAACTGTATGATAATATACTTTGCGTGCTTCTTTTGCATACGCATAATGTTCGGGAATCAATAAGAAGGTGGACGACCTTAAGGTATGATTCGGGAAATCGTACATGTAAATAGGATTGATTGCATTACCGGCATAGCGCACTTCAAAATGCAAATGCGGTCCGCTGCTTCTTCCTGTGTTACCACCCAAACCTATAACTTCGCCTGCTTTTACAATCTGCCCTACCTTTACATCCTGTCTGCTTAAGTGTGCATATAAAGTTTCAAAACCATTGTAATGACGAATCAAAATATAATATCCGTATCCACCACCATTGTATTGAACAATACGAACAATACCATCAAAACAAGCCATTACCGGATCACCAATTTCCAGATCCAGGTCTGTACCATAATGCCAACGCGGTCCGCGCATCCCAAAGCCTGAATTAATTTTACTGTAACTTAACGGCATTGACCAGTAATGCCCCATTAATGTATCGTATAAATGAAAAGCAATGGTGTCTTTATAATCTGCCGGGTCAATTTTATAAGGATCAATAAAACGCGTGTCCCAAACAGAATAATACTGTGCAATAGTGACCCAGGAAGAATCTACACGCTGTTGTTCTTCAACTTCAATAACCACAAACTCTTCATCACCTACTTCTTCACCTTCTTGCCACAGCGTTGTATCCTCCTCCAGAATTGACCAGTCCTTTTCGGCTTCAAAACTGTAATTAGATTGTAAGCCACCTGCTACCGTATCTACAATCTCATCTGTAAATAGAATGTCATCCATATCCGGTGTAGTATATTCAACGGCAGGAGCTTGAGTTTTATCAAAATCTTTATCCCCTTTTTTAGGTGTTCCTGGAGTTTGTGCTTGCACAGTAAAAAAGACACCCAAAAAGACAATAAACAGAAATATGCGCATGCTTCTTTTTTTATGCTGTTACAGCTTCTTTAGCGGCTAAATATCTTTCTGCATCCAGCGCTGCCATACAGCCTGTACCTGCAGCTGTTACAGCCTGACGGTATACATGATCCTGGGCATCACCACAGGCAAAAACACCTTCAATATTTGTTTTAGATGTGCCCGGAATAGTTTTAATATATCCGTTTTCATCCATATCAATCCACCCTTTGAAAATATCAGTATTCGGCTTGTGGCCAATTGCTACGAAGAAACCGGTAACGGCAATATCCCGGGTTTCGCCTGTAACGTTATTTTTAACACGCATACCCTCTACATCTTCTTTACCAAGAATTTCATCGGTTTCGGTGCTGAATAAAATTTCTATGTTTGGTGTGTTCATTACACGTTGCTGCATAATAACAGAAGCTGCTACAAATTTTTCTTTACGTACCAGCATGTATACTTTTTTGCAAAGCTTAGATAAATAGCTTGCTTCTTCGCAAGCTGTATCACCGGCACCTACAATAGCCACATCCTGGCCACGGAAAAAGAATCCGTCACAAACAGCACAAGCTGAAACACCACGGCCATTTAAGCGTTGTTCTGATTCAATACCCAACCACTTCGCTCCTGCTCCGGTAGAAATAATAATCGTTTCTGCCTCAAGTACTACCTTTTCATCTACCGTAACTTTATGAACAGGTCCTGAAAAGTCTACAGAACTAATTGTTCCATAACGAATATCAGCCCCAAAACGCTCTGCCTGTTTTTTAAAGTCTTCCATCATCTGAGGTCCCATTACACCATCAGGATATCCGGGAAAATTCTCTACATCATTGGTAATCATCAGCTGACCACCTGGTTGAGCCCCCTGATACATAACAGGTTTTAAACCTGCACGGGAAGCATAGATTGCCGCAGTATATCCTGCAGGGCCGGAACCAATAATTAGACAATGTACTTTTTCTACTGACATAAGCGATTACAATATTAGAGTGTTCAATTTCGTTAATTTTGGCATTTTAAACAAAACATATAGCCTTTGTGTAAGGTTCTGTGGAAAAAAGATTTTTTGTATCCCTCGTTTACAGATATATATAGGATATTAGAGTATAATATTTCATATAATTCTGTATCTTTTTGAACTAAACCAATTATGTAAGAAACCGCTTATGAAAAAGATTCATTGTATTCTTCTTCTTTTGATAATGAGTTTGTGTGCATGCAGCAAACAAACATCAGCACCAATCGAAACATACTCCTCTGATAAGGAGATGAAAATTGTACTTAGTGCCAGCCGCTCAAGCTCATTAGACCCATGGATGGTTGAAATTGAATTGTCGCATGCAGGCAAAAACACAAAGGTATTTCAGGAATTTTATGCCGAAGAAGTATCGAAAAATAATGTATCGTTTGATTGGCAATCGAATACAGAGTGTATCATTCATTTAACACAACGTGACGGTGAAGTAATAACAATACCTGTACAGATAAATCAATAAAAACAATAGGCTGTCCGATTTTATAACGTGTTTACCGGAATTCGATAAGCACGTTTTTAAGTTATATATTACTAAATAATTTACAAAAATGATTCAACCAATAAACTCCATGTATAAAAACTAATTTCTTTTTAAATCAACAATGTTTATTAAAAATATTTCAATTTAGGTTATATTCGTACAAACGAATCGAAATTAAAACCAATGCTTTTTAACTCTATAAGCTTTGTAATTTTTCTTCCACTTGTATTTATATGCTACTGGTCATTAAATAAAAAATCACCTAAAGTTCAAAATTTATTCTTGCTTATTGCGAGTTATTATTTCTACGCATGCTGGGATTATCGTTTTTTATTTCTTTTAATTTTCTCTACCTCTTTAGATTATTTTACCGCACTTAAAATCAGCAATACTCAAAACAAAAATCAAAGAAAATTTTGGTTCTGGACAAGCATCTCAATTAATCTTTGCTTTCTGGGTATCTTCAAATATTTTGATTTCTTTTCAACTTCATTTACTGAAGCTGCATCACATTGGGGCTTTCAAACTAATCCCTACACACTTAATATAATTTTACCTGTAGGAATATCTTTTTACACTTTTCATGGGATATCGTATATTATTGATATATATAAAGACCGTATCAGTGCTGAAAAAAATATTATTGATTATTCTTTATTTGTCAGCTTTTTCCCGCTTCTGGTAGCAGGACCAATTGAAAGAGCTACTCATCTTCTTCCTCAAATAAAACAAAAAAGAACATTTGATTATGTTAAAGCTGTTGATGGTTTAAAACAAATACTTTGGGGGTTGTTTAAAAAAATTGTGATCGCAGATAATTGTGCGGAGTATGCCAATATAATCTTTAATAATTCAGAAAATTATCCAGGGAGTATGCTTTTTATTGGAGCTATATTTTTTACGATTCAAATATATGGCGACTTTTCAGGTTATTCAGATATTGCATTAGGAAGTGCCCGGCTTTTGGGAATAGAATTACTTAGAAATTTTTCATTCCCTTATTTTTCAAGAGATATCGCAGAATTTTGGAGACGCTGGCACATATCACTTTCATCCTGGTTCAGAGACTATATTTACATTCCACTTGGAGGTAATAAAGGAAGTTTGTGGAAAAAAATCAGAAATACATTCGTGATTTTTATAATCAGTGGTTTATGGCATGGGGCAAATTGGACTTTTATAGTATGGGGAATATTAAATGCTATTTACTTCCTACCATTATTGTTATCAAATACCAATAGAATTCATTTAGATGTTGTTGCACAGGGAAAAATTCTACCCTCATTTATTGAAATATTAAAAATGCTTACCACTTTTATATTAACGGTATTTGCATGGATATTTTTTCGTTCTGAAAATATAAAACAAGCTTTTGAAATCATTACTGAAATTTTTTCACCTTCATTGTTTCAGTACCCATCCATGTCAGCAATTGAATTAAGCTACACAGTTCTCATTCTCTTGTTTTTCTTCTTTATTACAGAGTGGATTGGAAGAGAGGGCCAATTTGCAATTCAACAGATAAACTTGAAATTTAATTGCTTTTTTAGATGGAGCTTTTACAGCATCCTGATAATATTTATATATTATTATGCTTTCATGGATAATAATAAACAATTTATCTATTTCCAATTTTAGTTATTTCTATGAAAAAATTCATACTCAAACTTATTACTTACGCTATTTGCACAATTTTATTAATTTACTCTATTCAAATGGCTTTAAGTTTTAAAATAAAAAATAAATCTACAAATGGTCTTGATAACCTAGTAACAACTTCAAATATAAATGCTGAACTTTTATTGATGGGTAGTTCAAGGTGTTGGGCTCACTTTGATCCACATTTTTTTGAAAGTGCTTTTAATATTAAAAAAGCTGTAAATATTGGTGTTGATGGGCATTCTGAATTATCAATGACATATGTACGTCTACTGGACTATTTATCTTATAACAAACCACCAAAATTCATAATCATCAACGTTGATCCTTTTATTTCTGCAAATAGTATAGATCAATATTCCAGGATGGTAAATAAAAACAAATACGCCAGGTACGCTTTTTATATTAATAACCGACAATGGAAAACTGTTGATTATTTTAAATTTAACTTTTATGAAAAATATATCCCTCTTTACTCAATATTTAAATATCAAATATTTTCAGATTGTTTATTCGGAAATAATTCATCTCCGTACTTTCAGTATGGTTATGAAAAACACGACAATAAATGGGATACTATTCAAAATCCTACAAGCAATACAACTGCAAAAAAATATTTTTTAAAACCAAAAAACATTCCAGAGATAAAAACTTCCTTACAAAAAATTCAAACGCTATGTATAACTCATGGCGTTAAATTAATATGTATTCAAACTCCCGTTTACAAAAGTATTTATAATGAATATGAATTCAATTTAACAAAGGAAATTTGTAAAGATCTTAACCTCGATTTTTTTGATTTAAATGTACCTTATATTAGAAATGACATAAGTAATTTTTACAATTCAAATCATATGAATATTAATGGTATACTCAAAATGAATGCCATTATGCTTAAAAATGACACATTGAAAAATATATTATCCCCTATCAAAAATGGTTTAAATCCCCTATAAATTATTGCTTTTATTTCAGAAATAAGCACAAACTACTATAGTTGAGATAAAATATCATAATTGCTTTTATTTTTTCATAGTCTATTTCCTATTTTAAAAACTGTTTGTACTTTTAGATTAGTACCTTTTTTATTCTTTCAATATTAAACACTTTTCAATCATGCTAGCTATTAAAATTATATTCCGTTTACTGTACACCTTGTTATTCAAACGTTCTGCATTACCAGACACGATTGATAAAATTGATGAACTTCTTACAAGTAAGATATCTAATGAAGAGAGACAAAAAACAGTAGACCGGCTTAATACTTTTTTGGGAACCAAAGTTATGCGCTGGATCATCGAATTCTTTTTATGCAAGGCTTCTAAAGGAGAATTCATTGAAATTAATAATACTGATTACATAAAACGTGCTCAACGCTATTTACCTCCCACTAACGAGCGTGTAAGCTGGACAAACTGGGCAGGTACGCAAAAAGCACAGCCCTTATTTTTCTTAATTCCCGGAAAAGGTCCGCATATTGATATTGTTGAAACATACAAAAATCTTACAAATTATGATTACCAGGGTCTTCAGGATGTTCAGAAAATAATACGTGATGCAGAAGCTCAAGGCCTGCGTGTACGTTGTGTAGCCTCCGGTCATGCCCTGTCTGATGTAGCTGTAACGGGTGATTTTATGATCTGTACTAAGAAGATGACTAATCCGCAAAGGCGCGCAAATCAATCTTTTATCAAAGAGCAATTCCGCAACGGATATAAAGCATTTATTCATCAGGACGGTCAGATATTGGAAGAAAACCGACACTTATTTGAAACCGGTGCAGGTACTTTATTGGTAGATCTGAAACAGATTCTGGAAGAAGAAGGACTGGCATTCCAGAATATGGGAGGTTCCGACGTGCAGGGATTCATGGGTGCTGTTTCTACTTCTACCCATGGCTCCGGTATTGGATTAAAACCATTTCCGGATATGATTGCTTCTATGGTGATTGTTACCAGCGGTGGAAAAATATGGCGGTTAGAGCCGGAAGATGGCATTACAGATCCGTTAATTTACAAACAATCCGAAGACTATAAAACATACGGCATTGAGCTTATACAAGACGATGATCTGTTTTATTCTGCGACTGTATCCATGGGCTGCTTTGGCGTTGTATTTTCAGTAATCATTGAAGTAGTCGATTTTTATTATCTGAAAGAAGATCGCACACCAAGCACCTGGGAAGCTGAACGCGAAAAACTGGCAACCTTAGGGATCAATCATATTCGTGCAAACAGGCATTTTGAGATTGCAATAAACCCATATCCAATAAATGACAAAGGCGAACTTGACAAGGTAAACGGGTCACGATATTGTATCGTTACTACACGTAATTATACAACAGAACCCAAACCCGATCAGTTAAACTCACCGGCAGATAAACGTAATTTTTTATCTTCGTTAATTTCCGGTTTATATTTCGCCGGTTCTATCTCCGTGTTCCTCTTTAACCGGAAACCTGCGAATATACCTCGCTCCATTGAGGGTTCATTAAAACGTATTGCTGATTGCGAAACCGAAGGCGGTGGCTATACGGATAAATATTATAATGTACTGAATCAAGGATTACAGGAAATGAAATTCTTTGGTTACGCAACAGAGATCGCTTTCACTATGCAGGACGATACCTATCTGCATGCCATAGATAAGATACTCGACGAATCTGTGCGTATGGCCGAAGAATACGAACAATATAACCCAAGTCCGATAGCGATCCGCTTTACGGATGATTCACACTCCTACTTATCTATGATGCACAACATGGCCGCTTGCTCCATTGAAGTAGTAAGTTTAAAAGGTTTTATAGGCGGTGAAGATTTTCAACGCAGAATAGAACGTGAAATGATCGCTTTCAATGGCCGGCCTCATTGGGGTTTGCATTTAGGAAATTTATCCTTCGACCGAATAAGCAAACTATATCCAAAGTTTCCGGTATGGCTCAATGCATATAAGAAATTCAATTATAGCAGTGTATTCAACAACTCCTTCACTGACCGTACAGGAATCTCTGCTGTACTGGATAAACAGGAAGCATTTACAGAATAAAACAAGTAATTTCTATAACTAATCAATCAGAACGCATATTTAGGACACCCAAAGTTGCTTTCGGCTGAAAAAATGGCAAAAGTCTCTATAAGCTTAATTATTCGATAGATATTTTTCAAAACGACATTACTTCAAAATAAGTACAAAATCAATTATCATCTTGTTAAAGGAAAGGTAAGCGAATACGAACTCAATACATTTATTTATAGTTCAGTTCTCTAGTCTTTTCAAAAGTTACCTGCTATGATTATTAGTAATAGCAGCTAGTATTCTTTTCGTTTTCTGGCTCAAAATTTTAAAGTATTATGAATATTAAGTATCAGTTGATGCAAATATCTCCCTTGTTTTGCTTTTTGCTATTTGTGTTTACTTTAGGCTTTTTATCTCTAACGTTAACCTACCTTTTCAGAAAATACAAACCCATAAAATTTCTAAATGGACATAATGAAGTCACAGGTTATACATTCCTGTCTGTTTCAACATTTTATTCTCTTCTTTTAGGCTTTGTTGTATACCTTATCTGGAATCAATATTATACGGTTCGTTTAAATGCAGACATGGAAGGTGGCATAGCAAAAACCTTATATCGGACGATTAAATTTTATCCCGACAAGAATGTTTCTGATAAATTGAAAACATATTTTTTAGTTTATATAGACAATATCGTTCATGAAGAATATCCGGAAATGAATCATGGAAGACTTTCTCCTAAATCTATCAAGTCCTTTCATGCTCTTTATTCAGAAATTGAAAATATAAAACCTAAAAATGAATATGAAATTTCAATAGCAACAAAAATGCTGGATCAGATGGAAAGCTTATCTATTTGCCGGGGCTTAAGGCTAACCTCAATAAGAAGCCAGATACCCGGACCTATATGGTTGCCCATTATATTTGGTTGCATTTTTACGCTCATTTTAGCAGCAATGTTAAAAATTGAAAACCTATCTCTTCATTTAATAATAAGCTTCTTTTTAGGTGCATCCATTTCCATGTTCTTATTTATTTTAATTGAATTAGATCAACCATTTACGGGGCAATTCAGATTATACCCTACTGAACTAGAACAGATATTTCTTTTTGAAAACTGGAAAAACAATTCAATTGAATACTCAACACCCATGTAAATCCCATTTGCAATGCACTCATATAACAATCAAATATCTCAGGTATCTTAAAAAAGTAGTTTCATGAAAATATCATATCTCTTATTCACCTTTCTGGTCTTGAATATCCGGCTGTTTGCACAGGACACGTTAAAATTATCTCTGGACGATGCACAGCATCAATTCACTGAGAAGAATTTTGAATTGATTATGCAAAAGTTTAACATTGAAGCCAGCAAAGCACAAATCCTGCAATCCAGACTTTTTGCAAACCCCAATATTTATTATGAACAAGGCCTTATTACACGGTCTGTCGTTGCAAATGACCAATCATTAGGACCTTATGCCCAGCGGGCTGTGCAAGTACAACAATTGATTTTGCTGGCGGGAAAACGTAACAAAAGTATCCGTATTGCAGAAGTTGCTTCTACAATTTCAGAATACGAGCTCTTTGATTTACTTCGCACATTAAGTTACAGCTTAAATAGCAATTTTTTTGAATTGGCATTTCAATATAAAACATTGAATGTATATAATCAGGAAATTTTAAAAATAGAAAAACTTGTAAATGCATATCGGGAACTTCAACAAGATGGCAATGCTGCATTAAAAGATGTTGTCCGGTTAGAGTCATTTTTATTTTCACTCCAAAGCGATAGAAATGATCTTGAATTGGCAATCGCAGAGAATCAGGTAGATTTAAGACTATTATTAGGAATTGGTACACATACATTTTTATTACCGGTTATTAATGAAGTGTCATTGGATTCTATGAGTATTAAAAATGAAACGGTAGAAAATCTAATTAATGTAGCCGAAGAAAATCGTTATGATATTAAAGCACAGGAAGCCAATATTAAATTAGCCAATACGAATCTAAGTTTACAAAAAGCATACAGAGTGCCTGATCTCACATTAGGTTACACTTATGATAGAGCCGGCAGTTATACCAATAATTATCAAGCTGTAACACTGCAGACTAATCTTCCTGTATTTAACAGAAACCAGGGCAATATCAAAACGGCAGATTACCAGCTTCGCAGTAACGAAACGGCACTTGAACAGGCACGTGTAGGCTTAAATAACGATGTAATACTTGCCTATACTCAGGTATTGAAAACCGAGCATCTATACCAGAATTCTGACAAACAGTTTGTACAAGGGTTTAATAAGCTTATTGAAGGTGTAATTGAAGGCTATGAGAAGAAAACCATTTCACTGGTTGAGTTTATGGATTTTTTTGATTCGTATAAACAAAACGTTGTTCAGCTTAATAATTTAAAAAATAACAGAGTTCAATCGTATTTAAAATTGAATTTCAGTGTAGGGAAAAATTTATTCACTTTTTAAAAAATGAATCTAAAGAATATGAAAAATAATTTATTGATATATATACCGCTTGTTTTTTGTTCGTTTATGCAAGCCTGTCATACGTCCACTGATACACCCGAAAAACCAGCCGGTTTCGAGCTATCTCCTACACTTCGTAAACGTTTACAGCTTGTTGAAGCTGTTGAAGAAAAAGTTCATGGGCAACTTCAATTGAACGGAAAACTAAGTGCTTTAGAAGATAAGATGGTTAAAATATCTCCTCTTGTAGATGGCGTAATTCAAACACTTGATGTAAACTTAGGTGATTACGTAAAAAAAGGGCAAACCCTGGCCGTCATCAAAAGTACTGATGTAGCAGATGCTGAAAATGAAGTCAGTAATGCACAGGCGACACTTCGGGCAAACGAAAAAAATCTCAATGTTACAAAAGATATGGAACGCCTGGGATTGGCTGCGGATAAAGATATTATGCTGGCTGAAAACGAAGTAACAAGAGCAAAGGCTGATGTAAAACGTTCTCAGGAAATAGCATCGGTTTATGAAATTAAAAACTCACTTTATACGATGAAGGCTCCTATTTCCGGATTCATTGTCGATAAAAATCTTTCTTTAAGTACACAATTATCTTATGACAACGCTCAGGTGGGTCCTTTTTATACAGTAGCAGACTTAACAGAAATGCAGGTCATTGCAGATGTATATGAAGCCGATATTGAAAATATTCACGTAGGTGAACAGGTTCAGATTTACATATTGGCATTCCCGAATCAGGTTTTTAAAGGACAGATTGAAAAGATCCAGGATCTTATTGATCCGCAAACCAGAACAATGAAAGTCCGGATAAAAATACCGAACCCTGATACCAAACTTAAGCCTGAAATGTTTGCTCAGGTAGTAGTCGATTTCGATGAATCCATAAAACTGGTGAGCGTTCCTACCGATGCACTCATTTTTGATAATAGTAAATATTACGTTGTTCTTTATCATTCCGATAGTAACATTGAAGTTCGTGAGGTACACACCTATCAGGCAGCAAACGGAAAAACATATCTGAAAAGTGGAATAAAGCCGGGAGACAAAATTATGACTTCCGATCAACTGATTGTCTACAATGCATTAACAAGTAATTTTTAATCTGAAAACAGAATGAAAAAATTAGTAGCACTCTCGCTTAAATACCGTTTCGCTGTTTTCTTTTTTACAGTTGCTGTTATTATTGGCGGAATTATAAGCTTCATAAAAACTCCTATTGAAGCTTTTCCAGACGTAACAAATACGCAGGTAACCATCATTACTCAATGGCCGGGCCGTTCGGGTGAAGAAGTAGAAAAATTTGTAACGATTCCCATCGAAATAGCGATGAATTCGGTACAGAAAAAGGCATCCGTTCGTTCAACCAGTTTGTTCGGGCTTTCTGTGATTAATGTAATGTTTGACGATAACGTTGATGATCAATTTGCACGGATTCAAGTCAACAATCAAATTCAAAATATTTCTTTGCCCGATGATGCAGATCCTGAAATAGAACCGCCCTATGGCCCTACCGGTGAGATCTTCAGATATACACTCAGCAGCGAAACCAGAACGGTTCGTGAATTAAAAACCATTCAGGATTGGATACTGGACCGTCAATTTAAAAGTATACCTGGTATCGCTGATGTGAATAGTTTTGGAGGAGAAGTTAAAACGTACGAAGTACAAGTTGATCCGGGTCTCCTCTCTAATTATAGTGTTACATCATTGGATGTTTATCAGGCTATTCAGCGCAGTAACCTTAATATAGGAGGAGATGTACTTAGCCGTGGACAAGAATCATACGTTGTAAGAGGCATTGGTTTGTTAACCAGCATCAAGGACATTGAAGGAATTCTTGTAAAAAATGTAGATGGTACACCTGTATACGTAAGAACGATAGCCCATGTAAAAGAATCTGCATTGCCTAAACTTGGGCAAGTAGGCAGAGAAAACAACAATGACGCTGTAGAAGGCATTGTGGTAATGCGCAAAAATGAGAATCCATCAGAAGTCATTAAAGCAGTAAATTTAAAAGTGGAAGAATTAAATAATTCAATTCTTCCACAAGATGTAAAAATCAAGACATTCTATAATAGACAAACACTTATTGATTTTTGTACAGAAACAGTTTTACATAATATGGGTGAAGGAATTTTTCTTGTTACCCTCATTGTATTTCTCTTCCTGGCTGATTGGCGTACAAGCTTAATCGTTGCCATGATTATACCGTTGGCATTACTCTTTGCATTCAGCTGTATGTACCTGAAAGGGATGAATGCAAATTTACTATCACTCGGTGCGGTAGATTTCGGAATTATCATTGATGGTACTGTGGTGATGGTAGAAGGAATATTAGTCGTCTTAGCTCATAAGGCCGAAACTGTGGGCATGGAAAAATTTAATAAGCTTTTCAAATTCGGCATGATTAAAAACAGAGGTGCTGATATGGGCAAGGCCATATTCACTTCTAAAATCATTATACTTGTTGCCTTACTCCCTATTTTTGCTTTTCATAAAGTTGAAGGTAAAATGTTTACACCTTTGGCCTGGACATTGGGTTTTGCACTGATTGGCGCAACAATTTTCACACTCACGCTAGTACCGGTATTGGTAAGTATACTACTCAATAAAAATGTTACTGAAAAAACGAACTTCTTCGTTCGATCTGTTCATAATACCTGTATTCGGTTTTTCAATTTTACTTTTTCCCACAAGCGCCCTACACTTATTGTTGCTGTTGGTATCTTGGTGGCAGGCGGCTATACACTTACGATACATGGTACCGAATTTTTACCTCAATTGAATGAAGGCTCTATCTATGTTCGGGCATCGATGCCAAGAAGCGTTAATCTGGAAACATCTGTAAGTTATGCCAACGAGTTTCGAAAAATATTTGAAGGTTTCCCGGAAGTACATCAGGTACTATCGCAAACAGGTCGTCCGAATGACGGAACCGATGCTACGGGTTTTTATAACATCGAGTTTATGGTGGATCTATATCCTCAAAAGGAATGGAAATCGGGTTTAAAGAAACCGGAGCTTATTGCAAAAATTCAAGAGCAGTTATCCAGTTATCCGGGAGTTGATTTCAACTTCTCTCAACCTATTATGGACAATGTGGAAGAGGCCGTATCAGGAGTTAAAGGCTCTATTGCTTTGAAAATTTATGGTTCAGACTTTGATTATTTAGCAGAGCAAGCAGACAAGGTCTTTGGAGTAATGAAAAATGTTAAAGGTATTGAAGACTTAGCGATTGTTCAAAATCTGGGGCAACCCGAACTAAGAATAGAACTGGATCAGCGCAAAATGGATCTGTATGGTGTATTGACAACAGATGCAGAAGCCGTGATTGCCATGTCTATTGGAGGTGAAGCTGCAAGCCAGATGTACGAGGGTGAACGCAAGTTTGATATTCGGGTTCGATATTTACCAAAGTACCGAAAGTCAGAAGCAGAGATCGGAAATATTTTATTACCAACATTAGCCGGAACTAAAATACCATTAAAGGATATTGCTTCGATTCGTTATCTGACTGGCCCATCTTTAATTTTCAGAGAAGATAATCTCCGTTTTATTGCCGTAAAATTTTCAATACGCGGACGTGACATGGGAAGTACAATTGCTGAGGCTCAAAGCGGCGTAAACAAAGTGGTAAAGCTTAATAACGGATACCACATGAAATGGAAAGGCGATTTCGAAAACCAGGAACGTGCTTCTAAAACATTAATGAATGTGGTTCCGATCAGCTTGACCGTTATTTTCTTCATCCTGTATCTTACCTTCAGAACTGTGCGTGATGCATCGCTGGTATTTCTGAATGTACCTTTTGCTATAATCGGAGGTTCTCTCGCATTATTAATCACCGGAACAAATTTCAGTATATCTGCCGGGATAGGCTTTATTGCTTTATTCGGAATCTGTGTACAGGATGCGGTAATTATGATCTCAGCTTTCAAAGAAAATCTGAATGAAGATATGCCTCTGGAAATAGCCATACGTAAAGGTGTTGAAAGCCGGATCCGTCCTGTTGTTATGACAGCAATGATGGGAACCTGCGGACTATTACCAGCTGCAATCAGTACCGGAATAGGCTCTGAAAGTCAAAAACCACTGGCCATTGTAGTAATCGGAGGACTTGTATCTGCAGCGACACTTACACTATTTATATTTCCTTTGATTTTCGAAACAGTATATGAAAGGAAAATAAATAAAGATCAATTAAAAAAGAAAAGCCAGGCCTGACGACTATAATGCCTACAAACAAAAACTCCCCGGAAGAGTATCTTCCGGGGAGTTTTTGTTTGTATAAGAATGTAAAGAGAATTAACCCAAATAAGGTTTCAACGCTTTACTTCTGGATGTGTGTCTTAAACGACGGATTGCCTTTTCTTTGATCTGACGTACACGCTCACGGGTAAGGTTGAATTTTTCACCAATCTCTTCCAATGTCATAGAATGCTCTCCATTCAAGCCAAAATAAAGAGAAATAACATCAGCCTCACGTTGTGTAAGCGTTGATAATGCACGTTGCACTTCTCTTCTTAATGAATCATTCATTAAGCTTGAATCCGGTGCTGATTCACTGCTGTTTTCCAATACGTCCAATAAGCTATTTTCTTCACCTTGTACAAAAGGTGCATCCATAGATACATGACGGCCGGATATTTTAAGTGTATCAACAACTTCTGCTGTAGAAACTTCCAATACTTCAGCAAGCTCGTCCGGAGACGGTTCTCTTTCGTATTTTTGTTCCAGTTCAGAAAATGTTTTTGATATTTTGTTTAATGACCCTACTCTGTTCAACGGTAAACGTACAATACGGGATTGTTCTGCTAATGCCTGAAGAATCGATTGACGAATCCACCATACAGCATATGAAATGAATTTAAAACCACGCGTTTCATCAAAACGTTGTGCAGCTTTAATCAAACCTAAGTTACCTTCATTAATTAAGTCACCAAGAGATAACCCTTGATTTTGATATTGTTTTGCAACCGACACTACGAAACGTAAGTTGGCTTTGGTTAATTTTTCTAATGCCAGTTGATCCCCTTCGCGAATGCGTTTCGCAAGATCAACTTCTTCATCAGGAGTAAGTAAGTCTACCTTACCAATTTCCTGTAAGTACTTATCCAGAGACTGGCTCTCTCTGTTGGTAATCTGTTTACTAATCTTTAGCTGTCTCATCGGCTTTCTTTAAACACCTTCCTTTTAAACGAAAAACAGTGTGTGATAGTTTCTTTTTAAAAGGTAAATACTGATTAATTAAGAATTGGGCGTTGC
>Ga0210397_10000517_pt1 | contig 25802 bp, 23 predicted proteins | sample IncBWH2OmetaG_FD_160126 | JGI IMG/M metagenome (GOLD analysis project Ga0210397, IMG submission 160126) | Forest soil microbial communities from Barre Woods Harvard Forest LTER site, Petersham, Massachusetts, United States - Inc-BW-H-2-O ...
AGCCTGTGCGTCCGCCACGCTCGCGCGTCGCAGGCCCCTCGCTTGCGGGACCTGCTGAGCCTCCGCAATCAAATGCGTGACAAAGATCGGATCCGGCGCCCAACGGTACCAGCGCCTGCGCGCCCGCCGCTCCGTGAATGCTAACGGCACCAGCGCCGTACAGGCAGGCTTTGCGTCGGAAGCGGCGCTTTCATCGAGGTTAAGCTCTGTTCGATCGGTGGACATTGGCGTGACAGCTTCCCAGCTGAACTGTTACATTTTGGGACATTTCGTCCTCTGCTACAGTCGCCCTCGCAAGGGTCATGCCGATCCTGCCTGTTTTGTTCCTGATCGAAAAGCTGACGTGGTTTCCAGAATATTTATGAACTCTACATAAGCTTGGCGCGTAACTGGCCTAGGATTCAACCAGTCGAAGCCTGATCCGGAAAAGTGGGAACCGGTTTTCCGAAAAGATCAGGCGAAAACAATGATCCTAGCCTGTCCTGAAACGAGGCGATCTTGAACCCAGTTCTTCCTCCGGCCTCAGCCATCCTCGCCTCGCTTGGGCAGGCCGCCTTCGTCTGGGATATCGCAACCGACAGTCTGGTCTGGAGCGAGCATGTGGCCGCGGTTTTTCCCGACATCCCGCTGGAGCGGCTCGCTACGGCTACGGAATTTTCAAACCTGATCGAGCCACAGCGCTCGGTCCGATCCGACGCGCTTGGTGTTTCGCCCGCCGCCCAAAGCGCCGAGGGCGCGCCTTACCGGATCGAATATGGGGTGCGCGCCAATACGTCCGCAGCCGTTCAGTGGATCGAGGAGACCGGCTGCTGGTTTGCCGGCGCCGACGGCAGACCGGTTCGCGTCCAGGGTATTGTCCGGGTCAACAACGAGCTCCACGCCCGCGACGAGCAGCTTGTCAAACTGTCGCGCCACGATCCGCTGACTGGCGAGCTCAATCGCACGCATCTGGTCGCTTCGCTTGCCGAGATCATCGAGGAAGCCGTTCGCTTCCGTAACCAATGCGCGTTCATGCTGATCGGCATCGATCATCTGGCGCGCATCAACGACGCGTTCGGCTTCGATGTCGCGGATGCGGTGATTTCCGAGGTCGCCGGCCGCATTCGCGCTCGCTTGCGCGGCGGCGATGTGCTCGGGCGTTTCTCGGGCAACAAGTTCGGACTGGTCCTGAAGAACTGCACGGTCGACGACATGAACATCGCCGCCGAACGGTTCCTGGCCGCCATCCGCGATGAGGTGGTGCCGACCAAGTCGGGACCCGTTTCGGTGACGGCGTCGATCGGCGCGGTCAGCGTGCCGCGCTATGCGCGCAGTGCTGATGAGGCGATCAACCGCGCCCAGGAAACCCTCGACGCCTCCAAGAGCCGGCGTGCCGGGTCGTTTTCGCTGTGGCGGCCGAACGTCGAGCGCGACGCCCAGCGGCGGGTGAATATTCGCGTCACCGACGAGATCGTCACCGCGCTCAACGAGCGCCGCATCGCCATGGCCTTTGAGCCGGTGGTGGACGCCCGTGCGCGCGACGCCGCCTTTTATGAGTGTCTGATCCGGATGGAGCAGCACGATGGACAGATTTTATTGGCGCCCGACATCGTGCCGGTCGCGGAGAAGCTGGGGCTGATCCGTCTCGTCGATCACCGCGTGCTCGAACTCGTGGTCGCGGAACTTGCGGCATCTCCGTCCGTCGAACTCAGCCTCAATATCTCGCCGGAAACCACGATGGATCCCGACTGGTGGACGTCGATCGAATCCCTGATGCGGGCGCATCCCGGCGTCGGCGAGCGGCTGATTGTCGAGATCACCGAGACCGTGGCCATCCAGGACGTCGACGACGTCCGCGGCTTCGTTACGCGGTTGAAGAATTTCGGCAGCCGGATCGCGATCGATGATTTCGGCGCCGGCTACACCTCGTTCCGCAACCTGCGCAAGCTCGGCGTCGACATCGTGAAGATCGATGGCGCCTTCGTGCAGAACGTCGCACGCTCCGCCGATGACCGCGCTTTCGTGCAGACGCTGATCGATCTGGCGCGGCGGCTGCAAATCAAGACGGTCGCCGAATGGGTGCAGGACGAAGAAGCCGCAGTGATGCTGCGCGACTGGGGTTGCGATTACATCCAGGGACGGCTGATCGGGCTTGCCTCCTCGCAGCGGCCCTGGCAGCGGCCGGCCGCGCCGGCGCTGCCTGCCGCAGGCTGAGCACGCGAGGTCCCCTCGCGCGAACGCGAAGGGCTGTTTGAAAATCGCCGGCCGGCCGCGAGCGATGCCTAGACCAGGACACTGGGCTTCAGCAGGTCGGAGAGGCCGACCCGATGAAGCATCTCCGCACGCAGGCGGTCGAGCACGGTGAAGCCGACATCGGCGCCGTCTTCGGTCGGATCGTAGTGGATGCGGAACGGACGCTTGCCGAAGGGCATGTCGACGACCCTGACGATCTCGTCGGCCACACCGCTGGGCTCGGCGTCGTCGGGGACGATCGCGGAGAACGCCTTCAGCACCTGTTCGCCGAAGCCCTTGTAGGGGCCGGCTTCATATTCCGCGACCCGCGCCTCGTCAGTCGGACGCCCGGAATGCGCGAAGTGGTTCGTGCCTTTGGTGAACGCGCCCGGTACGACGATCGTCGTCTCGATACCCCAGCGCGACAGCTCGCGCGCATAGAGAACGGCCAGCGAGTCCATCGCCGCTTTGGCCGCGAAATAGGGCGCGAGATAGGGCGGGGTTCCGCCGGCGGAGCTGCTGCTTGAGATCCAGAGCAGCAGACCCTGTTTCGCCGCGCGCATGTGCGGCAGGACGGCCCGGTTAACGCGTTGCGTGCCGAGCACGTTGACGTCGTACTGCTCCGCGAATTGCTCAGGCAGGAACGCTTCGGCCGGACCAAACATCATGTGGCCGGCATTGTGAACCAGCACGTCGATCTTGCCGCTCTCGGCCATGATCTTCTTGACCGCCACATCGATCGACGGCTCGGACTGAACGTCGAGCTCGATCGCGCGCAGGTCGACGCCATCGCGCTTTGAGGTCTCGGCCATCTCGGCCGCGTTCTTGGCGTTGCGCCCGGCGATATCGCGCATCGAGGCGTAGACGGTGTTTCCGCCCCTGGCGAGCGCTTCGGCGGTCAGGCGGCCGAAGCCGCTGGAAGCGCCGGTGATGAGAATGATCTTCTTGCTCATGATGGAATCTCCAAGGTCAGCGTGTTGAAGTTTGAAGGGGTTGTCAGATGATTCCGCCATTGGCGCGCAGCGTCTGGCCGTTGATCCAGGCGCCGTCCGGGCCTGCGAGAAAAGCCACCGCGTCGGCGATATCCTGCGGCTGGCCGAGACGTTCCAGCGGCGCCAGCTTGGCGAGGCCATCGATCACTTCCTGCGGCTTGCCGTCGAGGAAGAGCTTGGTCGCCGTCGGCCCGGGTGCGATCGCGTTGACGGTGATGTTCCTGCCGCGCAATTCCTTGGCGAGAATACTGGTCATGGCCTCGACCGCCGCCTTGGTGGCCGCATAGACGCCGTAAGCCGGCTGCAGCAGGCCAGTGACGCTCGAGGAAAAATTGACAATCCGGCCGCCATCGCGCAGGCGGCGTGCCGCTTCTCGCAGCGTGTTGAAGGTGCCCTTCAGGTTGACCGCGATGTGGCGGTCGAACAGCGCATCGCTGCTGTCGGCGATGGTCGCAAGATTCATGATGCCGGCGTTGTTGATCAGGACGTCGACGCCGCCGAAGGCGGTTTCGGTCGACTCGAACATGCGTGCCACGGCAGCAGCATCCGAGATGTCGGCCTGGGCTGCCACAGCCCGGCCTCCTGCCGCTTCGATCCGGGCGACGACCGCCGCAGCTGAAGCACCGTTGCCGGCATAATTCACCACCACGGTGAAGCCGTCCTTGGCGAGGCGCTCGGCAACCGCCGCGCCGATGCCGCCCGAAGCCCCGGTGACGATGGCAACGCGATTGGTCGGGTTGGTCATGATCTTTCTCCTTGGGTTTGGACGCCGTCCATCGGCGCCTGACACACGCAAGATGCGCCTTTCCCAAAAGCGGATAATCACGCATAATTCGGCATCACAATTCGAAAGATCGAACAATGGACCGCTTCGACGCCATGCGCGTCTTCACCCGCATCGTGGAACGGCGCAGTTTCACCCAGGCCGCCGACGATCTTGGCCTGCCGCGATCCTCGGTGACCGATGCGGTGAAGGGGCTGGAGGCGCGGCTGGGGGTACGCCTATTACAGCGCACGACGCGGCAGGTCAGTCCGACCCTGGATGGCGAGGCCTATTACCGGCGTTGCGTGAGCCTGATCGCGGACATGGAAGACGCGGAGGGCGCCTTCGTCGGCGCCAAGCCTTCGGGGCTGATTCGTGTCGACGTTCACGGCACCCAGGCGCGGCATTTCCTGCTACCGGGCCTGTCGCGCTTCCGGCAGCAATATCCCGACATCCGGCTGCATTTCAGCGAAGCGCACCAGCCACTCGACATGATCCGCGAAGGCCTTGACTGCATCCTCAGGGCCGGAGAGCTGAGCGATAGTCCGTTGATCCAACGGCGGCTGGCGCTGCTCGAGCGGGGAACCTTCGCCAGCCCTGACTATCTCAGCCGCCGCGGCCCGCTACATACGCCCGACGATCTCGCAGGTCATGAGATGGTGGGATTTCTTTCGCAGGACACCAGCGAAATCCTGCCACTTGTGTTCGGCCCCGGCAGCAAACCGCGACAGGTAACATTGCCGGCGTTCGTGACGGTGACAGGTCCCGAAACCAACGTCGCCTGCGCCTGCATGGGCCTGGGATTGATTCAGGTGCCGCGCTATCGCGTCGCCTCCGAGCTTGCCGGCGGCACGCTGGTCGAAGTGCTCTCCGGCTTTCCGCCCTCGCCGCTGCCTATCCACGCCCTCTATTCGCGTACGCGCCAGTTGTCGCCGCGCCTGCGGGTGTTCATCGACTGGATGGCCGAGCAGTTTCGAGAGCGGCTCTCGCTGCGGGAATGATGCTGGGGTTGCGATTACATCCAGGGGCGGCCGATCGGGCTCGCTTCTTCTGAGCGGCCCAGGAAAGCGCCAGCCGCGCCGGCGCTGCCCGCAGCGGGGTAGCTAAGGAGCGCAAGGCTTTTCAGCGCACGCTCAAGTTCGCTTTGCTGGAACGGTTTGGTCAGCACCAGGTGCTTGCTGAATTGCGCCGCGACACCGGCAGGCCCATAGCCGGTCGCGAAGAAAAACGGGATGCTTTTGATATGGAGCGCTTGCGCAACGGGGGTCGTGCGCTCTCCGGCTAGATTGACGTCGAGGATTGCCGCATCGAACCGCTCAGATTGGATGAGCTCAAGGGCTTTCGCGACGTTGTAGGCTGGACCGACAGTCACACAGCCGAGATTGCACAGCATATCCTCGATCAGCATGGCGATCATGGTTTCGTCTTCGACGACGAGAATACGCGTTGGCGGGTGCGGATGCATCGGGCAGCCCAACGTGTCGTCGGCCGTGAAGTTCCACGCGCCCTGTCGATTCATGCGCGGTGATGGCACTAAATAAGGATGCTGCCGTGATATCCGCGAAGCTCCTCTAGCGTCGCTGCGCAGCTCAAATACGATTCGTTCCCGGCGATCGCAAAATTAAATCGCTGGTTTTTCCGCGACTTTGCCAGCAGGTTCCATTTATCGCTCCGCTCCCGTGCAGCGATTGTGCCTAGCAATCCAATTATTCCCTTGGTGACTTGCCGAGCCGGATCGACATGGTTCGCAACAGCCAAGGGTCTCTCCAATGCGATCAAGTGTTACTGGCGAACCTTCGCGGTTGGCTTCGACGATATCGAGCGGCACGCCGAACCAGAGTTAACCATCGGCGTACGCCAGTTTGCCACCCTGCAGCAGTGCCAGATAAGCCTGCGAGCGAAACCTTCGAGGAGTAAGTGAATGGCTGGGAACGTAGGGACGGTTGCCGAACTCGTCGGCAGTAACGAGCAGACTATTCTTCCCGATTGGGTCGAGCTTCAGAAAAAGGCCGGCATCCTGCAAACCGGGCGGATCACGGAGAGCGAACTTCTTTCGCAGTCACGGGACTTCCTGCACCTGCTTCGGGACGGCTTGGCCAAGGGCGGCACCGATGCTGCCAACGCGGCCTATGCTCCGGCCAAGCAGCTATTGACGGAGGTTTCGCGCACGCGCGCAGTCCAGGGGTTCTCGCCCAGTGAAACCGCAACATTCGTCTTTTCGCTGAAGCAGCCGCTTTTCAACACGCTCACCCGCAACAATTCCCTTTCGCCGGCCCAGGTCGCCGATCTGACCTGGTCGATCACCGTCCTGCTCGATGAACTCGGTCTGTTCACGCTCGAAGTGTTTCAGAAGAGCCGCGAAGAGGTCATCGTCCGCCAGCAACGCGAGATCGCGGAATTGTCGACGCCCGTCGTCAAACTCTGGGAAGGCATCCTCGCATTGCCGATGATCGGCACGCTGGATAGCCAGCGCACGCAGGTGGTGATGGAAACTCTGCTCCAGACCATTGTCGACACCGAGGCGTCGATTGCCATCATCGATATCACCGGCGTTCCGACTGTCGATACGCTGACGGCGCAGCATTTGCTCAAGACGGTCGCCGCTGCCCGCCTGATGGGCGCCGATTGCATCATCAGCGGCATCCGTCCGCAGATCGCGCAGACCATGGTTCACCTCGGGGTCGAGCTGAACGTCATCTCGAAGGCGACACTGGCGGACGCGCTCGCGATCGCTCTCGATCGAACCGGACGCATGGTGACCAGGAAGAAAGCGAGCTCAATTTCCGATCAGAGCAGGGTGGCTGCCGAGAAGAGCCAATAACGATGGATCGCATCCCAATCCTTAAATTCGGGAATGCGCTGCTGGTGACCATTCAGGTCGACATGCACGATCGTCTGGCGACGGCGCTGGAAGAGGATTTGACCACCAAGATTGTCGACGCCAATGCCAAGGGCGTTCTCATCGATATCTCGGCGCTGGAGATCGTCGATAGCTTCATCGGGCGCATGCTCGACAACATCGCCGCGGTCTCGCGCATTCTGGACGCCGACACTGTGGTGGTCGGCATGCGGCCCGCGGTGGCCATCACGCTGGTCGAACTTGGGCTGTCCCTCACCGGCGTCAAAACCGCGCTGAACGTTGAACGTGGCATGGCCCTTATCCACGCGCGGATCTCGACGTCGGATTCCGAAGATGACGACGCAGAAGAGTGAGAGCGTCGAGATTCGCTCCTCGGACGACGTGGTACGGGTTCGCCAGGTGGCGCGGACGCTGGCGCTTGGAGCGGGTTTGAGTCTGGTCGACCAGACCAAGATCATCACCGCCGCCAGCGAATTGGCCCGCAACACGCTCGACTATGGCGGCGGGGGATCGGTGCTGGCCGAACTGGTCGAGGTCGCGGGCCGGCGTGGGCTGCGGCTGACATTCGAAGATAAAGGCCCGGGCATCGCCGATATCGAGGCCGCGCTGAAGGATGGCTACACGTCGGGCAAAGGCATGGGCCTCGGTCTAGGCGGAGCCAAACGACTTTCCAACGAATTCTCCATTCACTCCAAACCCGGCGAGGGCACCAAAGTCGTCATCGCGCGTTGGAAGTAGGTAATGATCGCTCTCACCGTGCACGACCAAAGCCAGGTATCGGAAACGCGGCGAAGGGCAACTGAGATGGCGGCGCGCCAGGGATTCGGCGACACCGACAGTGGCAGGGTCGCTCTCGTGGCAACCGAACTCGCAACCAACATTCTCAAGCATGGAAGTGGCGGGGAAATCCTCGTCGGTACGTTTGGCGATGGGACCGACAGCGGCATCGAACTGATCGCGCTCGATAAGGGCAAAGGGATTCCGAACGTGGCTGCCAGCATGGCCGATGGGTATTCCACGGCTGGAACGGCGGGCAAGGGATTGGGCGCGGTGATGCGTCAATCCCATTTTGTGGATATCGCGTCGTGGGCTGGAGGCGGCACGGCCGTGCTGGCTCGCCTGAAACGCGGACAGCCATCGGAAGACGACGCCCCCGACACCAGCCGAATTGGCGCCGTCTCCGTTCCTATGCACGGGGAGGACGTCTGCGGGGATTCCTGGAGCGTCGCCATCGGCCCTGAAGAAACGACCTTGCTGGTTGCGGACGGCCTCGGCCACGGGCCGGACGCGGCCGAGGCCTCTGTCGAGGCGGTGCGTCTGTTTCACCGCTTCATCGGACATCGGGCTCCGGTTCTGCTCGAATATATCCACGGCGGCCTGCGGGCGACCCGGGGAGCGGCCGTCTCTGTCGCGCGGTTTCAGCCGGCTTCCGGCAAGGTGATCTATGCGGGCGTGGGCAATATTGCCGGTGTCCTCGTCGCGAACGGAGAACTGCGGCGGATGGTCTCGATGCCCGGCACGGCCGGGCACAACGCCCGCAAGATTCAGGCATTCGAATATCCTTTTACAACCGGGCTCGTCATCCTCCATTCGGATGGCATCGCCTCTAGCTGGACCTTGGAGCGGTATCCCAATCTCGCGGCGCGGCATCCGACGTTGATCGCCGCCGTACTGTACCGGGACCTGACACGGCACCGCGACGATGCTACCGTCCTCGTAGCGAAATGGTGACGCTCATGGCGGCAAATACAAAAGTTTGGCCCATCGTGACCGTCCCTATCGAGAACGAGTCTGACGTCGTCACCGTGCGCCAGCGCGCCCATCGGCTGGCCGAGCTGTTGGGATTTGAACGACAGGACCAGACCCGGATCGCAACCGCTGTTTCGGAGCTGGCGAGAAACGCCTACAGTTATGCGAACGGAGGACGTGCCGAGTTCATTCTCGATCCAGCGCCCTCGCCGCAAGTCTTCCACGTCCGGATCTCCGACAAGGGACCGGGCATCGCCGATATCCAGTCTATCCTCGACGGGCAGTATCGCTCCAAGAGCGGCATGGGCCTCGGTATCATCGGCGCCCGCCGCCTGATGCATCATTTCACGATCGAGTCCAAGGCTGGCAAGGGAACGATCGTCGAAGTCGGCCATGACCTGCCTTCCCGTGCCGCTCCCGTCACGAGAACGAAGCTCGCCGAAGTATCTGCGACGCTGCAAAAAGGCAGCTCCACAGATCCGCTCGAGGCGCTGCGTCAGCAAAATCGAGAGCTGATGCAGAGCCTGGAAGAGATCCGGCGCAAGGACGAAGAAAGCAAGCAACTCGATCAGGAGCTGAGCGACACCAATCGCGGCGTTGTCGCGCTCTACTCCGAACTTGACGAGCGCGCCGAACAGCTTCGGCATGCCAGCGAACTCAAGACAAAATTCCTCTCGAACATGAGTCATGAGTTTCGCACGCCGCTCAACTCAGTGCTGGCATTGTCGCGGCTTTTGCTCGACCGTATCGATGGCGAATTGACGCCCGAACAGGAGCGGCAGGTCGGTTACATCAGGCGCTCGGCCGAAAGTCTGCTCGAACTCGTCAATGATCTGCTCGATCTCGCCAAAGTCGAGGCCGGAAAGGTCGATATCAAGCCGAGCGCCTTTACCATCGGCGAACTTTTCGGCGGCCTTCGTGGCGCGCTCCGGCCATTGTTGACCAGTCAAGCGGTCGATCTGATCTTCGAAATTCCCGACCAGATCCCTAACCTTTTCACGGATGAGGGAAAGGTCACGCAGATTCTGCGCAACCTGATTTCAAATGCGCTGAAGTTTACCGAACAGGGCGAAGTAAGGGTCAGCGCTTCCTTTGACGCCGACAAGGAACGCGTCAAGCTGTCGGTCCGGGACACCGGCATCGGCATCGCGCCGCAGGATCACGCCAGGATTTTTGAGGAGTTTTCCCAGGTCGAAACCAAAATCCAGAAGCGGTTCAAAGGCACCGGTCTGGGATTGCCGCTGTCAAAATCGCTCGCGGAACTGCTCGGCGGTGAGCTCACGATTGAAAGCATACCCGGTCAGGGTTCGGTTTTCATCCTGTCCATTCCCCCCGAGCGCGGCGATCCTTCGCGCGCCCAACGTTCTGCCGACGGCGCACGCAAGCGGGTTCTGCTCATCGACGATGATGAAACCTTCCGCTACGTAATGCGGCAGATCATCAGCAACGAGCCGCGTTATGAATTTATCGAGGCCGTAGACGGCGACGTCGGCCTGATGGCTGCGCGTGAGCAAAAGCCGGATGTCATTATCCTCGACCTGCAAATGCCGACGATGGACGGATTTACGGTGTTGCAGGAACTGACCGCCGATAGCCGGACCAGCGTCACGCCGGTCATCGTCTCGACGTCCATGAACATCAACGCCGAGCTCAAGGCGCGCCTTCCCGCTGGCACCCGCGTCATCTCCAAGAATACCATTTCTCGCGAAAACGTCTCGCTGTTCCTTCGTGATGCGACGATGGGGGCGCCGTGAACCAGCGCGGCAGCATCGTCATTGTGAACGTCGACGATCAGGACGTTCCGCGCTACGTCAAGTCGCGCGACCTTCAGGAGGCGGGTTTCACCGTCGTCGAGGCCAGAACCGGTGCTGAAGCGCTTCGGCTTGTCGAGAGTGAAAAGCCGCCGATTGTGCTGCTGGACGTCGAGCTTCCGGACATCACCGGCTATGAGGTGTGCACATTCATCAAGAAAAAATGGCCCGACGTCATGGTCTTGATGACATCCTCGACATTCACGACCTCACTGCATCGAACCCGTGGCCTCGATTCCGGCGCGGATTCCTACCTCGTCCAACCCGCTGAACCGCTGGAGCTTGCCGCCGCTGTGAGGGCCATGCTGAGGATTCGGAAGGCCGAAGACAGCATGCGGGCGTTGAATGCGACGCTGGAGCAGCGCGTCAAAGACCGCGTGGCTGAACTGGAATCGGCAAACCTCAAATTGCAGTACGAAATGGAGCAGCGGGAACGTGTCGAAACCGCGCTCGTGCAATCTCAAAAGATGGAAGCCGTCGGTCAACTGACCGGCGGACTCGCGCACGATTTCAACAATCTGCTGACGGCGGTGGTCGGCAATCTCGATCTTATTCGTCGGCGCGCGACCGATCCGCGCATCGTTCGCCAGGCCGAAAATGCATTCCAGGCGGCCGAGCGGGGTTCGAAACTGACCGCGCAGCTCCTTGCGTTTTCACGCACGCAGAAGCTTGCGACCGCACCGGTCGATTTGAGCCAACTGATCGCGGGCATGGGCCAGTTGGTCAATCAAACCCTGGGCGCCGAGGTTGCGGTCGAAACGAAAATCTCGGACGCGTTGCCGCACGTGCTTGCGGACGCCAACCAGCTGGAGTTGGCGATTCTCAATCTGTCGATTAACGCGCGCGACGCCATGCCGAACGGCGGCACGCTGACGATTTCCGCGCAACTGGATCCGGCCGACGCGGAGCGTGTCATCGTGTGCGTGGCCGACAACGGGACTGGAATGCCGCCGGAAGTCGTTGCGCGCGCCTTCGATCCGTTCTTCACGACCAAGCCCGCCGGCAAGGGAACGGGACTAGGGCTCTCCCAGGTCTATGGCATCGTCCGGCAACTCGGCGGTGACGTCACGATCGACAGTACGCCCGGCAAGGGAACAAAAATCAATATCGCGCTGCGTAACGCCCACGCCACGGCCGGACACGAAAACGCCGAGCCGCCGCAGTCGGCGCGAGGCTCGGAGACCATTCTGATTGTGGACGACGACGCCGATGTTCGCGAAATCATGTCCTTTGTGCTCTCCGACCTTGGCTACAAGGTGATGGAAGCCAGTGACGGAGAAACCGCACTCGGCATCCTGAAGACCGACCGGGCCGATTTATTGGTCCTCGACTTCGGCATGCCGGGCACCAACGGCGCGGAGGTTGCCAGCCGCGCGCGGCAACAAAACGGCGAGTTGCCGATACTTTTCGTCAGCGGCTATTCCGACACTTCGGCGATCGAGGAAGCGGTCGGCAAAGCGTTGCTTTTGCGCAAGCCATTTCTCCCCGCCGAGTTTGCGACCGCCGTCCGTGCCGCGCTGGACGCCTCTCGAAACCACTGACGCTTCCGGTCTTCTTTTCTCCAGAAATTTCGTCTTGCGCCGACGGGCAAATCACCTTTACGCACTCGCGCCATCCTGTCCCACCAAGAGGGGCGGCTCGCGATCGCCACGAACGCGGGGCAGGGAGCGGTGGACGCTGATCCCGTCGCATGGCGTGCGCGGAGATGAGCGGACGGCGAAGCCGTGTGGTCCCGACGCCCCGACGCTGGCGTCAACTCGCGACGATGCTTCGGCAATCGCGCGGGGATGGTGGCAACAAGCCCGGTTCACCAGGGAGAGCGCGGAGTAAGCCGTTAAAACCATTGCGCAGGGAATGCCGGTGTTATCCGGTGAACCTGTGGTGACTAACTTGCGTGTTTTCTATTCTTACACGCAAGGCTGCGGGTGCATCGGCGCCCGGCATTCCCTGCGCCCTCTGATGTCAGAGGGACAAATGAATTTGCAAAGCCTCGGGCGCAGTGGTGCCGCGGGAAGGTAGCTTTATGTCAGGTGGGCGTCATTGCGAGCGCAACCGAAGCAATCCAGTCTTTTGTCGAAGCGTCTGGATTGCTTCGTCGCTTCTGCTCCTCGCAATGACGGCGCCTAAAACGTAGATGGCCGGGTCAAGCCCGGCCATGACGACAAGATAATGATGCTGGGAAAGATACGGGTAAGAGCCTCACTCTTCCGTCTTCGGTTCCTTCGACATGCGATCGAGGCGATCCTGCATGTCCTTCATCTGGCGGCGCAGATCGTCGATATTGTCGTCCGCCGCGGGCTCCGGCGCCTTTTCGGTTTCGCCAAGCGCCGAGGTACGCTGCGGCACGAACGGCTTGAACATCGAGAACGTCTGCTGAAACAATTCCATGTTGCGGCGGACATGCTCTTCCAGAGGCGCAAAGGGCGTCCCGCTGAACGTGTCGGTGAGCTGCCTGCGGAATTTTTCCTGTTCGCGCGTCAGCGTATCGATCGACTGCTCGAGATATTTCGGCACCACCATCTGCATGCTGTCGCCGTAGAAGCGGATCAGTTGCCGCAGGAACGTCGTCGGCAACAGATTTTGCCCAGCCTTGTTTTCCTGCTCGAAGATGATCTGTGCGAGCACAGAACGGGTGATGTCGTCACCGGTCTTGGCGTCGTAGACGAGGAAATCCTCGCCCTCCTTAACCATCGCTGCGAGGTCTTCGAGGGTCACGTACGTACTGGTACCGGTATTATAGAGCCGTCTATTCGCGTATTTCTTGATCGTGGTGGGTTGGTCGGATTTCGCCATGGGGGCTCACACAGAAAGACCGGGGAGGGGAACCCTACGGGACCGCCGAGGGCCAAAGTCAACGCATTGCAGCAAAGGTAAGCATTTTCAATGCAGTTCGGCTACCGTTTTGTGCGGCACGGTTAATCTCAAAGCACGGAGGCCGCTCAGTAAAGCGCCAAGACGCCAACAAGGCCGTCAATTTGAATGCAGCGCGGCGAGATTCCACCGTTCAGCCAATTGACATGCTCTCACGAGGTTAACAGATTAACGCCGAGACAGGCCGCCCGCCTTCAAGGCTTAAAACCCGAGGCTTGAAAGCCCAACAACTCAAACTCAGGAGATGTCCATGTCAGACGATGTCGTCATCGTCAGCGCCGCCCGCACCCCGGTCGGAAGCTTCAACGGTGCCTTTGCCACCCTGCCGGCCCACGATCTCGGCGCCATCGCCATCAAGGCCGCGCTGGAGCGGGGTGGAATCGAGCCGGGCCGTGTTTCGGAAGTCATCATGGGCCAGATCCTCACCGCGGCTCAGGGGCAGAACCCCGCCCGCCAGGCCTCGATCGCGGCCGGTATCCCGGTCGAAAGCCCGGCCTGGGGCGTCAACCAGCTCTGTGGAAGCGGACTGCGCACCGTGGCGCTCGGCTATCAGGCGCTTCTTAACGGCGATTCGGAAATCGTGGTCGCCGGGGGCCAGGAATCCATGAGCATGGCTCCGCACGCGCAATATCTGCGTGGTGGCGTCAAGATGGGCAACCTCGAATTCGTCGACACCATGATCAAGGATGGCCTGTGGGATGCCTTCAACGGCTACCACATGGGCAACACGGCCGAGAACGTCGCGCGGCAATATCAGATCACCCGCGCCCAGCAGGACGAATTCGCGGTTCACTCGCAGAACAAGGCCGAGGCCGCGCAGAAGGCCGGCAAATTCAAGGACGAGATCGTTCCGGTCACGATCAAGTCGCGCAAGGGCGATGTCGTCGTCTCCGACGACGAATATCCGCGCCATGGCGCCACGCTGGATGCGATGGCCAAGTTGCGTCCGGCCTTCGAGAAGGACGGCACGGTCACGGCCGGCAGCGCCTCGGGCATCAATGACGGCGCCGCCGCCGTGGTGCTGATGACCGCCAAGCAGGCGGCCAAGGAAGGCAAAACAGTGCTGGCCCGCATCGTCTCCTGGGGTCAGGCCGGCGTCGATCCGAAGATCATGGGCACGGGCCCGATTCCCGCCTCGCGCGCCGCGCTCAAGAAAGCCGGCTGGAGCATCGGCGATCTCGACCTGATCGAGGCCAACGAAGCCTTCGCGGCGCAAGCCTGCGCGGTCAACAAGGACCTCGGCTGGGATACCGCCAAGGTCAACGTCAACGGCGGCGCGATCGCGATCGGCCATCCCGTCGGCGCATCCGGTGCGCGGGTGTTGGTGACGTTGCTGCATGAAATGCAGAAACGCGACGCCAAGAAGGGCCTCGCGACCTTGTGCATCGGCGGCGGCATGGGCATCGCGATGTGTCTGGCGCGCGATTGAGCATTGGTCGCGCGCGAATGCATCAAATGATGGTGTGCGTCGCACGCGTCTAAAAAGATTTCAATCGTAGCCGATATCTTCTTCGCAACTGCACAGGACTCACTTAAAGAAACGCCCGGCTTAGCCGGGCGTTTTGTTCTTGATGTTCGTCAAGCGGTCCCCATAATTCCACGCTACACAAAAAGTGTTTCCAAAGGGAGGTTCCAACATGGCACGTGTGGCATTGGTGACGGGGGGAACGCGAGGCATTGGCGCAGCCATCAGCAAGGCTTTGAAGGCTGCCGGATACAAGGTCGCCGCCAGCTATGCCGGCAACGATGCGGCTGCGGAAAAATTCAAGGCCGAGAACGGCATTCCCGTCTACAAATGGGATGTCAGCTCGTTCGAGGCTTGCGCGGCCGGCGTCAAGCAGGTCGAATCCGACCTCGGTCCGATCGAGGTGCTCATCAACAATGCCGGCATCACCAAGGATACCGCCTTCCACAAGATGACCGCCGAACAGTGGAATGCGGTGATCAACACCAACCTCGGTTCGCTGTTCAACATGACGCGACAGGTGATCGAGGGCATGCGGGCCCGGAAGTTTGGCCGTGTCATCTCGATCTCGTCGATCAACGGCCAGAAGGGCCAATTCGGGCAGGTCAATTATTCGGCGGCCAAGGCCGGCGATATCGGATTCACCAAGGCGCTGGCGCTGGAGAATGCAAAGATAGGTATCACCGTCAACGTCATCTGCCCGGGCTATATCAACACCGAAATGGTGCAGGCAGTGCCAAAGGACGTGCTGGAAAAGAGTGTGATCCCGCAGATTCCCGTCAACCGTTTGGGCGAGCCGGAAGAAATCGCGCGCGCGGTGGTTTTCCTCGCCGCTGACGACGCCGGCTTCATTACGGGATCGACCTTGACGGTCAATGGCGGACAATATCACGCCTGATGTGGCGCGGCGCCGGGGTGTGGGCTAGATCATCGTTGTGACGTCCCGCACCGCTACGCTGATCGGACTGACCGCGATCCTGATGTGGTCGCTACTCGCCGTATTGACGGTCGCGACGGGAAAGATCCCAGCCTTTCAATTGGCGGCGATCACGTTCGCGATCGGCGGGACGGTCGGGCTATCCACCTTCATCGGACGGCCTGAGGCGCTGTCCGCGCTGCGGCAGCCGCCAAAGGTGTGGGCCGTCGGAGTCGGCGGATTATTCGGCTATCACGCGCTCTATTTTCTGGCGCTGCGCTTCGCGCCGCCGGCGGAGGCCGGACTTTTGAATTACCTGTGGCCGCTATTGATCGTTCTGTTTTCATCCTTCCTGCCCGGCGAGCGGCTGGCGGTGCATCATATCATCGGCGCGCTGGCGGGACTTGCCGGCACCGTGTTGCTGCTCGCCGGCGGTCTGTCAGGCTTTACGCCCGGCCAGCTTCCGGGACTCTTTGCGGCTTTTGTCGCGGCGTTCGTCTGGGCGACCTATTCGGTGATGTCGCGACGGCTCAAGGCGGTGCCGACCGATGTGGTCGCGGGGTTTTGCCTCGCCACAGCTTTGCTCGCCGCCCTCATGCATGCGCTGCTGGAGAAAACGATATGGCCCGAGACGGCCACGCAGTGGCTTGCGGTCGTCGCGCTCGGCCTCGGGCCGGTGGGGGCTGCATTCTACACCTGGGACATCGGCATGAAGCGCGGCGATATCAGGGTATTGGGCGCCGCGTCATATGCGACGCCGCTGCTCTCGACGGCGTTTCTGATCCTGGCGGGCTTCGCCAAGGCGAGCACCAACATCGCGATTGCCGCCGTGCTGATTGCGGGCGGAGGGTTGATCGCGGCGAAGGACATGTTTCGCAGACGCTGAGGGGGCTGTCTATTCCGGCGCCCAGTGCTTTGGCGCCAGTTCGAATGTTGCGAAATCGAAACCGGGCGCGACCGTGCAGCCAACCAGCGTCCAGTCGCCGGCGCTCTCCGCCGCCTGCCAGGCGTACGCCGGCACGATCGCCTGCGGAGCTTCGCCGGCAGCAAGGCCGGGTCCGAGGGTGATGCTGTGTGTGCCGTCGTCATCGGCGATCTGCAAGGTCAGCGCATCGCCGGCATAATAATGCCAGACCTCTACCGCGTCGATCCGGTGCCAGTGCGAGCGCTCGCCGCGCGCCAGCAGAAAATAAATCGCGGTGGAGCGCGAACGCCCGTCAGCGTCGACGGCCGGATCGCGGAACGTCTCGCGATAGTGGCCGCCTTCCGGGTGCGGCTTCAGGTCAAGCGAAGCGATGATGTCGTTGGCGGAAGGCCGCTGGGCCGTCAAAATTGTTCTTGCCTCAGGACTTGTTTTTGCGTTCGCGCAATTCGCCGAAGATTTCGGCAGCGCTGCGGCCCTTCATCCGCACGCTGGCGGCAACAGAGGGCTCGTCCGCGCGCAGGAATACATTCGCCTTTTTCTCCTCGCCGAGCAGTGTCGGGATCGTCGGCTTGTTCGCTTCCCGCAGGCGCTTTACTTCCTCGGCGCGGGCTTTCAGCGCGGCATTTTCAGGCTCGATCGTCAGCGCAAATTTGATGTTGGAGGCGGTGTATTCGTGGCCGCAATAGAGTTTGAAGTCATCAGGCAGCGCGCGCAGCTTGAGCAGCGATTCCCACATCATCGGATAGGTGCCTTCGAACACCCGCCCGCAGCCGATCGAGAACAAGGTGTCGGCCGCGAACAGCGCCTTTTCGTTGTCGAAGACGTAGCTGACGTGATCAAGCGTATGGCCTGGCGTCTCCAGCACCCGGGCCAGAAGGCTTCCGATCTTCAGAACGTCGCCCTGCTTGGTGCGAAGGTCGACATCGGCGATCTTGGTCGAATTGTCGTGAGGCGCGACGACGCGGCAGTTATATTTCTGCTTCAGCTCGGCGACGCCGCCGACATGGTCGTGATGGTGATGCGTAATGAGGATGTCAGTCAACTGCCAACCCTCGCGCTCCAGCGCCGCGATGACGGCCACGGCTTCCGGCGCATCGATCGAGGCGGTCGCTTTCGTTGCGGGATCGTGAATCAGATAGCCGAAATTATCAGACAGGCAGGGGAACAGGCGGATTTCGGCGGCCATGACATCTCCGTTGCGTTCTGCTTGCGGTTTCCAGCGTTCTTTGGACATGAAATAGGGCGTTAACGCCGAATGAGCAATGCGCGTTTGCGTACGCATTTCGGCCATTCGCCGTGGTAGATTGGGATCCATGACCATCGACGTGATCGACTTGAGGGATTTCTACTCGCAACGCCTCGGTATCGTGGCGCGGCGGTTGATCAATCGCGGCATTCATGCCCGTTGGCCGGAGGCCGAAGGGCAACGCGTATTGGGCATCGGCTATCCCACGCCCTACCTCGGCCTGTTTCGCGACTCTTCCGAGCGCTGCATCGCCTTCATGCCGGCGGCACAGGGCGTTTTGAAATGGCCGACGGCGCGGCCGACACTGGCGTCCCTGGTCGATGAGCTTTCGCTGCCACTGCCGGATTCGGCGGTCGACCGCATCTTGCTGGTTCACGCGTTGGAAATGTCGGACGATCCGGAAGGGTTGTTGCGCGAGGTATGGCGGGTGCTGGCGCCTTCGGGCCGCTTGATGGCGGTCATTCCGAACCGGCGGAGCGTGTGGACCCGCACCGACAAAACGCCGTTCGGCCACGGGCGGCCCTATTCGCGTTCGCAGATCACGCAGTTGTTGCGGCAGACCTGGTTCACGCCGATCGGATGGGGCGAGGCCTTGTTCGTGCCGCCGGTCGCGGCCGGCTGGTTCTTGCGCTCGGCGGTGGCATGGGAGCGCGTCGGCGCCGCAATATCGATGCCCTTTGCCGGCGTCCATATCGTGGAAGCGACTAAGCAGGTTTATCGCGCGATTCCTGCACATCGCGAACGAACGCGCCTCATACCGGCACTGCCGCCGGTATTGGTGCCATCGTCATTCCAGCGGGATGACAGATAGATCCGCGTCCGCGAAAAAGCGCGAAGCCGGCTATTCATTTCCCGGATTGAAATCGTCGCTCGGCGTAGCAGGGGCTCCCGCGACGCCTTCCGGACGCGGTCCATGCGGCGGACGACGGCGTCGCCGTGGGAAGCGTTCGCGTTCGCCGCCATTGCCCTCGAAGCCGCCACCATTGATCTGCGGCTGCGGCCCGGTGATGAATGAGGGCAGGCGATCGACTCCGCCAGCATCCGGAACTGGAGGTTGCGGCTGCTGCTGAAATGGCGGCTGGCTGCGCTGCTCGCGGTGGTTTTCGCGCGGCTGATGCTGCTCGCGCGGTTGATATGACTGCTGGTGATCCCGCTGGCCGTTGTCGCGGGGCTGATAAGGCTGCTGCTGCACCGGGACGAATCCCGGCTCCTGGCCGAAGTTCGAAAAGCTCTCGTCCTCGTCGCCATCCTCCGAGACCATCTCGGCATCGGGCCGGGGCTGCGGCTGATTCTGGCGGAATTGCTCCTGAGCCGCGGCAATCAGGCGGAAGTAATGCTCGGCGTGCTGGTAGTAATTTTCCGCAGCCACCGGGTCGCCGGAGGATCGTGCATCGCGCGCGAGCTGGACATATTTCTCGGCGACGTGAGACGCTGTTCCGCGGATTTTGATATCCGGTCCGTTGGATTCGAACACCCTTGTCATCGGGTTCTGACCACGCCGGTTATTATTATTGTTGTTGTTATTATTGTTCCGGTTACGCATCCGCTTGTTGTTCTGACCGTTTCTCATGTCGTGCCTTTGATCCAGCCCTGAAATTATCTTGCCTCAAACTCTTTGGGCCCGTGACGTTGACTGGCCCTGGAGTCCCGTTTTCGCTTTGTCTGCCGTTCGCTTCGTTCGCTATTTCGCTTCGTTAAATGTCGCGCGCCGCTTGCCCCGCCCCGCGCGATCATCTCGCGCACCGGACAGAAACCGCCGCTTATTTGCACACAGATTTACCGTACGTCGCAGTCAACAAAGACGCGTTCCCCACCAGCCCGGCGCGCGTCGCCGGCCGCATCAAGTCATTCCGCCTGCCAAAACAAGCACAGCTTTTGAGCGTGATTTTTCAAGCGCAATATCAGGCTTTCGTTCGCTTTGCGGTCGGAAGCAGCGCAGCTTACCCAAGCCATCGCGCTCAAAAGGACCTGCGTTTTGGAACCTTTCACCCGGGGGCTCTCGCTGTGAGAACTCTGGCCGTATCTGCCTACGGGGCCAGTAACCCTGGACTGATGTTGGCCGGAACGTAGTCGCTCCCGGGGAATATTCCAAGTGCTTTTTTTGCATTCCAATAGGGCTTTATCGGGGCGGCTTTCGGCCGCTGACGGCCCGCGGGATGCCCGCCAGATCGGCCTTTGGAGCCCTCACGGACGTTAACCCCGAAGCCGACATCAATTCGCCAATAGCGCCACTCTGGCCAGATCCGGCTTCCACGGTGAGCGTTCCCCCCGGGGCCAAAAGGCGGGCTGCCTGCGGAACAATCGCACGGTAGGCATCAAGGCCGTCGGTGCCCCCGTCCAACGCGCCGCGCGGGTCATATTCGCGCACCTCCCGGTCAAGCCGGGGGATGTCTGCCGAGCGTATATAGGGTGGGTTCGACACGATCAGGTCGAATGCTCCCGACAACGCCGCCGCGTAGTCGCAGGCGACGAACGCCGCCCGCGGGGCCAGGCCGAGCCGCGCGGCGTTGTCACGCGCGGTACATAATGCGCTCGGACTGATGTCGGTGCCGATGCCGGTCGCATCAGGAAGCTCGGATAATAACGCAAGAAGGATAGCGCCTGTGCCGGCGCCGATATCGAGGATACGCGGCTGCGGATGGGCGCTGCGTTCATCGCGCCAGATTTCAAGGGCCAGTTCGACGACGGTTTCCGTGTCCGGCCTTGGCACCAGCGTCGCCGGCGAAAGCTGCAAGGACAGGCCCCAAAACTCCTTGACGCCGAGAACGCGGGCGACCGGCTCACCGGCAAGACGACGTAGCGTGAAGTTTTCAAGACGCGCCGATTCATGTTGCGTGATGATCCGCGTTGTCGCCGTCATCAAGCCGGTGAGGTCGAGGCCGAGTGCTGCGCCAGCCAACAGGCGCGCATCGAGTTCGGCTGAATCGATGCCTTGCTCCCTGAACCTTGCAGACAGCGCGCGCCGCGCAACCTCGACAGTCTGCCCGGCGAAAGAGGCATCCACCGTCACGCCGAAGCGCCTTGCGCTGCCAATTGTGCGGCCTGGTGTTCGGTTGTCAGCGCGTCGGTCAATTCGCCAAGCGCTTCGCCCGCGATGACCTGCGGGAGCTTGTAGAGCGTCAGATTGATGCGATGATCGGTGACGCGGCCTTGCGGAAAATTGTAGGTGCGGATGCGTTCGCTGCGGTCGCCGGAGCCAACTTTCTCCTTGCGATCCGCCGAGCGCACCGCATCGATGCGCTGGCGTTCGGCGTCATAGATGCGCGAGCGCAGGATATTCATCGCCGAAGCGCGGTTCTTATGTTGCGAGCGGCTATCCTGCATCATCACGACGATGCCGGTCGGAATGTGGGTGATGCGGATCGCGGATTCGGTCTTGTTGACGTGCTGGCCGCCGGCGCCCTGCGCGCGCATGGTCTCGATCCGCAAATCATCGTTCTTGATGTCGACATCGACATCCTCGACCTCCGGTAGCACGGCTACCGTTGCCGCCGAGGTGTGGATGCGGCCCTGCGTCTCGGTATCCGGCACACGCTGAACCCGGTGTACGCCGGATTCGAATTTCAGTTTGGCGAAAGCGCCGCGGCCCTGCACCTCGGCGATGATTTCCTTGTAACCGCCCACGGTGCCTTCGCTCGCCGAGATCACTTCGACCTTCCAACCCTGCAGATTGGCGAAGCGCTCGTACATGCGGAACAGATCGCCCGCGAACAACGAGGCCTCGTCGCCGCCGGTGCCGGCTCGAATTTCCAGCACCACGTTGCGGTCGTCCATGGCGTCCTTGGGCAACAGCGCCACCCGGATCTTCTGCTCCAGTTCGCCAATACGGGCCTGAAGCTCGTCGCGTTCCGCTTCCGCCATGCTGCGCATGTCAGGATCGGTCGCGGGGTCCGCAAGCAGTCCGTCGGTGTCGGCAAGCTCGCTGCGCGCAGCGCGATAGGTCTTGACGGCGTCGATCAGCGGATTGAGCTCGGCGAGCTCGCGGGTGATCCGCACATAGTCTTCCGAATTCAGCTGGCCCAATATCTGAGCCTCGAGCGAGGCGTGGTGCGCCAGCAGAATATCCAGTTTGGCTTCGGGGAGCATCGACATCTGAGAGTCTCGAATATATGCGCTTTTCAGCAAATTAAGGGTGGCGGAGCGGTGACCATGATGGCCCGCTACAACGACAACCCTTCGGCCTCGGCGAACTCGGTCAGCTTCTGGCGGATCGACACACTGCCGGAGGGCGCATCGAGCAGCGAGTTCATCACGCCTTCGGCCTTTTTGGCGTCAAGGTCGAGAATCAGCGCCTTGACCGGGCCGTGCCCGGTTGCCGACAGCGACAACGATCGGTAGCCGAGCGCGATGAGCGCCAGCGCTCCGATCGGCTTCGACGCCATTTCGCCGCAGAGCGAGGCGGATTTCTTCGCCACGTTGGCTTTCTGAACGATTTCGCGCAGCACCCGCAGGATCGGGGCTGACAAAGTGTCGAACCGTTCGGAAACCTTGGCGTTGCCGCGATCAACCGCGAACAGGAACTGAAACAGGTCGTTGGATCCCACCGAAACGAAGTCGACCTTCTTCAAAAGCTCTTCAAGCTGATAGAGCAACGCCGGCACTTCCAGCATGGTTCCGACATCGATGCGTTCGGGCAGTGCGTGTCCATGCTGACGCAGATAGGTCAGTTCGCGCTCGACGATACTCTTGGCGGCATCGAATTCGGCAACTTCCGAAATCATCGGGAACATGATGCGCAGGCTTCTCCCGCCGCCGGCGCGTAAGAGAGCGCGAATCTGGCCGCGCAACAAGCCCGGCCGGTCCAGCCCAAGCCGGATCGCGCGCCAGCCGAGCGCCGGATTTTCCTCGATCACGCTCTCCATATAGGGCAGCGCCTTGTCACCGCCGATGTCGAGGGTGCGGAACGTCACCGGCTTTGAGCCGGCGGCATCAAGCACGGTGCGGTACAGCGCAAGCTGATCGCTGGTGCGAGGCAGGCTCTGGCCGACCATGAACTGCAGCTCGGTGCGGAACAGGCCGATGCCTCCGCTACCGGTATCGTCGATATGCGGCAGGTCAATCGCAAGGCCGGCGTTGATCAGGAGCTCGACCGGCTGGCCGTCCTTGGTGACGCAGGGCTTGTCCCGCAGGGCCGAATACTGCGCCTGCCGGCGTGCGCGAAACCGCACCCGCTCCGCATAGGCTTGCTCGATCTCGGTCGAGGGCCGGACGTAGATCGAACCTGAAGTGCCATCGACAATGATGGCGTCGCCAGGGTCGGCGATGCCAGGTGCGTTCGGCACCTCGCCGACCGCCGGAATGCCGAGCGCGCGGGCAACGATCGAAACGTGCGAGTTGGCGGTGCCTTCCTCCAGCACCAGTCCACGCAGGCGCTTGCGGTCATAATCGAGCAGCGCCGCCGGCCCCATCGCGCGCGCGATCAGGATAGCGTTGTCGGGTAACTGCTCGCGCGATGGCGCGTGGTCCTGTCCGACCAGTTGCCGCATCAGCCGATGGCCGAGGTCTTCGAGGTCGTGCAGCCGGTCGCGCAAATAAGGATCGGTCGAGCGCAGCATGCGGGCGCGGGTATCGGACTGGACGCGTTCGACCGCGGCCTCCGCGGTCAGGCCGGTGGCCACTGCTTCATGCAGCTTGTGTGACCAGCCGTGATCGTTGGCGAACATCCGGTAGGCTTCGAGCACGTCGCGGTGTTCGCCGCCGTCGGCGACGTCGCCGCGTTCCAGCATGCGGTCGAGATCGGCCCGCAACTTGGCCAATGCCGTATCCAGCCGCTTGATTTCCTTCGGCAGGTCCTCGGCAATGTAATTGGTGATGACGACGCGCGGTTCGTGCAGCACGACATGGCCAAGCGCGATGCCGTCGGACAGGATCGCGCCGGTCTTGTGCAGGGAATGCCGCGCGGCAGGCTCGGCGCCGGGCTGCGCCAGGGCCGACAACTCGCCGGAGGCGATCATTTCCGCGAGCACCATCGCGGTGGTCTGAAGCGCTTCGACCTCTTCCTCGACATAGGTGCGTTTGGCGCGGTTCTGCACCACCAACACGCCGAGTGTGTTGCCGGCGCGCAGGATCGGCACGCCCAGAAACGAGTGATAGATTTCTTCACCGGTCTCGGGACGGAACGAAAACGCCGGATGGCTTTGTGCGTCGTTGAGATTGAGCGGGGTCGCCTCGCTGGCGACGAGGCCGACCAGGCCTTCATGCGCGCTCAGCACGGTGCGGTGCACCGCGTCGCGATTAAGGCCCTCGGTGGCGTAGAGTTCGAGCGTATTGTCGACCCGCAAGACGTAGACCGAGCACACCTCCGCCACCATGTTGGCGGCGATCAGTACCACGATCTTGTCCAGACGTTCCTGCGCGGAGACTTGCTCCGCCATGGTTTCGCGAAGCCGTCTCAACAGGACGCGGGGACCTCCCGACGCGCTTCGCATCTCTTCAAATCCTCTCCCACCAGGCCAGCCTACCGGGCGCCCGGGAGCTGGCGTTAAGCTCAAACGCAACAAATTTATTCATTCGGTAGTGTGTATCGGCCGAATCACACCGCCAAAACAGTGGCACAGTTCACAATTGGGCTCATCTTCAGGCCGTATACCGAATCGAGCCTTGTTTTGCCAAGCAAAAGGCCTGCCAGTGTGACGGTTCAAAAATCCGTACACAGCTGACGTGGCTGCGCCAACTTATGTTGCAGCCGCTAAGAGAAATTGTTTCTAAACCTGATCGAGGCCGTAGAGCGTGTGCAGGGTGCGCACCGCGAGTTCGGTATAGGCGGTGTCGATCAGCACCGAAAACTTGATTTCCGAGGTGGTGATGGCGCGGATGTTGATGTTGCGCGCCGCGAGCGCCGAAAATGCCTTGGCGGCGACGCCGGCGTGGCTGCGCATGCCGCTGCCGATGACCGAGACCTTGGCGACATCGGTGGCGGTGTCGAGCCGGGCATAGCCGATTTCGGTTTTGGCCGAGGTGATGGTGTCGCGGGCTCGCGTATAGTCGGAGGCCGGCACCGTGAAAGTGAGATCGGTGGTCTTGCCGTCCTCGGAGACGTTCTGCACGATCATGTCGACATTGATATTGGCGTCCGCAAGCGGGCCGAAAATCGATGCGGCGACGCCCGGCTTGTCCTCGATCTGACGAATAGAAATCTGCGCTTCGTCCTTGGAGAAGGCGATGCCGGTGACAACGTGGCTTTCCATGATTTCCTCCTCGCTGCAGATCAGCGTGCCCGGCGGCTGGTTGGCGTGCGGGTCGATATCTTCGGGCTTGTCGAAACTGGAGCGGACAAAGATCGGCATGTTGTGAACCATGCCGAGTTCCACCGACCGCACCTGAAGCACCTTGGCGCCCAGCGAGGCGAGTTCGAGCATGTCCTCAAAAGCGATCCGGTCGAGCCGGCGGGCTTTCGGAACCACCCGCGGGTCGGTCGTATAGACGCCGTCGACATCGGTATAGATGTCGCAGCGGTCGGCCCGGATCGCGGCAGCGATCGCCACGGCCGAGGTATCCGACCCGCCGCGTCCCAGCGTGGTAATCCGGTTGGTCTGCGGAAAAATCCCCTGGAAGCCGGCGATGACCGCGACCTCCTTGCGCTCCTTGAAGCGGTTGACCAACTCGCTGCCGTCGATGTCGAGAATCCGCGCCGAGGCATGGGCGTCGCTGGTATTGATTGGAAGCTGCCATCCCTGCCAGGAACGCGCCTGGATGCCGATCGCCTGCAGCGCGATCGCCAGAAGTCCCGCGGTCACCTGTTCGCCGGAGGCGACAACCGCGTCGTATTCGCGCGCGTCGTGCAGGGGTGAGGCTTCTCGGCACCATTCGACGAGTTCATTCGTCTTGCCAGCCATTGCCGAGACGACGACGGCAACGTCATGACCGGCATCGACCTCGCGCTTGACATGACGCGCGACGTTGCGAATGCGTTCGATGTTGGCGACCGACGTGCCGCCGAATTTCATCACGAGGCGACCCATACGACTGGTGCATTCCCCTGCGGATTATTAAT
>Ga0210397_10000518_pt1 | contig 25794 bp, 26 predicted proteins | sample IncBWH2OmetaG_FD_160126 | JGI IMG/M metagenome (GOLD analysis project Ga0210397, IMG submission 160126) | Forest soil microbial communities from Barre Woods Harvard Forest LTER site, Petersham, Massachusetts, United States - Inc-BW-H-2-O ...
CTACGTCGAGGCGCACGGCGCGGTTTAAATCCGTGGCTTCACCTCGCCCCGCTTGCGGGGAGAGGTCGGCGCGCAGCGCCGGGTGAGGGGGCTATCATTGAAAATGAATGCGAATTATTGCCCCTCACCCCAACCCTCTCCCCGCAGGCGGGGAGAGGGAGCCCAAAGATTAAGGTAAATAAAGGGTTTAAATTGCCGATCGCAGTTTAACGGCGTTACTTCCCGAGCAACCGCACAAGATCTCGTGCGTTGCGGATAAACAGGGAAGTCACATGTCGTCAAATTGGCGGATCACTTCGTTCAACGGCGTGCTGCTCGCCGCCTATTTCATTCCGACCTGGGCGATCATCGCCTGGCAGATCGTGACGTCGCCGGTGCGTGGCCTCTTCGAGCGGCCGAGCGTCGCGGTCGCGCTCTATGCCACCGATCATCTGCAATTGCCGACCATGACCGCGGTGCGCTTTGCCTGGTTGTTGGCGCTCGGCCGGCTGACGGTTGTTGCCTTCTTCGCGCTATTTCTTGTCCTCACCGTACGCGCCGCCATTCGCAAACAAGGCAGCAGCGATGAAGCGCTGGCGATCGCACTCACCATCGGCAGCGTAATCAGCTTTGCGAGTATGTTGATGGCCTCGCAAGTCGGCGAAATCGAAGCGCTCCGGCTGCATGCTTCCGAGCTGCTCGTCATGATCGGCACTGGCATCGTGATGCTGTTCGACACGCCTGCGCAGCCGCAGACGGCAACGGTGCCGTCCGATCTACCCCTCCAGAAGACCTAGCTCGGCTATAATGGCTGAGGCCTCCTTCACGGCGTGATTGGCGGCGGGCACGCCGCAATAGATCGCCTGCTGCAGCAGAATTTCCTTGATATCGTCGGGCGTGAAGCCGCCCTCGGCAAGTGCCGCGCGCACATGCAGGCGAAACTCGTCCCATTGGCCGAGCGCGACCATGGTGCCGATCACGAGCACGCGCCGCGTGCGGTGATCGAAATGCGGCCGGGTCCAGATCTCACCCCAGGCATGGCGGGTGATGAGATCGATGAAATCGGCGTTGAACGAATTCTTGTTCTTAATTGATTTATCGACCCAGGCGTCGCCCAGCACCTTGCGGCGCTGTGCCATGCCGTCGTCGTGGCGTTTTTGATCGTCCATCAATTTCCTCCCGAGTGGTGGGCTCCCTCTCCCGTTGGGAGAGGGCTGGGGTGAGGGGTTACGCTTTATCGATAAATCTTAACCCCTCACCCGGATCGCTACGCGATCCGACCTCTCCCAATGGGAGAGGTGAGACCGAATCCGCGGGGCGCTCAAGCCGAATCGTCGAGCGTCACTTCTGCGTCAAAAAGCCGACCACCGCATCCGTAAAAGCGTGCGACTGTTCGAGGTTGGAGATGTGCGCCGCGTCCAGGATCGTCAGCGATGCGCCGGGAATGTTGCTGCGGATGAATTCGTTGGCGGCGAGCGGTGTCGAGGTGTCGTGACGGCCGGCGATCACGAGCGTCGGGTTGGTGATCTTCGGCAACAAAGCGCGCTGGTCAAGCGTCGAGAGCGTCTCGGCGCAGGCGAGGTAGCCGGCCGGCGGCGTGGCGAGCAGCATGGCTTTCAGGTTTTGCGTGACCTGCGGCTCGCGCTCGCGGAAATCGGCAGTCAACCATGCCGAGATCACCGCATCGGCAATCGCGGCTATGCCGCCTTCCTTGATTAACTTGATGCGGGCCTGCCAGTTGGTCGGGTCAGGAAAATAACTCGACGTATTCGCAAGAACGATCTTGTTGAATCGTCCGGGCGCATTGGCCCCTAACCACTGCCCGACCATGCCGCCGATCGAGAGTCCGCACCAATGCGTCTTCTGGATGTTGAGGTCGTCCAGGATAGCGAGCACGTCGCGGCCCAGGCGCTCCATGGAATAAGGGCCCGGCGGCACGCCCGATTTGCCGTGGCCGCGCCGGTCGTAGCGGATCACCCGAAAGAGCTGCGTGAGCGCTTTCATTTGCGGCTCCCACATCGCCATCGTCGTTCCGAGCGAGTTCGACAGCATCAAGGTCGGGCCGCCGTCGCGGCCCTCGACCGAAACATTGAGCAAGCACCCGTCGGCGTCGATCATCGGCATTTTCTTTTTCCTTTTTCATGCGCGGCTAAAAACCGCCGGTTATTTGTCTTCGAGGGAAGCGAGCAGGCGATCGATCAGGGTTTGCGAGACGCCTTGATAGGCCATCGGTTCCAGCAATTGCGCGATCTTCTTTGCGTCCAGATGCGCGGTGATTTTCGGGTCGCTCTCCAGCGCGGCGCGCAGACCCGTCTTTTCCGCCACGGCTTTTTTGCTCGCGGATTCCACCAGATGATGCGCCTCTTGCTTGCCGACCTTTTCTGCCAGCGCAAACGCAACCGCCTCTGCCATGATCAGGCCGCCGGTCGCATCGAGATTGGTGCGCATGCGCGCGGCATCGACTTCGAGGCCTTCCGCAATATCGACTGTCGCGGCCAGCCCTCCTGACGTCACAAGCAGAAGGCTTGGCAAGGTCGGCCATTCCGAGTGCCAGGGGCCGGCGCTGCGCTCGTGATCGCCGACTTGCGCCGCGAAAATCGTGGCCGCCAGGTTCGGCGCCATGGTGGCGGCGGCAATCGCGCTTGCGGCGGCGACCGGGTTGCGTTTGTGTGGCATGGTCGAAGAACCGCCGCGGCCTTCGCCCGATGGCTCGAAGGCTTCTGCGACATCGGTCTGCATCATCAACTGGACGTCGCGGCCAATCTTGCCGCAGGTGCCTGCGATGATGGCGAGCACTGACGCTGCTTCTGCAATCCGGTCGCGGTGGGAATGCCAGGGCGATTCCGGCAAGGGGAGTTGAAGGATTTCGGAAAGTTTTTCGGCGACTTTCCAGCCCTGATCGCCGAGTGCTGCGAGCGTGCCGGCGGCGCCTCCGAACTGAAGCGCGAGCGCGTGGCGTTTGAGATGTCGCAAGCGGCCGCGCGAGCGGTGCAGCGCCGCGGCATATTCAGCAAGCTTCAGACCGAACGGCATCGGCAGCGCATGTTGCAGCCAGGTCCGCGCCACCACGGCTGTGTTGCGGTGTTGTCGTGCCAGCCGCGCAAAGCCGCTCACGGCGCGATCGATATCCGACAGCAAGGCGTCGATGCCGGCACGCACGGTCAGCATGGCGGCGGTATCGATCACGTCCTGGCTGGTGGCGCCCCAATGCACGTAGCGGGCGGCCTCCTTGTCTGTCCTGGCCACTTCAGTCGTGAGCGCCTTGACGAGGGGGATCGCCAGATTGCCGGATCGCGTGGCGGCCTCGGCCAGATCAGCGAGGTCGAAGCTACCAGCATCGCAGGCCTTCGCGATCGCCTCGGCGCTCGCAGCGGGCACGATGCCGATGGACGCCTCCGCGCGCGCCAGCGCCGCCTCGAAATCGAGCATGTGTTGCAGGGTGGTCACGTCGTCGCAAACCGCGCGCATGGCGGCGCTGGAGAGCATGGGCGCGAGCAGCGGTGAGAGCGAGGTACTCATCGAGCGGGACCTAACCACTTGTGCGGGCTACTGCCAAGGCGCAACCCTGATGAGCCTGCGAATCGACTGCGAGGTTCTTCCTTTTGGGGCGTTGGTGCATTAGGTCATAGGTTGAAGATCGAAAAGCGAACGGAGACGCACATGGCCATGACGATGCAGGGAGAAGTCCAGCTTGGGGCTTCGCGCGAGGCGGTCTGGGCCAAGTTGAACGACCCCGAGGTGCTCAAGGCGTGCATTCCCGGATGCGAGGAATTGGAGCGGACCGAGGATAACAATGGTTTTCGCGCGGCCGCGAAGATGAAGGTCGGCCCGGTGTCGGCTCGCTTCAAGGGCAAGGTCGCGCTGAGCGATCTCGACCCGCCGAACGGCTACAGGATATCGGGCGAAGGCGAGGGCGGGGTGGCCGGTTTTGCCAAGGGCGGCGCGACGGTGGCGCTGTCGGAAAAGGATGGCGGCACGCTTTTGAAGTACGACGTCGAGGCGCAGATCGGCGGCAAGCTGGCCCAGTTGGGGCAGCGCCTCGTCAACGGTGCGGCCAAGAAACTGGCGGATGAGTTTTTCGCGAATTTCGCCAAGGCGGTGGAAGGCTGATTTCTTGGCTACCTTCAAAAAGCGGCCACCTCGCGCCGTGCCTGTTTGCGTTTGATCCCGGCCAAGCCATGCGGCGATGAGGTTGCTCATTGCTGGTCAGGCCCATATTATAGCCCTGAAACACCTGAAATGACTGCGCTGGCGGGTAGCGTCGGCGCAGATGAAGAGAGCCCGTAAATGGCGAAAATCTCCCTGATCGTGAACGGAAATCCCGTTAACGCCAATGTCGATCCCCGCACGCTTCTGGTGCAATTCCTGCGCGAAAATCTGCGGCTCACCGGCACCCATGTCGGCTGCGATACCTCGCAATGCGGTGCCTGCGTCGTTCATCTCGACGGCAAGGCGGTCAAATCCTGCACCACGTTGGCGGTGATGGCGGACGGTCATGAGGTCCGCACGATCGAGGGGCTGGCGGTCGATGGCGGGCCCTTGCATCCGATGCAGGAAGCTTTCCGCGAACACCACGGCCTGCAATGCGGCTTCTGCACCCCCGGCATGATCATGACCGCGGTCGATATCGTCCACCGCAGGGGGCACGATCTTTCCGACCACACGATCCGCGAAGAGCTCGAAGGCAACCTTTGCCGCTGCACGGGATACCAGAACATCGTGCTGTCGATCGCAGCCGGCGCCAAGGCGATGGCCAAATCCGACCTCGCTTAAACGCCTCACGCGCCGATCGGCAACATCCAGGGAATACCGATGTACGAATTCAAATACCATCGTCCGGAGACCGTGCGGCAGGCTGCCAACCTCCTGATCAAGAACGAAGACGCCAAGGTGATCGCGGGCGGCCACACGCTGCTGCCGGTTATGAAGCAGCGGCTCGCCAGCCCGCCGCATCTGGTGGATCTCTCCCATATCGAAGGGCTCGATGGCATCGAGATGAAGGGCCGTTCGCTCGTCATCGGCGCCACCGCGACCCATCACGCGGTCGCAAACTCGGCCATCGTCGGCGAAGCGATCCCGGCGCTTGCTTATCTCGCCGGCCTGATCGGCGACCCGGCCGTGCGTCATCGTGGCACCATCGGCGGCTCGCTCGCCAACAATGACCCGACGGCCGACTATCCGGCAGCGGTTCTCGCGCTCGGCGCGACCATCGTTACCAACAAGCGCCGCCTCAAGGCCGAGGAATTCTTTCAGGGGTTGTTCTCGACCGCGCTCGAGAACGACGAGATCATCACCAAAGTGATGTTCCCGGTCCCGAAGAAGGCGGCCTATGTCAAATTCCGCAACCAGGCCTCGCGCTATGCGCTGGTCGGGGTGTTCGTCGCCAAACGGCCGTCCGATGTCCGCGTCACCGTTACCGGCGCCGGCGGCGACGGCGTGTTTCGCGTGACCGCGTTCGAGGAGGCGCTGAAGAAGCGTTTTTCGCCGAAGGCGCTGGACGGCTTGACGGTGCCTCCAACTGGCCTCAACAGCGACCTGCACGGCAGCGCCGAGTATCGCGCGCATCTGATCGCGGTGATGGCACGGCGCGCCGTCGAAGCCGCAACCGCGAAAACTTAAGACTTGGCCATTTTCGCCGCAGCAAGGCTCGTTCACTGATGACCGCATCGGCGTTGCCAAATTCCGTCGACGCCATGCTGGAGCTGTTGTCTTCGCGCGGCTATCTGGCCGAACGCTCGCTCGCAACCGTCACCTATTTGTCGCTGCGGATGGGCCGGCCGTTGTTTCTCGAAGGCGAGGCCGGCGTCGGCAAGACTGAGATCGCCAAGGTGTTGTCTGCAGGGCTCGGGCGCAAGCTGATCCGCTTGCAATGCTATGAAGGCCTGGATGCGGCGTCCGCCGTCTACGAGTGGAACAGCGCCGCGCAGATGATCGCGATCAGGCTCGCAGAAGCCGCCGGCGATACCGACCGCGAGCAGCTTTCAGGCGATATTTTCGCCGAGCGCTTTCTGATCAAGCGGCCGCTGTTGCAGGCGCTTGAGCCGGATGTTGCCGGCGCGCCGGTGCTTCTGATCGACGAGCTTGATCGCGCGGATGAAGCGTTCGAGGCCTATTTGCTGGAAATCCTGTCCGACTTCCAGATCACGATTCCCGAATTCGGCACCGTGAAGGCGCCGCAGCCGCCGATCGTGATCATCACTTCAAACCGGACCCGCGAAATCCACGACGCCTTGAAGCGGCGGTGTCTTTATCACTGGGTCGATTATCCGAACGCCGAGCGGGAGCTTGCGATCGTGAAATCGCGCGTGCCTGGCATCTCCGCGAAGTTATCGCAGCAGGTGGTGCGCTTCGTGCAGGCACTGCGGCATCAGGATTTCTATAAATCGCCGGGCGTTGCCGAAACGCTCGACTGGGCCCGCGCGCTTTCCGAACTCGATGCACGCTCGCTGACGCCGGAGGTGATCGGCGACAGCCTGGGCGCGCTGCTCAAATATCAGGACGACATCGCCCGCTTGCAGGGCGAGACGTTACAAAAAGTTTTGAAGGAAGCGACGGGCGAGAATTAGCATACGCGTCAACATTAGTCGTCATTCCGGGATGCGCCACTAGGCGCAGGCCCGGAATCCATAACCACCATCGTGAGTATGGATTCCGGGCTCGCTCGTTTCACTCGCGCCCCGGAATGACGAAAGAGGTTAGGGCACCATGGTCGCCGACAACCGCAGTTCATCGCCGTCCGGCCGGACGGCTGACAACATCATCGGCTTTGCCCGCGCGTTGCGGGCCGCCGGCGTTCCGGTCGGACCGGGCGCGATAATTGATGCGGTGAACGCGATTCAACTCGTCGATATCGGCAACCGCGCCGATATGTTCGCGACGCTTCAGGCGATTTTCGTCAAGCGTCACGAGCACGCGCTGATTTTCACCCAGGCTTTCGACCTGTTCTTCCGCGCCGCCGACGAATGGAAGCAGATGCTGGATTCGGTGCCGCTGCCCGATCAGCCGAGGAAAAAGCCGCCGCCGGCCTCGCGCCGCGTCCAGGAGGCATTCTCGCAAAGCCAGATCACGGAGACGCCGCAAGCAAAAGCAGAGGAGATCCGGCTTTCGGTCTCCGACAAGGAGATCCTCCAGAAAAAAGATTTCGCGCAGATGACAACGGCCGAGATTGCCGAAGTCACCCGCGCCGTCGCCAACATGAAACTGCCGCAGGCAGAATTGCGCACCCGCCGCTACCGGCCGGATGCGCGCGGCTTGCGGCTCGACATGCGGCGAACCCTGCGCGGGTCGCTCCGCACCGGCGGCGATATCGTCGATATCTACCGGCTCGGGCGGATCGAGAAGCCGGCGCCGATCGTGGCGCTGCTCGATATTTCGGGCTCGATGAGCGAATATACCCGCCTGTTCCTGCATTTCCTGCATGCCATTAGCGATGCACGCAAGCGCGTCTCGGTGTTTCTGTTCGGCACCCGCCTGACCAATGTGACGCGGTCCTTGCGCGCGCGCGATCCCGATGAGGCGCTGGCGAGCTGCTCCTCGGCGGTGGAGGACTGGGCCGGGGGAACGCGGATTGCGACCTCGCTGCATACCTTCAACAAGCTCTGGGGACGGCGGGTGCTGGGTCAGGGCGCGATCGTGCTCTTGATTTCCGACGGGCTCGAGCGCGAAGCCGACACCCGTCTTGCCTTTGAAATGGACAGGCTGCATCGTTCCTGCCGCCGCCTGATCTGGCTTAACCCGCTGCTTCGGTATGGCGGCTTTGAGCCCAAGGCGCAGGGCATCAAAATGATGCTGCCGCACGTTGACGAATTCCGTCCGGTGCATAATTTGAAGTCCATCGAAGGGTTGATCGAGGCACTTTCGTCGATGCCGCAAATGCATCACCGTAGCCTGATCCGACCCGCAGCTTGAACGAGAAAACCGGACGAGGCTTCCATGCTCGATCGCGACGAAGACATTCTGAAAGCCGCTGAAGACTGGCAGAAGGCCGGCCACGGTGTGGCGCTGGCGACCGTCGTCGAAACCTGGGGTTCGGCGCCACGGCCGGCCGGCTCCAACCTTGTCATCAACGATGACGGCACGTTCTTAGGGTCGGTCTCCGGCGGCTGCGTCGAGGGCGCCGTGGTCACCGAGGCGCTGGACGTGATCGCCAGCGGCGAGCCCAAGATGCTGGAATTCGGCGTTGCCGACGAGACCGCCTGGAATGTCGGCCTGTCATGCGGCGGCACCATCCGCGTGTTCGTCGAGAAAGTTGGATAAAAAGGTGAAACTCGCGACACTCAAAGAACTCAACGCCGAGCGCGCCGCGCGGCGGCCGGCGATTGTGGTCACCGACACCGCCAATGGCGAGCAGCGCCTGGTCAAGGCAAAGGACTTCGCCGCGGATCCCCTGCACGCCGAGCTTTCCAAGCAATTGCGCATGGGCAAGAGCGCCAATGTCGAGGTCGGCGGCAGAAAGCTGTTTCTCAACGTCTATGCGCCAACCGCCCGCATGGTGATTATCGGCGCGGTCCATATCAGCCAGGCATTGGCGCCCTTGGCGCGCTCGCTCGGCTATGACGTGACGGTGGTCGATCCGCGCACCGCCTTTGCGAGCCCCGAGCGGTTCCCGGACGTGCCCTTGATTGCCGAATGGCCCGACGTCGCGCTGCCGCCGCTCAACATAGATCATTACACGGCGTTTGTGGCGCTGACGCACGATCCCAAGATCGACGATCCGGCGCTGCTGCATGCCTTTGCGCGCGACTGCTTCTATATCGGTGCGCTTGGCTCGCGTAAGACGCATGCCAAGCGCGGTGAACGGCTGAAGGGGCAGGGCGCAACCGATGCCGACATCGCGCGCATTCATGCGCCGGTTGGGCTGGCGATCGGCGCAGTCTCGCCGTCCGAGATCGCCGTGTCGATCATGGCCGAGATCACCGCGAGCCTGCGGGTGCCGAAAGAAAAAGAAGCCGCCGCATGAAATTCGGCCCTGCCAGTCCGGCGGATGCGATCGGCGGTGTCACCGTCCACACCCTGCGACAGGGTTCGCTGGTGCTTAAAAAGGGCACCACGATTGGTCCGGCGGAAGTCACGGCGCTGAACCGGGCCGGCGTCAAGGAAATCGTGGTGGTGCGGCTTGAGGAAGGCGACGTCTCGGAGGACGTTGCGGCCGCCGGCATCGCGCAGGCGGTTGCCGGCGCCGGAATCCATGTTGAACGCGCCTTCACCGGCCGCGCCAATCTGTTTGCCGCCAAGGCCGGCGTGCTGGTGGTCGACCGCGCCGCGGTCGACCGCATTAACAGCGTTGACGAAGCCATCACCTTTGCCACGTTGTCGGCATTCAAGCCGGTGGTCGAAGGCGAGATGATTGCGACCGTGAAGCTGATCCCGTTCGGGGTCGAGGCTAGCTTGCGCGATGCGGCGGTCGAGGCGGCCAAAGGCGGCGCGCTGCGGATCGCGCCTTATGTCATCAAGCGCGTCGGCGTGATCTCTACCTTGTTGCCCGGACTTGCGCCGAAGGTCGTGGACAAGACGATCAGGGTCACCGCGGAGCGGCTGGCGCCTGCGGGTGCGGCCATCATCGCCGAGCGACGCGTGCCGCATGATGAGACCGCGCTCAAGGCGGCGATGAAGGAATTACTGGGGCTTGGCGCGCAACTCGTGATCGTGTTCGGCGCTTCCGCGATTGCCGACCGGCGCGACGTGATTCCGGCAGCACTCACGGGTATCGGTGGCATGATCGATCATTTCGGCATGCCGGTCGATCCGGGCAATCTGCTTTTGATTGGCAAGGCCGGCAACATTCCGGTGCTCGGCGCGCCCGGCTGCGCGCGCTCGCCGGTGGAAAATGGCTTCGACTGGGTGCTGATGCGCCTGCTCGCAGGGCTCAAGGTGACCCGCACCGAACTGACGGGGATGGGCGTCGGCGGGCTATTGATGGAAATCGTGACACGGCCGCAGCCGCGCGAAATCCTTGAGGCCGGCGAAAACCGTCATGTCAGCGCGGTCGTGCTCGCCGCCGGTCGCTCGACCCGGATGGGCGGTCCGAACAAGCTGTTGGCCGAACTGGACGGTCAAAAGCTGGTCCGGATCGTCACCGAGCAGGCGCTCGCCTCGAAGGCGAAGGACGTCATTGTCGTCACCGGCCATCAGGCCGAACTGGTCGAGAAGGCGCTTGCCGGGCTCGAAGTGAAATTCGTCCGCAATCCGGATTTCGCGCACGGCCTTGCGAGTTCGGTGAAGGCCGGCATATCGGTGGTGCCCAAGCAGGCGGACGGTGCCGTGGTCTGTCTCGGCGACATGCCGATGATCTCGGCCGACTTGATCGACCGCCTGATCGACGCCTTCGCGCCGGATCGCGGCAATTTGATTGCGGTCCCCGTCAGCGACGGCCGGCGCGGCAATCCCGTGTTGTGGTCGCGCCGTTTCTTCAACGAATTGATGACGCTCGATGGCGATGTCGGCGCCCGTCACCTCATTGCTAAACATAATGAAGCGGTGGCAGAGGTCGCGGTCGAGGGGGACGGCGCCTTTCTCGATATCGACACGCCGCAGGCGCTGGAAGCCGCGCGCGGCGGTTAGATTCAAACGCGGTGTCGTCGCGCCGGGCAAATTGTTCGATCCGCAATTTCCGTTCACCAAGTTGAAACGTCCTCTCTCTTAGATTTCCGCCCGCTGAGATTGGGGAGGGGATATTGATCGTTTCGACTGCTGCCGCGCGGCGCCGCGCGCTATTTGTGCTTGCCTTCACGCTTGTGGTCGGCGTCTCACGTTTCGTGACGGAAAGCCGTGCCGCGGGTGCCTTCGCGATCGGCAAATGCGGCGCCTACGGGCAGGCCTATGACTATCCGGCCGAAAGCGCGGCACGCGCCGCCGCGCTCAAGCAGTGCAACGGCGACTGCAAGGCGGTCACCATGAAGCACTCTTGCGCCGCGTTTTCCGTCGACATGGCCAATCCCTGCGGCGCCCACGGTTATGCGGTGAAGCCGCATATTTCGAGCTCGCTCAACGAAGCCACCCGCGAATGCTACAAATTCGGCGGCAAGGAGTGCGTGATCCGGGCCTGGGCCTGCGACGCCAAGGGGTGATGCGACAAGGTTGATGCGATAGCTTCGACGCCGGAATCTTGTTCTAGTATTCCGGAGTTTTCGGATCTTTCGCGGATACCGAAATGACGTCGTTTGGAGCCGTCCATGCAATTCGACACCAAGATCGCGGTCGTGATCCGGACCGATCTCGAAGCCTGGCAGAAACTGAACGTCTCTTCCTTTCTCGCTGGCGGCATCGCGGCTGCGTTTCCGGAATGCATCGGCGAGCCTTATGCGGACGGTTCGGATACGCGATATCTATCGCTGATCGGACAGCCGATTCTGATCTATGGCGCCGACCGCGCGGCGCTTTCCCGCGCGCTCGAGCGGGCGTTGGCGCGCGACGTGACGCCGGCCGTCTACACTGAAGACATGTTCAGGACCACGCACGACGCCGCCAACCGCGAGGTGGTGAGGGCGGTCGCCCGCGCCGATCTCAATCTTGTTGGCATTGCCATGCGTGCTGAACGCAAGGTGATCGACAAGATCGTCGATGGGCTGAAATTCCACAGCTAGCCGCAAAGCGTTTTCAAGCGAAGTGGGTACCGGTTCGCGTGAAGAAAACGCGTCAAAACAAAAACGAGGCCCTCGGTTTGATTATCGAACCAGATAGGCGCTAGGCTTGTTTGGCCAGGAGATTATCGACCCCGACCCCGTCGCGTTCTTCGATGATCTCGGCAATCCATCGCCGGTGACAATGCAGATGGTCGCGCTCATAGCATAGGATGCAAACGGGTCCAGATTTCTTCACCAGTGCCGACAGTTCGTCGAGTTCTTCCCTAGCCTGCGGCGTCTTGAGATGTTTTGCGTAGATTTTTTGCAAGGTCTCGTATTGGCCGGCGCGAGCGGCGAGGCGGCCCTCTTTCGGCGTGCCAAGCCCGCGCAAATGCACATACGAAATGCCGCGCTCGTCGAGACCTGCGGCCAGCTGGCTTTTTGAAAAGCCGGGGCGGCGCGAGGATGCCACGGCCCGAACATCGACGAGCAATTTCACGCCGGCCTGCTCGAGCTCGTCGAGCACGGATTTGGCCGGCGTCTGCTCATAGCCGATGGTGAAAAGCTTTTTCGTTCTCGCCACGACCTGACGTCCTGGTTAGCTGACGCGTGCGATCAGTTCCATTGCGCCGGCAGGTGCACGAATCTTGCCTTCATGGATCACGTAGGCAAAGACGTCTCGCGGCATCTTCTTTGGTTTCGTATCATCGACGCGCGGAAGATCGTCGGGTTCGCCGCCTTCCGCCCACAGCTGCAGCCGCTTCGCCCAGGCATCGAGTTGTTTCGGCGGATAACAGGTCTTGATCTCGTCATCGCCTTTTTGCAGCCGCGCGTAAACGAAATCGCTGGCGACGTCCGCAATCGCCGGATATTTGCCGTGTTCGGCAAACACCACAGGCGTCTCGAATTTTCGGATCAGGGCCACGAAGTCAGGGACGCAAAAGCTGTCGTGGCGCACCTCGACCACATGGCGCAAATGCCGGCCGTCAAGTTCGCGCGGCAAGAGTTCGAGGAACTTGCCGAAATCCACCTCGTCGAATTTCTTGGTCGGTGCGAATTGCCAGAGCACGGGGCCGAGGCGGTCGCCGAGTTCGAGCACGCCGGAATCGTAAAACCGCTTCACGGAATCGCCGGCTTCCGCCAGCACGCGGCGGTTGGTCGCAAAGCGCGGGCCCTTCAACGAGAACACAAAGCCGTCCGGCACCTCGCGCGCCCACTTGCGAAAACTCTCCGGCTTCTGCGAGCCGTAATAGGTGCCGTTGATCTCGATCGAGGTGAGTTTGGAGGCCGCGTATTGTAGTTCTTTGGCCTGGACAAGCTTTTCGGGGTAGAACACGCCGCGCCAGGGCTCGAACGTCCAGCCGCCGATGCCGATGAATATCTTTCCGGATTTGGTGGTGGCTTTGGACGCGGGGGCTTTGCTCACGGGCGATCTCGCTCTCGGATACGCAAAAGAGGGGAGTTTGGAAGTCGAAGCGTAGTCAAACCGGTTGGAGTTGGCCAGTTCAGGTGCTTGGCAACTCGAGCCCCTTGTAAAACGTCCGATCGTTCCTATTTGGTTCCTAACGGCGACGTTGATGCTTCATAGCTCCGGCGCTGGGACGACCACGAAATAGCTCGGCTGCGCCGGATGTACGCGCGCCATCTGTTCGTGGTCGTTGGCATTTTTGGGAGTCGTTTGGCCCCAAAGGGCCTGCATCCGGCCGTTCCCTTGGCTCCCATCCAACGATCGGATATACGCTGGCGTCATGAATGACGCTTTGCAAATGGGTGCCGGGAATCCAATCCAAGCTATTGGTTTACCTCAGCTTTCTGTCGTTATCCCCACCTTCAACGAACGGGACAATGTCACCACGCTGTTTCGACGGCTGGAAAAGACACTTGCCGGCATCCCGTTCGAAGCCATCTTTGTCGACGACAATTCGCCTGACGGAACCTGGCAGGTCCTGCGCGCGCTCGCGCGCGAGGACGGTCGCGTGCGTTGCATCCGGAGGATCGGACGCCGCGGCCTGTCCGGTGCCTGCATCGAGGGCATCCTGGCCTCGAGTGCGCCGTGCGCGGCTGTCATCGACGCCGATTTGCAGCACGACGAGACGCAACTGCCGAAGATGCTCGCGCTGCTGCAAGGTGGCGAATTCGATCTGGTGATCGGCAGCCGCTATATCGAGGGCGGCAGCGCGGACAGTTTCAACCGCCACCGGGCTGGCGCCAGCGCGCTCGCGACCGAAGTCGCCAAGCGCGCGTTGAAGGTTGAGGTCGCCGATCCCATGAGCGGCTTTTTCATGATCCGCCGCGACCGCTTCGAAGAGCTCGCCCCGCAACTGTCGACGCAAGGGTTCAAGATACTGCTCGATGTGGTGGCGACAGCGCACGGTGCACTCCGCATCAAGGAGATTCCGTACACGTTCGGTTCGCGGCTTCATGGTGAGAGCAAGCTCGACTCCATGGTGGCGCTGGACTTCCTGGGCCTGGTGCTTGCAAAACTCACCCACGACGTGGTGTCGCTGCGGTTTTTGCTGTTTGCGATGGTCGGCTCGCTCGGGCTTGTCGTGCATTTGGCCGCGCTCTACGTGGCGCTCGAAGTTTTTCACGTTCCGTTTGCGGGAGCGCAGGCTTGTGGCGCGCTGTGCGCCATGACCAGCAACTTCATCCTCAACAATTTCCTCACCTATCGCGATCAGCGGCTGAAAGGCTTTGCGATCCTGCGCGGCCTTTTGTTGTTCTATCTCGTCTGCAGCGTCGGCCTATTCGCCAATGTTGGCGTGGCGTTCTCGGTCTACGACCAACAGCCGATCTGGTGGCTGGCGGGTGCGGCCGGTGCGCTGATGGGCGTGGTCTGGAATTACGCGATGTCCGGACTGTTCGTCTGGCGCAAGCGATGAACCCTCCATGAATCCGGACGAGGGCGCCACTCGGCTCGTTCGCAACACGATATTGACTGTCGCGGCTCTCGTTTTGCTGCGGCTGGTCGGCGCGGCCTGGATGCCGCTGACCTTCGACGAAGCCTATTACTGGATCTGGTCGAAGAATCTCGCCTTCGGCTATTACGATCATCCGCCGGGCGTTGCGCTGGTAATCCGTCTTGGTACCATGATCGCTGGCGATACCGAGCTTGGTGTGCGGCTGGTGTCGATCCTGCTCGCGTTGCCGATGAGTTATGCCGTTTATCGCACGGCCGAAATCCTATTCGGCGGCAGGAAGCTGGCGGCCAATGCCACCATTCTTTTGAATGTCACCTTGATGGCGGCGGTCGGCACCCTGATCGTAACGCCGGATTCACCGCTCCTGGTCGCCTCCAGCTTTGTGCTGTTTTTTCTCGCCAAGGTGCTGGAGAGCGGCCGTGGTGCCTGGTGGCTTGCGGTCGGCGCCGCTGCGGGCGCGGCGCTTGTGTCGAAATACACCGCGATGTTCTTTGGGCCGGCGATCCTGATCTGGCTGATCAGTGTACCCAAGCTGAGGCGATGGCTGCTCTCGCCTTGGCTCTATTTTGGCGGGCTAACGGCGTTGGCCGTCTTTTCGCCCGTCGTTTTCTGGAACGCCGATCACAGTTGGGTTTCCTTCATCAAGCAGCTCGGCCGCGGCGAGGTCGTTAGTTTCAGGCTCTCGTTCATCGGCGAACTGATTCCGACCCAGATTGCCTTTGCGACGCCGCTGGTTTTCATCCTCGGTGCGATGGGCCTTTATGCGTTGATGCGGCGCGAAGGCGGCGCGCTCGCCTCACGCGTGTTGATCAGCGCGATGTTCTGGGTCATCACGCTCTATTTCCTCTGGCATTCGCTACATGCCCGCGTCGAAGCAAACTGGTTTGCGCCGGTTTATCCGGCGCTCGCGGTCGCAGCCGCGGTCGCCGCCAACCTGACGCGGTGGGAGCGGGTTTCGCAAGCCGTGGTGGATTTCTGCCTGCGCTGGGCTTCGCCGGTCGGCATTTTGATGTTTGCAGCCCTGATCGTGCAGGCCAACACGGGCGTGCTGTCGGGTTTTCGCCGCGACGCCACAGTTCGAAGCGTCGGCGTCGGCTGGCCGGCGCTCGCCGCCGAGATCGAAACGACGCGGTTGCGTGTCGGCGCATCTTGCGTGCTGGCGCCTGATTACGGCACGGCGAGCTGGCTCACTTTTTATCTGCCAAAGGACACCTGCGTGGTGCAACCGACCCAGCGCATCCGCTGGGTCAACATGGCTGAGCCCGATCCCGCCAAATTGTCAGGCAAACTTCTGTGGGTCGACGAGGTGCGCGCCAACCTCCAGCCTTACGTGACCGACACGTTCGCAACGATCAAACGGGTCGGAGAATTCAAGCGCATGCGCGGGCCGCTCGTGATCGAAACCTACGGACTCGATCTCGTCGACGGGGCGAAGCAAGCGGTGCTCGACAATTCGCCGCCGCCGGAGCTGCATTAGCAACGTTGCTCGATCGCTCGCGTAAATATGGCGAATTCAAGGAGGAGGAATTGCGAAGAACCACGGCCCTTTACGGGCTTTTCTGCCGCAAATCCGTTTCATTTCGGGACTGCCTCACAACTGCCGCGCACTTAATTGCCATTTAACTAAAACTTGCCTTAATGCCGTCCCGCGCCTCTGCGAAATGCTGCCGATGAGTTCGGCGGACGATCGTACTGGCCGCCGTTCGAAGGTGCCCGCGCCGTGCACCTTGGAGCGGCGGTTATGGGGGAGACGAGGTGGAACCAGTCCGGATGCAAGGCGAATGAGTACCAGTGTAGTTGCGTGTTACGAGTTCGCGGCACCCACTCTTAAGAGACCAGCCCGCAAAGTGACCCCGCAGAGTCTGTTCACTGTGTCCGCAGTGATCGGTCTTGTGATCGGTTGCGGCTGGACGGTCTACGCCAATATTTTTGCGGCCGGCCCCTATCCAGAACTCGGCAGCGCCAGTTTCGATGCGCCGGTCGCGCGCCGTTTCGTCAACGTCGCGATGCATCGTGTCGCCCGGTCTGAATCGCCGATTGACACGCCCGAAAGCGAGCCGGCCGAGCCCTCGCTTTCCTTCCTCGATCGTTTCGCCGCCGCTTCGCCCCAAGGTGTGGCGCCCGCACCCGTGCCGGGAGAACCCGTAAAATTCGCGGTCGCGCCAAAGCCCGAACCGCTGAAGCTCGCCGAAGCGTCGAAGGCAAAAGAGACACCGAAAGAGCCGTCGAAGGAGGCTGCGAAGTTTCAGCTCGCGTCGGCTTCGCCGACGGCGCAGCCGGACGATCCCCCGAAGGGCATGGGCAAGATCCGCGAGATGGCGCAGCGCGCGAAGAATGCGATCCTGTCGCTTGGCGGCGAGCGTCAGTCGATCGTCGACAAGCTTTGGGGCAAGGAGCCGTCTTCGCGTAATCCGGTTTTGGCTTATGCTTCCGCCGACGCCAGCGCCACTGTGAACGTTACCGGCAGCGTCGGCCGCGAACAGAATCCGCTGCTCGGTGGTTCGCCGCCTTACGATCGCGACACTGCCGTCTACGACATCACAGCGCACACGGTGTATCTGCCCGACGGCACCAAGCTCGAGGCCCATTCCGGCCTCGGTTCCTATCTCGACGATCCGCATTCCTCGCGCATTCGCATGCGCGGCGTGACACCGCCCCATATCTATACGTTGAAGCCGCGCGAGGCGCTGTTCCACGGCGTAGCGGCGTTGCGGCTGACGCCGGTCGGCGGCGAAGACGCGATCTACGGCCGCGAAGGCCTACTCGCGCATACCTTCATGCTCGGTCCCAACGGTGACTCCAACGGTTGCGTCTCATTCCGCGACTACAACGCCTTCCTCAACGCCTACCGCAACCAGGGCATTCGCAAGCTCGCCGTTCTCGCGCGGGTGGATTAAGCGGGCGGGGCTTCGACTTCAAAGGCTCCCACTTCGTCCACTTTCGGTTCATTTCCGCTTTCGGTTTTTTGGCCGTGTCGATAGTCTTGCTCGCATGTCCGAGCCAGATTTTCAGCCGACGCTCGTCGGCCCCAATATCACCATCAGACCAATCAGACCGGATGACTGGGCGGAGCTATATGCGGCCGGCTCCGATCCGAAGATTTGGGAAGTGCATCCGGTTTTCACCCGGTACACCGAGCCTGAGTTTCGAAAATTCTTTGACGGTGCGGTCGCTTCCAAAATGGGCTTTGCGTTTGTCGACCGCGCCACCGGCCGGCTGATCGGATCGAGCCGCTATTACGGCTACGAGCCCGCGATCGGCGAGATCGAGATTGGCTGGACCTTTCTCGCTCGCAGCCATTGGGGCGGCAGCGCCAACCGCGAGGTCAAGCGCATGATGCTCGACCATGCTTTCACCTTCGTCGACACCGTTGTGTTTTGGGTCGGCCACGAGAACTGGCGTTCGCAGGGCGCGATGACCAAGATCGGCGGGGTCAAACGCGAAGGCCCGTTCACCCGCGCGCTCTCCGGCGAACAGCCGTACTTTATTTTCGAAGTCACAAAAGGCCGCTATGAAGCGGGGGGCCGCGCGCTATTGGCGTGAGGCGGAGAGGGGCTTTCATGACGTCGACGCCGGAGAAAGGCGCCCGATCTCCGTGGATCACCGTTTGGTTCACTCCGCGGCTCACCATCGAACGCCTCGTCGCGACCCGGCCGACCTATTTCGTCTGGCTGCTGGCGATCACGGGCACGGTCGCGACCTTCTACAACCAGATTTCGGTGATCGACGGCGCGACTTATCTTCTGAACTGGCAGCTTGCGCTGGGCCTCGTGCTGCTTGGCATATTTGTCGGCGTTGCCTGGTTATATCTGGCAGGGGTGTTACTGAGTTGGATCGGTGGCCTGTTAGGCGGACGAGCGCCTGCTCTTCACCTGCGCGCCGCGTTTGCCTGGAGTGCAGTGCCGACGATCCTCGGCTTTATCGTGATCCTGACAATCGGTGCTGCGAACGGTCGTGGAATTGCCCTGGACATCGTTCCGCTGGTGGTGGCCGCTTCTGCGTTGTGGTCGCTGGTCGTCTTCCTGCTGATGCTGGGGCGCGTCGAACATTTCGGATTCTGGCGAACAATACTGACCTATCTGTTCAATCTGGTTCTGGGGTTTACGGTCGCACTCTTCATTCGCGGTCTTCTCTACCAGCCTTTCAATATTCCGTCGGCCTCCATGAGTCCGACGCTGCTTGTCGGTGACTATGTTTTCGTCTCGAAGTTCGCCTATGGCTACAGCCGCTATTCGCTGCCATTTTCGGCACCGCTACCTTCGGGGCGGGTATTTTCCGTCGCACCGGCGCCGGGTGATGTCGTCGTGTTTCGCGTTTCGAAAGACCAGGCGATCGACTACGTGAAACGTGTCGTTGGACTGCCCGGCGATCGCATTCAGATGAAACAGGGCCAGCTTTATATCAATGATACGCCGGTCAAGCGGGAGCCTTTGGCCGATATCTTCGATGACGGTGCGTGCGGGTTGGCATCCAGCACCTCAGTGAAACGCTGGCGGGAAACATTGCCAAACAACGTGACTTACGAGACGCTCGATTGCGTGGACCACGGTTTTCTCGACAGCACCGATGTTTACACCGTCCCGGACGGTCATTTTTTCATGCTGGGCGATAATCGCGATAACTCGACCGACAGCCGCGTGCTCTCGCAGGTCGGCTATGTTGCCATCGATAATCTGATTGGCCGCGTGAGCTTGATTTTCTTCTCGCGCGAAGATGGAGGCGGCGCGCCGGCGCGTGTTCGCACCGAGCGGATCGGCAAGCTGGTGCGGTGAACGAACTTTTCGAGACCCGCCAATAAAAACAGCTGTCGATATTAACGCTTTAATAACCGATCTTGCTAACGCGAACTCCACGCTCGGATTTTATCCTTGTCCGCCGGGGAGTTAAGAAAATGCCGAAAGCGAGCAAAAGCTCGGTCAATGGAAAGGGTGCGCACGACGCCGGCGTTTTGGCCGACGGCGAGCAGCCCGGCCGACGCAATCCAATTCGCTGGCTTGTCATTTGCGGCGTCCTGCTGATCGCGGCCATTGCGATCGGTACCGCGGTCATGATCACCAATTTCCGCGACCACGCGCTCGAGAGCAGCACACGCGAGTTGGAAAACACCGTCCTGTTGCTTGCTCGTCACTTCGACCAGCAACTGGACGATGTCGAGGTGCCGCTCACCGATCTGATCGAGCAAATTCATCAGGCCGGCATCGCGTCTCCGGACGATTTCAGGCGCCGGATGTCCACCCCCGACGTGTACCTGCAGTTGAAGGAAAGGGTCAGCCGCGCATCCAAGATCGCTGGCGTCAATATCTATGATGCCGACGGGGTCCTGATCAATTCATCGGAAGCCTCGCCCGTACCGAACATCAGGGTTGACGATCGCGATTATTTCAAAGCGCACAAGTCGAGCCCGGATGCGTCGCATCTGGAGATCGAACTGGTGCAAAGCCGTTTTTACGGAAAGTGGAAAACGCTGATCACCCGCAAGGTGACCGGGATAGATGGCCAGTTTCTCGGCGTCGTTTCGCGCGCCATCGCACCGGAAAAATTCGAGGAGTTCTTTTCCGCCGTTGCGCTCGGAAAAGATGCCGCGATCATCATGCACCATCATAATGGCGTGCTGCTGGCGCGCTATCCCCATGTCGATGAGGTCATCGGCAGGAATTTCAAAGTCGGCTCGACGCCGCAGGCGGCCATACTGAGCATGGACCACGGCTCGGCCCGGTTGATCAGCCCCGTCGACGGGACCGAGCGGCTGGTTGCGGTACGCAGCCTGGCTCGATTTCCGCTCACCGTCGTGGCGACGACCACGGTTGCGTCCGCTCTCGCCGAGTGGCAGGCACAAACCAAATTCCTGGTCATCGCCGCCAGTCTTTCCGCCATCATCGCCGCGGTCATTCTCCTGCTGATCGTCCGGCGATTGTCGTGGCAGCATTTGTCATCCCAGAACCGCGTGAAGCTGGAAAAGCAGCGGCTCGATACCGCTGTCGAAAATATGATGCAGGGCTTGACGTTGTTCGATCAAAACAAGCGTCTCGTCGTCTGCAATCAGCGATATATCGAGATGTACAGGCTGTCGCCCGAAGTGGTCAAACCGGGTTGCTACCTTCGCGATCTGATTGCCCATCGAAACGAGCTTGGATTCATTCAAGTCGAGATCGACGAATACTGCTCCCGAATTCTCGAACACGTTGCGCGCGGGGAGACGGTTATCCTGCAATCCACGGAAGGACGTTCAATTCAAATCACGCATCGGCCGCTGTCCGATGGCGGGTGGGTGGCCACCCATGAAGACATTACCGAACGGACGCGTCAGGAGCAGGACACTTTTCAGCAGGCGACCGAACTCGCACGCATCAACATGCAATTCGACGCGGCCTTGAGCAACATGGCGCAGGGGCTCTGCATGTTCGACGGTCAGAAGCGGCTCGTGGTCTGGAACGAACGCTATGCCGAGTTGTACCGGCTGCCGCCGGACCTGCTGAAAATCGGAACGCCTCACCAGGCCATCATTGCCGACCGGATCTCCCACGGCATTCTCAAGGGAGAGACCAGCGATATGGCGGCGAGGGAAAAAATCGCGTCATTGAATCAGCTCCCCAAGGATACCGCATCGAGCCGGATCGACGAATTTTCCGATGGCCGCTTCATCCTGGTTACCCGCCAGCCGATGGCCGACGGCGGATGGCTGGCAACGCACGAAGACATCACCGAGCGGCGACGGGCGGAGGCGGAGATCGTCCATCTCGCGCGCCACGACGCGCTGACCGGACTTGCGAACCGCGCCGAATTCAACGCGAAGCTCGAGGAAGTAAGCAGGCGCCTGAAACGGAACGGCGGCGCGGTCACGGTCATGATGATTGACCTCGACCGGTTTAAAGCCGTCAACGACACGCTGGGGCATCCGGCCGGAGACCAGCTGTTGGTTGAAGTCGGAACACGTCTGCAGTCCACGATCCGGGAAACCGATGTCCTGGCGCGATTGGGCGGTGACGAATTTGCGATCATCCAGGAGGGCGGGCCCAATCAGCACGAGGCCGCCATTGCGCTTGCGCTTCGGATCATCGATGCCATCTCGCAGCCGTTCGATCTCAACGGTAACAGGGCCAATATCGGGACCAGCATCGGTATCGTTCTGGCTCCGGAACATGAGACGGACCCTGAGGGTCTCCTGAAGCGAGCCGACCTTGCGCTCTACGACGTCAAGGCCAATGGACGGAACGATTACCGGTTCTTTCAAAATGAGCTGCTCGAGGTTGCCGATACGCAGCGGACGGCGGAGATCGAGTTGCGCGACGCCATCGAGCGACAGGAATTCGAGCTGCATTACCAGCCCGTCGTGGATGCGAAGACGCGAACGCTTTGCGGCGTCGAGGCGTTGGTCCGGTGGCGCCATCCGACCAAGGGTCTGATCGCACCGGACAAGTTCGTTCCGCTTGCGGAGACAACCGGTCTTATCGTGCCGCTTGGCGAATGGATTCTGCGGCGGGCTTGCGCGGACGCCGCTTCCTGGCCCGCGCACATCAAGCTGGCGATCAATATCTCGGCCATCCAGTTCAAAAAGGATGACCTCTTCGAGGTCATACTCTCGACTCTGGTGGAGACCGGGTTTACGCCGGGACGGCTGGAGCTTGAGATCACCGAGACCTCGCTTCTTGAGAATCAGGAAGCCCACCTCACCACGATACGCCAGCTCAAGAATCTCGGAATATCGATGGCGCTCGACGATTTCGGCACCGGCTATTCGTCGGTCAATTATCTGGCGAACTTTCCGTTCGACAAGATCAAGATCGACAAGTCGTTCACGCAAGGCGTGCTCACTCGTCGCGATTGCAAGGCGGTCGTTGCCTCAACGCTTGCGCTGGCGCAAGGTCTCGGCACCGTCACGACCGCCGAGGGTGTCGAGACGGAAGAGCAGCTCGAATACATGCGGGCTGCCGGCGTAGACCTGGTGCAGGGCTATCTGTTCGGCCGGCCCGTGCCGATCGCTCAGCTCGACGTCAACGCCGCGCTCTCGCGCGAGGAGCGGGTGGCGTAGCTCGAACCGCCGGTCCAGTCGCGCCAAAGTGACGCCCGGCGCAGGAACCGAAACGCTCCATATAAGTTTTCTGGTTCGGATTTCGTTGCAGGAGGGATCCCGAATGAAGCGTGTCCTGGTGTTGCTGGCCATATCGCTGCCGCTATTTACCCCGCCGGCATTCGGCCGGGTGCCGGAGCTGAACATCAAGGCGCTGTGCGAGGCACGATCGGCCGACGCGAAGAGGGCGCATTCAACCGCGGGACAGACTACCGCGGAATGTGAGCATGACGAGGAAGCTGCAAAGCAACAGCTCAATACGCTCTGGACATCGACCTCCGCTTCCACACGAGACCAATGCGTAAGCGAGGCTCGCTCGCTGGGTACGACGAGCTATCTTGATCTCGTCACCTGCATCCAGATGACCGACGAGATCAAGTCGGACGAGAAAAAGAGGACATCGAGCAAGTGAAACCGCAACAGGGCGGGACTGGTCCCAAATCGCTTATGGCATTTTTGGAATGCCCACCGCGCGGGTCACATTTCCTCCGAGCCGGCAATGGGTGTCGAGAAAAGTGCCGAGGCGTCCTCTGACGCCAGGCGCGCCAGCGCGAAGCCGGTCGCTCGGCATCAGCTGAGTTTGCGATGTCGGCGATCCGATCATGATGGGATGGGTCGGCGTCCACGACCCGTCCGGATTATTGAAAAAGCTGTTGCAACCGGGATCGGCGAGAGCCGCGGATGTCCCGGCAAATGCCGCCGCCGCGCAGCCGATGACTACGGCTACAGCAAACCCAGTTCTCATGGCCAAACCGTCTCCACCATCGTTTTCGTTTCTCGAACGCGTTGCGGGAAGTTACGGCTTCACTGTGAAACCCATACGACCGCACCGCTTAGCGGCTTGCCCTGAACAAAAACCCCGGCGTCGCTGCCGGGGCTTCTGCCTCTCATAGCGAAGTTCAGGCGTTGGTGCCGCCGTCGACGGTTAGACTAGCGCCCGTGATATAGGATGCTTCCGGACCTGCAACGAAGGCCACCATTGCCGCGATGTCGTCCACGGTTCCGTAGCGTTTGAGCGCGGTATTCGCCGTTTGGGGTTCAGCCCAATCGCCCGAGGCCGGGTTGAGTTCTGTGTCGATCGGGCCCGGCTGGATATTGTTGACGGTGATACCGCGGTCTCCCACCTCCCGGGCCAGTCCTTGCGTAAACATCCGGATGGCCCCCTTGGTTGCGGAGTAGGCGACGAGCCCGGGGGTCATCATGCGTTCGCCGACGCAAGAGCCTATGTTGATAATGCGGCCGCCATTGTTGAGCTGCTTCAGCGCGGCATGGGTTGCGACGAATACGCCGCGCAGGTTGAGGTCGATGACGCGGTCGAATTCTTCCAGTGTGCTTTCTTCGAATTCCTTCGGGATTGCCGTGCCCGCATTGTTCACGAGCACATCGAGTTTACCGAAAGAGGCGACTGTCTTGTCGATGGCGGATTGTACCGCCGCGGCGTCGGTCGCGTCCGCCTGGACCGCGATCGCCTGTCCTCCGGCGTCTTTGATGGTCTTGACGACGGCTGCGGCCGCGTCCGCGCCCCTCGAATAGGTGATGGCGACCCGCGCCCCGTCGGCAGCGAGACGTTTTGCGATTGCCGCACCGATACCGCGCGAGGCTCCGGTCACGAATGCGGTCTTGCCTTCAAGTTTCTTTGACATGGGGAATCTCCAATTGTTCTCGGGAAAACTTCCGGTGGCTCACAGCTTCGAGCCGCCGTCGACGTGAATCGTATCGCCGCTGATCCAGCGCGCCTCTGGCGAGGTGAGGAAGGCGACCGCATCGCCGATGTCGTCGGCCTGCGCGATCCGTTTCAAGGCCTGTAGTCCCAGCGCGTAATCGCGCCCTTCGCTGGTCTTGGTGAAAGACGACATGTCGGTTGCGACCACGCCGGGCGCCACCGCATTGACGCGGATGCCGCGCGCGCCGAGAACGGATGCAAAATGCTTCACCAGCGTGTCGATCGCGCCTTTGGTCGCAGCGTAAGCCGGCAGCGAGCCGACCACGGCGTGTGCGGCGAGCGATGAGAGCAGCACGATGCTGCTGCCCTCATGCATGATCGGCAGCAATTGCTGCACCAGGAAGAACGGCGCGCGGACATTGACGGCGAACAACCGGTCGAAATCCTCAACCGTGGTCTCTTCGATGGAGGCCGATTTGGCTACACCGGCATTGGCAACGAGAATGTCGAGCCGGTCGCCGACGATGGAGCGAACCTGCCGGGCCAGTTTGTGGGGGCCGTCGGATGCCGCGAGATCGGCCGCGATCGCATCGGCCTTGCCGCCGAATTTGCGGATTTCGGCGACGACGTCTTCGGCTTCCTTCGCAGCGCTGCCGTAATGGATAAGCACCTGCGCGCCGAGTTTGGCGAGGGCCAGCGCACTGGCTCGGCCAATACCGCGCGAGGCGCCGGTGATGAGAGCTGTCTTTCCTTTGAGGCTGGTCATGGCGAAACTCCGGATGGTTGGGAATGAAAGGTTTAGGGGAGGTAAGGTCAGCTTGCGGTCTTGCCGCCGTTGACCCGGATGATCTGGCCGGTGACGAAGGATGCCTTCGACGAGCCGAGGAACGTCACGGCGTCGGCGATCTCCTCGGGCCTGGCGCCGCGCTTGAGCGGCACGGCGGCGTAGAACGCCGCCTTCTTGTCCGGCGTGCCGGTCAGCCGGTCGAGCATCGCGGTATCGGTCGGGCCGGGTGCGACTGCGTTGACGCGGACGCCAAAGGCGGCGGCCTCCAACGCCGCCGACTTGGTCAGGCCTTCCACCGCGTGCTTGCTTGCGACGTAAAGCGCGAGATTGGCTGCGCCGCGCTCGCCCATGGTCGAGGAGATATTGACGACGCTGCCGGCGCCTTTCGGCTGCATCACCCGCAGTTCATGCTTGAGGCTGAGCAGCGTGCCGAGCACGTTGGTGTCGAACATTGCCGCATAGCTCTCCGGCGTCTGCGCGGTGAGCGGGCCGGGCTGACCTTCGGTGCCGGCGTTGTTGACGGCGACATCGAGGCGACCGAAGCGGGCGACGGTCTGATCGACCAGGCGCCGGACGTCGTCCTCATGGCGCACGTCGGCCGCGATGAAGGCTGCCTCGGCGCCGAGACCGCGCAGTTCGGTCTCCAGCGCCTCGCCTTCGGTCTGGCGGCGGCCGGACACGACGACTGTGGCGCCTTCCTTTGCGAAGGCCAAAGCGGTGGCGCGGCCGATGCCCGTGAGAGCGCCGGTGATGAGGATGACGGGAGCGGTCATGGCAGTTGTCCTTTGGCCTGGGCCTGTCCCCGATCCCTACCG
>Ga0210397_10000519_pt1 | contig 25734 bp, 26 predicted proteins | sample IncBWH2OmetaG_FD_160126 | JGI IMG/M metagenome (GOLD analysis project Ga0210397, IMG submission 160126) | Forest soil microbial communities from Barre Woods Harvard Forest LTER site, Petersham, Massachusetts, United States - Inc-BW-H-2-O ...
CTTTGTGTTTGCATTAAATTGGGTGCTGCAAAACTGAACGCATTGGAAGAGGCATCAAACATGGTTGTGGCTCCTCCTGATAATTCTTCACCGGTATCTGTGTATCCAGCCACGGGATCATCTTTTTTACTGTGATGACAAAACTGCATGGTAGTTACAGATATAAAAAGTATACATGAGAGTAGTAAACTTGTTTTTTTTAACCTAACTGATAACATTATTTTCAACATTGCAATAAATATATATACCCTGTAAATGCATATTTTCATTACACAAAATTTTTCAATTCTGCGCAATGAAAATATGTAATGACTGTTATAGAAACTTTTTAATTAATAATTAATCCCAAACTTGCACCGGCAACTACAAACTGAGCTGCTTCTGCATGTAAAGCATTAATAGCTGCTTGCACAAGTATACGCCCTTCTGTATTTAAAATTGCCTGATCAAACGGAGGTGGGATCGCGGCTGCAGCTGCTGTTGCCTGATTTACTTTGATTATGGTTGTTGAATTAATAGTATCACTTACTGACTGAACCAAATCATCCAAACCATATCCTTGAACAACACTTCCATCTGTCCGTACGTATCTGCCTGTATAAACATTAGAAATTCCTCTTTGTCCCAATATAATATCGTTGTGTGTCTGATCGCTGAAACAAGATTGTTCGTGCTCTTGTCCAAGACCATCGCCCATACCAGGATCTGCATTATCTAATGCAACCTGCATACGTTCTACAGACAGTTCTCCATTGGCATATCTATATGAACCTGTTAAAAAATTACCGATTGAACCATTCGGGTCTGCTACAAATGATGCTCTGTAATTCTGTGCACCTGTTTTCCAATCTAGTTTTAATGTGGCAAGGTTATCGATAATTAAATCAATACATGCTAATAAATACTGACCTCTTCTTTTTGGATTTAAAGCAGTGCTATCTGCTGTCAATAAATAATCTGTATAAGGTCTTTCACCCGGACCATACGCATAAAAATCCTGTCCCCATAATAAAAACTCTACTGCATGATAGCCGCATGAAATATTTTCATCTCCTGAAACTGCGTTGTTATTGATAAGCATATCTTTATCTATAACCGGAAAATCTGCCGGACTATTTATGATTCCGCCATTTATAATCGGATCACTAAGACTCGCTCTTGAGTAATCGATAAAGCTTTCATCTAATGGCCAGGAATTTAACAAACCTTCTAAACCTCTTGAATCATCAATCGGACCGCTTGCAAAACGAAATGCTTCACTTTGAATATAAGAAGTACGGGCACTTTTATATGCCGCTTTTACAGCTTCCAATCCATCTGCTGAGGGAGCATCTACAAAGCTTTGAGCAGAAACTTTTAATGTATTCGCAGCCATCCATGAATCATCGTAGGTTGCATATACAATATTTGCATAATTTTCAACAACCTGTTGTTTGTAGTCTGTAGGTGCGGGATCGCTTGTTTTATGTTTGCAGGAAAACTGAGCCAACATTGCTCCGGCAAGAGCCAATACGTATATTTTTTTCATTGAATTGATTAATTTATTTGCTTTTCAAAGCTATGTATTTTTATTTAGACTTATTACAAATAATAAAAATTTAATTTAAAATGAATTATAACATACTGTAAATCTGATATATATATATATATATATATATATTTATGGCAGGCTGGCTTAAGGATTTCTAAAGAAGTTTAAATGCCTCAAATTTAAAAATGAAAAGGCGAAGCACTTATTAAATGCTTCGCCTTTTCTTGGGTCATATTGATCAAAGTCTAATCACCATCGTTATCAGAAAATGTTATCTCAACATTAATTGCAGTCGATAAATCAACTTTAATATTCTTCAATAAAAGCGTTGTGGCGGTGAAAACATTTTCAATCAGGATTTTTTTATTTGCATCAGAAAGAGATTGAGAATACGATTCAGGAATCGCATCTACAGCAGATATGACTGTATTGAATTGATTTAGTATAGTAGTATTAACTGATGCGTCACCAATAGCAATGAGGTAATCATCAAAACCGGTACTGTCTTTTCCTGCTAGTGTCTTGCCTATATAAAAATCCCTCATCGAAATAATAGATTGTTTCATTAAAGCAAGTGACGAGTCACTGTAGTATCCTTCAGATTCGGTAGGGTCAGATGCATTATAAGAAGATCCTGAACCAACAGCATTATAGGCTCCCAGCGGTATACCCAGTTTATAATTTTTAAAATTATCCAACTCCATTGCCATTTGGTTCAATAAAGCTGAAGTTGAACTGCTGACATCCGTACCACTTAATGCTTTAAAAACCGCTAAATAATTAGTCCCGCTGATCCATTGATTATATGTAGTACTAACAAGCGATGAAAGGTTGGCAACCACATCAGTTAAATATTTTTTTCTATTTGAGGAATTGGTATATAAATCAGAGATCTGCTGACTTGTTAATGTTCTGCTGAATAACAAATAGTCTAATGCCGGAAATCCTTTAAAACCCGGACTTGTAGCCGAAGTAAAATCGTACGTTCCGCTTGTGACATTACTTTCAATAGTTGTAGTATTTGTAGGAAAAGCATTTATCTGGGTTGTAACTAATCCGTTTACATCTGCCGGGCCAAACGCAAATTGTGAAACGGTTTGCCAGCTTTTATATGCAGCCAGAAAATCTGCCTGCGCAGTAGCTAAAGTTGCAGGTGATGGTGCATTTGTAAATGCCGTCGAAGAATTCGTTAACGTTGCCATCTTTGTTTGCAAATCCAGGTAACGTGGAATAATAATATTCACACCTATATTATTCAAAAAAGCCGTCCGATCGTATTTAGCCTGAGGGGTTGTGCCCGAAGCCGGATCAGATTTACTTTTATGACAGGAAACACCTATTAATATCAGTAATGCTGATAAAAGCATTATTCGTATGTGCGACTTTTTCATTCGAAATATGAAGTGATTAAATATAAATTATGTTTAAGAATAGGAAGCTGGGAAAGGCTTTTTATTTAGACTGCATCTAAATAACTTCCAAAGGTAAACCACGGATGACATATTAACAAGATTTTGAAATTTTAATTTGATGAGCAATTTTCAACTTAATTTGATTCAAAATGGGCATTATCTAATGTTACTTAATACTGACTGTCCAAAAATAAATATCAATTCTGAAGTCTTTTTGTTTGGAATAATTATAAATAAGGCATAATATTGAGCTTAATTTATACTCAATCTAAATAAAAATAACTATATCAATGAAAAAAATAAGCTTTCTGTCACTTAGTTTCTTAATAGCCATTATTACGGTTTCTTCTTGTAAAAAGAAAGATTCAGATAGCCCTGCTCCTGCCCCTAGCTATTCTGTTCCAAATACATATCGTTCATTTTCAAACGTTGATTATTCTGAAGTATCTACACGTTTGAACATGGCTAAATCTATTGAAGCATATCTAAAATTAGCTGTTCCAACAAGCGGCACCTATCAACTGGATTCTGTAAAACTTATTGAAATGCTTGCCAATGCAGGCAGCCCGTTTACAGATTCGGTTTCATGGAATGCATTATCTGTTTCATTAGAAGACAAAATTGCTCCTTCTGCTAAAATCACGGTTGAAAATATTTTAAAATCGTATGCCAAATCAAGCGCATCTACACAAACAGCAAGTGAAGGTGTTGCAGGTTTATTAGCAAGCACGGCTGCCCCTACAAAAAAGACTTTATTTGATACAAGTGGTGTAAACGGAGCGCAAATTTTCCAAAAAACATTATTTGGTTCTTTATTCGTATATCAGATCAATAATACATTAACAAATATCAATTCTTATGATAACAGTTCTGTTGTTCCCGGAAAAGGATATACTGCAATGGAACACGCCTGGGATGAATCTTTCGCTTATTTAGGATTTCCTGGACAATATCCGGTAGATTCTCTTACCAACACAGCATTTATTGCAGCGCATAAAGCTTCTTATTATTATATAGCAAACTATGCTTCGCAAGTTGATGCCGGCGGACAGTCTCAATTCATTTCAAATCTTGTAAATGCTTTCTTAAAAGGACGCGCAGCAATTACGAATAAAGACCTTACTACAAGAGATGCGCAGATTGCAATCATTACTACGCAACTTGAGCAGTTTCTTGCTGCTTGTGTAATTCAGGAAATAAACGAATTGCTTGCTAATGGTGGTACCAAATACAATGACCCTGCAGCAAAAATGAGTTCATTATCTGAATCAAAAGGATTCTTACTGGCGATCCAGATCAACCTTCCGTTCAGCAAAACAATTACAAACACTCAACTTATAGATATATTGAGCCACTATCACACAACCATGTATGACAACATCACAGTTGACGATGCAAACTATATCAAAAATACAATAAGCTCCATCTATGGTTTTGATGCTATAAAAGACAACTTATAATAAACTGTTCCTTTAGTTTCCTCTTATAAAAGAAACCTCTGCTGATATGATCAGCAGAGGCTTCTTTGTTTACTATTAACAGATTTTTAATCTAATAAATATTTTTGACTTTTTTTAGCTCACTGAAATAAATGGTATCGCCTTCTACTCCTATAAAATAAGCAGGAATATTTTTATCTGACAATATGAATTTTCCATCTGCATACACTGCATGCCCAAAACCACATTCCTCATAGCCTTCAATCGTTGTAACATTTATTTCTTCATTTGTAAAAGCAAATAAAAGCTTACATCCATTATCAGCATATTGATCTTTATAAAAATATAATGCTGTATCATTTTGAATTGCCAAACGACTACGCAATTGTCCAAGATTGTATGAAGGTGCTCCTCGACAAACATCCAAATAGATCAATACGGTAGAATCTGATTCCGGGAAAACCGTCAAACTACCTACAGGTTCTTCTTCAACATTGCTTCCATAACTATAAATACCAGCATACTTTTTTGTAAAAATAGAATCTGAATAGTGAACTGTTTCTTTTGAAATTAACTGGTTAGAATCCATTTTAGAATTTGATGCGCGTTCATTTATTTTATCTGCATTATTTTCCGAACAATTCAAAAATGATAATGCTGATAGCAATAAGAATATGATATATCTTTTTCTCATTAAAAATAAATTTATATAGTTACAGAATTATACAATAAAAAGCTTTACTCTTTCCCCCTAACCGCCATTCCTTCTGCTATAATGCTACTGGCTACTAACTGCAGCGCATGATACAGCATCAAAGGCAATAACACTACACCTAAAATTAATGGATCGGGAAATAGCGCCTTCCCCATTACGGCACCTTGAACCAGGGATTTTTTGGACCCGCAGAACAATACAGCAATACGGTCTTCCCTGTTCAGTTTTAATACGCTTGAAAGAATATACATGAAACCAAACATTACTAAAAACAGACTCAGCATTCCGACAGATAAAACAAGCAGTTCATTAAGAGGAAATGACACGAACATGTGTCCGGCAAAGGATTCACAAAAAGATGTAAACACTATTAACAATATAATTGTCTGATCGAATAACCGCAAAATACTTTTAAAGCGATCGGTGATATAGCCCAACCACTTATTCAGAAAAAAACCAATCATCACGGGTGCCAATACCTGAAAGCACAATTTAATAATCACATTTGTGGTATCCATTTCTTCATACATATCACCGATAAATAAGGTCATCCAGATGGGCGTAATAAATACGCCAACAATACTGGAAATACTCGCATTAAATATGGCTGCAGGCATATTGCCTCCTGCAATTGAAACCATAACAACAGAAGATGAAACGGTAGACGGTAAAGCGGCTACATAAAATACCCCGAGCCAGATCAGTTTATTCGAATCACTACCCAGAAAATAATGTACAATTAATATAAAGATGGGAAACAGAATAAAAGTGGTTGACTGTATGAGCAAATGCAGGCGCCAGTTAAACAAACCTTCTTTCATTTTCTGCGGACTTAATTTTAATCCGTAAAAAAAGAAAATAACGGATACACCATACTGCGCAATCGCTGACAGCGGTACTATACTATCATTTGCCCCCCAGGAAGGAAATTTCGAAGCGAGTACAACAACACCTATCAAACAAAAAAAGAAACCATTTAGTCCTGCTTTAGATAATGTGCTGAATAATTTTGTCATGCGTAATCCTAATTATCTTATATAAACAAGATACGAAAAATATAGAGATACTAGAATGGATGTGCCGCAGATACCCCGGAAGTATGTAATCGGGCCTTCGAGGTATGCTTGAGAACTTCAGAAGTACGACGTCGATGCTATTAATAACGACATCGTAGCAAAAAGCATCGACGAGGATGTTCAGAGTAACAAATTAGTAGCTCAGAGTAACGACGACGTCCCTTTTAGTAACTCCATCGTAGCTCAGAGTAACGATGCCGACGCTTTTAGTAACGAAATGGTTACTTCGAGTAACAACGTCGTTGCTTTTAGTAACAATTTAGTTACCTGGAGCTACGATGAGGTTACTAAAAGCAGCAAAATGGAAATTACTACGGAAAAACTGAATATGAACCACTTGTATTTATACGTTTATAATCCCCATGGGATTAAAATTACAAAGCAATCTTTCATTTTTTATCTGAAGATTTTGTACATTAATATACATAACCGATAACCAACCTGCTAACCATGGAAACTAACGTTCACACAACAACACTACAAAACATCTTTAGAATAATTCTGGGCACTTTTATGATCGGTGCTGCCATCGGACATTTTACTTTTGCCCGTGCTGATTTTCAAGCACAAGTGCCAGACTGGATACCGATGGATAAAGACTTGGTTGTGTTATTATCAGGCATTCCTGAATTGTTATTGGGACTAGCTATGGTATTCTGGACAAAAGAAAAAGTATATATCGGTTTGATACTGGCGCTGTTTTTCATTCTAGTATTCCCCGGCAACATTGCTCAATATACAGGAGAGCACAATGCTTTTGGTTTAGATACTGATCAGAAAAGATTGATCCGTTTATTCTTCCAACCGGTGCTTATTTTCTGGGCATTATGGAGTACAGGAGCATTGCATGTATTGTTGAAGAAGGATGATTGATGAAACAAATGCTTGCCGTGGTTGTGTCTTTTCGACCAACCACCAACTATTGTTAAACATAAAGTGGTTTTCAAAACAACCTTAATTTTTGTTTGGAATTTAACATCATAGAGTTGTGAGTGGTTGGTCGAAAAGACACAACCACGGCAAGTTCACAATTAACAACTATGACATATTACTTTTTATAAAGTTCAATTTTTCTTCCATCTGGATCTGTAACTATTGTTAGAAAGCCAAAATCAGTAACCATTAGTTCTGAAAAATTTACATTATTACTTTTCAACACTTCGATTTTTTCTTCAAAATTATCTATTGCAAAACCTAGTCTTAGATTTTTATCTGCCTCCGTTTGACTTTTCGTTAAAGGATAAATTTCTAAAACAAAATTGCCAGTCTTCGCCGAATAATGAAAAGGAGAATTGCCATGTTGATGGTAATCAAATGTGAAACCTAATAATTTATAAAATTCGGCAAGCTTTTGAGGGTCACTTGTTCGAATTACGATAAGTCTGATTTCCATTTTGATTCAAATTAATTCTTCCACCTCTCACCTACCCACTTCGCTTGTGCTTCTTTAGAAAGAAAAGTCCAGGCAAGTAAACGGCTCGATTTATTTCCTTGTCCCATCGGGATAATTTTTACTTCATACGGAGCCAACACCTCCAATTGCTTTTGTGCTTTCTCCAGATTTGTTTGTTTCGATATCAACGTTGAGAACCACAAACACGACGTAGAGAACTTCTTACTTTCAAAAATCATTTCGCGTATAAATTCTGCTTCACCACCTTCGCACCATAACTCGTTTTTTTGTCCGCCGAAGTTCAATGTCGGGGTCGTTACTTTTTTATGTTGCAGGTTACTTAGTTTTCGTAAGGTACCAGCCGCAGCATCTGCTGCCGATGCATGAAAAGGTGGATTACAAATGGTCAAGTCAAAGCGTTCGTTCTCGTCGATAATACCGTAAAAAATATCTGCAGGATGTGGCTGCAATCGCAGTGTAACATTGTCTTTCAAAACAGCATTTGATTCTACAATATGTTTTGCCGATGTAATCGAAACAGGATCAATATCCGAACCAACAAACGTCCAGCCGTATTCTTTCACACCAACAATCGGATACACACAATTTGCTCCCACGCCAATATCCAGGCATTTGATATTCTTTCCCGTTGGTATATTGCCTTTATTACTTATGCCAAGTAGCTCTGCAATGTGATGAATGTAATCGGCCCGGCCCGGCACCGGCGGACATAAATAACCTTCAGGAATTTTCCATTCCTGAATATCGTAATAGTGTTTCAGCAATGCCTGATTCAACGCCGTAACAGCCGCAGGGTTAAAGAAATCTATAGATTCATCGTTGTATATATTCATACTGATGTATTGTGCCAACTCCGGTGACGTAGCAGTGAGTGCTTTGAAATCGTAGCGCTCACGATGTCTGTTTCTCGGATGTAACCGTTCTTTCGTTATCGGATGATCTTTTTTCTTTTTCTTGTCAGACATGGTAATAGGTAATCGTACTGGAAATGCATTAGATAATAATACATCAATATACTTAAAATTACACAATCAATTCTTTCTTCCTGGGGCGATGTCCCAAGAATGTGGACTAAACGTATCAGTACAAAAACAAAACCGCTCCCTTCATTTCTAAAGAGAACGGTTTTAACAATTGAAAACAAAAAAACTACAAAGACTTAACTAAAGATTTCCATTCTTCCAGTTCCGGTTTGCCCGGTTTACGCAGACCAAAAAACTGTACCATTAATTCACGGTCTTTATTAAAACATTCAATAGATGTCACTTCTCCATCTGATGTTGGTTTCTTAACTACCCACGTATCAGTAATTTCATTCAGATTTAAATGCATATTAAAATCAGGATCCAATACATTCAGCCAGTTATCCATCACACGCACAGTATTAATCACATCCTGATGAATCTGAATATTACCTTTACTACCTGCAAAGATCATAATCGGCAATTGATCCTTAGCAGCTTTTTCAAGCATGGGTGTTAATTGCGCCTTGTCAATCTTACGGGTATATGTATCGCCTGCTACTTCAAGTGCTCGTAAGCGATTCAGCTTATATTTGCGAAGCATTCCAAAAAATGCATGCGTATCTTTTAACGCACTCCAGTCTGCACGAAACGCTGCTTCATCAATATTTTCCTGATACTGTAGTGCTACATCTGGCATTGTTGTAATAGCAGTTGTTTGTTCAGCAGCACGGTATGCATCAACTAATTTATAATATGCATCTAGGTTTCCGCCTTCTTCCTGAAGATAGATTTTTGTAACGGCAGTTCCGGCAGCATCAAAAAACTGTATATATTTTAATGAACCGGCGGCTGTTCTTATTTCACCTGCAAATGCAAATTTCCATACATTAAAGAATGCCCGTGCTTCGATCGAGCCAATCAGTGTTCCAACTTTATGCCCTTCACCCTGCACATTGATTGCTTCAAACAAACCTTTGTGTTCCAGTACACAAGCATCGTTGCGTGTCAAAGACATCACACGGCCCAGTGTTGGTAGTTGTTTGTATAATTCAGAAAAATCACCTTCAAGTTTAATAGTACCATTGCCAACTTCAGTTGCAAGTAATTCTGCTTCGCTTACACCAAGAGCTATTGCTGCTTCACGAATACGTTTCTTGGGGTGTTCTGCTTTAAATTGATTCCAGCGTTCTGTTAACGGGGATTGAGCTATTGTTGTCATAAGGTTTATTAGTTATTATTTGGTTGGTTTTACTATTAAATAAGGTCGTATCAGGTACAATGAATAATTGTCCCGATACAGGATCTTCTATTAAATGTACATCTAAACCGTATACATTTTTAATACGTTCTTTTGTGAATACATGTGCAGCACTGCCATACGCTTCAACATGTCCTTGATACATAAGCAATACATTATCGGCATACTGAGAAATCAAATTCAGATCATGCAGTACTGCAATTACACAATAACCTTCCTGCGTCAAATATTTTGCTGTTTGCAATACTATTTGCTGATGATATAAGTCAAGGCTTGAAACAGGTTCGTCCAGAAAAAAATATTTCGTTTCAGATACATCTTCTTTTTCTGTTCGGATCTGTGCCAGTACACGACCAAGCTGCACACGCTGCTGTTCACCGCCGGATAAGGTAGCATATACCCGATCTCTTAAATGTTCTATTTCTAATGCTGCAATAATTTCTTTTACAATATGAACATCTGTTTCATTGGGATATTCATCAAAGTGCGGATACCTGCCCATCATAATTACCTCTTCAACCTGAAAGGGAAGATTAGCAGAAAACGATTGAGGAAGTACTGCACGTATTTTTGCCAACTCTTTCGGAGTGTAGTGCATGATATCTTTTTCATTTATTGTTACACAACCCATATCCAGGTTTGTTTTTTCAGACAATAGTTTTAATAAGGTTGATTTACCTGCACCATTGGGCCCTGCAATAACAAGAAGTTCGCCCGCTTTTGCGTGCAGGCTTACATGATTTAAAAGTACTTTTGAACCAATGGTATACGTTATGTTTGTTGCCTGTAACATTATATAAACTGACTTTCTTTTTTATGTTTGATCAGAATCCAGATAAATACAGGTGTGCCGATCAATGCTGTAATAATACCGATGGGAAGTTCGGCAGGTGCCACTAATATACGCGCCAGCAAATCGGACCCTGTGAGTAGCAACGCTCCGGCCAGCGACGAACCAATCAGGATATAACGTTGATTAAAACCGCCCATCATACGTAATACATGCGGAACAACAAGTCCCACAAAACCAATAATACCGGCAACGGCAACCGCAGAACCAACAGCCAGTGTAGCCAACACAATAATCTGAATTTTTAATCTGTCTACAGAAATACCTAAATACGATGCTTCCCGTTCGCCCAAAGAAAGTGTATTTAAAGACTTTGATAAACGTGGCAACAACACAATCGGGGTAAATACAAATGGCAATATGGTCAATACAGTATTCCAGCTTGCGCCACCTAAACTACCCAACGACCAGAAGGTAATGTTGCGCAATTCCGCATCGGTTGCATAATAGGTAATCAACCCTGTTAAAGCACCGCACAAGGCATTGATTGCAATACCTGCAAGTAGCATATTGGTTACAATTGTTTTTCCATTGGATCTGGATAAGCGAAACACAATCAAAGAGGTGATGCATGACCCGATAAACGTTGCAATGTTCAATGTGTAATATCCTATCAAACCTTCTACATACTGAAAATATGGCGTAGTAGAAAGTGTTGATAAAAACACAATCATCAATACAGCACTCAACGACGCACCTGCTGAAATACCTATTAAGCCCGGATCGGCTAATGGATTACGAAACAAGCCTTGCAATGCTGCACCCGATAAGGCAAGTGCAGCACCTATCAATAATCCGAGTAAGACTCTCGGAAAACGAATCACCCAGAATACATTGTATTGTCCTTCATCAAAAGCTGTGATTCCGTTTACTCCTGTTTTATGCAGCATGATTGAAAATACCTGCGCAGGTGAAATGTATAAAGCACCATTTCCAACCGACAAGAATACGAATACAACCAGCAACAGAATTAGTGTAATCAGAATAATACGTTGTTTGGAAGAAATTTTCATTCGTATATATTATTGAAGTTGTGAAGAAAGTTCAGCCATTGCTTTACCCAGGCGCGGACCAAAACCTGTAAGCAATTGCCCATCCATAGAAATCACTTTTTTATTTTTACCGGCATTGGTTTGATTAACACCTTGTACTTTTAATAAGCCATCAATACCACCCAGGCTTTCCAGCCCGCTATCAAATAATAAGATCACATCGGGATTAGCTGCAATCAATGCTTCTGAAGTCAATGGCTTATAATCTAAAAAAGCTGTAACAGCATTTTGTCCTCCGGAAAGCTGGATAATTTTATCAACTGCTGTACCTGTACCCGAAACCATCATTGTTCCGGTGCCGCGTGCATAGATAAACAATACTTTCTTTTTAACAGCAGACTTTTTAACTAAGGCAATATCTTTATCAAGCTGTGCAATCAAGGTTGTAGCTTTAGCAGACTGATTAAAGTACACACCAACTGTGCGGATCAATTGTTTTGTTCCTTCAACAGATAATTCCTGTTTGAATAATTGGATCTTTATACCAGACGCTGTTAATTGTTCCAACACAACAGGTTTCAGATCGTTTTCCATACCAACTACCAATGAAGGTGATAATGCGACAATACCTTCTGAAGATACCTGTCTGTTATGTCCTACCTTTACAACTTTATCCAGTGTTGCGGGATATGTACTGGTTATATCTACCCCTACAATAGAACTTTCCATACCAAGAGCACAAATAATCTCGCTCGTGGTACCATTTACAGAAACTATTTTCATAGCTGCCGTATCTGTATTCTTTTGTAGAAAAGATGTCAATGCAAATACGGCAAACAGCAACATTAATTTATTTCGCATATTGATTTGATCAGTTAAGAAACAGCGTATACCGCTCATATAATTTTAATTTAAAATCAGCTTGTTGAAATAATGATTTAATTTCAACCATTTCATTCTGAGTAAAAGAATAAAACAACGAGTTCCATTCTGTCCGGATGTGCATCAGTTTTTCAAAGGGAAAATCAGCAAAGTAATTTTCTATCTGAAGATTCGAAATATTTTTTTCAAATTTTCCAAAATAATCCTTTGTCATAGATTGCGTGATATTTTTATAAGCAAACACAATCTTATTATCACAACCGGAACAGGTATAGATCTTCCCATGCTTTGTTTCACACAGCACTTTCATCGAACAGGACAGACTCATTATTATTCTTTGCTTTCGTTAAACAACAATTTATTTCCAAACGGGTCAATCACTTCCATTGTAATAGCATTCCATGGAACTTCGTGAAGCGCTGGTTTATTGAATGAATATTTTTTCTCAAGCAGATCTTTATGGAACTCTCTTAAATAGGAGAATTCAATAAAAACCTTCGCACCCGGACTACAATCGCCATGATGCTCTGTTAAATGAAGTTTAACAGAATCGCTTGAAATCTGAATATATTTAGGCATTCCGGGAGCATGTTGATGCTCCCAGTCTATATTAAATTCCAACCAATCTATATAGAAATCTAATGCCTTTTGATAATCAAATATGCGTAATACTGGTATTGCAAAATTTTTCATGTTCATTCAATAGGATTACTCAACTAGCAGCTTCTGCTGATATGTCGTGCCATTCGATTCCAATACAACAAGATAAAAACCCTTTATAAGATTCACATTTGTCAGTTGTGTTGTTGCATCGGTCATGGTTGAAGTATATACCTGATTGCCCAGCAGATCAATAATTTTAACAGAAGCGCCAATAGTATTTGTCGCAACGGTTAACGTATTATTGGCAGATGATAATGGATTCGGATAAATAGTAACCGCTTTTGCTGCCGGTGTAAAAATACCAGTAGTAACAGGTGTATCTGTTTCTCTTTCATCCTCAGCAGTCAAATCTATTGAGCCCGTGGGTTGAAAGTAATAAGTAAATGAATAGTATCTGGAAGCGTTTGAAGTAACACCATCTTTATAGTAACTATCAAAAATCAGCTTCACATATCTGCCGCTTGAAAGTTTAATAAGATATATTTTATCAGCTGCTGCTGATAAAATATGTGTGCTCATATCATAATTATACCACCCGGCAATAGCTTTACCTGTAGCGGTCTCATCTGACTTCCAATCTGCAGAAGGTGCTGTTGTAACGGAAGAAAAATCTGTTGCTACAACCTGAGCAGAATCCTGATCCGGACCACTGATGCCGCTATTCATAATCACAGATGTAGCTTTAAAAGCAATGTCCCATTTTGTGGAATTTGAATCTGCAACGATTGAAGTATCACCGGAAGCAAAATTAAAAAACTGATAGTTAGATCCGTTCGCATATAAATTCTTTACTGTTGTAGTAAGCTTGCTCAAATCTGCTGTACCAGCAGGCGCCACTAAATAACGGAATGTATAATATTGAGGAGTGCCACTATATGGCGCACCGGTTACAGGTACATCTGTGGGAGCACCTTTATAATAATTCAACAATTCAATTTTTGCATAATTACCATTGGCCAGCTGAATCACAATGATTTTTCCCGCCATAGGAGTGATTGTGTGCGGGCCACCATCTGCAGGTACATAGTTATATGTATACCAGCCTGAAATAGCCTTGGATGTTGCATCCTGTACATAGCCTGTTGCAGGTGCTGCAGTAAGTGCTGCAAAAGATGTTGAACTAAGCATTTGTGCCGCAACTGTTCCGGGACCACTGGTACCACTATTAATAATTATTTTAGTAGTACTGAATGCAATGTCCCACAAAGTAGAATTTGAATCTGCTGGTGCAACTTCCTTTCCGGTTGTAAGATTGAAGAAAGAGTATTTGCCTGTACCCTTGTTGGCAGGAAAATCAAAGATGGTACGGGACCCTTCAACAGTAAAGGATTGTGCAAGACTGCTGCATGTTATAGTTGTAAATAAAATCAGTGTATGTAAATATTTTTTCATTGTATGATATAGTTATATTGAATTAAGTTTGATTAAAATTTTCTGCTACCATCTGACTGGTATGTATATCTGAATGTATAGTATCTGGAAATATTGTCGCTTGTAGGAGATACCGGCGCATCTTTATAATAGCTGAGAATTTCTATTTTAGCATACGTACTGTCGCATGTTCTGACAACAATAACACGGCCCGGTATAGAAGAGATCACGTGCGTTGTTGAATTGTAATTATACCAGCCATTACCCGAACCTGTCTGAATAGCGTGCGTTGCCGGAGAATCCTGTATATATCCTGTTGCGGGCGCCTCTGTTAAATTATCAAAGAGCCCCGTGTAAATCTGTACACCAACTGTACCCATACCACCGCTTCCGCTATTTGTAATAATGGTAGTAGAATTAAAACCAATATCCCATTTTAAAGATGCCGAATCAGATGTAACAACAATGGCATTATTTTTCAAACTGAAAAAAGTATAATGACCTAAACCGCCTACTTCCGGATTAGCAGGTAAATTCTTAACCATATTAGTAGTTAACGTAGCCGTATTTGCTGTCGATGCAGATGGTACAGGTGCATCGTTTTTATCGTTTTGGCACGACATTGTTATGCCAACAAGTATAATCAGTGTATATTTTAAGCAGTGCATATAATTATTTTTTATTGAATTTGATTTGAACAGATGTGTAGTATAGCCTTCCCGGAATAGAGGATATATAAGCAGCGTTTGTATAATTGAATATATTATCAATGCCCAGCTGTAGATTTAACCAGGTTGTCAGATTTTTTCCTGCAGAAATATTTCCCAACCAATATCCTTTCACATATTCATCCGGTGCATCCAGAATCAGATTTCCGTTTACATCACCAAAACCATACTTACCTCTATATATGGCTCGAACAGAAGCATTCCAGCCATTTTTTTTACTCATGTAAAATAATTTTACATTGGCCATGTGTTTCGACCGGTCGTATAAACCTCCGTATTGATTCTCTTTAACAATCGAAGTAATTAATGTGGAGGGGTCGCGCGCATAATATTTTCCTTCTTTAATATCTTCAACCACTTCTTTATTCTTAGCGATCAGGTATTGATACCCTGCACTAAGTGTAAGATTTTCATGAAGCGTATATGCTGCATTTGTTTCGATTCCCTCTGTGAATACTTTTGAAACATTATAATAAGTGTATACCGACTGCCCATTTGTTTTCATTGCAATGGCAGAAGTTTCAATCATATTGCTGATGTCATTTCTGAATATGTTAAACTGCCAGTTTAACTTCTTCGACACCTGCATCGTCCAGCCTACATTAACCGATACCGAACGCTCAGCAGTAATAGGTTTGAGTGTTGCCGGATCAATGAATGTCTGTTCAATTAAACCTTGCTGCTGCAAGTGATCGTATTGTGCCTGAACTTCCTCCGACCCAAACACACTATATCCTGCAACTGGGTTCGTGAAATTGAGATATAGCTGGCGAAAGTCCGGGGCTTTAAATCCTTTACCAATAGAAGCCCGTAGCGTAATTCTTTTTGTTGCGATGTATTTTAATGAAAGCTTCGGACTCAATTGTTTTCCATATACGCTGTGTACATCATATCTGAAACCTGCAATGATATTTAATCGGGTCAGCGGTTTCCAATCGTGCTGCAAATAATAAAACGTACTATAAAATGTCTGCTTATCTGTATAGCGCGTTGAATTGACAGACTCAAACGTTGCACCAACACCCGCTATCGTTTCATTCGAAGCGTTCCATGTGTGGTAAGCCAGTAGTTCCGGCCTGTTAAATGTCTGGTTGAAATAACTGTTATCATACAAACTACCGTCCAGTGTATTGGTCATTATTGCATTTGTATGATAATACGTTGAATAAGTTTTTAATTGAATTCTTGTTTTTTCATTGATAGAATAAAACAATTGTGGCAGTATGTTCCAGTCGTATTGATTGCCTATCTGCTGAACCCTGTAATTGGTGCCGTTTTCCGTAAACGTTATAATGCTGTTTTGATCTTCGTAAAAACCACGTGCCGACAGAGTAGCCTTTAAGCGTGAATTAAAATTGTAGCTGATTTTTTGCTGCAGTGTGTAATTGTGATACGGAGCCACAGTCTTATCTTCCGTAGACGGTGTCAGATCATAGCCCGAAGTACTGTACCGGTTTGCAAAAGCCACGTACCGGAAACGTTTTGTATTTATAAATCCATCGAATGAAACGTCCGCTGTATTATTCGTTCCATAACGCGTTCTTAATCCGACACCGGATTTTTCTTTCGGTTCCTGTGTAATGATATTGATTACCCCGGCCAATGCTTCGCTTCCATATAAGCTGGATGAAGGCCCTTTAACAATTTCAATTTGTTTAATGTTTACGACTGTAATGCGCGTTAAATCCAGTGTTCCGGCTGTTCTTCCAATCAAAGGAGATCCATCAACCATAATCATGGTGTATTCCGGATTGAAGCCCTGTAACTGAATACCGGTGCCATGATCGTTTATGATTGCTAAACCTGTCTGTTCCTGCAGCACCTCATTCAATCGCATAGAACCCATTTGTTTTATCTGCGCTTCTGTTATTACCGTTACCGGTATAGGTAAATCCTGACTGTTTTTTTCTGTTTGAGTAGCTGTAATAACAATCTCTTCCCCGTCTGTTTTGGTTTGTGTGTAGATGGTAACATCCACTAAAAGTAGTTCCGGTGAAATGCTTACAGGAAGTTCTGTGGAAGTAAAACCTATATGAGCAAAAACCAATGTATAGTTTCCAGGTTTAATTCCATGAATACAGAATGTCCCGTTTGCATCTGAAACAGTTCCCATAGAAGTTCCTTTCAGATATACCGTTGCGTATTCAACCGGATGGAGGCTGTCAGCAATAATATTTCCTTTAATTGTTCCTTTTTGGCCAAAAACCGAAACGGAAATCAATAAGACTATTACCGTAGTGAGATATGTATTTTGTGGTCTGATAAAATTCATTATTTAGACTAATTCTAAACAATGCAAATGTACAGGCAAATAAGAGGGGCTGCAATACTTTGATTTATGTGTTTTATTCTACTTTAAACAAAGTAGTTTCATACTGAAAAAATGGTAGCCGGATCAATTTCTGGAAACAATTTTATTATCTAATGCCCAAATAATCAATTCTGTAGATTTATTAACACCAGCTTTTTTCATAATATTCCTGCGATGCGTAGCAATCGTTTTTTCACTGATGAATAGAATATCTGCAATTTGTTCGTTAGAACGTCCTTTGCAGATAAATCGTAGAATTTCCAGCTCCCGATCGGAAAAAACTGAATCAGCATTGCCATTATTCAGGAAACCTTTCAGCAATACCTGAGTAACATCGCTTACATAATATTCTTTATTATTATAGACTTGATGCACGGCATGCAGCAATTCATCTTTTGAAACATTCTTACGCACAAACCCTGTAACCCCAGCACGTACAGCCATTACAAGAGGAAGCTCACAATCACAATCTGAAATAATCAGAAATTTAACATTTGAATTCACGTGCTTTAAATCTTCGATCAGATTACGCACAGGTTGCTGACATAAATTCAACTCAAAAATCAGTACATCCGGTTGGGTCTCGTGTATAGAATTTACCAGTTGGTTCAAATTATTCGATTCACCAACAATTTCAATGTCTTTGCTTTGCTTTAATGACTTCTTAACTCCTTCTCTAATAAGGTAATAATCGTCTGCTATGTAAACTTTTATCTTATTCATATTATTTAGAATAATTCTAAACATTATGCAAATTAGCATTAAAAATGATAAAAGCTCCAATTATTTAGATTTAGTCTAAACAATTGGAGCTTTGCCGTTGATTATCAAACTAGAAAATTTTATAATCTATCCTTTCAGGAGAGAGCCGGAAAATGAATTTCAGATACAATAAACGGTTAAAATTTCCCCTTATCTCATGGCTAAAATCTTGGGCTGTTGTATTTATTCTGCTTCGAATTTTGGTGTTTCTCTCGCTACTTCAATTTTTACTTTCCGGCCTTTGATTTTTTCTTCTTTCACTAATTTAATGACAGATTCAATTTTGCTGCGTTTTACTGCTGCATACGCAAACTGATCTTTTACTTCGATCAATCCCAATTCATCTTTTTCAAGCAATCCTTTTTTAGATAAGAAACCAACAATGTCAACTTTATTGATCTTATCTTTTTTGCCGGCACTGATAAATAACGTTTCCCATTGCGGCAATAACGGTGCAATTTTCTGATCCGATAATTTTAAGATGTCTGGCTTAGATGTAATGTAATCGGGCAGCAGCACATCTTTATGCAATAACATATATGCCGTACCCGTAGATCCCATGCGTGCTGTACGCCCGTTGCGGTGTGTAAATGCATCGATCTTATGCGGCATCTGGTAATGCACCACATGCTTTACATCAGGTATATCAAGACCTCTGGAAGCAAGGTCTGTTGTCACCAATACATTCGTACTGCCATTTCTGAATTTCGTTAACGTACTTTCTCTGTAACGTTGTTCTAAACCACCATGGAAATTATTATTGATAATACCATGTTCCGTTAGATATGTACACACGTTCTCAACTTCATCCCGTTGATTGCAGAATACAATCACTGACTCGTTTCCGATCTGACACAGCAAACGTAATAAGGTATCAAATTTATCTTTTGAATCTGAAAGAACAGTTTTTACAGAAAGGCCGCTTGCCTGTCCGCCAATGTAATTCAGCGTTACAGGAGATTGCATACCGGTAAAATCCGGAATCTTAATTGCTTGGGTTGCAGAAGTAAGAATACGTTTCTTAACACCAGTCAATCTACCGATGATAATTGCCATATCTTCCTGAAAACCCATTTCAAGTGACTTATCAAATTCGTCCAGTACCAATGTTTTAACATCATCCAGATTAATATTTCTACGGTTGATGTGATCTACAATTCTTCCCGGTGTACCTATTAATAAAGCGGGCGACTGTGCCAGGTTATTTTCTTCGACATCCATCGGGTGACCACCGTAACAACAAGTAACTTTGAATCCCGTCTTTAAACTTTTAAATACGGTTTCGATCTGCAATGCCAACTCTCTGGAAGGCACTAAAACCAAGGCTTGTATAGCAGTTGAAGAAATAGATAATTTTTCAAACACGGGCAATAAAAAACCTAAGGTCTTTCCTGAACCTGTAGGAGAAAGTAAAATTACGTCACTCGCTTTTGCATTTGCTGCAAGAGAGTCTTCCTGCATATCATTTAATGAAGCGATTGAAACATTTTCGAGCAATTGCTCAAGGGTTGGTTTATCTGGCATGAGTTGTAGTATCTTATTAATAGGCTTCTGTTTTGAAATTTCAAATAACAAAAAACAAATTCCAAACAAAGGAAAGTTATTCTATTACCTTAATAAATTATTATATTAAAAACTCTCTACCTTGGCCCGTTTCAACCAAAATAGAGAGTCTTCATTTCTTCCGTTTGGAATTTGTTTTTTGGATTTTGGAATTTAATATTACTTAACAATCTCTCCAAACAGGTCAAACTCCGCGGCATCATTGATCTTCACGTTTGCGAAGTCTCCTACACGCACATATTGATCCTTTGCAGACACCATAACTTCGTTGTCCACTTCCGGACTGTCGTGTTCTGTTCTGCCAATGAAGTAGCCGCCTTCTTTACGATCGAATAATACTTTATAGGTATTTCCGATTTTCGCTTCATTCATTTCAGCAGAGATCCCTTCCTGGATTTGCATGATGATCGATTGACGCTCTTCTTTTTCTTCCTGTGGAATAGTATCGGCAAGTGAGTATGAATGCGTATGTTCTTCATGCGAATAGGTAAAAGCACCTAAACGATCGAAGCGCTGTTCTTCCACAAATGAACACAATTCATCAAAATCCTTTTCTGTTTCACCCGGATGTCCAATAATCATCGTTGTTCTGAAAGCAATGCCCGGAACTTTATCACGAATCGTTTTAATCAGATCTTCTGTTTTCGGACGATCAATACCTCTGCGCATAATCTTCAACATATCGCTGGAAGCATGCTGTAAAGGCATATCAATATATTTACAGATATTGCTTCGTTCGGCCATTACATCTAAAATATCAAGCGGAAAACCTGATGGATAGGCATATTGCAGACGAATCCAGTCAATACCTTCTACATCAGAAAGGTTGCGCAGCAAATCGGATAAATTTCTTTTCTTATAAATATCAAGACCGTAGTAAGTAAGGTCTTGCGCAATTAAGATCAATTCTTTTGTACCTTTGGCAGCCATGTTCTTCGCCTGCTTCACCAGATCTTCCATTGGAAGAGAAACGTGTTTGCCACGCATCACCGGAATGGCGCAGAACGAACACGGACGATCACAACCTTCTGCAATTTTCACGTACGCATAATGCGAAGGTGTAGTCAGCAAGCGCTCTCCTACTAATTCATGTTTATAATCTGCTTTAAATTTTTTCAGAATAGCCGGCAATTCATTCGAGCCGAAGAACGCATCAACCTGCGGCATCTCACGCTCCATGTCGTCTTTATAACGTTGTGACAAACAACCGGAAACATAGATCTTGTCAATCAAACCATTTTCTTTCGCATCAATATAACGTAAGATCGTATCGATGGATTCTTGCTTGGCATTATCAATGAAACCACATGTATTGATGACCACTACATTTGAATTATCATTTTTAGATTCATGCTCTGCATCAATGCCATTGCCGCGTAATTGCGTCAACAGGTTTTCCGAATCCACCAGGTTCTTTGAACAACCCAGCGTAACGATGTTTACTTTTGTTTTTTGATTGCCTTTTACTTTCACAGCTATTCGCTTTTATTCTGAATAATTTGCATTATAATCTATATACACATTCAATGCAGTAACTGAATCTTTATACACTCTAACAGGCATAAATAATCCATCGTCATTGATCTGAGAATACAAACGGTCATTTTCTTCAATAAACACAGAATACGATCCCGGTTTTAATGCCTCAACAAAATTCCCGTTCTTGTCTGATTGTGTTGAGTCCAGTACTTCTGAATGAATGGTTCCGATAAAGCTTTCATCACTGAGTTCCACTTCTCTCAAACCTGTTAGTTCGTAGAAATATATTTTGCGTGACACACCAATTACCGTTCCGTTTGTTAAGAGATTTCCTTTTGAATCGAAGGTTCCTTCTTTATATATTATTTTCCCTTTAATGCCTTGTTTGGGTTCTGAAGGATCGGTTTCATTACTTGTATTAAAAGGCAAATGACTCTCTTTACATGAAGCAAAAAGAATCATACATAAAAAAATAAAGCATGTGTTAATTAGCGCTTTCAAACAGTGAATCAACAAATTCATGTTTATTAAATACTTGTAGGTCTTCCATCTTTTCACCAACACCAATATATCGTACCGGAATCTGAAACTGGTCTGAAATCCCTATCACTACGCCGCCTTTGGCTGTGCCATCCAGTTTTGTAATTGCTAAAGAAGTTACATCAGTAGCCTTTGTGAATTCTCTCGCCTGCATAACTGCATTCTGTCCGGTGCTGCCATCTAATACCAGCATCACATCGTGCGGTGCTTCAGGAATAAACTTTTGTATCACGCGCTTTATTTTCGAAAGCTCGTTCATCAGGTTTATTTTTGTATGCAATCTTCCTGCCGTATCAATGATCACAACATCTGCTTTCATATCTACTGCCTGCTTTACGGCATCAAAAGCCACTGCAGCGGGGTCGGTATTCATACCATGCGAAATAACCGGCACACCTACACGCTTTCCCCACAATTCCAACTGATCAACTGCCGCTGCACGAAACGTATCAGCTGCACCTAATACTACTTTTTTACCATTTTTGTGGTAATGCGCAGCAAGTTTTCCGATAGTCGTTGTTTTACCAACGCCGTTCACACCAACCACCATAATCACATAAGGTAAGCCACCGGTTTCGGGAATTTCAAATTCTTTAGAATCAGGAACGGTATCGCCTACCAGTAACCCGACAATTTCTTCTTTTAATATGGTATTCAGTTCACTTGTACCAAGGTATTTATCTTTAGAAGCACGATCTTGTATACGGCCGATAATTTTCAATGTCGTTTCAATACCTACATCTGAAGAAACCAATATTTCTTCCAGATTATCTAATACTTCATCATCAACCTGCGTTTTACCCAATATCGCTTTGCTCAGTTTTGAAAAAAAACTGGTTTTGGTCTTCTCTAAACCTTTATTTAAAGTTTCTTTTTTTTCTTTTGAAAAAAAATTGAATAAACCCATAATTCCTTTATCTAATGCAACTAACAAAGCGTTACTTGCTTCACTCTCTATTAACAAATATAAAACAAAAAAAGTCCCCAAGGGGACTTTCTTGTAAAATATGCAACTGATACAAAGATTACTTTTTCAAAGCTTCTTGTACATCAGCGATAGGAACTATCTCTTCTTTGAAGGTATAAGAACCTGTTTTTTCAGTTTTGATTGCTCTAATAATTTTAGCGAAACCTTTAGTAGGATCGGTATTTTTTAGAGTTGCAACTACTTTCTTTGCCATAGTAGTAAGTGATTATTTAATTTCTTTGTGAATAGTATATTTCTTAAGAACCGGGTTGTATTTTTTCAACTCGATACGCTCTGGCGTATTCTTACGGTTTTTAGTTGTGATATAACGGCTTGTACCAGCTAACCCTGTAGCTTTATGTTCAGTACATTCCATGATCACCTGGATTCTGTTTCCTTTTTTCGCCATGATATATTAATAGGTTTTAAGGTGACCAGCTTCAGTAGCTTTCGCTAAAACCGCAGATAAACCTTTTGAACTAATGGTCTTAATTGCTTTTGCAGATAACTTTAATGTTACCCATCTGTTTTCTTCGGAAAGGAAGAAACGCTTCTTCTGAATGTTAGGAGCAAATGTTCTCTTCGTCTTATTGTTTGCGTGAGAAACATTGTTACCTGTTCTTGTTTTCTTTCCTGTTATTTGACAAACTCTGGCCATGACAATACTATTCTTACTTTGTAATAGGGTTGCAAATATCTGAATAATTACCGTAAAGAACAAACCCCTATCACAAATTCTTATAAAAAAATGTCTATTGTGGAAAAAAGTGGCCCAAAAGGGCTGAAATACTCAAAATGAGTAGCTTTTATATAGAGAAAAGCCCAACTCAGGCACTTCAGTCCAAAATATTTCACCTTACACCTCTACCTTCATCTGGATTACAATATTGTATGGTAGATTGATGGTTAGTTATAACGCGATCAGCTAAACCAATGCAACATCTTTGATTTTGCAAGATACTCAAAATTGAATTCGTGGGCTGGTAACGCTATTTTTATTACCTTTGCATGCTGTTTCGACAGATTTTTCTGCACACAGTTACTAATTTCAATACCTAAAAACAATCTATTATGAACACTACTGTATCTCTTAGTCAGCAGGCTATCGAACTTGAAGATAAATATGGCGCACATAACTATCATCCGCTTCCGGTGGTTTTGGCTAAAGGTGAAGGTGTACATTTATGGGATGTGGAAGGAAAACATTATTATGATTTTCTTTCTGCCTACAGCGCAGTAAATCAGGGCCATTGTCACCCACGCATTATCAATGCGCTGATTGAACAGGCTAAAACCTTAACCCTTACTTCCAGAGCTTTTTACAATGACAAACTTGGTGAAGCAGAAAAATTCATCTGCGATCTGTTTGGTTACGACAAAGCTTTATTGATGAACTCAGGCGCAGAAGCAAATGAATCGGCGATTAAATTAGCACGTAAATGGGGGTATCAGGTAAAAGGTATCCCAACCGATCAGGCAGTAATTGTTGCGGTAGAACGTAATTTTCACGGACGTACAACGGGTATTATCTCTGCTTCTACCGATCCGGATTCAAGAAATAACTTCGGTCCGTTTATGCCGGGCTACCAGATTATTCCATATAATGATGTTGATGCGCTGGAAAAAGCACTGCAGAATCCAAACGTATGTGGTTTCTGGGTAGAGCCGATTCAGGGCGAAGCAGGTGTATTTGTACCAGGCGATGGATATTTGAAAAAAGCACAGGAACTGTGTACGAAATATAATGTGATCTTAATGATGGATGAGATCCAGACGGGCTGCGGCAGAACAGGTAAACTGATTGCTTCAAATCATGAAGGCGTTCATCCGGATATGCTGATCTTAGGTAAAGCATTATCAGGCGGAACATATCCAGTCTCTTGTGTACTTACCTCAGATGAGATCATGCTGACAATCAAGCCGGGCGAACATGGTTCTACTTTTGGCGGTAATCCACTGGCTTGTGCTGTATTGGTGGAATCGCTAGCCGTGTTAATGGACGAGGGATTGATTGATAACGCAGCTGCTATGGGCGAATTGTTCCGTGAGCGTATGAACGCATTAAAAGATAAATGCGAGCACGTTACTCTGGTTCGTGGTAAAGGTTTATTGAATGCCATTATCATCAAACCAACGGCCGACGGCCGCACCGCATGGGATGTTTGTATCAGACTTATGGAAAACGGTTTGCTTGCGAAACCAACCCACGGTGATATTATCCGCTTTGCGCCTCCGTTGATCATCACCGAAGATCAAATCAATGAGTGCTGTGATATCATTGAGAAAACATTGCTTAGTTTCTAGTCACTAGGTACTAGTTTCCAGACAAAAGAAATACAATAATTATTTAATCGTAATTTAAAAGGGTGATAGCTAAAACTATCACCCTTAACTATAAAAATAAGAATCAATCTGGTTACTGAGAATCTAGAATTTCGCAACTGCAGAAGTCTGGAAACTAGCAACTAATAACTAGCAACTAAATATGCGTCGTCCAAGAAGAAATCGCAAGTCAGAAGCCGTTCGTCAGTTAGTAAAAGAGCACCGTGTGCATACCGAAGATCTGATGTTCCCGTTGTTTTTAACAGGCGGAAATAATATCAAAACAGAGATTGCTTCTATGCCCGGAATTTTCCGTTTATCGGAAGATAATCTGCTGCGTGAAATTGACAGCTGCATGAATCTTGGTCTGAGTTCGTTTGTTTTGTTTCCACATTTTCCGGATGAAGTAAAAGATCCGTATGCAACAATCAGCTACCAGGAAAACATGTACCTGAAAGCGATCCGTGAAATCAAGAAACGTTTTCCCGAAGCGT
>Ga0210397_10000520_pt1 | contig 25717 bp, 29 predicted proteins | sample IncBWH2OmetaG_FD_160126 | JGI IMG/M metagenome (GOLD analysis project Ga0210397, IMG submission 160126) | Forest soil microbial communities from Barre Woods Harvard Forest LTER site, Petersham, Massachusetts, United States - Inc-BW-H-2-O ...
GTCGGCCAGCAGGTACGTCCACTGCGCCATCCGGGAGGCCCCTCTACTGCCGGATGCAGGCGATGAGGCGGATCATGCCGACGGCGCCGTCGCCGCCGTCCTGCCAGTAGGTGTTGTTGGAGATGCCGCCGCCGCCGCCGCCCCCGAAGTACCCGCCGTCGTGCGCGAGACCGCCGTAGGTGTCGCCGGCCCGGCCGCCCGCACCCACGTGGGAGGCTCCACCATCGCCCATGAAGATGTAGGTCACAGCAGTGGTTGTGCCGCTGTATATGGTTCGCCCGTGCTGCCCGTCCTCGCCGGGGATGGCGATGAAGTTCGCGGCGTACGAGGTGATATCCCCGCCCACGCCGAAGGTGGCGGAGGCGGGGGTGTTGCTCGCGGTTGCCCCGCCGCCGCCGCCGCCGCCCTGGCAGACCGTATACCACCATTCGCCGGACGATCCGAACGACGTGATACCTCCGACGCCGCCCGTACCGTTGTTTACGCCCCCGGCGCCGCCCGCACCGACCTTGAGGGAGACGTTCGCGCCGGCGGTGAACAGCTTCCCGGAGAACCAGCCCTCCGCATAGCAGCCGCCGCCGCCGCCGCCGGCCTGACCGACACCGGCGGACCCGGCATTGGCGCCGCCTCCGCCGCCTCCGCCGCCGACCATCATCACCCGCAGCCATTCCAGGCCCGACGGCACAGTCCAGGTGCTGTTGCCCGCGGACTCGTAGTAGTTCACCGACATCTGAATAGTGCCCAGCGTGACCTGCGGGGCCGCCTGGGTCCAGGTCGTACCGGACACGAACGTTTCCAGGCGTTGGGTCTGCTGGTTGTAGACGGTCATGCCGGGCCAGGCCTTGCCGTTGAGCAGGTTCCGGGCGGTGGTGGTGGGAACGGGCAGGCTCCCGCCGGCAGCGACGGTCCACCGGTCGGTCGAGCGCATGTCGGTGATGGTCACCTTCGTCATGTCGTTGGCGTTGGCCGGCAGCGTGTACCGGGCCAGCTCGACCCACGCCGGGGAACCGGTCACCGTCGGAACAGCCGGTGTCGCCGAAGGGGTACCCACGACGATGCGGATATGCGCATCCGAGTCGCCGTCGCCGTAGAACTGGTCGTTCTGTTGCAGGATGACCCGGTCGATACGCGAGTAGGTGCCGTCGGGAATCTGCCCGTCCGTGCCCATCGGCAGCAAGGTCAGGGCCGTGTCGGAGGTGATCAGGTACGCGCCGCCGTTGGCCGAGCGTTGCGCCGGCATCACGTATTGCAAGGGGGCGACGGACAGGCTGGTCGTGCTGACAGCGGTGACCCTGCCGGGGTCGGTGTTGAACCCGGGCTTGAACCCGGACCGGGTATGCGGCTGGTCGAGGTAGGTCGCGGTATCGCGCATGCCGGGCGTCAGCAGCAACGCGATCGCCATCCGCGCCTCTTCGACGTCGATGTTGTCGTTCACGGCCCACGACGATCGGATCGCCATCGCTCAACGCCCCCTTCTTCGTCGGTCGGTCATAGCAGTGCGGCGCTGCGCCAGGCGATGGTCAGTACCGCGTCCGGGTTGACCCCCATGGAGGTGAACAGCACGGCCGAGCGGCCCGGCGGCAGCGGGAACCAGTTGCGGACGGTCAGCTTGTCGTTGCGGCCGATCCACGACGGATCGGTGTCCGGGTCGGTACCGGCATTGCCCTGGGCCGGGTAGAAGTTGGCGGTGTCCAGCAGCAGTGCCTGCCCGGCCGGGATGCTGAACCCGGCCGCGGTGGCCAGGGCGCCGGTGCCGCCGACCAGCGAGACGGCGGGGGAGTCGACGGGGCCGGTGATGGTGAACGTCGGCCAGACCGGCAGCGGGCCGTCGTTGTCGACGATGCCGGTGCCGCCGCCGCGGGCGGTGCCGAACTCCAGGCCCGCGCCCGAGGGTGGCAGGGTGTCGAAGTGCAGCGGGAAGTGCAGCCCGGCCGCGGGGTCCTTGTACGGCAACGCCACCTGCACCTGCTGCTCGTCGAGGCTGTAGCGGCGCGGGTCGGTGGCCAGCCACGACACGGTGACGGTGTGCAGGCCCATGCTGAACTCGCGCGGCGACGGGATCGCGGCCTTGTCGATCCGGGCGTACACGATCTCCGGGTTCGCGGTGCCGGCCCACACGACCAGGGGCTGCTCCTGCGGGTCCTCGACCGGTGTCAACGCCCGCCGCAAAGGCTCGAGGGTGTCGATGTCGCCGTAGTCGGTGTAGGTGAACGTGGCCTCGACGGTACGGGTGCCGAAGGTCTGCAGCCCGGCGATCGAGCCCCAGCGGCCCTCCCGGTTGATGTTCGTGTTGATCGAGTCGGGCAGGGTCAGCCAGCCGGACAGGTCGGTCAGCGTCCACGCCGAGCCGGGCCAGCCCAGCAGCATGCCGTCCCATTCGAGGTGCCACTGCCCGGCGGGCACGACCAGATCTCCGGCAGCCATCAGCCGAGCCCCCTCGCCAGCCAGTCCAGGTCCCGGGCCACGACGGCCGCGTCGGCGCCGTGCTCGTGGTAGTTCTCGATGTTCAGCCCGCCCCGGGCACCCGCGCCGGCTTGCCGGGCGAGGGCGTGCATGTCGGTGAACTGCTGGTCGGTCAGCACCGCATCCGGGGCGCTCGAGCCGTGGTAGACGGGCATGACACCGCCGGGCAGGCCACGGGTGTCGGGCAGCAGCCCGCCCGCGTCGAACGACATCGGCGGCTCCGGCCACCCGTAGGCAAGGAACGCCTTGAGCCGTTCATCCTTGGAGGCGTCCAGGATCGTCGAGCCGCGGGCCGGGCCGCCGGCGGCGAGGCCGGGCAGGTGCAGGATCTCGTCGTAGTACGACAGCTTGGTCCCCACGTGCCCGATCGCCAGCGGGGTGCCGTTGCCGTGGTAGGCCTCGGCGTGCAGACCGTCGATGTTGGCCGCCGTGTGCGAGCCGCGCTTGAGGTAGACGGTGAACCGGCCCGGCCCGGCCGCCATTCCGAATTTCCCGGCACCCATGCCGGAGGTGGTGAAATACCGCTTGTAGAGACTGTTGCCGGTGGCCAGACCCCAGAGATTGCCGACCAGGCCGGAGCAGTCGTACCGGTCGGGCCCGACAGCGGTCCACAGATATGTTTTCCCCTGCTGCCCGAGCGCCCATTGCTGCATCGATTTGAGCAGCGGATCGGGCGACAGGGTACCGGTCCACGGTTTCGTGTCGCCGGGTGTGCTCTTGTAGCCGCCGACCACGTTCTTGAGCCATCCGACGGCGGTGTCGGTAATCCGCTGCGGGATCCCGGCCATAAGTTTGAACCAGGTGCTGTCCTGGAACGGGATCTGCGCCACGAGTTTGTTCGACAGATCGGTGAGGAATTTCTTCGGGTCGCGGACCGCGTCGAAGGCGGCCTTCGCGAAATCGGCGACGACACCGGCGACACCTTTGATCTTGTTGCCGATCCAGCCGAACACCCCGCCGCCGTCCTTGTAGGCGGGCAACCCGTCCGCACCGGTGCGCGGGCGTGCACGGACGGCGCCGCCGGCGGCGAACCCGGCGAGCTCCGACAGCCGGCCTGCCAGGGCGGCGCGGCGCAGCTTGAGCATGTTCTCGTGGCCGCCGATCGCGGCGACCTCCGCAGCCGTCCACACGTGCTCGTCGTCGGAGAGCCGGGCCAGGATGCTGTCGCTGGTGCTCGTGCCGGGGCCGTGCACCGGGCCGCCGGTGGCGAACGTCTTGGGCAGGCTGATGCGGGGGATCGGGAACCCGAAGCCGGTGATCTTCAGGAATCCGGCGACCTTGTTCAGGGTGTCGATGATGCCGTCGTCGATGACGGTGTTCACGACGAACCTGACCGGGGCCTTCATCAATTCCTCGAGGCCCTCCCACACTTTGCCGATTGCTTTTACGCCGTCTTCGAAAAGCGGTTTCACTGTTTTGGAAACGTAGTTTCCGAGTTTGTCGAATACGCCTTGTATCCAGCCCCAGACGGTGTTGATCGTCGTCCAGATTTTGTCCCAGGCCGGTTTGATCGCATTTTCGTAGAGCCAGGTGAAGACCGGCCCGAGCGTAGTCTTCAGGTACGTCCAAATTGTAGAGAAGATACCGGATATCAACCCCCACGCCCATTGAATGGTGCCCCAGATCCCTTTGAACGCGGGCTCGATGATCGTGTGCCACAGCCAGCCGAAAATACGGCCGAGGACGACGACCGCGATCACGAAGATCCCGAAGATGACGCGGATGATTCCCCAGGCGATACCGATCGCGACCTGGATGCCCTGCCAGGCCGGCTCGATCACGTTGTGCCACAGCCACTCGAAGATCGGCGCGAGCACGGTGGTGATGAACGTCCAGATCGCCTGGAACACGACCTGGATCACCGTCCAGGCCACCTGGATCGCCGCCCAGATCCCCGCGAACGCGGGCTCGATCACGTTGTGCCACAGCCACAGGAAGATCGGCGCCAGGACCGTGGTGATGAACGCCCAGACAAGCTGGAGGTAGATCTGCACGCCGGCCCACCAGAGCTGGATCACCGTCCAAATGCCCTGGAACACAGGGATGAAGACGTTGCGCCACAGCCACAGCAGGATCGGCACCAAAGTGCCGGTGATGAAGTCCCCGATGGCCTTGAGCGCAGGCCAGATGTACTGGTTCCAGGCGGTGACGAAGAACCCGGCTATTGCCTTCCATGTGCGGTCGACGAAGTCGTGGAACCACTGGTTCTTCTTGTAGAGGATCACGATCGCCGCGACGACCGCCACGATCGCCACGATGATCCCGGTGATCGGGGAGGTCAGAACGGCCAGGGCCCCGGTCAGGCCGACCGTAGCGGCCTCGGCAACCCCCTCGGAGGCGGCCAGGCCGTCGGCGCCGACCGCGGCGACACCCTCGGAAACGGCGAGCTCGTCGGTTGCGACGGCCGCCGCGCCCTGGGACACAGCCAGGGTGTCGGCGCCGATCGCCGCCGCCGTCTGCGCGGCGGGCATCAAACCCAGGCGCGTGAGAACTATCTTGATGCCGTCGCCGACCTGGCCGAACGCGCTGCTGATCTTCGACACCGTCTGGATGACCTTCGCCACGCTGGCGAGGCCGGCGATCGCGGCGGCGCCGGCGATGAGGAGCCCGAGGATCGTGGTCAGGGTGCCGGTGTCCATGCCCGCGATGTAGTCGAACAGCTTGGTGAAGAACCCGAGCGCCCATTCGCCGATCGGCGCCAGGGCGACGATGACGTTCTTGACCGCGCCCCACATGGCTTTGAGCAGCGCGGCGACCTTCGGGATCTGCGCCATGGCGTAGGCGAGGAAGTCGTGGAAGCCCTTGCTCTGCCCGAGGTTCGTCGCCCAGATTGCGACCTTCTGCAGGATGTCCAGGAAGCCCTGCCCGACGGTGCCGGCGATCGGCCCGAACGCCTCGAGCAGCCCGGCGACGGTCCGGGCCGCGTAGCCGAGGGCCTTGGCGAAGCCGGGCAGGGCCTGGGCGGTGATCCCGGCCAGCCATGTCAGGAAGTCCTGCCAGAACGGGGAGGAGAACTCGGTCAGCAGCGACCCCATCGCCCCGCCGATCGCGGCCGACACCTGCGTGGCGAACGTCGTGAGGATCGGCAGCATCGTCGGCAGGAACCGCTTCAGCCCCGCCTCCAGGGGGCCGGCGAACCCCTGGGCGGCGCGCAGCAGCGGCCCCAGATCGAGGCCCTTCAAATACTTGACCAGCGACGCGGCGGCCGGTGACAGCTTCGCGAGTTTCTTCGCGGCGTCGTCGGCTGCCGACCCGGTGCCGGCGATCGCGGTGTTCTGCTGTTGCTGGGCGCGGGTGACCGCGCGTTGGGCGTCGGCGACCGACTGGGCGGCCTGCACCCGCTGGTAGGCGGCATCCGACTCGGACTTGGCCAAGGCACGCTGCGCGTCGGCGATCTTGGTCGCACCGTCCTGCGCGACGGTGACCTGATCGGCCTGGGCCTTCGCGTAGGCAGCGCGCCGGTCGGCGAGATCCTGCTCCGCCTTGAGCTCGGCCTTCTTCGCGGCGACGACCAGGTCGGAACCCTCGATGCCCTGCTTGTCCTGCTTGGCCTTGGCCTGCGCGAGCCGTTGCGCCTGGGTCTGCAGGTCGCCGTTCTGGGTACTGAGCCGGTCGTAGTTGAGCTGGGCCTGCTCGCGCTGGGCCTTGGTGGAGGCCGGATTCGCCAGGACCGAGTTGAGGTCCTTCTGCGCCGCGGCCAGGTCGAGGGCGTTCTGCCGCTGGTCCTCGGCGTTGTGCGCGATCTGGGAGGCAAGGTCCTCCTCGTCGCGGCGGGCCTGGTCGCGGGCGTCGTTGACGGCCTTCTGCGCGGCGGCGACGTCCAAGGTCGCCTGTCGCACCGCGGTGTACGCATCGCGGGTGCGCTGGGCGGCGGCCTGCTCGTCGGCGGCGACCCGCTTGGCGACCTCGCCGACGTTGCGGCGGGCGTCGGCCACGGACTGGTCGGCGGCCTCGATCTGCCGGGCCGCGGAGACCTTGGTGCGGGCCAAGTTGCGTTCCGCGTCGGCTATCGCCTGGGCGCTCTGGACGGACTTCTGCGCGGCCTGCCCGGACTTGGTCTGCGCCTTGCCCATCGCCATGTAGGCGGCAACCATCGGGGCGATACCGGCCAGCAGCACCGCGGCGGCGCCGAATGCGACGGCGGCGCCGACGGCGATCGCCCCGAGGATCGGCACGACCGCGGCCAGCGCCGGGACCAGCAGCGCGGCGATCAGGCCGCCGACGGCGACCATCGCCCCCATCTTGATCGCGGCCCCGGACGCGGCGAAGTCGACCAGCTTCATCCCGCCGGCCGCCGCACCGGCCGACACCGCGGTGCCTTCCAGCTCGGCGTTGACGCCGGCGATCTTCGCCTGCGCCTCGCCGATGTCGAACTTCAAGTTCGCGTGCGCCGAACGCTTGAGGACCTCGAGTTCGGCCAGCAGTTCCGCGATCTTCGCCTTCGCCGCGGTGTCGTCGAGGTCCCCGCGGATGTGCAGGTCACGGATCGAGGCGATCTTCACCTTGATCGCGGCGACCGCCTCGTCGATCGGGGACGCGTCGACACCCGGGCGGATGTCGGGCAGGGCCTTGTTCGCGGCGTCCAGCGCGGCACGCAGCCGGGCGGCGAACGCGCCGGCGTCGACCTGCGGCTCGACCTTCGGGGTGGCGTGCTCTTTCGCCAGGCCCCGCAGTTCGGCGTGCACGGCGGTGAGCTGCGCCATGACCGCGACCGCGTTGGTGTCGATCTTGACGTCGGGGTGTTCGGTCTTGAGCTTCTCGATCTCCCGCGCCAGGCTCGAGGCCTGCCCGCGCAGCAGCTGCAGTTTCGCGACGGCCTCGTCGGCGGAGATGTCGACGCCGATCCGTTTGCCGCCCAGGTCCTCCAGTTCCTTGCGGATGTGGGCGGCCTTCTTGTCCACGTCGGTGGAGTCGGCGGTGAGGGTAATTTTCGGCAGGCCTTTGAGTGCCTTGCTGATGCCGTCGCCCATTGTGTGGCCGAACCGGTCGCCGAAGTCGCGGCCCATCTTGTCGGCCTGTGCCGGGATGTCGCGCTGGGCGCCCTTGAGGCCGGAGATCACGGACGAGGACACCTGCCGGCCGATCGGGGCGGCCATCCGCCGGCCGAGCTGTTCCCCGGCCGCCGTGGCCTCGGTGTCCAGGTCACGTTTGACGGCGGCGGCGAACCCGCGCGCGTTCGGGACGACGTCGACCTCGACCTTGCCGAACGGCTCTTCTCCTCCGGGTTGGGTCACAGTGCCCTCCCCTTCGGCGCGTGCTATTCAGGTGGCGGTTGCTGGGGGTTGTGGAGCTGCCGGTACAGCCATGCGCGTTCGGCCGGGCCCAGATGCTTGGCCCGGGCGGCGGCGATGTGCGGCGGCACCTGCGGCGGCTCGGGCGCCCGTACGGCGCGGCGTGCCCGCATGGTGGACAGGAAGTCGCGGCCGGCCGCCGACAGCCGGCGGCGGGCCTGCGGGGCGACCCCGGGGCGCGGGTACTGGTGCGGTTTACCGGGCTTGCCGCCCTGGGCGTGGTAGACGGCGTAGCGGATCCACCGCAGCTCGTCGACGATCATCCCGAGGTGCATGTCGGTGTTGGAGTACGAGCCGTAGCCGTCCCACTCACCGTCGTCGTCCTGTTGTTGCGGGGTGGGGCCGAGGTTGTCGCGGATGGCGGTCTTGGTCGCCGACTCCGGCGGCAGCCGGTCGATCAGCACCCCCAGCCGGCGCCACGTGAGCCTCGAGGCGCCGCCGTTCGGGCGCCACAGGTCGCGCAGGTCCAGGCCCGCGTAGTGGAAGGCGAGGTCGCCTTCTACCTCCGTCTGCCATTGCGCAAGGAGCCGCGCTGTACGTCGGCTTTTCCCAGGTCCTCGCCGGTCAGCTTCTGCCAGACCTCGAGCATGTCCATGACCTCGCCGACCGTGGGGTCGACGCCGATCCAGATCTTGTAGTCCGGCTCGTGCAGGCACAGTTGTGCCCAGCCGTCCAGGTTGCCTTCGTGCAGGCAGGTCAGCGCGGACGACCGCCAGTTGCGGCGCGGGATGACGTGCACCAGGTCGCCGTGCGGGCCCAGCGGTACGGCGACGGCCCCTTCGGGCAGGTCCTCGAGCAGGGCTTCGGCCTGCGCCGCCGGGGTGTCCTCGCCGTTGGCGATAGCCTGGTGCCGGGCGATCCATTCCTGGTCGTCGGGTTCGAGCTCGACCGGCTCGGCCGGCGCGGCCGGCGCGGCGGACGGTCCGCGCCGGGCCGGCGCGCGTTTCGCGGCGGTGGTCTTCCGCGCAGGCGACGATGCCATACATTCCCCCTCAAAACGGGCCGGTTTTCACGATAGGGTCGCCGGCCCGCCCGCCGGGGGGTTTCCCCCGGCTACGGGCCGGTGGCCAGGGCGTCCAGGACGTAGAACCAGTGGATGGCGACACCGTCGGAGCCCGGGTAGGCGGTCATGGTCACGCCGTAGGTCAGCGGCGCGCCCGGCGCCGCGGCGAAGTCCTCCTGGCCGGTGACCTCCAGGGTCGGCACGACCGCCCGCACGTGGTTGTTGCCGTCGACGACGTCGAACACCGCCGCGTACAACTGCGACCGGGCCGCACCCTCGGTGAAGTCGAACGACCCGTCGGTGTCGTCCACGGTGATGCCCGGGTCGCCGGGTGCGGGCGTGCCCAGCGGCAGCTCGTGGTAGATCGCCAGGCTGACCGGGTTCGACTCGAGGAACTTGATCGAGAACGTCGTCGTCCGCGACGTCTTGATGATGCGTACCGGCACGGACGAGCCGTAGGCCTTGACGTCGTTGGTGTCGACGTTCACCGCCCGGGTCAGGCCGTCCTCGGTGATCCATCCCGGGTCGTGCCAGGCCGTGCCGCCGGCACCCACGGTGGGGTCGGTGGTCGCGTCGGCGGGCATGGTGGCGCCGACGTTGGCGAACAGTGCCAGGGCGGTACCGGCAGCACCGCCGCCGTTCATCCCGGCCAGGATCATGTTGCGGTCTGCGGTCATCGCTGCGGGTCCTTCCCAACGGTGGGCATACGAAGAACCCCGCCACCGAGGTCCGGTGCGAGGTGATGCGCGGCGAGGAAGTTCGAGCAGTGCGCTTAGCGGTAGCGGATGTTGAGCCGTACCGATCCGCCGAAGCGGCGGATGTCGGAGGCGTCGTCGTAATACAGCAAGGTCGGCCGGCGCATTTCGACGACCCGGTTCACCCACATCTGCCCGTCGGCGGACATGTGCCCGGCCGCGCCGAGCAGGATCTGCCGGCATTGGGCAGCGATCTGTTTCGCGGTCGCCCGGGTGGCGGCATAGCCGTCGTAGTCGATCACGGCGGTGTCGTGCGCAGGCACGATCTGCCCGCCCCCGGGAGTCTCGACGACCTGCACGATCGGCAGGTGGTTCTCGATCTCGACGGGCAGCTCGGTCACCACCCGCACCGGCAGGCCGGCCTGCAGCAGCTCGACGGCGAGCAGCTCGGCGTCGGAGGCCGCGGCCGGCGGCGCCCAGGCGCTGCCGCCGCCGGGCCCGGCGGCGGCGGCCGCGGCCAGTGCGGCCGGCCCGGCAATGCCGGTCTTGGCGCCGCGGCCGCCGGGTATCCGGGCGGTGGTCGTCAGCGGCAGGACCGTCACGGCGTGCTCAGCGACTCGCCGGCCCCGTGCTGCTGCCGGCCGGCCCGGCTACCGGCGGGGGCCTGCTCGGGGGCCGGCCGCGGACCGGTCCCGGGCACGACAACGGCGGGCGGTCCGGGCGCTGGTCCCGGCTTGGGGGCAGGCGGCGGCCCTGGCTGCGGGGCGGGCGGCGGACTCGGATGCGGAGGGGCCGGCACGGTCGTACCGGTTCCGTCCCGATCGGCGTAGCGGACCCGTCCCTGGGAAACGAGTACAGCAGCCTCGTCACGGCGCAGCTCCTTCGTGGTGCCGATCTCGCCCAGGCACGGCGAGTAGGCGACCTGTACGGTCACGGTGTCGTTGCTGTCCACGGCAAACAGCCCCCTTCGAGTTGGTGGTTCAGCGGCGGACCTGGGCGATCGCGCGGGCCAGCACCCGCCGCGCATGCATATATCTCGTGCCAAACTCCAAATATCCGGCATAGTAGACACTGTTATAGACGGTCGCCGATGCATAGCCTTGGTTGTTCAGGCCGGACCGGTAGTGCCAGGACCCCCGATAGCGGCCGGTACGCACAGGCGACAGGTCCTGGGCGCGTTGCTTGACCCGCGCCGCCCGGACCCGCATCGCCTCGATCATGAACGGGGCACGCAGCATCGCCTGGACCCCGCCGGGGTAGATCGTCGTATGTGTGGGCATCCGCCCCCACTTCCTTTCAGCCGGTGGTGCGGACGGCGCGCACGACGATCCCGGCGGTGAGCCCGAGAACCGGTTCGACGACGACGGAGGGTTCGCCGTCGATGCCCCACCGCTGACCGAAGATGATCAGCCGATCCTGCGGGCTGACACTCGTACCGGGCGGGAACACGACGGTCCGCTGCCTGGTGACCCGGGAGTTGCCGGGCTGCTGGCTGTCCTGGCTGGTGATCTGCCCGACGGCGACCCCGGCGACGTCGAACCGGGTCTCGCCGTAGACGTCGTTGCCGTACGGGTCGCGGCCGGTCACCTGCCGCCGCACGATCGTGACCGTGACCGCGCCGATCGGGGTCGGCGCGTACACGCCCAGCCGCACATGGGCCTCGATGTGCTTCGGGACAGGGAACAGGCTGGTGAGCCCGCGGCCGGCGACAGCCTGCACCGACCCCAACCTGCCGTCCGCCAGGGTGACCTTGGAGCCCTTCGGGATGTCGGTGTCCGGGGGGCAGAACAGCCGGACGGTGACGTCGCTGATCGTGCCGGTGTTGGTCAGCAGGTCCGACGGGGTCTCGTCGACCAGGCAGCGCACGGCCGTCGCCGTATCCCAGGAGTCGACGTCCCGGTAGGGTTCGACGGTCACGACGTCGGTCAGCAGCACCCCGGGCAGCCCGGTCATCCGATTGCGGCCGTTGGTCCTGGCCCGCCCGATCACGAGGTCACCACGTGTCCGGGGGTTGCTGGCTCAGGCCGGCGGCGCGCAGGATCCCGGCGACCTGCGGGCTGATCCTGGTGGAGGCGCTCTTGGCCTGCCCGGCGGCGACCCGGCCGGTCGCCCGGCCGATCGAGATCGACCCGGCGGACAGGCTCGAGTAGACGTCCAGGGCACCGGACGGGTCGCCGGTGTCGTTCCACCAGGCGACGAGCTCGCAGACCGCGTCGCGGACCGCCTGGCGTTGGCCGGGGTCGGACGGGAACCCCTGGTCGTCGACGCAGTAGCGGGCCGTCAGCAGCATCAGGTCGATCTCGCGAGTCGCGTCGGCGAGCATCCGTTCGCAGTCCGGCGGCGGCTCGTCGCGCATGTAGGCGGCCAGGTCGGCGCTGGTGGCGTACGAGTACTGGTCGGGCACAGCCATCCGGTCGGGGGCGACCGGGACCTCGTTGACGATGCGGCCCTTGCCGGTGCCGGTGACCGTCCACTCCTGGTACCACAGGCCGCCGACGTCGTAGGGGTCGACCACAGCCGTCCACGTCTTGTGCCCGTCGGAGCTGACCGCGACCGCCGGGACCTGCCGGCGCAGCCCGTCGACCGGATCGGGCGGCGACCACACCACGAGCGTCGCGGACGTGGTCTCGTCGTAGCGGTCCAACACCAGCGTGGCGACCTGCCCGATGCCCACCTCGGCCACAACCCCACCCCCTTCTCGTGCTTGTTGTTCAGGTGATGCCGGCGCCGGCACCGGCCGCCTCGGACACGGCGGTGGTACCGGTGTCGGGTCCGGTGGACGCCCGCGGCCCGGCCTTCGCAGGCGTTGCCGCGGCCCGGGGCCCGGTATCGGTCGTGCCGGCCCGCGGCCCGCGGCCGCCGGCCGCCGGGCCGGTAGTCGCCGCGGTGGTGAGCCCGGCCGGCAGGACCGGCAGCGGCGCGACCGCGACCAGCCTCACGTGCACGGTCAGCCGGGCGTTGGCGAACCGGGCGCCGCCGGGGGTTACCTCGGCCGGCAGCAGCAGTGTCAGCAGCACCAGCAGCCCCCTCTACGGTCCGACCCAGAGCGAGCCGGCCCAGGCGGTGAACTCGGTCAGCGGCGCCCACCGGCTGCCGTTCCAGACGGTCACGGTGTCGGCGGACACCCACCGGGTGCCGTTCCACAGGAAGGCGCGGGTCATCGTGTTGGTATAGAAGACGCTGCCGGGCCGGGCGGCGGACAGGTAGACCGGTGTCTTGAGCGACCGCCGGCCGCTGCCCAAGTTCGTTATCCGGGGCCCGTAGTAGACACTGTTGGGTCCGACGGTCGGCTCCACCCGGAACGCCGGGATCGCGCCCTGCCCGAGTCGCGCCCCGGCCGGGATACCCCGCAGCGTGTAGTACACGCTGCTGCCGGTGGCACCGGCGGGGCTTTGCACGACCAGGAACGGCCACCAGCCGACACCGAGGTAGATGCCCTGCTTGGGCATCGTGTAGTAGACGTTGTCGGTCAGACCGGCGACCGGTGTGCGCGGCGCATAGGTGACACCCGTTCCCAGGTCGGCCACGACAAGCCCTCAGGCGGCCGTGTTGATGAACACGCCGGGCAGCGCGTATCCGCCGGCCGATACGTGCTCGTAGGTCTTGCCGTTGACCGTGATCGTGTCCCCGGTCAACACCGACGCCTTGCGGAAGAACAGCAGGAAGTCGTCGGGCACCAGGCCGATGGAGTGCCCCGCGGCGGGCATGTTGGCGCCGCCGCCGGTGTTCGGCCCGCCGACGCTGCGCGTGATGTGCATACGGGAGCCGACGTAGACACCGTTCCAGTTCAGGTCCGGGACGCCGTCGCCGGAGCCGATCTGCCCGGCGAGCGCGGTGAAGATCGCGGGGTCGAAACCGGTAGTAGTGGTGGAGAGGATGGACGCATAGGCGGTGCGGCACACAGTCGGGGCCGTCGCCGCCGGGTGCTGCCAGGCCGTCGTGCCCGTGCCGGCGCAGGCGTGGGCCATGAACGCCAACGGCCGCGAGTCGGTGGTATTGGGGTGCAGCCGATCGTAGGTACCGACCCCGCACGCATAGACCGGGACGGTCGCCGTCCCCCAGTGCATCCACACGAAACGACCGGTCACCAGCACCCGCAGGATGTTGCCCTGCACGGCCTGCGGCGGTCCAGTGCCGGACAGGGCACCGGTGCAGCCGGTCTGGTAGCCGCCGGAATTGCCGAAGGAAGCAAGACCGATCGTCAGCTCGTTGCCGCCCGCCGCGTCCAGCGGATACCCGTTGGCATCCAGGAACCCGAGCCCGGAGTAGCCACGTAAGGCCTTCTTGGTGATCCTGGTCGGGTCGTCGTACTCCAGGCAGCCGCCAAGCTGGACGCGGCCCTGGCTGGCCGTGTCGTACACCGTGATCAAATACCACTGGTAGCCGTCGGTGGTGCCGTCGTTGCGCCACACGTCGTAGAAGCGAGTGCCGAAGACATACCCGGCAGAGACCTTCGAGTACTTGCCGGAGGCATTCAGCGCCGAGTCCAGGACGCCTTTCATCTCGTCGGTGGACGCCTGCGTGCCCGTGGCCTGTGTGAGGGTCACCTTGCTGTACGTCATGCGGTTCAGCCCTTCCACCAAAAGTCGCCGACCTGCGGATTTACCGGGGGAGTCGGGCTGAAACTGACGACGTTCAAACTGGTCGGTCCGGCCGGGCCGGTCGCCCCGACCGGGCCTTGCGGGCCGACGGGTCCGGACTGGCCGGTCGGCCCGATAGGGCCGGTCGCACCGCCGGGCCCGGCAGGGCCGGTCGCCCCGGCAGGCCCGGTAGGGCCGGTCGCGCCTGCGGGGCCGGGATCGCCCGCGGGGCCGGCGGGGCCGGTCGCCCCGGCCGGGCCGGTACCGCCGGCAGGGCCGGGGTCGCCCGCAGGTCCGGCGGGGCCGGTCGCACCGGCCGGGCCGGTGCCGCCGAGCGGGCCGGCGGGTCCGGTCGGCCCGGCAGGTCCGGGGTCGCCTGCGGGGCCGGCCGGACCGGCGGGTCCGGTGGCCCCGGCCGGGCCGGTCGCGCCGGCCGGGCCGGGCTGGCCCTGCGCACCGGCAGGACCCGGCGGGCCCTGCGTGCCGCGCATCTGGTGGAACAGGGTGACCGACTGGTTGTTCTTCGCTACGCCGACACCGTTCTGGTAGGCGACGGGTACCTCGATGTACGTCTGGGCCGGATAGTCGACGGCGTCGGCGGTAACGGTGAACACCGCGAAGGCGGACGAGTTGCTCCGGTCCTGGACGGTGAGGGTGTCGCCCGCGGTGATGGCGCGCAGCAGCGGGGCGACGGCGTCGCCGGAGGATTGCACGTAGTCGATCCACAACAGCGCCGAGACGTCGGCGGTGGCGCCGTCGGTACGCAGTTGCCCGTTCGAGGGCGGCGCGACCGAGGTAAGGGACCAGTTGTAGGCGTAGGCCGACGACGACGACCCGGCAGGGCCTTGCTCGCCGGTCGGGCCGGGAATGCCTTGCTGGCCGGGGTCGCCCTGCGGTCCGGTCGGTCCGGCGGGTCCGGTCGCGCCGGCCGGTCCGGTCTGGCCGGTCTGCCCGGCGGGGCCTTCCGGGCCGGTCTGCCCGGTAGGGCCTTCCGGGCCGGCGGGTCCGGTGCCACCGGCCGGGCCGGCAGTGCCGGCCGATCCGGGTTGGCCTTGCGGGCCAGGGTCGCCCGGCGCTCCGGCGGGTCCGGTCGGGCCGGTGGCGCCGGCGGGTCCGGTCGGCCCGGCCGGGCCTTGCGGGCCGGTCGTGCCCGGGTTGCCCGGCATGCCGGGCGGGCCTTGGGCGGCGTTGGTCGCGTCCTGCAGGACCTCGACAACGGCGCGAATGTTGCGCAGCAGCAGGTTCTGGGCGTAGGCGACGTCCCTGGTTTCGGCGGCCTGCCAGTCCAGTTCGCCGCGCAGGGTGTAGTCCGGCGGCGGGGCAGCAGTGTCGTCGAAGCCGGCGGACAGCACGATCTGGGAGAACGTGCCGCCGGGGCCTTGCGGTCCGGCGGGTCCGACAGGGCCGGCAGGTCCTTCGCCTCCGGCCGGTCCCGCAGGTCCCGGGTCGCCCGCGGGTCCGGGGTCGCCGGCAGGCCCCCGGTCGCCTTGCGGGCCGGTTGCCCCGGTCGGGCCGCGAACAGCCAGGCCGGTCCTCATGCGCTCACCCAGACCATCGCGACCGCGTCGTTGCGCTGCTCGGCGTCGATATAGACCGCGGAGCTGTCGCGCACGTCGAGGCTGATCGCCTCGCCCGGGGCGAGGGGAAAGCCGGAGAGCATGGTCACGGCCGGGCCGCCGAGGAAGATCAACCCCTGGTTGCCGGGCATGGCCCGGACGGTCAGGCCGTAGATGCCGGCGTGGGCGGGCAGCGGCTGCGCGGTGCCGGGGTCGGCGACCGCGGCCCGGTCGTTGCCTACGACCGGCCCGGCGAGGATCTGCGCGGGCAGCGGCGCCGTGTCGCTGACGTCGGTATAGACGCCGTCGGCACCGGAACCGATCTTGACGCGTTGGACCTTCACCCCGGCGATGTCGTCGGCGGCGATGACCGGGCCGCCGGACATGGGGGAGAGGATGACATTATCGCTGCCCACGGCCGTCGCCTCCTTCAACCGGCGTCGACGGTCAGCGGGGCGGTGGTCACGGTATAGGTGCCCTGCCCGCTGAACGTCTCGACGATCGGGTTGCCCAGGTCGTCGACCAGCTCGTCGGCACCGATGAACTTGCCGCCGGAAAGGGCGGTCCAGTAGCCGAACCAGGCGACGATCGCGCCGGCCGGGATGTTGAAGGTAGCCGGGTCGGACAGGTCCCGGGTGCCGGGGCCGCTCGGGCTGCGGACGACCTGCTGCCGCTGGTAGGGCGGGGCGCCGCCGGTCAGCTCGTTGTCCCCGGCAATGCCGGGGTCGTCGGCGTGCAGGCTCATGTAGCCGGCGGCGGCCGCCAGGCCGTCCACGGCGGCGTCGCGCCCGTCGTCGCTCAGCATCGGCCGGCCTCCTGCTGTTTGTTGTCGGGGTGGTTGGGGGTGGCGGGCGCAAGGTGGGAGTCCCCTCGCCGCGAGATCGACCCGTAGGCCGTACGCCCGCCACGATCGGTGGGCCGGGCTTCAGCCGGCCGGTTTGCCGGTCCTGTCGACGGCGGCCTTGTCGGCGGCCTGGGTCCGCTGCTGGTGCTTCTCGGCGGCCTTGTGCGCGGCGGCCGCGGTCTTCTTGACACCGGACTTGCCGGGGTCGCCGACCGGCGGGGCGTTGACGATGTCCGCGTTCAGCGCGTCGACGTGCACGCGGGTCTTCGACCCGTCGACGTTGTCGGCCAGGACGCCGTGGGTGGCCAGGGCCTCGGTATCGGCCGCGGCCTGCGCGCGCAGCACCTCCGGCGGTGTGCCGGACACGACGTTGCGCGACAGGACCCCGCCGAAGCCGCGGCCCGGGCCGGGGGCGAGGGTGTCCGGGACCGGGTTGGTGATCGCGACCCCGCCCAGGCCGCTGGGTCCGCCGGGCTCGGCCTTGGCGGCCTCGGTGATGACCCGGGCGGTATGCGACTGCGCGGCGACCGCGTCGACGACCGCGTCGTCGAGGTCGCCGGCGTCGGTCTTCTCCCAGTTGGGTCGGGCTTCGAGGTCGGGGCGGGCGTCGCCGAAGGCGAACACCTCGCCGGTGACCAGGTTCTTGTAGGCGTGAACAGTCATGATGATCGGTCCTCCACTCGTGGTGGGGTAGCAGCGGGCGGTTACGGCAGCGGTGCGGCGTGGATGAGAACGGCCCGCTGCGCGTCGACGACCGTCATGCCGTAGAGGATGTCGAGCGACACCATGTCGACCTTGTGCGTGATGTCGTAGCCGTACGTGACCCGGATGCCCAAGCCGTTGTAGTTGGCGATCGCGCACTGCCCCGCGGCGACGCCCATCGGCACGGCCAGGGGCCGCACGGCGAGGGCGATGGCGTCGCGGTGGAATGCCAGGGACACCTCGCTGGCGGGGTTGCCGGTGGTCTGCGGCGGCAGGCTGATCCCGTTGTGCTCGTAGGCGTCGAACGAGAAGAGCCGGTTGCCGAGGCTGGCTTCGCGCAGGCCCTGCGTGTCGCCGCGCTCGTTGGCCTTCTTCAGCAGGTCGTTCTTGAGCCATTCGCCGGAGGTGATCGATCCGACGACGGCGTACCGGTCGGTGATCGGCACACCGCGCAGCGACAGCTCGCGGCGGGCGGCGATCAGCGACTCCGGCGTGTTCCACATCTCGCCCGCGACGTTGCCGACGTAGGTGGGGATGCTGGAACGCAGCGCCAGCAGGTCGGCCTCGAGCTGCTGGATGATCGCCGCGACGGCCGGCTGGATGAACCGTCCCGAGAAGTCGTCGATCTTCAGGGTCAGTTCCTCCGCGGTGATCGCGAAGGACACGTCCTTGAACTTGTTCAAGGTCATCGGGATGCCGGTCTCGGTGTAGTTCTGCAGCACAATGCCGGTCGCCCGGTTGAAGTCGTTGGCCACGAAGGTCTGCGGCTTGCGGATCGTGATGGTGTCACCGATCTTGTTCGCGAACTCGTCCTCGTAGTCGCGGTGCACGAGCTGCGACAGGACGGTGTCGCGGTACAGGATCGCGATCGCCCGGCGGGCGATGACGGTCGGGGTAAGGATTGTGTTAGCCACGGTTCGGTCTCCCTCAACGGAAGTGCCGGGAGAACCGCACCCCTAGACGCGCAAAACCCCGCTAACGCCTGCCGGCGACAACGGGGTCGATCTTGCGGATGTGGTCCTCGATGGACATTTCTTCGTCGTTGGGTCGTCCGCCGGGCCCGCCGCCGAACTCGCCTCCAGACTGTTTGGGCGGCACCGCAGGCGGCACCACCTTGAATCGAGCGGGGTTGGACTCCACGTGGGCGGTGATCAGGGCGGCGAGCTTGCCGCCGAAGTCGCCGGCCGCGGGGTCGAGGCCCTCGAGCTTGCCCAGGAACGCGGCCGAGTCCATGAGCTCCTTGGTGTTGGCGCCCTGCTCGGCGGCGGTCTGCCAGACCGCTTCCCGGACCTGCAACTGCCGGTACTTGTCCATCCACTCCTGCACCCGGCCGTTGGAGGCCTCGATGCGCTGCATCGCCTCGTCGATCGTCTTGGGCCGGTCCTCGGGCTCCTGGGTCAGGCCCATGACCTTGGCGAAGCCGTCCAGGAAGCCCTGGAGCTTGTCGGCGTTGTCCTTGACCCGCTCGTCGGCCGTCTCCTGGGCGGTCTTGGCCTTGACCCGGTTGTCGCCGTTCTCCTTCTCCAGGCCCCGGATGCGTTTCTGCGCCCAGGGCGGGAGCTGGTCGAACTCCTCGGACACCTGACCGCCGCCGGGTGCCGGCGGCGTAGTCGGCGCCGGGGCCGGGGGCGTGGTCGGGGTCGGTGCGGAGGCCGGTGGTGCGGTGGACCGCACAGCCGGACCGCCGATCGTCGTACCGGTCGCGGTGCCCGTCGTCCCGTCTCCGGGGGCGGCTTCGCGGCCGGTGGCGGCCTGCTCGATCTGCTCGACCGTCATCGGGCTGCCGCCGTTGTCGCCGGTGCCGCTGTCGGTCGTGGTGGTGCCGCCGGTCCCGCCGGCCGCCCCCGCGTCGCCGGACCCGCCCGGGGTTCCTGCTCCGTCGCTCATGTGCAGACTCGCCTCTCGACATGGGAAAGGCCGGTCGCGCCCGGCGACCGGCCTTTCCGTGTGATGTGGATGGAACTTTTCTCCGTGCGCCCCGCCCGCCCCTGGCTGGGACAGCGGGGTTATGTGAATGTGTTGGGGTAGTCTGTGGTGGTAGTCAGTGGTGACCACTAAGATGACCGTCATGGCGAACCATCGGAGCGTGACGCTCCCCGCAGCCGAGCTCGAGCGGTTCCGGCAGGCCGCCCAGGACGCCGGGATGAGCCTGGCGTCCTGGCTGACCGCGGCCGGCCGCGAACGCCGGCGCCGGCAGGCCGCCGACGCCTACGCGACCTACTGCGCGCAACCGCAGATCGCCGAGCAGATCACCGCCTACCGGCAGGCCGTCGTGCCGTTGCAACAGGCCGCACGCCGTACCGCCGAGGCGTGGAACGCATGAGGCAGGGCGAGTTCTGGGAGCTGAACTTCGGCAAGGTCCTGGTCGTCAGCTCCGACCCGCACAACGACCACCCGTTGAACGCCCCCGTGGTGGTGCCGGTGGTCCGCGGCTACGGCCGCCCGGCCGGCGCCGCGGTGGCCCTGTCGGAGGCCGATCCGGTGTCCGGGGTGGTGCTGTCGACCCTGGTCGCCGCGGTCGAGCGCCCGCAGGACGGCAGAGCGCTCGGGATGATCACCGGCGCATCGATGCACCGGGTGATGGCCGAGATCGGCGAGCTGTTCGCCTACTGACCTCGAAGGTGCCGGGCGGTGTCGGCCCGCCGCGACGGCCTGGCCGCGTACCCGGCGCCGGGGTACTCGCGGTGGACCTTGCGGGCCAGCCCGGTGCGGTGCAGGTGTGCGACGAGCTGCTTCTCCCATGCCGCGGCCTTTGCGGTCGCGCCGGCCCGGCCCTCCGGAGTCAGCGCGCCGGTCTGCCGTTCGCGCCATCTGCGCACACCGCGCTCGAGGTAGCGCTGATGCTGGCGGGCCGCGTCGCCGACCGGATCGGGTTTGCCCGGGGCCAGCCGCAGGCCGGGTATCCAGGGCACGAGGGTGTGCCGGCAGTTCGGGTGCCCGAGCCCGGCCCGGCGGGCCTGCCCGACCGTGCCGACCGCCGGTTTCTCGACCGGGTAGGTGATCGACAGGATCTTGTGCTCCCACGGCCGGCACCACCGGCATTCCTGGGGCCGGTCGGTCACGTACACCAGCCGGCCGCCCGCGGCCTGCACCTGGTCGATCACGCCGACGTCGATCGACCTGGCGACCGCCGTGCGGGTGGCCATCTCGACGTACGACGACAGCCGCCAGCGGCGGCCGGAGGTGTCGGTGAACGAGACGATCCCGTCGTCGACCAGCGCGGCCCAGGCGGCCTGCGCGGCGCGGCGGGTGGAGGCGACCCCGGACAGGCTGCGGCCGGTCGCGGCGCCGATCGCGTTGCGGTAGGCCGACTCGGCCCGCGGCAGGATCTGCGAGTGCAGCGGCCGCAGCTCCGAGACCAGCGCGTCGGCCAGGGCCTGGACGGCCTGTGGGGCTTTCTGGGCCACTTTCCCGACCCCGCCCAGGTCCTCGACCGCCGACTGCGATCCGGCCCGCCAGCCGGCCGCTACAGCGGCCCGGGCGGCGGTGCTGCCCTCACCGGCGAGGCGGGCGGCGATCGCCCGCAGCCCGGTCCGGAGCTGGCCGATCTCGGCCAGCCGCCGGGTCTGCCAGTCGGCAGCGTCCAGGCCGCGGGCCAGCCGGGCGGTCACGTACCGCAGGATCGCCAGTTCGGCGTCGTCGTAGATGTTCGTGGCCGCCGCGACGATCTGATCGACCAGGGTTTCGTCGACCGGCATGGCAGGCTACCGGCGCTTGCCGCCGCGACCGGGCGGGGGCGGGCCCTTGCGGCCGAACGGCGGCGGCCCGCCCGGCCGGCCCGGCTTCGAGCCGGGCTGCTGCGGGGGGCCGGGCGGCGGCTGGCCGGTGTCCTGGCCGATGGTGTCGGGCTGGCCGGGTACGGGACCGGCGACCGACTGGTCCGGGCCGCCGGTGTCGGCCGGCAGTGGCTGTTCGAGGCCGGCCGCGGCGGTGTCGTTGGGCCCGGTGCCGGGTTCGGGCACCGCCGGGGTGTTGATCTCGACGGTGGCGCGTTGGTCGTCGCGGATCCGGTCGATCTCCTCCCGGATCTGCGGGTCCTCCCAGTCCGGGTTCAGCCAGGCGATCCGGGTGTAGAGCGACGCCGACTCGGCCCCGGCGATCAGGCTCACGGTCTGCGCCACCGACAGCGGGTCCTGGGCGACACCGTCGGGGAACCGGATCTTCGGCCGGACCGCCTGCACCCCGTCGGGTTTGTAGTGCGCGATGTCGATCTCGAGCGCCGTCTCCAGCAGCCGTGCCAGGGCCGGTTTCCAGTAGAGGATCTTGCGGCCCCGGGTGGTGTACGAGCGCCGCTCGCGGGCGACGACCTCGGTCGCCGTAGCGGCAACATCCCCCGCCAGGCCGAAGGTCTGCGCGCTGTAACCGGCACCCCTCAGCGCTTCGGCGACCAGGGAGGTGACGGTCTGCTGGTGCTCGGCGACCCGGATCGCGAACTGCACCTGCTGCATCGCCAGGCCCTCGGAGGCGGGCATCGCGTCGACCATGGTGAAGATCGCCTGCTCGGCGTCGAACACCGCGCCGCGGCCGCGGCCCTGGTTCTGCAGGTAGGACTCGGGGATCAGGATGCGGCCTTTGCCGATGCGCAGGTCGCGCATCCACGACGACCACGCCTCGTCGATCGAGTCCAGGACCGGTTCGATGCCGTCGTAGTCCGACCGGCCGTAGGCGGTGCCTTTGAGCCGGCGCGGCGGCCGCATGTTCGGGATCCACTCGACCGCGATCCGTTTCGCGCCGGTCACGACCTGCTGCACCAGCGGGTTGTCGACACCGGCCGCGGACTCGGTCGTCTCGGCCAGGGCCTCGGTGTCCGGGTACGTCCTGAGGTCGACCAGGGAGCCCAGTTCGCTGTCGGTGCCCTGGTAGAGGGCGTGCAGGACCCGGCCGGCGCCGGTATCGGCCTCGTGCCGCTCGAGGTGCCGCAACGTCTTGCCGGTCGTCTCGCCGTCCAGGATCCGCCAGAACGTGACCGCCTTGAGCCGGCCGGCGGCCCATTCGGGGACGGCGCAGTCGGGTTGGATCGCGTCGATGATCGCGTGGTCGGCGATGTCGTCGACCCAGCCGGCGCGCAGGAACACTCCCGACAGCGACGCGCCGATCTCGGCGCCCTCGATGAGTACCGGCAGGAAGCCGCCCTCGCCCATCAGCATGGCCAGCCGGTCGGTCGTCGGCCGTGGCCCGTCCTTCGACAGGCCGCCGTCCTCGCCTTCGACGGCGATCGCCGGGGGCTCGGCGAACAGCAGGTCGGCCGATGTGGTGGCGATGTCGCCGGCCAGGGGCACGTGCAGGCGGGCGTCGGACAGGTCCGGGGTGCGCCGGTCGAGGCGCCGCCCCCAGAACCAGCGTTGCCGTTCGCGGCCGATGATGCTGGCCCCGGACTCCAGGGCGGGGGTTTCGTAGCCGTAGCCGACCATCTTGTCGTAGATGCGGGCGAGCTCGTTCGGGTCGCCGGAGTACCAGGCGGCCCAGGTCGCGAATGCCCGGTAGGGGCGCTCGAGGTTGTTCGGGGGCCAGACGGTGCGGGGGTCGGTCGGCAGCGGCACCTCGGTCACACCCCCAGCTCGTGATAGTTCCTGTTCGGTGGTGGTGCGGGGCCCGGCGTTGCGGGCACGGAAGGGGCAATCGCGGCCGGGACCGGTGCTCGACGATCGGGCCGGGGTCGCCCCGGGCGGGCACGATCCCCGCAACGCCGGGTGCCTCTTATTTGCCTTTGGCCTTGGCGATCGCCGCTTCGGCGGGCGCATGGCCGGGTGTCGCGCCGGTGGCCAGCTTGTGCAGGGTCGCGCACCAGCCGGGGATCATGCGCAGGGGGATCTTGTCGGCATAGAAGTCCTGGCAGCGCTTGAAATCTCCGGGGGTGCCCCAGCGGAACTGTTTCTGGCCTTCGGGGCCGACGGCCCACGCGCGGAGCCGGTTGACGGCGGCTTCCTGCTGCGGTGTCTTGGCGGCCATCGGTAACCCCCCGGTCAGGTCGTGTGGTTGTGGCAGATGAACGCGGTCGTGTCGTCCAGCGCGGCCAGCGAGGCGGCGACGCCGTCGTCGGGGTTCTGCAGGTCGGCGCCGCAGATCGCGCACCGCGGCGGGTGGGCCTGTTCGTGCAGCCGCTCGACGGTGCCGTCGTCGTAGGCGGCCTCGACGACCAGCCGCAACTGTTCGAGTCTGGGGGTCACCAGTACACCGCGAGGATCAGCCCGAGGACGAAGGCCAACATGGACACGGTGACCGCATGCCGCACGGTCACGTGCCGTCTTTGTCGTCGGGGCCTTTGGGGGCGGTGATCCCGCCGCGTGCAGCGCAGACCGCGGCGATCTGCCGGTACTGGTCGGCGACGGCCAGGAACTGCGACACCCCGTCGGCCTTGCCGACGGCGGCGAGTTTCTCCGCCATCTCGCAGGCGGTGACGGCGCGCTGGGCGGCCAGCCAGCCGATGTGCTGGGCGGCGGGGGCGTGGTCGTCGGCGACCGCGATGCGCCGGCCGAGCCAGGTCGCGGCACTGTCCGGCGGGGCCGGGTCGTCCGGGGGCGGCAGTGTCGTGAGGGTCCGGTCGACCGGGGAGGTGTCGCGCTCGTCGAGGGTGCGTACGCCGCGGCGGGGCAGGTCGCTGCTGGTGGCGGTCATCGGGCCGGTTCCTTCCGGGTGTCGGGCAGGTCCGGTTCGCGCAGCCGGAACCGCCAGGTCCCCTCCGTCGTCGCAAGTACATATCTGAGGGCGTCGATTGCATGATCGTTGGCCTTCACCGGCGCGTCCTCGCCGGCCGCGGCGGCCTTCGGATCCCACGAATAGCCTGGCAGCTCGGCGATCAGGCCCGTGCACGAATGGTGGATCTTGAGCCGTCGTGTCGCGAGAAGACCGGCCGCCAGCCGGATACCGGGCAGGACCCGGTTGTCGGCCATCACCGACGGCAGCCCGTCGTGGTGCAGCTTCACCCGGAACGAGGCGGCGGACGGATCGATGACGGTCCACTGCGGGCGTACCCCGGCCAGGCCGCCGCCGTGCGGGATCGGGACGTGCTCGAGCCAGTCCAGGACGTGTTTGCTGTACTCGTCGTCGGACAGTTGTCGGTAGGTAGCCTTCGAGTCGTAGTAGTACTCCGACACCACATACAGCACGCCGTCGACGCCGAGGCCGAGCAGCTCGGCCGCGAACGGGTTGGTGGTGCCGTAGTCCACACCGGTGCCGATCCACCGTTCGATCGCCGGCAGCTCGGTCACCACGTGCACGTCCGGGTCGAACATGTCGAAGATCGCGCCCTCGGCCAGGCACCACAGGCCCTGGATGAACCGGCGGAAGAACAGGCCGACGTACTCGGCGCGCAGGGCGGTCTTGTACGCGTCGGTCAGGCTGGGGTTGTCCTCGAGGTCGAAGTGCCATTGCCGCAGGTCGAGGTCGGCGGCGCGCAGCAGGAAGTTCTTGCGCAGCCAGTGCAGGGGCCCGTCGGGATTGGTCGTGCCGAACAGCCGCGCCCCCGGCACCCGCAAGCGGCTGAGGCACATGGTGAAGAAGCCCTCGGGGATGAGGGTGATCTCGTCGATGTAGATCAGGGCGGCAGTGACGCCGCGGATGCGGCCCTCGGCACGCACGTCGTTTGCGCCGATCAGGTGCACGACCCGGCCGAACACGATCGCGGTGTTCGCGCCGCGCGAGTGCACGACCCACCGCGACACCAGCCCGAACGGGCCGGCCGGCTGCATCAGCACGTCGATCACGTTGCGCTCGACCGTCTGGATGGTGCGGCCGACGACCAGGATCAGCCCGTTGCGCGGGGCGGTGACCACGGCCAGCAGGAACGCCAGCAGGCTCGCGATCGTCTTGCCCGAGCTGACGGCGCCGTGCCAGACGTTCACCCGGGCGGTGGCCTCGAAGACGCTGCGGATCTGCTTGCGGGACATCACCGCCAGCGCCGCCTCGTAGGCCGCGTCGGCGACCATCAGGCGGTGTCCTCGAGGCCGGCCGCGTCCTGGTCCTCGGCGACGATCCGCTCGTGCACCAGCCCGAGCGCGTCCATCAGGTCGCCGAGCATCGTGCGTCCGGCGGTCAGGCCGGCGTCGTCGTCGTACCGCTCGAGCGCCAGGGCCTTGTCCAGGGCGATCCCGACAGACGTGTAGGCGGCCTGCTGGTCGCGGAACGACGGCAGCTCGTAGGTCACCCAGGCCGCCGCCGCGCCCGTACCGACCAGCGTCGTGGAAGGTTCCCAGGCGCGTCGGCGCAGCCGTTCGGCGTCGCCGTGCAGCCGTTCGACCATCGCTGCGCGGGCGGCTTTCGCGTCGAAGATCCGCGCTTCGGTCGCCGCGCGCGTTTTTGCCTCTGAACGTTCGAACGACAGGCCGTGTTCGCGGGCCAGCGCCGAGACGGTGGCGGGGGAGACGTTGTGGGCCTTGGCGATCGCCCGGCAGGACTTGTCGCCTCGGCGGATGGCGGCGAGGATCCGCTGTCGTTGCTTGTCGGGGATGCGCGCACCCATCGGGCCGGCTCCCCTCTCCTCATGACCCGTGCGCCCGGCCGTGGTCATCCCGGCACCCGGCCGGGGGTTGTTTCTTTGTCACGTCGTTTCGGTGTGTCTCGGATCCCGGTGCCTGACGCTTCGCT
>Ga0210397_10000522_pt1 | contig 25632 bp, 23 predicted proteins | sample IncBWH2OmetaG_FD_160126 | JGI IMG/M metagenome (GOLD analysis project Ga0210397, IMG submission 160126) | Forest soil microbial communities from Barre Woods Harvard Forest LTER site, Petersham, Massachusetts, United States - Inc-BW-H-2-O ...
AGTTGAAATTTTCCATATAAATCATGAAAGTAACGCATTTGCTTTGCCGAGTCAGGTTTGTCATTTCCTATAAATGAACTGCTGTTAATAAGGATTTTTTTGTTAGGAGTAAAGGTAACCTGATGACCGAGAGCTATTGTATTATTTCCATTTACCCGTTGAATGTGTTGCCAGCCATTTAAAACCAGCCCACTGACAAACCACTTTGTGTTATCTGAAGTATAAGAAATTTTCGCACCGCTTTCATAGTATGGGGAATTGTCAGCAGCAATACTTCTTGTCAGATTCCAGCAATCCTTACCTACAGCACTTTCTACTCCGATATGAGATCCGAATACACCAGCATCAATCCATAAGTTTTTATTTTTATGAATCTTAACACCGGCATTGGCTTCATAAATCATTTTTAATAAACCAGGTTCGCTTGCTAAGTTTGCATTGGCGTAGGTTCCGGACATTAATGCCAGATTTGCTCTTGCTTGTTTTGTTTCATAAGATACCTTCACGAAACCAATATTAAGGTTTACTTCATTGCTTCTATTAAATGAATAAACGAAATCAGGACGATTGTGATCGGATGGTTTGCTGAAATCATAACTATAATATAGTTCCATATATCCGCTGATTTTGATAGAAGGCTTTACACTGTCGTTCTGTGCAAACGTGTATAGAGAGAATATGCTTAATAGTAAATAAATTGTTATTTTCATTGATAACGGTTATTTCAAATTGTCCAGAGCCAGATTAATTTTCAAGGTATTTATTTTTTCTGTTCCTAAAAAATTGAATAATGGTTTTTCTGTAAATTCAGTAATTAATGCAGAAAGTTTGTTCTCTGATATGTTTCTGATTTTAGCAATACGTTTTATTTGTATGGTAGCAGCTTGTACAGAAATGTTCGGATCTATGCCACTACCACTTGCTGTAACCAGATCAGAGGGAATTTCAGACTTATTAATACCCGGGTTATGTAAGAGTATTGTATCAATTCTATTTTGCACCTCTTGTAAATAAATAGGGTTACTTGGCGCTTTATTACTGCCACCGGTAGAAGATGCATTATAATTTACAGCAGAAGGTCTGGAATTGAAATAGCGATCTTCAGTAAATAACTGACCGATATTTGTATAATACGTTTTTCCGTCTTGAACAATAATTTCTCCTCTTCCGTTGTTGGGTAAGGCTTGTGCAATTCCCCATATAAAGCAGGTGTAAATGCCTGAAAAGAATATCATGCAGAGCAATGTTAATTTAACTGAGATAAGAAGTAGCGATTTCATAATTGTATGGTTAGATAAATACTGCAACAAGTAAGTCGATTATTTTGATTCCTATAAACGGAACGATTATACCACCTAATCCATAAATGAGAAGGTTGCGTCTTAAAAGAGCACTGGCTCCTATTGGTTTATATGAAACTCCTTTAAGTGCTAGAGGTATAAGGATGGGAATGATGATCGCATTAAAGATGACGGCTGATAAAATAGCGCTTTCCGGACTATGTAGCTGCATGATATTCAGGCTTTGCATAGCAGGGATACCTAAAATAAATAGTGCCGGAATAATAGCAAAATATTTAGCTACGTCATTGGCGATAGAGAATGTGGTAAGTGTACCGCGAGTCATTAAAAGCTGTTTACCGATCTCAACAATTTCAATCAGTTTTGTAGGGTCATTATCAAGATCAACCATATTGCCGGCTTCTTTAGCTGCCTGTGTGCCACTATTCATAGCTACGCCTACATCAGCTTGCGCAAGGGCAGGAGCATCGTTTGTTCCATCACCCATCATGGCTACCAATCTTCCTTCCGCTTGTTCTTTTTTGATATAATTCATTTTGTCCTCAGGTTTTGCTTCAGCGATGTAGTCATCAACTCCGGCTTTTTCTGCAATGAATTTTGCTGTTAGCGGATTGTCACCTGTTACCATTACTGTTTTGATTCCCATTTTTCTCAAACGTTCGAAACGTTCGCTGATACCTGTTTTAATGATATCCTGCAATTCAATCACCCCAATAACTTTTTCGTTTTTTGAAACAACCAAAGGTGTACCTCCGTTGCTGGATATTATGGTAACTCTACTCTCAATTTCTTTTGGAAAAAGATAGCCCGCCTCATTAGAGATCTTGCGTATAGAATCTGTAGCACCCTTCCGGATGCGGATGTCTTTAAAATCAATACCCGAACATTTTGTTTCTGCTGTAAACTTTATAAAGCGCGGGTTGCTTGGTGCAATTGTCCGCGTATCCAGATTAGCCAATTCTAATATGGATTTACCTTCCGGTGTTTCGTCAGCGAGAGAACTTAATACAGCGTATTTGATGAATACATCTGATTCAATATCGTTGGCCGGGTAAAAATGTGTAGCTTTTCTATTTCCGATTGTAATCGTTCCTGTTTTGTCTAATAACAATACATCAATATCTCCAGCTGTTTCTACCGCTTTCCCTGATTTGGTAATGACGTTTGCACGCAACGCTCTGTCCATTCCGGCAATGCCAATAGCAGATAGTAATCCACCGATAGTTGTAGGTATTAAACAAACAAATAAAGATATGAACGAAGCAATGGTTATTGGTGTTTGCGCATAATCAGCAAAGGGCTTCAATGTAATGGTTACAATGATGAAAACTAATGTAAAACCTGCAAGTAAAATTGTTAATGCGATTTCATTCGGTGTTTTTTGTCTGGAAGCACCTTCCACCAATGCAATCATTTTATCCAGAAAGCTTTTGCCTGGTTCGGTTGTTACAACAACTTTAATTTTATCAGAGAGAACTTTTGTGCCACCCGTTACGGAACTTTTATCGCCACCAGCTTCTCTGATTACAGGAGCACTTTCTCCTGTAATCGCACTTTCATCAATAGTTGCTAATCCTTCAATAATTTCACCGTCGGTGGCAATGATATCACCAGCCTCACATAAGAATATGTCCCCTTTTTTTAATTGAGAAGAAGGAACGATTTTGATTTCGTTCATATATATTTCTCCCATTGTTTGGATCCATTTTGCAGGAGTTTCTTCTCTTGTTTTTCTGAGACTATTTGCTTGTGCTTTCCCGCGCGCTTCTGCAATGGCTTCTGCAAAATTTGCAAATAACAAGGTTAATAAAAGGACAATAAACACAGTAAGGTTATATAGTAAATTTCCCTGACTCGTTTCTCCTGATACAATCCACAGGCATACCATAAACATAATAATTGTTCCGATTTCAACCGTAAACATTACGGGATTCTGAAACATAACTCTGGGATTAAGTTTTATAAAGGATTGTTTCAATGCTTCACGTATCAATTCTTTTTGAAACAAGGATGATTGGTTCGGTTTCATATTCAATCAATGTTTATTTGTATAAAGAGAAATATTCGGCAATAGGTCCAAGAGTAAGTGCCGGGAAGAAAGCGAGTGCAGCAAGAATACAGATCACTGCAAGGATCATTAAACCAAAGGTTGCAGTATCTGTTTTCAATGTTCCGGCACTTTCCGGAATATATTTCTTTTGGGAAAGCATACCTGCAATGGCTACCGGGCCTATGATAGGTATATACCTGGCCAGTAACATTACGATACCACAGGCTATGTTCCAGAAAGGTGTGTTATCTCCCAGTCCTTCAAAACCACTTCCATTATTTGCAGAAGAAGAAGTGAATTCATAAAGCATCTGACTGTAACCATGGCTTCCGGGATTGCTAATCCAACTGCTGTATTCATCGGGATTGTTTGTGTACAGATAACTTGATATAGCTGTGCTTGCCAGAATTAGTAATGGATGCAACAGGGCAATGATCATTGCAATTTTCATTTCTTTGGCTTCAATTTTTTTTCCCAGAAACTCAGGAGTACGGCCAACCATTAATCCACTGATGAATACTGCCAGAATAATGAATATGTAAAAGTTTAAGAATCCCACACCAACACCACCAAAGAAACTATTAATCATCATTCCCAGAAGAGCAAACATTCCGGTTAACGGTGTCATACTATCGTGCATGGCGTTTACAGAACCGTTACTGGTACAAGTTGTGTTGATGGCCCAATAAGCAGAGGCAGCAGGTCCAAAACGTACTTCCTTACCTTCCATACTGCCAAGTGGTTGCTGTATTCCCATGTCATGAATGGCAGGATTGCCATTCATTTCACTTATTACAGAAGGTATGAGGAGCAGTATAAAACCCAGTAACATAACACTAAAAATAGTCCATGCTAATTTTTTTCTTTTTAATACATATCCCAATGCAAATATCATAGCCATTGGAATGAGCATAATGGAAATGGTTTCAACGATGTTTGTTAAGTAATTGGGATTTTCAAATGGGTGTGCTGAATTGGGGCCGAAGAAACCACCTCCATTTGTACCTAGTTGTTTAATTGCTACAAATCCGGCTACAGGTCCGCGGCTTACTTGTATTGTATCACCTTGTAGCGATACAATTGTATCCTTTCCTTCAAACGTCATTGGGGTACCGTTAAATAATAGAATAATTGCAATGATACATGTTATAGGAAGTAGGATACGTGTGCAGCTTCGAACAAATAAGCTGTAAAAATTTCCCAGCGCAATTGTGGAGCGTTCTTTCATAGCAATAAATACTACGGCTCCAATGGCAATACCTGTAGCGGCGCTGATAAATTGCCATAACATAAGAGTTAATTGACCCAGGTAAGACAATCCGGTTTCGCCTGAATAATGCTGTAGGTTTGTATTGGTTATAAAGCTCACTGACGTATTAAATGCCAGATCTCCACTCATAGAGCCAATGCCATCCGGGTTAAGTGGCAGCCAGCTCATGTTAGATAGCACAAACATGGAAATGATAAACCAAAACAAATTTATTGTCAGTAAAGCAATGAGATGTTCTTTCCATGTCATTTGCTTATCTGGATTAATCCCGCTTAACTTAAAAAAAAGATTTTCAATTAGATTGAATACGTTGTCAAGAAGAGTAGTTTCATAATTGAAAACTTTACCCATGTAACGTCCAAGAGGTATTGCCAACAGAAGCAATAACCCGAACATCCCTAATATTCCAAGTATTTCTGTATTCATGATTTAAAATTTTTCAGGGTGAAGCAATACGTAGCACATATAGCCGAATACTGCAATTGCGATTACAAATAGGATAGCCATTGTTTTATATTTTATCGAACCAGTTAATAGATTTGAAGAAAAGCCCGAATAACAATAATCCAAGCAAGATGAGTATGTAAGTAGTTATGCTCATAGATATGTAAGATGTTTGTATGGGTTGCAATGCCAATTTTGATCCGGAAAAAATAAAAAATGCTAATGTGTTGAATGCAAGAGAGATTATTGAAATAAATAATAAACGTAAAAAAAATACCCTTTCGTTTTGAAAGGGTAGATACTAGCGTTTTGAAAGGCTTAGCTGATATTAAATTCAGAGAGCTTTCGATATAAAGTGGTGAGTGCGATATTTAATAACCGTGCAGCTTCAGTTTTATTTCCGTTGGTATAATTCAAAACTTTTTGAATATGAATTTTCTCTGCACTTGCCAGATCAAAGGCAGAAAGTTGCTTGTTACCGGATTTAGTAGAAATTGTATTTTGCAGTTCTATAGGTAAACTATTCGTATTTAATTCAGATGAATCAATTAGAATTACACTGCGTTCAATAACGTTTTTAAGTTCACGTATATTACCTTTCCAGGAATGCTGTTTTAATACTTCTATATATTCAGGATTAATCGTAAGTGTTTTTTTATTTGCTTTTGAACTGAATTCTGATGCGAAGTGTTTTGCCAGCAGTTCTATATCAACAACTCTTTCGCGTAAGGGAGGAAGTTTGATCTGAAATACAGAAATACGATAAAATAAATCTTCTCTGAAGTGACCAGCTTCAATTTCTTTTTGGAGATCTCTATTGGTTGCAGCTATGATGCGAACATTTACCTTAGTGGTTTTTCCGTCACCTACTTTAATAAATTCACCTGTTTCAATAACACGGAGTAATTTTGCCTGAAGATCCAAAGCCATTTCGCCAATCTCATCTAAAAAAATGGTTCCGTGATTTGCTTCTTCAAACAATCCCTTTTGATCTCTTATTGCACCGGTGAAGGCTCCGGCTTTATGGCCAAACATTTCGCTTTCTAATAAATCTTTGCTAAACGCAGAACAATTAATAGCAACAAAAATTTTACCATTCCTATGACTTTCCTGATGAATAGCTTGTGCGAATACTTCCTTACCAGTGCCGGTTTCACCTGTTAGCAGAACAGTAGTATCGGTATCAGAAACTTTCTTCGCCAATTCTATTGCAGCTATAATCGAATTAGATTTTCCAATAATACTATCAAAAGAATATTTTTTATGCAGTTTTTTTTCAAGATGAAGAACTCTATTCGTTAACTCCGATTTTTCGAGCGCTTTATGTAATAGAGGGATTATTTTATTGTTATCGTCTCCTTTGGTTATATAGTCAAAGGCTCCGTTTTTAATGGCTTGTACACCATCCGAAATATTTCCGTAAGCAGTAAGTAAAATAATCTCTATAGCAGGAAATTTTGATTTGATTTGTTTAACAAGTTCTACGCCATTTCCATCCGGCAGTTTAACATCACAAAGAATAACGTCAAAATATCCGGAATCAAGCTTCTTTAAAGCAGTTTTACAATCATTTGCCTGGGCAACATTAAACCCTTCCAAACTAATAATGCGAGTGAGAAGACTTCTTAATTTTTCTTCGTCATCTATGATTAAAATGTTTTTCATCAGCATTTTATTTTAATGACCAATTCTATTTTCAAACAAGAATACGGAGAATATAAGTAAATGCAGTATTTTCTTATAAGATATTTGTAGCTTAATATATAGATCAGCCATTCATAACATTCACTGGTAGATCATGAAATCGTTCATATTGTTTGATTGCATGAGTAACAAGTTTTAAATATTCTTTTGGCTGGGGTTGAAAAAAAGAATATTCAAGATCAATTGATGTTTTATGAATGGTCCGTTTCCATGTGCCTATAATTTGCCCATCGTAAATAATTGTATTGTCAAATACAAAAGCAGTATCAGGCGCATATTTATTTTTAATATCAAGTATTGCAACTCTGTTTTTATATCCCATAATATATTCGTCATAAATGGGAAGTAAACACATTTTTTTAGCTCTTTCGGTTATTGACAATACCGGATCAAAATAGTATTCTTCACCTTCAATTACTTCTTTCGTTACATGAGATTTAATCATCTCAAGTCCTTTTTTTGAATCTGAAATTGTTAAGCCCGACCATGTAGAGAAATCTTTAATACTGGCAGGGCCTCTGCTTAAGAAATATCTTTTAGCTAAGCTTGCTAAGGCTTCTTCGTTTGATATAATGCTGTTTGAAAACACGCGTTCATCTAATAGAGCATAAGTGAATTGTTTGCCAATGCGAGGCCCACTGCAAATTACGCTGTTTAGTTCGGCTTGCATCATGATACAACTTAATCGTATGCCATCAGCAATGATATTTTTCTTTGCTAAAACCTTATTCAATGCTGTTCGTGTTAGATATTTACCTCCTTCAAGTTCTTTAGCCAGAATATCTGTAGTTTTGTTTAATAGGTTATTTGTGAGTTCCATTTTTCGATACATAAAAGCATTTACGCTTTTTACTCTTGGAGCAGTTAATGCAATCATCCATCGTATATCATCATTGTGTACGAAATGCCAGGTAGGTCTCAGTATGTGAGTTCGTAAGAGTTCACCTTTATTAAATGCTATTTCAATAATTGATTCATTTATATTATTCAGGCGCATACCTAAAGCCCATTTAGCATGTGCATATTCTTGAGCTTGTATAGCACCAAACCATTTAATCAGTTCGCTTACAGTTTTAAATCTGGTATCATGCAGTTGTTGGTTTATTATTCTGGAACGTGCTATATCACTATTTTTCATATTAAGAATCCCATTGGATTAAAGAAAATTATGTATTGGAACAAAAATATTATTTATTCAATAAGAGTAAAATTTGTAGAAAATATTGAATCATTTTAGATGGAAGTAAAAACGAATGATTTTATAATATATATCGTCTAATATCTCGTAAGGTTATTGACTATTAATTTGTGATGAAATTATTACGAAATAAGTGAATTGAAATTGAAATGTAGTTATTAAACGATAATTGTCTATCTATATAGGGTTAGTATAGTAATTGGTTTTCTATACTCAAATTGAATCCCTCAAATAGTGATAAATAGAAAACAATTAATTATATTAAATGGTATTAGAAGTATAACCTTTGAAGTGGCTTTTAAAAGCCTTAAGTTTATAACTGGCTTTGTTTCGCAAATGTTTCGGAATACAAAAAATAACATAAAAATAATTTCGATAAAGACGATTTCTATTTTTACTGCTCATGGTAGAAATAAGAATGGTGATTTTTCATTTTGGTATTTCTTACGTTTTTGTTTTTCTAATATAGGATTCCGACTATTTGTTAAGTACATCATTCATGTATTATCTATTTTGTTTAATCATGATTTTGTTTTTTTGAGAAGACTGGTGAATCCAAAGCTGGATAAATTAGATATAAAGCTTTATCCAAATAGTAACCCTATTGAATCTGCTGATATTTTAAAGCTCTCATTGAAGCAAACAGAGAAGCCTGTTGTTTCTATCATTATAGCTGTTTATAATAATTTCGCTTTTACTTATAATTGTTTACGTGCAATAGTTGAGCATACAAACGATATCTATCCATTTGAAATAATTTTGATTGATGATTGTTCTACAGACGAGACCGTTTCTATGCTCAGTCAGGTTCAGAATCTTCGGATTATTTCTAACGATCAAAATATGGGCTTTGTTTTATCCTGTAATAAGGGAGCCTCTGTTGCGAGAGGTAAATATTTGTGTTTTTTAAATAATGATACGGTTGTTCAAAAAGGATGGCTGGAGTCAATGATTGAACTTATAGAAAGAGATAACCAGATCGGCATTATAGGTTCTAAGCTTGTTTTTGGAGATGGAGATTTGCAGGAAGCAGGAGGGATCGTATGGCAGGATGGAGAAACCTATCATTATGGAAGAAGAGGGTCAGTAAAAAATAAAAAATACAATTACATCAGAGAGGTTGATTATTGTTCAGGAGCATCTTTCTTAATCTTGAAGTCTGATTTTGAAAAACTGAAAGGCTTTGATGAAATATATACTCCGGGTTATTACGAAGACACAGACCTTTGTTTTTCAGTTAAGCATATTTTACAAAAGAAAGTTATTTATCAACCGGCTTCAGTAGTTGTTCATTTTGAAGGAGTAACTTCCGGGACAAACATGTTAACAGGAATGAAAAGATTTCAGCGAATCAATGCGTTGAAATTTAAAAACAAGTGGAAGAACCAACTTGCTTTACAGCTGCCAAACTCGTTTATGAATTTAAATGGAACGTTGATTAAATACGAAGTAAAAGATGAATAAAACGGATTCCAAGTGTTTGATTATTGTAGGCATGCATCGTTCCGGTACATCCTTTACAGCATCTGTTTTGCAGCGCGCCGGATTGAATATTGGTGATAAATTAGTACCTGCAAATGTAGGAAATGATTTAGGACATTTTGAAAATGAGGATTTCTATATGTATCATCAGGAAATCTTACGAAGAAGAAACAAGCATCCTGATGGGTGGTCACTGAATATTATTCAAGAGCTTGATGAAAATGAAATCATTGAAGCAAATAATATTATAAGCTCCAATCAATCTGAACAATGGGGATGGAAAGATCCCAGAACAACGTTGTTTTTAGATGTATGGAAAAGGCTAATACCTGATGCGTATTTTTTATTTATATACAGGAAACCCTGGGAAGTAGTAGAATCGTTATTTCGTAGAAATACAGATACAAAATTGACTACAGAGCCAATTCTAACAATTGAAAACTGGCAGTTCTATAACGAACAGATCATGACTTTTTATGATCAGAATAAAGAGCGATCATTATTATTCGAAGTTGAGAATGTGATGCAGCAAAGCAGCGACGTTATTGAATTACTGAATACCCGATTTGGGTTTCATTTGAAGGGAGATTTTACGAATGTATTTAATAAGAATAAGTTTAAAAATCATTTAAATGAAACGCAACAGTTTTTTTGCGAATCTATTTTTCCTGATTGTATTTCATTATATAAGCAACTTCAAGAGAAGTCAAGTATTAAACCTTTGCATGAATATAAACCGTCTGGAGGGAAAATGGAATCATTAATGAAGTGGTGGTATGCTTCTTCTCAAATGGATCGATTAACGGCAGATCCTGCTTCTATAATAAATCTAATAAATTTGGTTCAAGAATATAAAAATAAAAATGACAATTTGGAACAGGCTAATACTTATTTAAAAAGTGAACTTGATTGGATTACATCATCTAAATTATGGAGGTTAAGAATGCTTTTTAAATAATGTAAATGTATTCTTTATTCAATATAAGCTGATAAAAATAATCTCTCATAATTAATATAAATTCTTAATAAATAATAGTTGTTTAAATGAATTTTGCAAAATCGTTGTACGCCTTACTGATAAATAAGTTTAATGAAAAATTTACAAATTATGACGGCACATTTAATGTAAAATTTTTAATCTCGTACATTTTTTCAAAATCAGTTTTTAATTTACCTATAAAGGTGATTAGAAAAATTAAATACTCCTTATTGTCCAAAAAGAAATCATCGTCTTTAAATATTCTATTTGGTATGGAGTTTTCGGCTCCCTATAATGATAAGATAAATTATACTCAATACCCCAATCCAAAAGTTTCAATAATCATTCCTGTATATAATCAAGTTCAGTTTACTATTGATTGCTTAATTAGTTTATATAAAAATATTAGTGATCAATATTCTTTCGAGATTATAGTAGTTAATGACAAATCATCAGATAATACCATTGAAAGAATAAAAGCACAATTTTCAGGGGTGACAATTATTTCAAATGAAATAAACCAAGGTTTTGTTCGATCTTGTAATGCAGGAGCATCTATATCGAGAGGGGAGTTTTTATGTTTTTTGAACAACGATACATATATTCAATCTGAATGGTTGGAAGTTTTAGTTGATACAATTCAAAATGATTTATCGATAGGCCTTGTGGGTTCGATGTTATTATACCCAAATGGAGTTTTGCAGGAAGCGGGTGGGATTGTATGGAATAATGGAGAAGGCTGGAATTATGGGCGGAATGAAAATAGGTTTAATACTAGGTACAATTACAATCGTGAAGTAGATTATATTTCAGGAGCAAGCATTTTATTAAGGAAATCAGACTTCAATTTTTTGGGAGGATTTGATGAATTATTTGTTCCTGCATACTATGAAGATACAGATTTATGTTTTAATATTCGTCATAAATTAAATAAGAAAGTAGTTTATTGTCCTTATTCAAAGGTTATACATTTCGAGGGAATTACCTCTGGGACATCTTTAAATACGGGTGTTAAAAAACATCAGGTAATTAACAGACAAAAATTTTTACAGAAATGGGGAAGCGTGCTTGAGGAATTTTATTTTTTAAACAATCCTGAAAATATTGACAAATCAATTTTAAAATATAATACTAAGCATATTTTAATTATTGATTCATACGTACCTTGTTATAATAAAGAATCAGGTTCAAACAGACTGTTTCAAATTATTAAAATAATTAAGGGGTTAAACTATAAAGTCACATTTTTGCCTGATAACGAAAAAGCCGAAGAGCCATATACAAAAGAGTTGCAGCAAATGGGTGTTGAAGTATTCTATCGAAATAAATATTATAGAGAATCATTTAATACGCAACTTTGCGAAATTATAGAGACCGTTGATATTGCCTGGGTTTGCAGGCCTGAACTATTTCAAAAATATTATCCTAAGTTGTCTAAAAACAATAGGATCAAATTAATTTATGATACAATAGATTTGCATTTTTTAAGGTTAAAAAGAGAAACTGAATTGTATCCGAAGAAAAAAAATGATTGGAAGGCCATTCAAGCAATTGAACAGGAAGCGGCGCATAAGTCACATTATACACTTGCAATAAGTCCGGTAGATGCATCTATATTGAAAAGTCTTGATGCAAATAATGTAGTCGTTGTGCCAAATATACATACCATTCAATATGAAGAAATAGATTTGGATAGGGACTTTGAAAAACGATCCGGTCTGTTATTTATAGGTGGGTATAATCATACACCCAATATTGATGCTGTAGAGTGGTTAGTAAAAAGTATAATGCCATTGGTTTGGGCAAAAATACCAGGAATGAATGTTACTTTATTAGGGAGTAATCCGAATGAAGGTGTTAAAAAATTGGCAGCTTCTAATATTGATGTGCCGGGTTTTATAGATAATGTAACACCGTATTTTAATTCACATAAGGTTTTTGTTGCCCCGCTTCGTTATGGTGCCGGAATGAAAGGTAAAATCGGACAAAGTTTAGAATATGGATTACCTATAGTCTCAACCAATATAGGTATCGAAGGCATGGATATGGAGGATGAAGCTAACGTACTTATAGCAAATAACGAAATAGATTTTGCAAATAGTATTATTAAATTGTATACAGATAAATACCTTTGGAATAAAATACGATTAGGAAGTGCTAAGGTATTAGAGCCTTATACAGTAAATGAAATACAAAAGGTTATTGAAAAAATATTAGAATGTGATTAGGTAACTTCCGGTATGGGATTTAATCTTTATTGCAAATCTAATACACCCAGATATTATTGCTTTCAATTAAATTTATCAATCTGTATATAGGAAGTACGAAGTAAAATATTAATTCAATTGAAAATTATTTATAAAAATTTTCAATTGAATTAATATCACCAATGTGAACAATCTGACCATGTTCCAATATCATTCCTCGTTGACATATTTTTTTTAATTCTTGAGGGTCCTGCGAAACAAATATAATGGTTGCACCGGAAGCAATGATTTCATTGATTCGTTTATAACATTTTTCTCTGAAAAATAAATCTCCGACAGAAAGCGCTTCGTCAATGATGAATATTTCCGGTTCGTAAGCAACTGCAATGGCAAAACCCAAACGGCTCATCATACCGGAGGAATAGCGTTTAACCTGCATGCTTAATTGTTCATGGCTTAATTCGCTGAACTCACGGATATAGTTCAGCGCTTTTTTTATTCTTTCTGAAGATATCCGCATTAATGAGCTACACAATTCAATATTTTCATATCCGCTTAATTCTTGCTCCAGGCCAACACCAAGAGCAAGTAATGGCGCCACATTGCCATTTACTTTTAACGTACCTGAATCCGGCTTAATGATGCCTGATAATACCCTTAGCAACGTACTTTTCCCAGAGCCGTTTCTTCCCAGTATTCCGAAACATTCACCTCGTTCGATTTCCAGATTCAGATCAAACAAAACTTGTTTACGAACGAAAGGCTTTTTTGTACCCAGAGATAATAAAAACTCTTTGAAGGAGCCCATTCCATGGCCTTGAATGTAAAAGGATACATTCAGATTTTTACACTCAATGATTAAATCTTTATGAACCATATTATAAGTTTGAAACAAACCCTTTTTCTAATTTTTTGTATAGCGCTATGCCCAGATAAAGAGAGGATATAGCTAAAGTTGTTAGGATAATCAATTCTGTCCATGTTAACCAAAGACCGTTGTAAATAACATGATGTATTGCCTCTATGAAATGCATCAGTGGATTTAGTTTATATACAAACAACCATTTTTCAGGAACAATATCTATAACATAAGCTACCGGTGTCGCATAAAATAAAGCCGGACTGAAAGACATCCAGATCATATTTACATCTCTGTAAAAAACGTTCAACGAACCCAGTATTAGCCCAAAACCATAGGTGAATGCTGAGAAAAGTATAATAATAGGGATGACGCAAATTAAATTAAAGTCAATTTTTGCACCCAATGCAATCATTATGAAGATAAAAGGTATCAGTGATAATATGAAATTGACTATGGCACTCATCAATAAAGACAGTGGAAAAAAATAGCCGGGTATATAGATCGATTTTAGAATATGTGCGCCATTAACAATTGCTCCCGTCATCTGACTTGTACTGGTGCTAAAGAATGTCCAGAATAATATCCCTGAGATAACATATAAAGCGTAATTTTCTACTGTGGGGAAAGCGTTGCTGAAAACAATATAAAATATTGATATATAAATAATTGGATGGAGTAAAGACCAAAAATAGCCGAGAATTGAATTTTTATATTTTAATTTTAAGTCCTTAATTACCAGAGATTTCAGGATAATTAGATGGTCTTCTTTTATTAAACCCATGGTTATCTATTAGTTATTGAATAAAAAGAAGCTTCTTTTTATCATTTAGAATATAGCAAAAATAGTATAAATATTTAGGAATACCTTCTGTGAACAGGGATAGATGGGATTTATAGTCACTATATGTTCATAAATAATAAGGTGCAGATAAACAATAAATAAATAATTTTCTCAGAATGAGTTTCCTTGTCATATATATGTTACATGTGATTTCAAAGGTAGCATTTGAAGGTTTTTTTTCTTAAAATAGAATCATGATTGAATATTTGAAATTTGCCCGCGGCGCTACTTTTTTTTGTTTATTTCTAATTATCAATACCCATGTATTTTCACAACAACCTTCTAAGAATATTTCTGCAGGGTGCATTGAGAAAACGAACGCCATTTGGGCCATTCTACAAAAGGAACATATATCACCAGTCAAATTTACACCGGAGGTAGCCGCCGAAATAATCGGATTAACGTTAATAGAATTAGACCCGCGACAAATACATTTTCTGAAAAGTGATAAACAAACATTAATGGCAGAAATTATTGCTGCTAAATCTATTTATCCTAAAGACCTTTGTAAATATGTTTCGAAAATAGCGGTACTATATCAAAACCGATTAAAAGAGTCGGAAGCGATGCTGCAAAAAATAGCTCTTACAGAACTTAAGTTTGATGAAAGTGATACAATCATATTTTCTTCTGCGGGCCGAACTTTTTCTGAATCGAATGAAAAAAGAACGAAAAGATGGAAACGCTATGTTAAATTTTTGGTATTGAATGAAGCGTATAGCTCTTTAGATTCATCACAGCTCAATAACGCATTACCACCTAAAGATTTATTAATTAATAAGACGAAAACCACCGAAACAATTGTTCAGAAAGAGTTGAAGAAATTGAGCCAGCTTCTGGATGTTAACATTGATTACGATGCTACAGTTGTTGATGCATTACTGAATGCTACTTGCAAAAGATTTGATCCGCATTCTGAATATTACAGCTATGATCAATTTACAGCATACTCCGAACATCTACAATCGCAGGTACTTTCTTTCGGCATATTTTTCGGGGAAACAAGTTTTGGTAATTTGTCTATCAGCTATGTTGCACCAGGCAGTGCAGCGTGGTTTTCAAATCAAATCCAGCAAGGAGACATTGTCTTAGCATTCAAATTAAATCAACAGTCTTTTGATGCGGTAATGCTGACCGCAGACGAGGCTGATGATTTACTTCATCTTGAAAAATATACGTTGTTAGAATTAACTATTAAAAAAAGCAGTGGTGCAATTGAAACAATCAAGCTTAAGAAAGAAGCTATAAAGTTCGAGAGCAATACAGTTAAAAGTTTTGTACTTAAAGGCGAGAAAAAAATAGGGTATGTGTCTATTCCATCTTTTTATACAGATTCAAATAATCCGAATGCATTGGGTTGTGCAAATGAATTGTCAAAAGAAATATTGAAATTGAAAAATGAAAATATTGAAGGTTTAGTTATTGATTTAAGATTTAACGGAGGCGGTTCTCTTTTTGAAGCTGTTAGCATGTCTGGTTTATTTTTAGATATTGGTCCGCTATTTTATTCTGTAGATAATACGGCAAAGGCTACGTTGGTTAAGGATATGAGCAGAGGGACAGTTTACGATGGACCTTTATTTATTATGGTAAATGGATATAGCGCATCCGCTTCTGAGTTGTTTAGCGCAGCTATGCAGGATAATCACAGGGCATTGATCATAGGTGAGCAGACGTATGGTAAAGCAACGGGACAAACATTTTCTCCTTTAGATACCACATCATCTTTAAGTAAGCTTTCGTCAACAGATAATATGGGTGTTGTGAAATATACACAAATGAAATTATACAGAAGTAATGGTGTGAGTTATCAGGGGAAAGGAGTGACGCCTGATATTGTATTGCCGTATTTAGAAACGATTACGGAAAGAGAACAGGATATGCCGTATTATATTGTTGGTGATTCTATACCTAAGAAAGCAATTTTTCCTTTTCCTCCTGCTATATCCAGTACAGATTTGAATAGTAAAAATAATGCCCGGATCAAAAGCGATGAGAGATATAAGCTATTATCTAAGGTCTCAGATTCGTTAAGATTAACAAAGGACGATGATATTGCTATTCGTTTAACAACGACAGGTTTCTGGCAGGATATGAAATTGCTAAACGCTGGTTCGGATAGAATTGATCAGGTCGGATCGTATAAAAGGCCTGGATTTGATGTATATTACAATCAACTTGAAAGTGAGTTTTTAACGTATGATGCCAATTATCAGCAACTTTATAATTCATATTTAGAAGATTTAAAAACAGATCTGATTTTACAACAAGTGCACGACATCATGTGCGATTTTATTAAGCAAAACCCAAAATAACCTCCTATGAAATTATCGATTAGATGTATTAGTTTTTTATTGTTGTTCTTTGCAGCAACGACACAGTCTTTTTCTCAAACAGCTGTAGAGTATTTGAATAGTATGACGGTTGAGTTTGGCGAAATTAAAAATGGTTATTTCGCATATATCAACCAGGTAGCTCATGGTAAAAGTGCTAAAAAAGCTGATGCGAAAAGACAGGAAGTAATTGGTACGATAAAAGCAGCCAGAACCAAAATTGCTAAAATGAAAGCATACAACGGGAAAACTGCCTTGCGCGATTCACTGATTTCGTATCTGGACCTTTCATATAATGTTATGACAAATGATTATGCAAAAATCATGGATATGGAAGCTATTTCAGAACAGTCTTATGATTTTATGGAGGCTTATGTAAAAGCTCAGGAAATTGCTAACGATAAGATCAATAAAGGATCAGATATGGTAAGTGCGGCTGTAGATTCTTTTGCTAAGGAAAACAACATTACGCTTACTGCACCATCCGATGATAGCCGTGATCGTATTCTTAAAATTGCTAATAGTGTTCTGAAATTTCAGAGTAATATGAGTCTGTTGTTATTCAAGAGTTCGTTTCAGGAACAACAGATGATTGCAGGGCTTTCTGCAAGTAATATGAGTGCTGTTCAGCAAAGCAGACAAGCTTTAATTGAAGCATCTAAAGCTGGCTTGAAGTCATTAGATACTATACCATCATATAAAGGTGATGGAACGATGGAAGTAGCATGCAGAAATCTTTTGGTTTTTTATCAGGACGAAGCGAATAATCAGATACCAACTTTACTTGAGTTTTATTTAGCAAAAGAGAATTTTGAAAAAATAAAGAAAGTAATAGATTCTAAACCTAAAGGTTCTGTTACAAAAGAAGAGGCAGACCAATATAATGGTGCCCTTCAGAAATACAATAATTCAATTGCATCATATAATGCAAAAAATACTGAACTGAATACGAAAAGAGCTAAATTGATTGATGACTGGAACAATACGAATAATGCTTTTTTAGATAAACAGATTCCGAAAAAATAATAAAAATAAAAATTGCATTATCCTGAAATGCATAGAGATCATTATATCTCTATGCATTTTTTGTTTCCAGGAATTATGTTTTTAACCATCCTGTAATACTTAATCGATCGGTATTGGTAGGCAGTACCTCATGTTCAATTTCATTACTTTTGAAAAATACCGTTTTGCAATTTGTTGGAGATATATGCTGTTCGTTTTCTGTATGGTGAATACATAATTCTCCACCATCAGATTCTTTCCAATCGGTATTTAAATAACTTACAATTGAAAAAGCTCTGTTCGAATTGTTTTGAAATTGGTCAATATGTTTTTTATAAAATGCACCTTTTTCATAGATCGTATAGTGAAATTCATAGTCTTTGATACCAGTATAGCAATTCATATTCAAATACAATATAAAGCGATCTATTTGATCAAGAAATTCATTTTCATAAATGTCGTTGTGCTTTCTGTCCAGCCAATAGATAGAATCTCCGCGCGTGTTACTATTATGTGTTACATTATTTGTATTGCCTGTTCCGGCATGGTGCATCTTTTTTTGCTGATGTATCTCAAGTAGATTTTTTTTCAAATGAGAGGCTAGTGCACTACTTAAAAAATTTTCTGCAATGCCAACTTTAGTTTCTATATAGCTATTGATTAGTGTTTCGAAAGACAATTCCATGAGGTTGCTGCAATAAGATAATACGACTACTATGTGATAGCATAGAGTTTAATGTGTATTACCCAAATCTGTTTTGTAACCTTGGGGGAATTGTTAATTGGCCGGGTGCTCAGATATCTAAAGGTAGCTGAATTTATAAGAATTACGGCTACTTTATGTTTAATATATATTTGCTTAAACAAAACTACATTAAAAAAGGCCCCACTATAAGCAAGACCTTTTTTAATGTAATACTATATAATCAATTAGTTCTTTTGGTGGTGTTTTTTGTCTTTCCAGATAATTGCAGATACTTCCATATTGTCTACATCTCCCTCGGTGATCTCACTTCCTTTTTTATTTGAAGCATCCATTAAATACATGATGTTTGATTGGTCATCATATAAAAAAACCTGTCCGTTTTTAACCATGTGTTTAAGTTCTTTACGTAGTTTTTTTACATCTTTACCCGTCATGCCTGTTTGTACATCATATACATCTTTGTGTTTTTTATTTACAAAAATAATATGTTCAATATCTCCATTGCCATCTGTAACTACCTGAAATGCTTCTTTTGCAACGCCTTTTTTATTGTAAGCAATAACTGTTTGTGTTTCTTCCAACGGAATGGCAAGCGATGTTACATCAACAGAATCTAATGCGTGATAACCAATGCCTGTAAGCAAAGAATCGATCTGAATTTTAGATACGGTTTTGCTTTGTGTATTTGACGCTGTAGTTTCATTTATTTTAGCTACAGAGGCATCTTTAACAGACGCAGATTTTTTATCTTTTGCAGCAGCTTTTTTGTGCTCTGTTTTAGGTGCTTCGGTTGAAAGAGGAAGATTGTTGATTTTGTTTTCGTCAACAATCCAGACATCTTCTTCAATGATCAAGGTGTCTGGAATCTGAGCACTTATTGTAGAATCAGCTCCGGTTTCTTTTTTAGCAGCTTTATTACAACTGCTGATACTACATACCATTGTTATAGAAAGTAGTAATAATAGTATTGCTTTTTTTGATTTTGTCATATTGAAATATATAAGTTTTAAAATGGTGAAAGTTAAATAATAAGCAATTATGTTGAATAAATTATACTGCAAATTTCAATTAAAGAAATTGCAAAAAAAATCTTGTACATACATGTTACGAAGTTAATTTTTAATATACAACAAAATTATTTTGCAGGTATTCCACACTATTAAACTCGTTGATAAAAGCCCTACAGAGTACCATAGTATCTGTGAGGCTTTTTGAGTAATAATATCCCGGTCGTTGCGTGTCATAACATTTAAAATTTAGTTTCAGATGATTTTTGTAAGATTGCTGTTATTATTCTCCCTGATTTTCTTCCAGATCGTTATGGTCATCGCCACCTAAACTGTAGTAATTATTTTCTTCATCTTCACTTCCAATGTCTTCTTGCGCATCATCCAGATCTGCACCGGGAATATCCAGATCACTGCCTGTTTGATCATCTTCAAAATCTTTTTCATTAAAAATATCCTGAGGCTCATTTGTAACAGGTTTTTTCTTTTTAGAAATATTTTCCGGATCAATTTCGGTCTCTTCTTTGTATTTGTTGTATATATCCTGACTAGCAGGATACAATGGATATCCGGGAAAATCTTCGTTTATGGGATTTGATTTTTTTTTGTGCTGTTTTTGCGTTTTCATAGCTGTATTGTTTTGATGGATCTAATTTCATTCAAATTTTCTCATTGCCTTTATACGTTTTCAGAAATAGATTACATTATTCACACTATGTCCTTTAACGAAAAATGGCCCTATATACTTTGTTGCATATAGGGCCATTTTAAAAATATGTAATATGTCTCTGTTAAGCCAGATCAATTTCTTTTGAAAGATAGACATCCTGAATAGCATGGAGTAACTGTACGCCTTCTTCAAAAGGTCTTTGAAAAGCTTTGCGTCCAAGTATTAGTCCCGTGCCACCAGCTCTTTTATTGATCACAGCACTTTTTATCGCTTCAGAAAAATCAGATGCGCCCTTGGCTTCTCCCCCTGAATTGATTAATCCGGCTCTCCCCATATAACAGTTTACTACCTGATACCTGCACATATCTATCGGATGTTCGGATGCTAATTCGGTGTACATTTTAGGATTACTCTTAGAGAAATTAATAGCAGTAAAGCCTCCGTTATTAGTTGGTAATTTTTGTTTGATAATATCCGCCTGAATCGTCACACCTAAATGATTAGCCTGGCCTGTTATATCTGCTGCGGTTTCATAATTCACGCCATCTTTGGTAAAATCATTATTACGGGTATAGCACCATAAGATACAGGCCATACCTAATTCATGTGCTCTGTCAAACGCTTTCGCTACTTCAATGATTTGTTTGTTTGAGTTTTCTGATCCAAAATAAATCGTTGCACCTACAGCAACAGCACCCAGGTTCCATGCTGCCTCTACGCTTCCAAACATAATCTGATCGTATTTGGTCGGGTAGGTAAGCAATTCGTTGTGATTTAGTTTAACAAGAAAAGGTATTTTGTGTGCGTATTTACGAGACATAATAGCCAGGTTGCCGAACGTTGTAGCTACAGCATTAGAGCCACCTTCAATAGCCAGTTTAATAATATTCTCAGGGTCAAAATACATGGGGTTAGGAGCGAAAGAAGCACCTGCAGTATGTTCAATACCCTGATCAATTGGTAAGATGGACATATACCCCGTACCCGCTAAGCGGCCATGATTTTGTAGTGTTGCCAGACTACGCAATACTTGCGGGCTACGGTTGCTTTGTATAAATATACGGTCTATAAAATCCGGAGCTGGTCTGTGTAAAAGATCTTTTGAAACAGTTTTGCATTCGTGTTTTAAAAGATATTCTGCCTGGTCTTCAAGTAAGGTTACAATATTCTGATAGCTCATGATGGTTGATTTTAGTTATTAAGTATTGAATGTCTCTGGTTACTGACTTGAAAAGGGTAACGTATGGTGTAAATATATATTGTTTGAATATGATTTATTAAATGGTCTTATCGATCTATAATTAATTTGAATACCTGTTAATAAGACAACTTACTTGCGGCTACAATGATCAGAATAATACTGATTGCGATGGTAAGAAAAGATTTTAAGAAAGGAAATATCATGGCACAATAAACGAGCATGCTGACGCCGATAATAATGCTGATAAGCGCAGCGCCATACGTATTTTTCTGCAACATCATAAAATAACAAACAGATAAGACAAGTCCGCATAAAATGAGCACATGTCCGTCCATTAATAGACGAAGCAGTTCCCGGTCATATTTACCTTTGTGATTTATAATAACAAAAAAGTCATGTAATATACCATTGCCGAAATACCATACGGCAGTGATAAGTATCCAATGGATAGACAAAAGAGTATTCATTGTTGACATGGTTTAGTAGTATTAAGTTACACATAAAAAATAAAATATCATCTGTTCGTAATATCATTATTTAGTTAAAATTTATATATTAAGTCTGCTAATATATAAATAACATGTTTTACCATTCATACCTGCTTATATGACATTCGAAGAAGCTTCTCAATCCTATGAAGAATGGTTATCCCGACATACCGTGTTGTTGAAAGATGATCTGGTGTTGAAGCATAAACTTTTTTCAGATAACAGTTTTACATTCTTTCGCGCTACTTTTTATCGTTGGATACAGTTGTGGAAAGAGTTATGTCCGGAATTAGATGATATGCCTGCTGTACTAGCAGTGGGGGATTTACATTTGGAAAATTTCGGTACCTGGCGCGATACAGAGGGGCGTTTAATCTGGGGTATTAATGATTTTGATGAAGCGTATCCATTACCTTTTACAAATGATCTTCTTCGCCTTTGTGTGAGTGCCTACTTAGCAATTGATGCACATGGCTTGAAGATTTCCTATAAAGATACCTGTACGGCAATTGTAAAAGGCTATTATGAGGGACTTGTTAAAGGAGGGAAACCGTTTGTACTGGAGGAAGAAAATTTCTTTTTAAGAAAGATTGCTGTTACCAAGTTAAAGGAACCTTCTAAATTCTGGGATAAATTAAAGGATCTGGATGATATCAGTAAAATTATTTCGAAAGATATTATGAAAGATATTCTGTATTCGATGCCGTCTGAAGTGAGTGAATATCGTATTTCTCATCGTGTATCGGGTTTAGGTAGTCTTGGGCATCAACGTTATATTGTAATGGGGCATTGGCATGGAGGTTTCGTTGGCCGTGAAGCCAAAGCGATTATACCATCGGCTTGTGCCTGGGCAAATGGTATGAAGACAGTGAAGCGTGTGTACTACGCTGAAATAGTAGCAAAGGCAGTCCGTTGTCCGGATCCATATATGCAATTAAAAGGGAACTGGTTACTGAGAAGAAAATCTCCAAGTTGCTCGCGGGTTGAGCTGGTAGATTTTCCTAAGAAACGGGATGAGAAAAAACTTTTATATGCTATGGGTTTTGAAACAGCAAACATACATTTAGGAAGCTCTTTACCTCAGATTAAAAAAGTGATAGGCGTATTGAATGAGTTGCCGATGGACTTTCTGCATCCGTTTGCTTTGAAGATGCTTAAACAGGTAAAGAAAGATTGGAAGTCGAGTATGAAGGTATGATTCCTTCTTAAGATAAATCAAATCAATCGTTTTGTGGCTTTAATGCTTTTATTATAAACATCTCAATATCTTTTGCATCATATTTTAATGTTAAAGCAAAGACGGTACAAGCAGATACTGGTAATAATAATGCAGGTATAATTGAAAGTGGGTTCTGAGTATTAATTGTATGAAGACCTACTGCTAAGGTTAGCAATATGAAAATCGTCCATGCGATGATACTGCCAATGTGCGGGATAACTACAATACGTATCGTTGTATTCTTTTTCTCTTTTAAAATTTTTCCGTAAGCAATAGGTCTTGACTGACGCCGCTGATTTGTTTTTCTGGCTCGTAATTTAAAAGTGTTATTTTTGGTTTTACAACTATATGTTTTTTCAGTTACATACTTAAAATCAAATTCCTTTGTATTCCAAGTACCATCTATAGGATAACAATGCATCTTTAATTGCTGAATGATTGTTTCAGTATCTAAATTTGTAGCTATTCTAATCTTTCTGAATGCCATTTTAATTACTTTGTTAGTGAATATATTCAATTCTCCTATAAAACAAAAGAAGCTCCTTGATAGGAGCTTCTTTTGTTTTATAGTTTGCAATTATTAATAACTCATAATCAATATCCGTCGAAATATTTATCGCAGAGTTCAAATTTTTCAATCATTAGTCCTTTCCATTTTCCATTAATTTCTAATAAGGTTACTTCAACAAAATAATAAGAACCTTTTGACAGAAATTTTATTTCAAGGCTTATCGCGTCTAGATTCATTTTTTTATTTGTCTGCAAATAATACGCCTGAATATAACGCACATCTTCTTTTTTGATACCATGATTCTTCAGGCCTTCCAGCCATTTTGAGTGAAAGTCTTTCGGAAGGCGAGAATTAATTGTATGCATAGAAGTAGCAAACTCTTCTACGTAGTCTTCTTTTGTTTCCGGTGCAATAAGCGTATCCGCTTCAAGTTTTTTGTCATACCAATCCATGTCAACTTTGCTTATTTCATACATCTTTGCAAAAGATATAGAATCGGATTTTAATAAAGCACTGAAAATGCCCCGGGCAATTTGGTCAGGTGTTGAAGGGCCAGCGGCTTTAAGACTAAAAGCACTTCCCAATAAAAAGAAGACTGCTAAAATGTAAGTAACTCGTTTGTTCATAAAAGTTGATATGTTAAAATGGTTCTATAAAAATAAGGATTATTCATCGGATAAAACACAAAACAAAATTAACTGTACACTACTGTTTATAAAGCTTACAGAGTTTTATGATTTAACCATGAAAAAATAGTAATCATTTCTGAATAATATTTTAGGGCAATATTTTAAAATACTTTATAAAACAAAAAAAAGTCGCTGTGATGCGACTTCTTCTGTTTTCTCGTCTAGTAACAAGAAGCTAATATCTATATACTAATCTTATAATTCGTCAAATACCATTTTAAGGTGTGTTGCGATCATATCAGCCGAGCGGCCTTCAATGTGGTGGCGTTCCACAAAATGAACCAGCTGCCCGTCCTTAAATACCCCGATAGAAGGAGAGGACGGAGGATAAGGCAACGTATATTCACGTGCTTTATTTACAGCCTCTTTATCTACACCGGCAAATACAGTACCTAAGTTGGCAGGTATTTTTGTATGGTCAATGGCTTTTCTAACGCCCGGTCTTGCAGTACCAGCTGCGCAACCGCAAACAGAGTTGAATACAAGCAGAGAAGTGCCTGGTTTTTTCATAAATGCGTCAACAGCTTCTGGTGTTGTTAACTCGCTGAAACCTGCATTGGCAAGTTCGGCTTTCATGGGAGCTACTAATTGTTCTGGATACATTGTATGTTATACGTTATATGTTTTAAGTAATAATTTTTTAGTTGTTTTAGATTTCATGTTACACAATTAAGTGTAAAGTTTAGAGTGTAAAGTGTTGTACTATTTGAATCCGGGTGTATAGTTTAAAAGGTCGATTCTTTACACTATATACTTTCAACCCTATACTAGTTTACATAAATCCTAACTCTAGCTTCGCTGCATCGCTCATCATTTCCTGACTCCAGGCCGGGTCGAAGGTAATTTCAACAGTTACTTCATTTACGCCTTCTATCGCTTTTGTTTTCGTTTCCACTTCTGCAGGCATAGACTGTGCAGCCGGGCAGTTGGGCGATGTTAATGTCATTTGTATAAACACATTATTTACCGGGAATACACTTACTTCGTAAATTAAACCCAACTCATAAATATTTACAGGAATCTCCGGATCATATACCGTTTGTATGGCATCAATAACCTTTGATTTTAATTCTTCCTGATCTATTTCTACTTCACTCATAATTTCTCTTGTGTTGCTTTACTTTGATATGCCATGGCATGCATTTTCATTTGTTTTACCATAGAGGCTAATCCATTTGAACGGGTCATAGATAAATGTTGCTCCATACCGATTTTATGTATGAAATATAAATCACTTTTAGCGATATCCTCAGCGGGTTGCCCGCTTAATACTTTCAACAACAAAGCAACCAATCCTTTTACAATTATTGCGTCGCTTTCTCCTTCGAAATAAACGTTACCATCTTTGTATGTACTAACCATCCATACAAGCGACTGACAGCCTTTTATGATGTTCTCATCAATTTTATATTTTGCATCAATGCCCGGAAGTTTTTTTCCAAGATCAATGATGTATGCGTATTTT
>Ga0210397_10000523_pt1 | contig 25624 bp, 27 predicted proteins | sample IncBWH2OmetaG_FD_160126 | JGI IMG/M metagenome (GOLD analysis project Ga0210397, IMG submission 160126) | Forest soil microbial communities from Barre Woods Harvard Forest LTER site, Petersham, Massachusetts, United States - Inc-BW-H-2-O ...
CGGGTCACTGATTTGTTGCGCGACCTCGGCGACAGGCGAGGGCGGGTGCTGTCGCGTGATTTCGCCCGAACGCTCGCGCGCGACAAGTGGCAAAGCATTCTTCTGGGTATCGCCGGTGTGCTGATCGGCCTGGCAGCTGCCCTGTTCGTGGTGCGTCAGACGGTTCGTCCGCTCAAGGCGATCGCCACCGCAATCCGTGCGTTGGCCGGCGGCGAAAAGAATACATCGATCCCCGCCACCGGTGTGCACAACGAGATCGGCGACATCGCGCGCGCCGCGGAGGTGTTCCGCCGTTCGCTGGTTGACGCGGACGCTGCGCGGGAAGCTGCGATCCGAGCGCTCGCCGAGCAGCGCCTGGCCGAAGAGAGCTATCGCAAACTGTTCGAAGGCTCCGTCGACGGAATCTACGTGACGACACCCGGCGGGCAAATTCTCAACGCGAACCCCGCGCTCGCGCGCATGATGCTCTATCCGTCACCGGAAGAGCTCATTCGCGGCATCAACGACATTTCCGAGGGCGTCTATGTCGATCCGCAAGCCCGCGTGCAATATGAGCGACTGATGCAGCGCGACGGTATGGTGCGCGAATTCGAGTATCAGGTGCGGCGGCGCGACAGATCGATTTTATGGCTCTCGGACAGCGCGACCGTCGTTCGCGACGAGGCCGGCGAGATCATCCGTTATGAAGGAACCGTGCGAGACATCACCGACCAGCGGCGCGCCGAGGAAGCGATTGCGGAAGGACGGCGGCTGTTACAGCTCGTGATCGATACCGTCCCCGCCGTGATTAACGTCAAGAACAAGCAGCTCCACTACGTTCTGATGAATCGCTATATGGCCGGTATTTTCGGGATCGAGGCCCATGAGGCCATCGGTCGGACCACGTCGGACCTGATGTCACGTTATGGCGCGCAGAAGACCGACGAGAACGACAGGCGGGTGCTCGCAACCGGCAAGGAGCTCGGCTTTTACGAAGAGGAGTACCGGGATTCGTCCGGCAATCTTCGCCATTGGCTCGTGAACAAGTTGCCGTTGCTTGACGCCGATGGTCACGTCGAGAGCATCGTGACGGTTGCGCTCGACATTGGCGAGCGCAAACGCGGCGAGCAGGAAATGCGCGAGGCCAAGGATGCCGCGGAAGCAGCGTTGCGAAATTTGCGCGAGACCCAGAACTCGCTAATCGAGGCGGAAAAACTCGCCGCGCTCGGCCGTCTCGTGGCGGGTGTCGCGCATGAGGTCAACAATCCCGTCGGCATCAGCCTGACGGTTGCCTCGTCGCTGGAACGCAAGACCGCATTATTCGCCGCCGAAGTCGCGCGCGGCGATCTCCGCCGCTCAAGCCTTACCGATTTTCTCGGCGCCGCCCGTGATGCGTCCGGCCAGCTTGTTGCCAACCTCAACCGCGCGGCGGAACTGATCACGTCCTTCAAGCAGGTCGCCGCCGATCGCAACTACTCGGACCAGCGGACGTTCGACCTCGGCGACCTGACCGAACAGGTGGTGCTGAGTTTGCGGCCCGGCCTGCGCAAGCATCGCCTGACGCTTGCCGTCGATTGCGAGCCCAACCTCACCATGAACTCCTATCCCGGTCCCTATGGGCAGGTGCTCACCAACCTGTTTCTCAATTCGGTGGCGCATGCATTTCCGGACGGGCGCGCCGGAACGGTCGATATCAAGGTGCGGGCGGCGGGCGCGGATTATGTCGAAATCATCTTTGCCGACGACGGTTGCGGCATGAGCCTGGATGTCCGCCGGCGCGCCTTCGATCCATTTTTCACGACCCGCCGGGATCAGGGCGGCACCGGGCTCGGGCTTCACATCGTCTATAGCATCGTCACCAACCGCCTCGGCGGCCGGCTCGATCTGGACTCCGAACCCGGACGCGGCACGCGCGTTCACATGGTTCTGCCGCGCGTGGCGCCGCTGGAGCAGGCCGCAGAATAAACGTTGATCGCGATGCTCAGTCGGTCTCGACCAGCTTGCGCAGCGTGGCCGTGAAGATCTGGCTGGCTTTGCCGACCAGCGCCGTGCCGCTCATGTCGGCAGCGGTATCGGTGAACGTCCCGGAGACGCCGATGCCGACCGGGTCCGGGCCGCCGAACAGGGGGGTGACGTCGGGGCTGGGCGTATGGCGCTGGACCAGGATCTCGCCCTTGAAGGTATTCTCCTTCACCGTGTAGCTGCCGACATAGAACAGGTACGCGTCGCCGCCCAGGATATTGCCATCCCGAAATAGCACGACGCCGCTACCCTTGCCGGAGCGGCCGTCCTGAAGGACGACATGGATCGAATACAGCCCATTCTTCATGGTTTATTGACGCCAGACCCCACTAAGCCAGTTTGTTATGCCAAAGCCCGACGTCCGCCGCAACGCGGCAGGTTGACTGCCAGCTTTATTCGTCATCGGCCGCTCAGGCGTATTTCTTGTCGCGCTCCAGCAGTTCGATCGAAATGCCCTGGGGCCCACGAATGAAGCAGATGCGGACGCCCGGCCGGATGGTGTGGGGTTCCGTTGTGAATTCAACGCCCTTGGCTTTGATCTCGGCGGCGACCGCATCGATGTCTTTGACCGACAGTCCGAGATGATCGAGCCCCTGATGGGGATGACTCGGGGCCGCACTGACACCGCCGCCGGATGCAACCGGCGCAATGAAGACCATGGCACCCCCCAGCTTGACGTCGATGCGGCCGGGGCCGCGAATAATCTCGCCACCGAGTACGTCTTCAAGCCAGACGGCCATTGCCTCCGGATCGGGACTGCGCAAATGAACGTGGTCCCAAGTCACTACCGGCATACTCTTCCTCCAATCGATGATTTTGTGCCGCCCGCGGCCGCCTGAAAGAACGGCGGTACATCGTCCGCATGGGACAAGCTTAGCGGCGAGGCAGGGGCGTGACCATCCCCTCGGTGGCAAGGTTCGGGCCAGTTCGCGTTCGATCATGTCGCGCTTTGATGGAACCAATTTCTCCGGTGTGAATTTCTCATGTGTGAATTGTGATCCAGGCGAATAGAGCCAGCGCATTTTACAGATGGCGCGACCATGACCGATGGATTTCTCAACATTGATTCGACCGGAATCAGCCGGCATGTCAGTCTTGGTTGGGGACATCATTCAGATCGCGCTGACGATATGTCTGCGAGCTATCTCAGGACAGCCATTGGCTGGTTGCCGTTCGTTGTGATTGTGGCGGCGGCTGGATGGCTGCTTGTGGACCAGCTCCGGGAGCAATCACCCGCTGAAGCCGTGCGTCTGGCCGCAGCCACATCAGCAGCGCAACCGGCTTCCATCAGTCCGACCGTGGGTCTCGCCAGGGAGCCTTCCTTCAATCCCGCAATTTCCGAAGCCATTGTGCCGGCGCAGCCGGCACCGGTCGATCGCCTCTCGATCTCGTCGCAGTCCTGGCGCCGGGGAGGGCTCGGTTCCAATGCCCTGGTGACGATGACGCTTCGCAACGACAACGGTTACGCGGTCAAGAACATCAATATTGCATGCGCCTTTCAGCGGCCCGACGGCAGCCATTTGACCGATCGCTCACGCGTGATCAACGATGTCGTCAACATGAAGAGCCGAAAGACCTTCGCGCGGTTGCATGTCGGTTTCGTCAATGTGAACGCCGCCAAGGCGAAATGCTCGCTGGTAGCCGCCAGTCATATTTAAGGTAAATTGGCTTTTTGGGTCGCGGAGCCCTTCAAAAGTCGTCTTTCAAAACCACATAAACTAGCGCCGGCACGTCGAACCTTTTAGCTCGATCTGGAACAAATAGAGTAATCACCGGTTGAGCCAGAGACCCGCGTCGCCGTGCGGATGGAGCACTACGAAATGCCGCTGATGCGTTATTTTATGTACGTCGGTGGCGCCTTGCTCGCGCTCCTGTTTATCGCGGATGCCTGCCTCCCGCCGTTACCCGTGGCCAAGGCATCCCGTTCCGCGACTGACCTTTCCGTCATACGCATTCATTCCGACACGAAATGGCCGGAGCGCGTTGTTTTCGATACCAGCCGCCCCACCATCACGCCGGTTCCCGCGCCCGTGCTGGCAGAAGCGGTCCCGCCGCGTGAGAAAGCTGCCGCAGCGCCTTCGAAAAGCGGGGTGAGGGAGGCTTTTGCCCAATTACCAGCCCCAGCCCATCCCAAAGTGAAACGAAAAGCCGTGGCCAGGAATTATGCCGGACCACCGAATTATGCCGGACTGCCGAGGATGCTGGTTGCCCAGCAGCGGCCTGTCGCTTTTTTCGGCAGCAGTATCTGGTGATCGAATTATCGGCGGCGTCGTTTGACCGCGACCCAGGTGCCGGAGCATCCGTCGGATCGATCGTAGGTTCCAGAGCCTGAATCTCCAGACAAGCGCCCCTCGGCGGTGAGCGTCAGTCGGTTACCGGCGCCTACCGTATGGATTATTCCGTCCGGCGTTACGTTTCCGCCGCCGCCCCGGACGATTACCCTGCCATCCTTGATAACCGCCGATACCGAGCCCGCCCCGCGGCATCCGCCGCCAGTGAATATCCACCTTCCATCAAACGGATTGGCCTCCGGCGGCGGTGGAAGTGAGGGGACCTCAATCGCAGGCTGCCGATCCTTTTCCGAGTTGGACAGGAAAGCCAGTCGGGTTTCGCCGGAATGAGACGCCGTTGCGCCTAGTAAAACGGGGATTAATAGCAACATCGCTAGGCGTACGGATGGTGTTGCGATGAAAGTTCGACCCTTCATTCAAAACCTCGTAGGCCGCGATCGCGGTCTGCCGCCGTGATGATCGGCTCGCGACAAAGCGTGGCGCGCTCGGAAGGATTCGAACCTCCGACCCTCGGAATCGAAATCCGATGCTCTATCCAGCTGAGCTACGAGCGCGTCTGTTTGTCGGATTACCAGACTGGGAGGCCAAATCCAACATTAGCACCGGCTTCCCTCCGAGCGCCGCAACTTCCAGATCGACGTCTACGACGCGATCAGAAGCAGGGGTGGCGACCGCCCTGTCCGTTGTAGGTCGCGGCACCCTGAATGCAAAAATTGTTCGACGGACCATCATAATAAGCGAAGGTGCCGGGTTCAGGTCCCGGGCCGTAATTGTGCGAATAGCTGATCGGGTACGGCAACCCATAGGCATAGCCATGCCAGTGGTGGTGCCGGCGTGCTTCGGCCGGGCTAGTGACCGTGGCCAATGCAGCCAAGGCGGCAGCGGCGAGGGCGAATTTGCGTGGAATCATGGGGAATCTCCGAACGAAGCGAACCGGCCCATTCTAGGCCAAAACAGGTTCCCATCCAGAGCGAAATCATGCAAACGGCGGTAAATCCTGCAAAACCTGTCAAAAAACGGTCGCGGAGGCAGGAATTTTGGCCCTTCCGGCATGCTTAACGATTTTCAAACACAGTCTCGCCAGAGTCGTGTCCTCTGATCCCCGGCTGTCAGCGATTTTTAGCGCTTTACAGCCATTTGCCCGACCGCCTCATGCTCCGCATCACGCCTTTCGCCTCTCTTGTGCTGTTGTGCCTGGCCGCCGGCCCGGTGCGCGCCGATCTGCACATCACGCGTGATCACGGCGGCTACGTCGAGGAGTATAAGGAAAAATATGCGCGCATCCGCGATCACCACGAACGGGTGATCATCGACGGCATCTGCAATTCCGCCTGCACGCTGGTCTTCGGCATCGTGCCGATGAATAAGATTTGCGTGACGCCACGTGCCAGCCTCGGTTTCCATCAAGCCTATTACGACAAGGCGTTCACCTTCGGCATCAAGGTCACCAGCACCGAGGGGACCTCGGATCTGATGTCCTATTACCCGGATTCGGTGAAGGACTGGATCCGCCGCAATGGCGGGCTCACCACCGAAATGAAGAAGATCAAGAACGGCGGAGAGCTCTGGAAGATCGTCGATCCCTGTCCGGAAGAGTGGTGATATGATTGGGCCTCATGGTTCTCCCGGCGATGCAAAGCATCGTCCGGAGACGCCGGCCTTTTCTGGTTGCACCGTTCGCAACGGCCTCGCAGAGCTCGGCCTGCTCGGGTGCGTCGCGGCTCCTCACCATCCCGACGGCCTCATCCCGAGGAGGCGTTAGGCGCCGTCTCGAGGGATGATTTGAAAGAAGCTCTTAGCTTACTGCTGGGCCAGATCAATCGTTCCTGACATCACAGGCACGCAGCGCCCGCCGATATAAGTCGCGGTTACGACGCCGTCCTTCTTTTCGGCTTCGGCTTGCAGCAAACTTGGCCGTCCCATCTCGACGCCTTGCGCGATGTTTTTTGTCAGCTGCAAATCTCGCTCCGGCCGCAGGCTCGCCAGAAGCCCGATCAGCGCGACATTCGCGCTGCCGGTCGCGGGGTCTTCGGGAATGCCGTGATGCGGCGCGAACATGCGCGCGCGAATGTCGAGATCGCTTTCGGACACCTGCGTGTAAATGAAGAGGCTTGTCACGGGCAGCTTGGCGATATCCCGTTCGAAAACATCGGGTCGTGCCCGCGCCGCGGCAAGCTGGTCGCGGCGTTTTAGCTCGGCGAGAATGAACGGCGCGCCGCAGGAGGCGATGCATGGCCGGTGATGTTTCGTCTCGATGTCGTCCACGGATAGCGAGCAGGCGGATGCGATCAGTTCAGGAGATACTTCCGCGCCAATAGCCAGCCGCTGCGGAGAGGCGAGACGGGCCCCCGTCACCGTCGGGCCGTCCTTGAGAATCGTGATCGGAACGAGGCCGGCCTTTTCCTCGAAGACCAGGCGTTCGTCGTCAATGGCGCGGCCATAGCTCTTGCCGGCGCGGGCGAGCGCAAACGCGGTGCCGACATTGGGGTGGCCGGCAAACGGCATTTCGTAGCGCGGCGTGAAAATCCGGACCTCGGCCGTGTTGGCCGGATCCTTCGGTGGCAGCACGAAGGTTGTTTCCGCGAGATTGAACTCGGCGGCAACCGCCTGCATCTGGCCGCCCGACAACCCTTCCGCGTTGAGGACGACGCCGAGCGGATTGCCGGCGAATTGCGTGCTGGTGAAGACGTCGACAGTGGCGAAATGCAGTTTCATGGAGGGCTCGCAGTCATTTTCCGGAAGTGTTCCTCGTTCTCAGAGGGGCTATGTCATGCCGCGCGAGTGGTCCTGCGCAAATCGGCATTGTCGCCCAGCATATGTTCGGGCACTCACGGCGACAAATGAATAAGGATTTCGATCAATTGGCCGCGCGTGCGGCGCCGGCGCTTTTTGTCGTGCTCTGGAGCACCGGCTTTGTCGCTACCAAATATATGCTGCGCAGCGCTGAGCCGCTGACTTCTCTCACGATCCGCATGGCGGTCGTGGTGGCAATCATGGCGGTCATCGTCCTCTTTACAAGGCCGCGATGGCCCGGTCTCACCGGTATTAGCCATAGCGTGGTGGCGGGAATTCTGGTTCACGGATTTTATCTCGGCGGCACGGCGGTCGCGATTTCGCTTTCGATTCCGGCTGGCCTTTCGGCGCTGATCCCGGGCTTGCAGCCGATCCTGACCTCGACATTGGCCAATCGCTGGCTTGGTGAACGCGTCGCGCCGCTGCAATGGGGCGGGCTTCTGCTCGGGCTCGCGGGCGTCGCTCTGATCCTGCACGAACGGCCCATGAGTGGCGAAGCGGGCTGGGGCTGGTTCTCCTCCGGCGTATCGCTGGTGAGCATCACCTTGGGCACGCTCTATCAGCGGCGTTATTGCCGCGACATCGACTGGCGCGCGGGCAATCTCGTTCAGTATGTCGCCGTCCTGGCCTTCTTCTCGGTCGGCGCGCTCCTGTTCGAAGATCGCATCGTGCACTGGACCGGCGAGTTCATCGTGTCCATCGTCTGGCTGGCGGTGGTGCTCTCGATCGGCTCGATCGGGTTGTTGTACTGGCTGATCCGCCGTCACGCCGCGACATCGGTGGCCAGCCTGTTTTATCTGGTCCCCGCGGTGACGGCCTTGATGGCCTATATACTGTTTGGCGAAAAACTCGACGTGGTCGCCATCGCCGGCATGATCGCCTGTGCGGCCGCGGTGTTTCTGGTCAATCGGTAAAGACGCGTCAGCGCGCGCGTATCTTTTCGTAAGCCTTCAGCGCCCGTTCGCGGCCCTTGCGGTGATCGACGATCGGTTGCGGATAGGTCTTGCCCAAGGTGACGCCTGCGCCTGCGAGTTCAAGCGGAGCAGCCTCCCACGGCTGATGAATCAGCTGTTTCGGCAGCTCGGCCAACTCCGGCACCCATTGCCGTACATAGGCTCCGTCGGGATCGAATTTCTCGCCCTGAAGCACGGGATTGAAGATACGAAAATAAGGCGCGGCATCGGCGCCGGAGCCCGCGACCCACTGCCAGTTGGCGGGGTTGCTGCCGGCATCGGCGTCAACCAGCGTATCCCAGAACCATTTCTCGCCCTCGCGCCAGTCGATCAGGAGATGCTTGACCAAGAAGGAGGCTACCACCATCCGCACGCGGTTGTGCATCACGCCGGTGTGCCACAGCTGGCGCATGCCGGCGTCGACGATGGGATAACCGGTTTGTCCGTGCTGCCAGGCCGCGAGCGCCGCCTCGTCATGCCGCCAGGGAAAGGCATCGAAAGACGGTTGCAGATTACGTGTGGCGAGATCGGGCACGTCGAACAACAAATGCCGGCAGAATTCGCGCCAGCCGAGTTCGCTCAAGAACTTGTCGGCATCGCCGGCACGCGCGGGATGTTCGGCGGCGGCAAAATGCGTGGCGTGCCAGACCTGGCGCGGGCTGATCTCGCCGAAGCGCAAATGCGGTGAAAGGCCGGAAGTGCCGTCGCGATCGGGCCGGTCGCGGTCTCCCGTGTAGCCCGACAGGTGATGCCTAAGAAAATCATTGAGCCGCGTCTGGGCGGCGCATTCGTCCGGCGTCCAGGTTTCGCGCAAGCCACCGGCCCAGTCCGGCCACGTCGGCTCAAGCCGCAAGCTTTCGATCGTTTCACTCGTCAGGCTTGGTCCTGCGCGCAAGTTCGCCGGGGCGGGCAGGGGGTTCGGCGGCGCACCCATCGCCTGAACACGCCGCCAGAACGGCGTGAATACCCGCAAGCCCCGGTCTTCGTTGGTCCGCACGGTTTGAGGTGTGGTCAAGAGATCGCCGGAAAACGCTTGCGCCTTGATGCCGAGTTCACGCAGCGCCGCAGTGAGGTCGCGCTCGATGGCTAGATGCGGCGCCTGCGCAATCGTATTCCAGAACACGTCGCCTGCGCCGCTTTCGCGTGCGAGCTCGGGGATGATCTTGGCAGCTGATCCCTTCCGCAGTAGCAGCGGCACGCCGAGCGCGGCGAGGTTTTTCTGCAAGGCGCGCAGCGATTGTGCCAGCCACCAGCGCGCCGCGCCGCCAATCGGTCGTGTACTCGGCTCTTGCGAGGTTTCGTCGAAGACGTAGAGACAGATCACGGGCCGGCCGGTGCCGGCGGCCGCATGCAAAGCGGGCTGATCGGAAAGACGGAGGTCGTCGCGAAACCAGACAATGCAGGGAGCGTTGGAACGATCAGCCATCAAGTAGTCAACTCGTTCCGCTGGCCTGAGGTCCGCGGGGCCCAAAATATTGCAACTCGACCCTCTCTGATGCGTACTACAGTAACGCGATGCGGGAAACGCGGAGGGTGTCGTGCAGCGCTATGCCGTTCTCTATCTGGCGACACTGATTGTCCTGATCCCGGTCGATTTCCTGTTCTTAGGCGTCGTCGCCAAGGGGTTTTTCACCTCGCAGGTTGGCGACATGCTGGGCGAAATCAGGCTCGCACCCGCAATCCTGTTCTATCTGCTTTATGTCGTCGGAATCATCGTCTTCGCCAGCGGGCCGGCGAGTGCGACCTGGCAATCGACTTTGCTGTACGGCGCGCTGTTCGGCTTTTTTTGTTATGCGACGTTTGAGCTAACATCGCTGTCGCTGCTCAAACACTGGACCTGGCCCGTGGTCATCCTCGATGTGTCCTGGGGGACGTTTGTGACCGCGTTATCGTCCACGGTCGGGTTTCTGATCGCCAATCAGATCGCTCCGAAAATATCCCCATGAAAAGAAAATGCCCGGCGGGTGGCCGGGCATTTCGTTGATGGCGAACCGCGATGCGCGCTGTTTATTTCGGCTGCGGCACGATCCGGATGTAGGGCTTCGGCGCCTTCCAGCCGCCGGGATAGATGGTCTTGGCCTCATCGTCGGAGACCCAGCCCGCGATGATGACATCGTCGCCCTGTTTCCAGTCGGCAGGCGTCGCGACGCGATGCTTGGCGGTCATCTGCAGGGAATCGATGACGCGGAGGATTTCCTGGAAGTTGCGGCCCGTGGTCATCGGATAGACCAGCACCAGTTTGATCTTCTTGTCGGGTCCGATGATGAACACGTTGCGGACGGTCTGGTTGTCGGCCGCGGTGCGGGTACCGACGTCGCCCGAGGTCGAGGCCGGCAGCATGTCGTAGAGCTTGGAGACGTTGAAATCGGTGTCGCCGATCATCGGATAGTTCGGCGCGGCACCTTGCGTCTCGCGGATGTCTTCCGACCACTTAGTGTGCTTGTCCACAGGATCGACGGAAAGGCCGATCAACTTGACGCCGCGTTTATCGAATTCCGGCTTCAGCTTTGCCAGGGCACCGAGTTCGGTGGTGCAGACCGGCGTGAAATCCTTCGGGTGCGAGAACAGCAAGGCCCAGCTATTGCCGATCCAATCGTGGAATTTGATTTTACCTTCAGTGGTTTGGGCCTCGAAATCCGGGGCCACAGCGCCAATTTGCAGTGCCATAGGTCGACCTCATGTCGTTCAACGTTCTCGCGGCATTATAGAAGCCGGCATCCCTCAAGTGAATGACTGCCGGTAAAAAGGGCAGTTTCTTCTCTGTAGCCGGTCGTGCCCGACATCTTTTTTTGATACCAACCCGGCTTGGAAAAGGTCTTGATCACAGGAGCCGGATACCTCTGCCCGGTTCTTGCCGCTTAAGTGCCGCAATCAGGCGCCACCGGTGAACCGTGAGGGACATCACAGCGACAAATTGGCAACCCTGTCAAATTTGATCCGACCGGGTTTCGAATCATTAACTACTCGTTTACGCCCGCAGGAAATGCTGGCCCAGAACAAAAAACTGAGAACTGAAAAGAGTAACTCCAATGTCTGCCACCTTGGCCGCCTCGGCCGAAGCTGCCTCTGCCCTTGAACCTTCCAAGATCTCCTGCCGTGAAACCGCTGCCCACGCGCTGACGATCGTCCGCGACGGCGTCATTACCGGCGAAGGCCCGACCACCAAGGGCCGTGTGCATTTCTCCCGCGAACTGGACGCCGACGACGTGGCCTGGTGCGAGCGCATCTTGACGGCCTCCGCCGTGGCGGATCAGCCGGTCAGCCGCGCTGAAGCCGAAGCCTTGTTCGAGATCGATGGCGCTGCCACCGAGCGCAGCGACTCCGGCCGTTTCGACGACCTGATCGCCAAGGCGGTCGTCCATCACGCCGCTTCCGTTTCCGGGCTGCCGGTACCTCCGCGCACCGTTGCGCTCTCGCCGGAGACGGCGATCGAGAGCTGGGCTCCCAACCATGCCGCCAATGTCGATATCGAAGTGCTGAACTGGATCGCGACCCAGATGCGGGGCAACAAGCGCCGCAACCGCACGCTGGCGGCGCTGATCGCCACGATCGTCGGCGCGGCGCTGCCGCTGACGCAGCTGCCGAACATGTTCGACATCGGAATGTGACTTCGGCGAAGTTTTTCAGATCAAAACGGCGGGGTTATTTCCCCGCCGTTTTTTGTTTTCCGGCGTCGGCATCCAGGCCAACCGTCCGTCCCGGAAAGCCGGCGACGTCGAAATAGCGTTGCGAGAGCACGCGCTGGAATTTGACCACGGTCTGCAACCCGTTGGCCGCGGGCTTGGAAGTGATGGTGCCGTCGGCCGATTTCAGGATGATGCCGTTCGGCAGCGCCTCCGACATCACGCGGCCGGTCAGGCCGCCATTGTTGGTCGGGCGCAGCCCCATCAGCTGGGCGATGGTCATGCCGACATCGGCGTTGTTGACCGGCAGCGGGTCGACGTAGCCGGCCTTGAAGTCCGGGCCGATCGCCGCCATGAAATTCAAGGTGTCGCCACGGCCAAAGCTGCCGTGCATGCCCTGGCCCTGGCGCAACACCGTGTCGGCAATCTCGACGGAACAGTTGGTGGGCTCGTCACATCCTTCCGCATAGGAGCGGAAATTGACCACGATCGAAGGCGTGGGTGTCACCGCCTTGCCCTTCAGATTGATCTGCGACAGCGGCAGGGTGCCCGGGAAACGTCCGAGCTTGTCGTCGACGAACAAGCCGCTGACATAGTCCTGATCGAGCAGCGCCTTGATGGTTCGGTCCGCCAGTTTCTTGTCGCCTTTGGGCAGATAGATCAGGTCCGATCCGCCATTGGTAGCGACCACGAGGTCGGGCTTTAAGGGATCCCCCAACAGGCCGTTGCCGGCCTTCGGATGGGCGCCATCAGCTACCTTCGCGTTGTTGTCGTTGGGGTCGAACAACGGCAGATCAAGCGCTTTCGCGAGATCCAGGGCGACAAAACCCATGGGCAGGAAATCCTTGGGCGTATCCTCAAAGGAGGCCTTCGCCGCCAGGCTCGTCTTGCTCTCCTTGGAGATCGTCGAGAAGCCGTGATCCGAAGCAATAAGGATGTTGGTGTCCGCGGCGAGGCCGAGCTCGTCGAGGGCTTTGCGCAACGCTGCGAGGTTGTCGTCGGCATTTTTGATGCCGGCAAGCGACGTCGGTCCGTTGATGCCCGGCGTCACCGTGTTGAGGCTGTCGCCCTGATTGTGCTGGCTGCCGTCGGGATCGCGTGACCAGAACACCAGCACGAACGGTTTGTTGCGCGCCTTGAACATCGGCAGCACCACCTTGGTGGCGATGTCGACGAAATAGGCTTGCTGCGTCGTGTTAGGGACCCGCGTGCCCGGTGTCCTGGCATCGCCGATTTTGCCGTTGTCGCCGCGCGGAGGCGTTGCCAGCGCAAGGCCAGCCTTGGTGAGCGCGGCTTTCATCTCTTCCGACAGCGGAACGCCTTTGTCACCGCCGGTGGCGTCGTCGATCACGATCGAATGGATGCCGTCTGCGCCGATCTTGTCGGTGTGATCGAAAATCAGCGTAGGGCCGACCTTGCCGAGCGCGGCTGTACTGAAACCCTTTACGCGCGCCATCTTCAGGATGGTCTCTTCGTTCAGATAGTCGCCGCCGAAATGTTCGTCGACGTCGGCCAGCACAGGGTCGACCTCGAGAAACGGGGTCACCGTTCCGCCTGCAGCGGCGACGGGGTAGCCGGTATAGATCGAGTTGGAGAAATCGCCGGTATCGCCGAGGTAATGGCCAGTGGCCATGGCCGAGGCGTTGGCCGTGGTGAAGGTCGGAAACAGCGAGTGGGAGTTCTTGAAATTGACGCCGCGGTCGCGCACTTCCGCCATCGCGGGCGCCGTTTCCGGGCTGACGATCCGTCCGCGTAACCCGTCCGGCACGAACAGGATGACGTTATGCGGCCGGCTGTTTTGCGAAAAGGCGGCGTCCGCCGACAGCAGGACCAACCCGATAGACAACATCGTCACCGCGCGACGCATTTTTTGAATTCTCCAGAGAATCGTAACGACCGGCCGGTGGCCGGTATTGTTGTCTAGGTTTGCCGTATGACAGAATTGTTACAGGCGGCTGAGCTGCCGGTCGCAGCGCAAAATTAGACCGCTAGCCGAAGGTCTTGTTCGTCACCCTCAGCCGTTGGGCAAGGACGCGCATGACCTTGAGCGCGAAGTAGGGCGTCTGGCTGACCAGAAACAGGAACTGCTTCTCCGATACCGGCACCAGTTCGACGTCGGTGATTGCGGTGACGGTGGCGCTGCGCGGCTCGCTGTCGATCAAGGCCATCTCGCCGAAAATGCTTTCGGCACCGAGTTCGCGGATCGTACGGTTGCCGATCTGGACCCGGACCTGTCCGCTTTTGATCACGAAAAGCTCGCTGGCTTCGTCGCCTTCGCGGAAAATGGTGCTGCCGGCCTTGAAGCTTCGCGCCTCGATATCGTTGCCGGTCAGTATGCCAAAACCCGTATCCTGATTCATGGAGGCGCCCCTTTCATCGAGCGGTCACATTAGAAGCCGGTGTGGGGCTGAGCAAGAATGACAAGAAAGAGATCACCGCAAGTTGCGGCAGACCGCCGAGCGGCCTGATCTAGCTTCGCTGGCGGGCGAACGGCCGGCAGTTATAGGCCTTGCGGAAGCCGGCCGCCTTGGCGTCGTCCTCGGAACAGAACCAGCGATCGGGGCGGGTCAGCGCCGGATAGCTGCGGCAAGCTTGAAGATGATAGATGCCGACATTGCCGGTGACGCGAGCGCGCAGCGCATACTTGCCCTTGATGCCACAACCCGACGGCATCGAAGGCTCCAGCGGAAATAGTGCCTCGCGTATCTCACGGTCCTTGTCCGCCCGGCAGGCGCTACCAAGCAGGGCGCCGTCCTTTCGCCCGGCACGGAAATCCTGCGGGGCGATGAAGCAACCTTTCCAGAGGCCGCGGCGGTTGGTCTTGGCGTCGGTTTCGTCGGCACCAAACCGGCTCTGGCTGACGGAAGCGATATTTGTGGCGAAGCCATGCTGAACCAGAAGCTGGTTTAGACTGGTGGTTTGTCCCTCGGCGGTGCAGGTGCCGAGGTGCCAGTTTTTGTAAGTGGTGTCCGGCCCAAGGTCTTCGCAATGGACGTCGTGATCGCCGATCAACTTGGCCAGTTGATCGCGCGCCTCGGCGCCGCAACCCCAGCTGTCGGCGTGGTCGTCGATACAGACCTGGTCGGGCGCCGGGACGTCGATCCCGCCGAGCCGGTAGGTCACCCCGCCGACGTCGACGGTGCCGCCATCCCGCACCAGCGAATTGGCGGCGAAGCTTGGGGGGGCGGTGAAAATCGCCAGGACCAGAATGAACCAACGCATGATCGAGCAGTATAAATGAAAGCGAGTGACTTCGCCCACGCCTATCATATCCCGGCGGTGATTGCTCTGGCGTTGTCGTCGCGGGGGCAGCCGGCGGGTCAGGTGGATTTGATCGGCTGATCCTGGGGCCGCCTGACGACGCTCACGGCGCGGACGCCGTCTAGCTCCTTCAGTTTTTCAGGGTATGTCGCAATGTCGTGCGACGAAACCTTGCTCAGGAGAACCGAAAGATCGTCGGTCCCTTGCTGATTCCTGTTTTCGACCAGGAAGCGCTTGACCTGACCGTTTCGCAGACCAAGTGCTTCTTTCAACAATTCAGGCGTCAGGGTGCCGCTATCGACCTCGATCTTGAGCTGGCAGCTCTGATTTCGCGATCGGTAGGCTTCCTCGATCGGCTTGATGCCGGCCAGAATGATCAGGATGATCACGGTCGAACTACTCGCGGCGAGATAGAGGCCGCCGCCTACCGCGAGCCCGACGGCCGCGACCGTCCAGATACTGGCCGCCGTGGTGAGCCCCTTGATGATCTCGCCGCGGGCGAGAATGGCCCCGGCGCCGAGAAATCCGATCCCCGAGACCACCTGGGCAGCGATCCGCGACGGATCGAGAACGACGTTCTTCTCGGTGAGAATGCTGGAAAATCCGTATTGGGAAACGATCATGATCAGGCAGGAGCCGACGCAGACCAGCATGTGGGTGCGGATTCCAGCCGCCCACAGCAGACGCTCGCGTTCAAACCCAATAAGGCTTCCCAGCGCTGCGGCGGTGACCAGACGGAGCAGCATTTCCATATTGGACATCGTGATCTCCGGGTGGACTCCCTCTCAGGATTGAGAGGGCACGATAACGGAATTTTATAGCCGGGGAAAAGTTGCGCCGCACCGCTGCCGTTTGGCTTGCCGCCGTCGCACTGGTATGCGCGATGCAACGGCCGGGATCACCGGTTTCTGGCATATAAGCCGTTGCCTCGGCTCAGTTTTGCTGTACGACAAATGGTTACATAAGCGCCCCGCGTGCCAGCGTGGGGATGGGAGAACGCAAACAGTCCTTCACATGTTCAAACGAATTTTGATCGCCAACCGCGGCGAGATCGCCTGCCGCATCATCAAGACCGCCCGCCGGATGGGAATTGAGACGGTCGCCGTCTATTCGGAGGCCGACCGCGACGCCCTTCACGTCGAGATGGCCGACCACGCGGTCTTCATCGGGCCGCCGGCTGCGGCCGAGAGCTATCTGGTGATCGAGAAGATCGTCGAGGCCTGCCGCTCTACCGGCGCAGAAGCCGTCCATCCCGGTTACGGATTTCTGTCCGAGCGCGAAGCCTTTCCGCGCGCGCTGGCGAAGGCCGGGATCGTCTTCATCGGTCCCAATCCGGGCGCGATTGCGGCCATGGGCGACAAGATCGAGTCCAAGAAGGCGGCCGCGGCCGCCAAGGTGTCGACCGTTCCCGGTCATCTCGGCGTGATCGAGGACGACAAGCATGCCGTGAAGATCGCCGACCAGATCGGCTATCCCGTGATGATCAAGGCTTCCGCCGGCGGCGGCGGCAAGGGCATGCGGATCGCCCATTCCAAGGCCGAGGTCGCCGAAGGCTTCAAGCTTGCAAAGGCGGAAGCGAAATCGTCGTTTGGCGACGACCGCGTCTTCATCGAAAAATTCATCGTCGATCCCCGTCACATCGAAATCCAGGTGTTGGGCGACAAGCATGGCAACGTGATCTATCTCGGCGAGCGCGAATGTTCGATCCAGCGCCGCAACCAGAAGGTCATCGAGGAGGCGCCGTCGCCGTTGCTCGACGAGACCACCAGGCGAAAGATGGGCGAGCAGGCGGTCGCGCTCGCCAAGGCCGTGAACTACGATTCGGCGGGCACGGTCGAATTCGTTGCCGGCCAGGACAAGAGTTTCTATTTCCTCGAGATGAATACGCGCCTGCAGGTCGAGCATCCCGTGACCGAACTCGTCACCGGCATCGATCTCGTCGAGCAGATGATCCGGGTCGCCGCCGGCGAAAAGCTCAAACTCGCGCAGAAGAACGTCACCTTGACCGGATGGGCGGTCGAATCGCGCGTCTATGCGGAAGATCCGTTCCGAAATTTCCTGCCTTCGATCGGGCGGCTGGTGAAATACCGGCCGCCGGCGGAAAGCGAGCGCGGTGGCGTCACGGTGCGCAACGACACCGGCGTGCAGGAGGGCGGGGAAATATCGATCTATTACGATCCGATGATCGCCAAGCTGGTCACGCACGCGCCGTCACGGGCGGCCGCGATCGAAGCGCAATCGATGGCGCTCGATTCATTTTACATCGATGGCATCAGGCACAACATTCCCTTCCTCTCGGCGCTGATGAGCCATCCGCGATGGCGCGAGGGCAAGCTTTCTACCGCCTTCATCGCGGAGGAATTTCCGCGCGGGTTCTCGGCGCGTGCGCCGGAGGGCGAAATCGCGCGGCGGCTGGCCGCGGTCGCCGCCGCCATCGACCACGTGCTCGGCGAACGCAAACGGCAGATTTCCGGCCAGATGATCGGACGGCCGGTGCAGCGCGCAAGCCGCCGTGCGGTATGGCTCGGGCGCGAGGAGATCCCGCTTGAAATCGCGCGCGAGGCCGATCACCTTGCGATCCGCTTTATCGATGCCGACGGCAGCACGGGTCAGCCGCACCAGGTGGCGTCATCCTGGAAGCCGGGAGAGCCGGTCTGGCACGGCACGATCGATGGCGTTGAAGTCGCCATGCAAATGCGGCCGGTTCTCAACGGGTTCCGGCTTGCGCATCAGGGCTTTGAGGTCGCTATTCAGGTTTTCACCGAAATAGAGGCATCTGCAGCAAAGCTGATGCCGGTGACCACGGCCTCCGATTCCGGCAAGAGACTATTGTGTCCGATGCCGGGCCTTGTGGTCTCGATTGCGGTCAGCGAGGGGCAGGAAGTGAAGGCGGGCGAAACGCTCGCGGTCATCGAAGCGATGAAGATGCAGAACGTGCTGCGCGCCGAACAGGATGGCACCATCAAGAAGATCCATGCCACGGCCGGTGCGACGCTGGCGGTGGATGCGCTGATTTTGGAATTCGCCTAACAACAAGAGACTTCTGCGATGACTTTCCAGAAACGCCGCGAAACATTGCGCGCGATCCTGTCGGGGTCGGTCTGCATCAGGCCCGGCTCGGTCTATGACGCGATCTCGATCCGGGTTGCCGAAGACCTCGGCTTCGAACTCGGCATGTTCGGCGGTTCGGTTGCGTCGCTCGCAGTGCTCGGCGATCCCGACATCGCGCTGATCACGCTCACTGAACTGGCCGAACAGATGCGACGAATGTCGCGCGCCTCGGCGTTGCCGGTGCTGGTCGATGCCGATCACGGCTATGGCAACGCGCTGAATGTGCGGCGCACGATCGAGGAACTGGAAGCTGCTGGTGCTGCGGGCCTCACGATCGAGGATACGCTGCTGCCACAGGCTTTCGGCGAGACCCAGACCCAGCTGATTTCGCTGGAGGAGGGTGTCGGCAAAGTGAAGGCAGCGCTGGATGCGCGGCAGGATCCTTCGCTGGTTGTCGTCGGGCGCACGGGCGCCGCGTCCATCTCCTCGCTGGACGACGCGATCCTTCGCGCCAAAGCCTATGAAGCCGCCGGTGTCGATGCTCTGTTTTTCACCGGCATCAAGGCGAAGGCGGAACTGGAAGCGATATCAGCCGCGACGCGGCTGCCATTGATTCTCGGCGGCGCGCCGGAAGCGATGTCCGACCTTGGCTACCTCAGGGAGCAGCGGGTCAAAATCGCGCTACAAGGCCACGCGCCGATTTCGGCTGCAACTAAGGCCGTGTATGAAACGCTTAAAGCGTTGCGCGAGGGAACGTCGCCAAAGGCCCTGACCGGCCTTGCATACGCCGGTCTGACCGCGCAGGTGACGCGCGAGGCAGACGTGAACGCTCGCCTGGCCGCATTTCTCGGGGCTAAGCGATGACGGCTGCCATCCGTCGGGTCTTGATCCGCGGACGGGTGCAAGGCGTAGGCTACCGGGCCTGGGTCAACCATCAGGCGAGGCGCCGTGGCCTGCAAGGCTGGGTGCGAAACCGCCGCGACGGCAGCGTCGAGGCGGTGTTCGAAGGAACGGAAGACACGGTAGCAAATATGATTGCTTCCTGCCGGAATGGACCGCCCTCAGGACGGGTTGATGAAGTTGCGGTGGAAACCGCACACGCGGATGAATTGGGGCTGCGGCGCGCCGGCGAGGCGTTCTCGGTTCTGCCGACGATTTGAAATCTGAGAGTCCAAAAGGAAATCCAATGACAAGAAAATTCGGATCAGGATGGGCGGCGCAGTGGTTGGCCGCAAGCCGGCGACTGGCGCACCTCGGCGTCCTCGTTGCGGTCGCGCTTCTGGCCGGCCGTCTCGACGCATCGGCGCAAATCCCATCGGCTTCACTTCCGGGCGTTGATCCGGCCTTGCTAGAAGATATCGTCGTCGGCAGCCGTATCCTGGCTGATTTCGGCGTGGTCGACGGCTTCGGCCATGTCAGTGCGCGCCATCCTACCAATCCGAACCACTTCCTGATGTCGCGTTCGCTGGCGCCTGCGCTCGTCACCGCCGACGACATCATGGAGTTCGATCTCGACGGCAATCCGGTGGACGCACGCGGCCGCACCGTGTTTCTGGAGCGCTTCATCCACAGCGAGATCTATAAAGCGCGGCCCGACGTGATGTCGGTGGTGCACACTCATTCTCCCGGCGTCATTCCGTTTTCGGTGAGCAAGGTGCCGCTGCGCGCGATGTTTCATAATCCTGCCTTCCTCGCCGTCGGCGTGCCGGTATGGGATATCCGGAAGGACTTTGGCGAGACCAGCATGCTGGTTGCCAACGCTGCGCTTGGCAAATCGCTGGCCGAAACGCTCGGTGACAAGCCGGTGGTGCTGATGCGCGGTCATGGCGACGTGACGGTCGGGCCGACCGTCAAGATGGCAGTGTTCCGTGCCTATTACACCGACGTCAACGCCAAGCTTCAGGCCCAGGCGATCGCACTTGGCGGGGAACCAAATTACTTGACGCCGGGCGAAGGCGTGAAAGCCGACCAAACCAATTTCGCCGTGATGGATCGCATCTGGAACCTGTGGCGGATGAAGGTTTTGCCGACACTCGCCAAATAGTTTCGTGAACGAACGAAGCTGCGATCGAATCTTTCGTGAGCAACTTCACACGTCTTGTTCATCAGGAGGTGAGGGAACATCGGCCGCGCCTTCAGGGTTATCCCGGCTCAACAGCAAGGGAAACGACACATGAAACTCGCGACAATCGCATTAGCGGGCGCACTTGCGCTCTCAAGTTCAATGGCGCTGGCGCAGGCCGGCGGTGGCGTTTCTGGCGGCGCGGCGGGTACAGGCGGCACGTCCGGTGGCGTATCGGGTAGCCCGTCCCCGAGCGGTGGTATGACCTCGCCCGGCGCAACCACGGGCCAGTCGAGGCCGGGGGCGATGGGCAATCCGAGCGCCGCGACCACCAATCCCTCCGGCAGCACACTGGTTAATCCGTCGCCGAGCGGATCGACCATCGACTCAACCGGAACCGGCACCGGTACGCGCCGATAACGGATAGCGTTTCGAAAAAGAAAAAGCCCCGTGCTACGCGCGGGGCTTTTTTCGTGCCCGGCGCCTTACAAACCGAGCTTGACATCCGCTCTCATTCGTCAGATATTTCTGTCATGACAGAAATATCCGCCAAGAAGAAATTGCCTGCCGCCGTCGAACGGTTCATCCTTCACTGGGGCGATATGGGCGACGAGTGGGGCGTCAACCGCTCCGTGAGCCAGATTCACGGGTTGCTGTATCTGTCCGAAGTGCCGATGACGGCCGAGGACATCGCCGACACCTTGGGGATGGCTCGTTCCAACGTTTCCAATTCCATCAAGGAACTGTTGTCGTGGAACCTGGTCCGGCGCGTACCGATCCTCGGTGACCGCCGCGATCACTTCGAAGCCGAAACCGATATTTGGGAGGTTGCCGCGCGGATCGCTGCCGCTCGTAAGGAACGCGAGATCGATCCCGCAGTCGAGGCTTTGCGCGCCTGTGTGGTGGATGCCGCCGACGACCCGACGATGAGCGCGACCGCGAGCAAGCGGCTGAAGGAAATGCTCGCTTTCACCGAATTGGTCGACCGTTGGTACGTGCAGATGCTGAACGTGCCGCGGCCGCGTCTGATCGCCCTGATCAAGCTCGGCGAAAAGATCATCAATTTCCTGCCCGGGAAAACCAGATAGGCCGGCGGGTGAGGGGGGCGTGCCATGACGTCAGCAAGGATCGGATTTCCTTCATCGGCCACCACTCACATCAAATTGCTCGACGATCATCGCTTTCGCGCGCTGCTGCCGCCGGAAGACTGGGGTCGGTTGCCGGTGGCAATCTGGCGGCGATTTTCCAAGCGTATCGCTGACGGCGCAACCGTCGTTTATGTCGGCGAAGTCGAGGAGGCGAGCTTCAGCCGAGCGGGGTGGTGGATCGCACAGGCTGCTCGTCTCATTGGAGGGCCGCTGCCGACCGGTTCTGAAACGGGCGTATCGACCATCGTCACCGTGACCGAGGACAGGATGGGCGGTGGCCAGATCTGGACCCGCATCTATCCGCGCCGTCACGGCTTCCCGCAGGTCGTTCATTCCATCAAGAGCTTTTCCGGTCCGACGGGTCTTCAGGAGTATGTCGGATTTGGCATCAGCATGGCCCTGCGAATTTCAGTCGCGCAGGATGCGCTGGTGTTCAAAAGCACAGCCTATGCCTTGCAGTTTGGGCCTCTGCGCATGTCGCTGCCCGACTGGCTGACGCCTGGCGACCTGACTGTCACCCATTCCGATCTCGGTGGAAACGCCTTCCGCTTCACGCTCGAGATCGTCCATCCGTATCTCGGCCGATTGCTGCGCCAGTCCGCCGTGTTCAGGGAGAGTGAATCATGACGTCATTACTGCTCTGGATCTTGATCGGCATTCAGATCGCGATGGGCGCGTTTGACACTTTCTACCATCACGAAATGACTGAGCGGCTGGCATGGCGGCCCTCGCAGCGTCATGAACTCCAGCTTCATGGGGTGCGCAACATCCTCTACGCCCTGTTGTTCCTGACGTTGGGCTGGGTCGAGATTCACGGCATCTGGGCGATTGCTGTGATCGCGGTTCTGGTCGCGGAGGTCGTCATCACGTTGATGGATTTCGTTGAGGAAGACCTCAGCCGGAAACTTCCTGCGAGTGAGCGCATCAATCACACACTTTTGGCATTGAACTACGGCGCGATCCTCGTGCTTCTGGTGCCGATTCTGATCGACTGGGCCGGGCGCCCGACCGACGTCAAATGGGTCTCGTATGGCTACTGGAGCGTCCTTGCGGCTCTATCGGCGGCAGGCGTCGCTCTTTTCGGACTGCGGGACCTCGCTGCGGCCAAGCGCCTGGCGAGACTAAGCGAGACCTCTACGCACGGACTTGTCGAAGTTCTGAGTGGACGGCAGACGATTTTGGTAACGGGCGCGACCGGCTTCATCGGCAGTCGTTTTGTTGCGAGTCTGACGGAAGCAGGTCATCAGGTCATCGCGCTCGTGCGCAATCCCGCTAAAGCGGAGGCGTTGCATCCGCCGATCACGCTGGTCACCAGCCTCGATCAGTTGCCCGCCGACATGGCGATCGATGCGATCGTCAACCTCGCGGGAGAACCGATCAGCAACGGGTTGTGGACCGAGGGCAAACGCCGGAAAATCGTCGAGTCGCGCGTCAACATGACCGATGACGTCGTCCGTTTGATCGGCCGGCTGGAGCGGCGACCCGCCGTGCTGGTCAATGGATCGGCGATCGGATGGTACGGCCTTTGGCAGGACCAGGTGCTGACGGAATCGGCGAAATCCCATGTCTGCTTCAGCCACGAACTTTGCGACGCCTGGGAAACCGCCGCCAACCGCGCGACCGAATACGGCGTCAGGGTCATCTGTCTTCGCATCGGTCTGGTTGTTGGAACCGCAGGCGGCCTTCTCACGCGGATGCTGACACCGTTCGAGTTCGGCCTCGGCGGCCCGATGGGTTCGGGCAACCAATGGATGTCCTGGATCGAGCGTGATGATCTCATTCGCCTGATCGCCCACGCCATCGCAAGGCCCGATATTTCCGGCCCGATCAATGCCACGGCTCCGATTCCCGTCACCAATGGGGCATTCACCGAAGAACTCGGCCGACGGCTTCGGCGACCGGCGATATTTCGAATCCCGTCTGGCTTGCTTCGCAGCCTGGCCGGCGACTTGGCTAACGAGCTTTTGCTGGGAGGGCAACGCGTGATCCCCAACAAGGCGTTGAGCAGCGGTTTCGTATTCCGACACGAAACCTTGCGAAGCGCGTTGGGCGCAATCCTGTGACGGAGGTGCGCGACGGCTCTCGGTAACTACTATTGCCGGCCCGTGGTGGGCTGGCTCCCCGGAAAATATGCCGGCAGCAATCGTCCCGCATCGAGCGCGCTAAGTAAGCTCAGGTGTTCGTAGCCACGCTGCGGAACGCCTCCGGCAGATTCTGCGGACTGGAGCCGAATACGTCGTCAAACGCTTGCCGCAGCGCGATATCGACATCCGCCGAGGTCGGGGTGAGGCCGAGATCGGCCAGACTCGTGACGCCATAGCGCGGGTCGGTCACGCCGCAAGGGACGATGGCGGAGAAATGGGTCAGGTCGGGATCGACATTGATCGAGATGCCGTGAAACGACACCCAGCGCCGCAACCGCACACCGATCGCGGCGATCTTGTCCTCATAGCCGTTGCCCTTGTCCGGCCGGGCCACCCAGACGCCAACCCGGTCCTCACGCCGTTCGCCGCGGACATTGAAGGCTGCGAGTGTCCGGATGATCCATTGTTCGAGGCTCGCGACATAGGCCCGAATGTCGGGCTGGCGCCGCTTCAAATCGAGCATCACATAGGCCACGCGCTGGCCGGGGCCATGATAGGTGAGCTGTCCGCCGCGTCCGCTGTCAAAGACCGGAAAACGAGGGTCGAGCAGGTCGGCCGTCTTGCCGCTGGTGCCGGAGGTGTAGAGGGAAGGGTGTTCCAGGAGCCAGACCAATTCGGGTGCGCGCCCTGCGGCGATATCGGCCACCCGCGCTTCCATCACTTCCATGGCTTGCGGGTAGGGAATCGGCTGGTCCGAGATCAACCATTCGACCGCGGCGGCGCCGGGAGCACGCGAGAACGCTGATAAATCGAGGTTTTGGCGGTCGTTAACCATCGGCTAACCATAACGTGGTGATCTCTGGATACGCAATTTTGCAGTCGTCTGTGCGGTAGCTTGTCCGGTGCCAACTCTCGATAAAGTCAGCGTCGATCTTATGGTGGTTCTGGGAACCACGACGATGCCAATCCATCAAGTCATGCGCCTCAGCCGGGGTGCCATCATCGAGCTCGACGCCACCGAGGCGGACGAAGTCAAGATCCTCGCCAACACCTTGCCGGTTGCTTCCGGCGTCGTGCTGGTCGACCGCAACCGGATCGCGGTCGAAGTCAAGCAAATGCTGCCGAAGGCCATCGGTACACGCTGAAGGTGTCGTCCGGCAAATCACTGAATCCCTGCATGGGTGGCCTTGTACCACCATTGCCGATTTGTTACATCGGCGCCGTCGACGCGCTTCCGCGCCGGCATTGTGCCTTCTTTTAGCGCTCGTGGCGGAATTGGTAGACGCGCTGCCTTGAGGTGGCAGTGAGTAACATCGTGGGGGTTCGAGTCCCTCCGAGCGCACCATAAACCCACGTTTGGGTTTGAAATTGTTACACTTTTTTCCTGATGTTACCCGGGAATGTTACCACTCCGTTCTCGTTAGACGTTCGCACCCTGTTCGCTTCTGGCAGCTGTAAAAGATCATCGAGTGACTGGCTCTGATCGAACGCGACGATCTTCTCCATGCCGCTGATCCCAAGCTTCTCCCGGTTTGCCTGCGCGATGTAATGCGCGGGCATCTTCGGATCGGTCCAGCCAAACATCGCCATCATCTGGCTCTCGGTGCAGTCGGCGTAAGCGGCGACCTCCGCGCGGGCCTTGCGCACGCCATGACAGCTCTTCTTCGGCTCGTTGACGCCGGCGAGCACAGCATACTTCTTGAACTTCATCGCCCATGCTTTCTTATTCATGGGCACGACGCGACCGCGCACGGTTTTGCCGGTGAAAACCTCGGCGCCGATAATCCCTGCAGCGCGAGCCGTCCGCAGGCTTTCGGCAAATTCGGGATGCACCGGCACCGTGACGGTGGTGTTGCCGCGGCTCTTTTCGGTTGTGATCTGCACCGCCATCTTGCGCACGATTTGCCGCAGGTGAGGGGGCCCGAACCGATGGGCATCGCCAGCCGCAGGAATGTGTAGCGCAGGATGTCGAACATCAGCCGCGCTTCGGTGCCGAGCGGCCATTTCGCGCGATACATTGCCATATCTTCGTCGGTCCAAGGCACAAACCCGCCGCTTTCGCGGGACGCCTTTGCCTTTCCGGAGCGCACGCCGATCGTCGGATCGTCGTCTTCATCGAGGTGGCCTTCGTCGATCATCCAGCGGATCATTCCACGCAGCGCCGACAACAGGTTGCCAGCCTGAGAGGGCGTGCGCGCCTTCATTTCGGCCCTGATGACCTTGCGGGTCAGGACCGCGAACGGCTTTTCACCATTTTCAGGCAGCAGGGTCTCGATCAGCCCGGTGCGCTGTAGCCGGGTCGACGCAGCCAGGCCCTCGTGGCCGACACTGAGATCTCCGAGCCAGTGGTCGCTCTG
>Ga0210397_10000524_pt1 | contig 25621 bp, 22 predicted proteins | sample IncBWH2OmetaG_FD_160126 | JGI IMG/M metagenome (GOLD analysis project Ga0210397, IMG submission 160126) | Forest soil microbial communities from Barre Woods Harvard Forest LTER site, Petersham, Massachusetts, United States - Inc-BW-H-2-O ...
GCCGCAGTGCGCTCCGCCGTCGCCCAGCCCCTGCAAGCTCACCGGATCCGACATCATGTTGTACAGATGGTCGTAGTTGTTGCCCGCGTAGTTGAGCAGCGGCAGCAGCAGGAATTCGCGCCCATCCGCGCCGAGCAGCACATCGTAGGTGACCTCCCACGGGTCACGGCCCTGGCGTTCGGCGATGGCGGCGATGCTGTCCTCTGGCGCGGGTTCGTAGTCGAGCGCTTCGCCGAGCGGATACAGGCGCTTGAAGATGTGATCGGTGAGTTGGTCGGCAGTGGGTTCCGGCGACGGGTCGGGTGGCTCGGCGAGGATCCGAGCCCGGATCTCCGGATCCCGGAGTCGTTGGACGCGCTGCCGGAGCGGCAGTTCCATCAGCTCCCGGTAGGTCCGCCGGTGCCGGAAGGGGTTCATCCGCGACTGGTGGCCCATCAACATCCCGAACGCCCGGCTGGCCACTTGCGGCCGGATGGCCGCTCCGGCGGCGTTAGCCTCGTGCACCGCAGCGAACCAGCTCCGCCAATCGTGTGGATCCTGTTCGTTGACCATCGCCAGGAAGGTCAGCGGTATCCGGTATTGCCGGCCGAGCCGGGTGATCCACTCGATCTCGGCGTCGATCGAGTGGCGCTGGTCGCCGCCCATCGCGCCGCCGACGCCGGCCGGAACCACCTGCAGCACACCGGAGCCCACCTCCGCCATGACGGCCATCAGTGCGGCCAGCTCGTCTTCCTCGGAGTAGGTGCCGGGCACGGGCTCTCCCGACGCGCTGCGATGTCCGGCCGTGCGCCCGAACGACATGCCCAATGCCCCGGCCCGCAGACCGTCGGCTGCGATTTTGCTCATCGCGTCAAGATCGGCGCCGGTTGCAGTGTCGTGCGCGCGATCACCCATCACGAAGGCGCGGACCGCGGCAAGTGGGATCTGCGCACCCACGTCCACCGCACGCGGCATCCGCTCGAGAGCATCCAGATACTCGCCGAAGGATTCCCACTCCCACGTGATGCCCTCCGAGAGCGCGGAGCCCGGAATGTCCTCGACGCCCTCCATCAGGGCGATCAGCCATTCGTGCCGATCGGGGCGCACCGGCGCGAACCCGATGCCGCAGTTACCCATGATCGCGGTCGTGACACCGTGCCAGCACGACGGGGTGAGATGTGGGTCCCACGTGGCCTGCCCATCGAAATGGGTGTGCACATCGACGAAACCCGGTGTCACAGTTAGCCCGTCGGCGTCGACGGTGCGCCTGGCGGATCCGTCGAGACGACCAACTTCCGCGACGACACCATCGGTGACCGCGACATCGGCAGTACGCGGCGGCGTACCAGTACCGTCCACCACGGTTCCGCCCCGAATGATCAGGTCGTAAGTCATGACGGTCTCCTCGCCGACAGGCGTTCCGGCACAATTAGGTTGTTATTACAGCAATGATAGCCAGGTTTGATCTGAGCCCAGCTGGTCACGCGATCCTGAACAGCCGAGGCGCCAGATTCAATAGCCGGGGCCGGCGGCCTCCAGAACTTCGAGGGCCGCATTGATGTTGGGCATGACAGTTGGACCGTAACTGCTCACCACCTGCCCGAGCGCACGGGCGATATGTGGACCGACGGCACCGGCAGCGATGACTTCTTCGGCGAGGACGATTCCATTCACCAGGTGGGCGGCGCTCAGCCGGCCGTCGTGGGTGACCTCGTATCTCCAGTCGCCGATCTGGATGCGCTCCGGCTGCGATCGGAAAATGCCTCGTCGCGCGGGACTGAGAACGACACCTGGAAGTCCGCAAAACACCTTGACCACCAGCCCAACTCCCCCGGGCCCGGCCGACGCCGCCCCGACGGCGCGGCTGACCCGTTCCTGGTCGTAGCTGGTCATCAATCACTCATCGGAAGGACGAACGACGGCGCGATGGTTTGCGGCTCGCCGTTGCGACGCACCGCCGTTCCCGCCACGTAGAACTCCACCGTGTGATGTCCCCACGCATAGTTCGAGATGGCGAAATGCACACCCACTACACCGGTTCCACCGTCTCGCTCGGCCTCGCTCTGCATACGTGACATCGCCAGCTCCCGGGCTTGGTAGCTGCCCTGCGTCCATTGCGGCATCTCCGCGTTGCGCCCCACCTGACCGAGTGTCTTCAAAAACCCTTGTACGGCAATGTGGAACACACAGTTGCCCATCACGAAAGCAACGGGCGTATACCCGGACCGCAGTAGCGTCGACAGATCCTGACCGGACAGGTGGCTACTGAATGCTTGCCCGTTCGGACGTCGAAATGCGCCCGGCTTGGCGGTGTATCGCACCGCGGTGCCAACCGCGATGAACTCGAGGTGTTCGCCCTCGCCCTGATGACGCCATTCGAGCCGGACACCGACCACTCCGTCCGCGCCCAGCGAATCCGCCTCGGCTTGCATCCGTGACATCGCATTCCAGCGTGCGCGGTAAGTCGCGTCGGTGAGCACCGGCAGCTCCGATTGTTGTCTGATGCCGGTGAACTGGTAGCCGACGTGATAAACCGAAACACCCATCACGAGTTCGATCGGTTCAAATCCGGCCCCATGCAGCAGCGCGAATTCATTGATCGACAGGTCAGACGTGAACACCGTTCCAGCGTGTGACAACCGTTCGCTGGCGACTGGGTCAAGCGGGTTGGGTTGCATTGTCAAACTTCCTCCTGCCGTCTCCGACAGCGTAGGGGGTAGCTAAGCCCCGACGCGAGTCGCTTCCGGCTCTGGATCGGGCCGGTTACGCTCGAGATTGCTAAGTTATCTATTTTTATAAGGCAAGGGTATTGCCCGCTACTGAGGCCGATGTCACGCTAGCTGCATGACAGAAACCGAAGGGTACGTCGACCAGGCGGTCATGGGTATCGCCGAGCCGCAGCCGATGTACAAGGCATTACGCGAGTCGACGCCGGTATTTCGCTCGCCGCAGGACGTGATTGTTCTCAGCCGCCTGGCCGACATCGAGATGGCGCTCAAGCACACCGAACTGTTCTCGTCGAACATGGACGCGGTCGATCTCGGCAACATACGACCGCTGATCCCGTTGCAAGTCGACCCGCCCGAGCACGCGAAGTACCGGCGGATCCTCGATCCGCTGTTCACTCCGCGGGAGATGGCCCGACGTGAACCAGGCGTCACCGAGCTCGTGAACGAGATGATCGACCGCTTCGCCGATCGGGGCGAATGCGACTTCCACGAAGAGTTCGCGGTCCCCCTTCCGTGCACCGTCTTCCTGCAGTTGCTCGGCCTGCCGCTGGAAGACCTCGACAAGTTTCTGGAGTGGAAGGACGGCGTGATCCGCCCGGACGGCGACTCCAGCTTCGCCCGCCGCCACGAGACCTCGGCACCCGTAGCGCAACAGATCTACGAGTACTTCGAGCGCGCCATCGACGACCACATCGCCAGCCCGCGGGACGACGTGCTGTCCGCGATGATCTCGGCGAACTTTAAGGAGGAGGGCGGACAACCGCTAACGCGCGAGGAGCTGCTCGACATCTGCTTCCTGTTCCTGATCGCGGGCCTGGACACGGTGACGGACTCGCTCGACTGCTTCTTCGTCTACCTGGCACGACACCCCGACCATCGTCACCAGCTCATCGAGCAGCCCGACATTCTCCCGACTGCCATCGAGGAGCTGTTGCGCTGGGAGACCCCGGTGCCCGGCGTCGCTCGGGTCGCCATGCAAGACGTCGAGGTGGGCGGATGCCCCGTCAGCAAGGGCGAACGGGTCAGCCCGTTGCTTGGGGCGGCCAACACCGATCCCGCGGAGTTCCCCGATCCGGACGTCGTGGACTTCAGCCGCAACCCGAACCGGCACCGCGCGTTTGGCGGAGGTCCGCACCGCTGCCTTGGGTCCCACCTGGCCCGCATGGAGCTGCGGGTGGCGTTGCGCGAATTCCACCGGCGCATCCCGGATTACGAGATCAAGCCCGGCACCCAGCTGACTTACACGGCCGCGCTGCGATCGGTGGAATCGCTGCCGCTGATTTTCCCGGTGCCCACACTGTGACCCGCGTCTCCGTCGACGCTGACCGCTGCACCGGGCACGGGCGCTGTTACACGCTGGCGCCCGACATCTTCGACGCCGACGAGGTTGGACACTCGATAGTGCTCCTCCGGGAAGTCTCCGGTGAACTCGAGCAGCATGCCGTTGCCGGCGAGCAGAACTGCCCGGAGCAGGCGATCACGCTGTCCCAGTGAGAGCTCACCGCATCGGTGAAGTTCCCTGTGTCACAACCGAAATGGCTCACCTGATGGCGCACTGTTCCTTGGCCCGTTGGCCGCACCAGCGAGACAGGACCGCCGACAGTTGCGCGGCCACCGGTGGCCGGCGCGTGGCCCATGCGATATAGCCGTCGGGACGCACCAGTATCGCCGCGGGCAATGTCCGGTCAGTGTGGACAACGTGATCAACGCCGGGCCAGTCGACCGCAATGGCGTCTGTACCCGCGGCGGTGACCAGGACGAATCGCCCACTTCGCATTACCTCATAGAACCTCGCGCCTTCACATTCGATGTCGGGCATCCGGCGCCCCACCATCCGGTCGTCCTCGCGCGAACCCCGCGGATAGGCGATGCTGATGCCGCTGAGACGCTCGGCCGCCAGCCGCCGGCTGATCGGAAAGCGCAGGATCGAAGCGATGACGAGGCGCCGCAGCGCCCGGCGTATCGCAGACCGACCCAACACAAGCTGGTTGAGCGCGTCTGTCAGGGCGAGCACGTCCGCCCCGACGGGATGCCGCTCGGCCTCATAGCTGTCCAGCAGCCATTCCGCACCTGATCCGTGCACCGCCGCGGCCAGTTTCCAGCCGAGGTTCATTGCGTCGCCGATACCGGTGTTCATGCCCTGGCCACCGATCGGGGAATGGACGTGGGCCGCATCACCGGCGAGAAACACCCGGCCTACCCGGTAATGCCGGGCCTGCCGACGCTCGCTGAGAAACCTTGAGCTCCAACGCATGTCACTCATGCCGAAGTCGTCACCGGCAATCCGAGCGAAGGCGTCGCGCATCTCGGCCATGCTGACCGGTTCGGTGAGCGGTGCTTGATCACGCAACCGGTCCCAGGCGATCGCGCGGAACCAGCCGTCTCCGAACGGGATGACGAGCACCACACCCTGGCTGCTCGTCCGGGCGAACGCGGGGTCGTCCGGCGGCTGGGTCAGCCGCACATCGGCCAGCAGGATATGCGTCTGGTACTGCTTGCCGACGAAGTCAACGCCAAGCAACCCGCGCACCGCGCTATGCGCACCGTCGCATCCCACCGCATAACGCGCCCGCAAGATGTCATTGTTTGCCAGTCCGATCGTGACCCCGCCGCCGTCCTGCTGCAGGCGCATCACCTCGGCACCGCGGACAACCTCCACGCCCAACTGAGCTGCCCGGGCAGCCAGCACATGTTCGGTACCGCTTTGCGGAACGATGAGGACCATCGGGTAGCGCGTCTGCAGCGTGTCCGCGAGGGACAGCGTCGCCCCAGGCGTGGGCGCAACCGCAGGAACCGGGATGCCGCGTGCAAGAACGTCATCGGCAAGCCCGCGGCAATCGAGCAGTTCGAGCGTGCGCGCATGCACCCCGAATGCGCGGGTGATATTTGGAGCATCGCTACGCCGTTCAATCAGCTCAACGCGAACCCCCCGCATGGCCAGCTCGCACGCCAGCATCAGACCGGTAGGCCCGGCACCGATCACTGCGACATCGATGTTACGAGTGCTGCGCATGACTGCCTCCTTTGCTCGTGGTACTCCCAGCGTGGCGCGGCCGGCGCTGCGTCGAATCGGTAAAGTCGCCAGTCTTGCCACCGGTAGCCGACCTACGATCAGTGTTGTGCTGCACGGCCGTGAGCAGGAATGCGCGCAGGTCGACGAGCTGCTGGCGGCCGCGCGCGAGCGGCGCAGCCAAGCGCTGGTCGTGCGCGGCGAACCCGGAATCGGCAAGTCAGCGCTGCTCGACTATGCGGCCGAGCAGGCCAGCGACCTGCAAATTCTGCGCACCGCCGGGGTCGAGACCGAATCGCAGCTGCCCTTTGCCGCCGTGCATAACCTGCTGCTGCCGGTCCGGGATCACAGCGACTCGATCCCGGAACGGCAAAAGACGGCGTTACTCAGCGCATTCGGCGTGGGCCCGGGGGCAGCCGAAGACCGGTTCCTGATCTCGTTGGCCGTGCTGAGCATCCTGGCCGAGACCGCGGAAGCCGCTCCGCTGTTGTGCCTTGTCGACAACGCGCAGTGGCTGGACGGCCCCTCGGCCGACGCATTGACGTTCACTGCCCGGCGCGTTCACGCCGAAGGCATCATTGTCTTGTTTGCCGCCCGGGATGACCCGGCGAAACCTTTTGTGGCACAAGGCTTGCCGGAGTTGAGACTGAGCGGGCTCGACCGGGGTTCGGCCAGCACGGTGCTGACCGAACGAGCGGGCGTGCCGGTCGCGGCCACGGTTTGCGAGCGCCTGGTGGCCGACACCCTGGGTAATCCCTTGGCGTTGGCTGAATTGGCACGATCGCTCTCGGCGGATCAGTTGACCGGGCGGGCTGCCCTGCCGGAACAGTTGCCGGTCAGTACCGATCTCGAGCGTCTGTATCTCGATCGGGCCGCCGAATTACCGCCCGACACCCAGACGGTGCTGCTCGTGGCCGCAGCGCATGACACCGGCCAACTCGACGGAGTGTTGCGCGCCGCCCGTGCGCTCGGCGTGGAGGCGGCCGCCCTCGACGACGCCGAGACGTCCGGCCTTTTGCGCGTTGATTCCGCGGTCGCGTCCTTCGTTCACCCTCTGGTGCGCTCGGCAATTTACCGCGGCGCGACGTCTCGGCGGCGACAGGAAGTTGAGCAAGCGCTGGCAGCGGTCCTCGACCCTGACACCGACGCCGACCGCAGGGCATGGCACCTCGCTAACGCCGCGGCGGGTCCGAACGCCGACGTGGCCGATGCACTGCACGGCGCCGCCGAACGAGCCCGCGCACGCGGAGGGCACGCTGCGGCCGCAGCCGCATTCGATCGGGCGGCAGCGCTCACTGCGGCACCCGAGCTACACGCGTCCCGGTTGGCCGATGCCGCCGATGCCGCGTGGCTGGCGGGGCAGCCCGATCGTGCACAGGCATTGCTCGATCACGCCGCCCACCTGGCCGGCGCCGCGACGTTGCAGGCCCGCATCGCCCACCTGCGTGGGTCGATCGAAGGCAACTGCGGAGCTCCTTCGACCGCATACGCCATCCTCGTCAGCGGCGCTGAGCTCGTCACGGCGCTCGACCCCATGCGCGCGTCGCGAATGCTCGGCGAGGCAGGCCAGCTCGCCTGGGCGATCGGCGATTTGGCACGTCTCAGTGAGGTGAGCCGGCGACTCGCGGCGCTGCCCGCAGATGAAGACACCGGCGCCATTGGCGCGCAAGTGATGATGGGTCTTTCCGGATTGCTCCGCGGCGACACCACCGCAACCGCGGCCAGGTTGCGTGAAGCTGCCGACCTGGCCGGGGCGAGTAAGGAGCCACGGGCGCTTATGGGCGCGGCCGCAGGCGCGATGTTCCTCGGCGACGACTCCCGCGCCATCGACCTGTTCAGCACCGCGGTCGCGCTGATCCGCGCCGCCGCCGAGGCGGCAAAGCTGCCCCTCCTGCTGGCCCCGCTGGCCATGGTGGAAGCGTTGACGAGCCGCTACCCCGCCGCGCTGGCGGACGCGACCGAGGGTCTGCGGCTTGCCGAGGAGACCGGACAGCACAACCCCGCCGCGCACCTGCGCGGCGTTCTGGCTTTGATTGCGGCCGTGCAGGGCCGGGCGCAGGAATGCCGCGAACGGGCCGGGGTAGCGCTCACGCAGGCGATAGGTCAGCGCCTTGGACCGCACGCGGCAATCGCTTCGTGGGCACTCGCCGTGTTGGATCTCGGCGCAGGACGCCCGGGTGAGGCTTTCGACCGGCTGGAGGCCCTGGCCGCCGCCGGCCCGGGCGAGGGCAACCAGATCGTGATGTTGATGGCGACCGCAGACCTCGTCGAGGCGGCCGCGCGCACGCAGCAACCAGCGGCGGCGGCCGCCGGCCTGAGCAAGCTGCAAGTATGGGCGGCCGACACCGGCGCGCCTTGGGCAAAAGCGCAAGCGGCACGGTGCGAGGGCTTGCTTGCAACCGACGACGACCAGGACCGGCACTTCGCTGAGGCCTTGCGCCTGCACGCCCCCGCCGGGCGACCGTTCGACACGGCTCGCACCCAACTGTTGTACGGCGAAAATCTGCGACGGCGCCGCCGGCGGGCGGACGCGCGCAAATACCTGCGCTCCGCACATGAGACGTTTGAACGGCTCGGCGCTAAGCCGTGGGCCGAGCAAGCCGGCAAAGAATTACTGGCCACCGGCGAGAGGGCGCGCAAGCGAGACGTCAGCACGACGGACCAGCTCACACCTCAGGAGCTGCAGATCGCCCGATTCGTCACGGATGGAGAAACCAACCGCGGCATCGCCACCTTGATGTTCCTTAGTCCCCGGACCGTCGATTACCACTTGCGCAAGATCTTCATGAAGCTCGGTCTGTCATCGCGCGCCGAGCTGATCCGCATGTTCTTGAGCGACGACACACTTGCGGGCCCCGCGTCCACCCGTTCTGGCTGAGCCATCTAAGCGGTTGACTTAAACATTCGCGCCGCCGCCGCCCATTTCCGGCAGCCGACCTCGCAATATCGAACCGATCCGGGGTCGGCCTCGTTTATCTCATATCGGCGGCGCCGGGAGGATCATGTTCGGACGAATCGACACCCTCGATAGACCCAAGCACAAACTGCTGACCGTCGAACTCTGCGACGTGGTACGCGAATACCGAGTCGGCGGTCAAACCGTACGTGCACTCGACGGGATCAACCTGGAGCTGGAGGGTGGGCAGTTCATATCGATGGTCGGGCCGTCGGGCGCGGGCAAGAGCACATTGCTGCATTTGCTGGGCGCGCTGGACTCCCCCGATTCCGGGTCGATCACATTCGACGGCCAGGAGATCGGCCGCCTCAGCGACGACCAGCAGTCACAGTTCCGCCATCGTCACGTCGGGTTCATCTTCCAGTTCTTCAATTTGCTGCCGACCCTGTCGGCGTGGGAGAACGTGGCGATCCCGAAACTGCTCGACGGTATCCGACTGGGCAAGGCCAAAGGCGATGCGATTCGGCTGCTCGACCGGGTCGGACTCGGTAACCGCACCGAGCACCGTCCAGCGGAGCTGTCCGGCGGGCAAATGCAGCGGGTCGCCGTGGCCCGCGCACTGATGATGGACCCACCGCTGATCCTGGCCGACGAACCGACCGGGAACCTCGACTCGACAACGGGCGCATCGATCCTGACGCTGCTTGCCGAGGTAGCCCACGAAGCCGGCCGCGGCCGCCTGGTGGTCATGGTCACTCACAACGCCGATGCGGCCGCAGAGACCGATCGAGTGATCGCCCTGCAGGACGGTCGCGTCGGCTCCGACGAGCCGTCGGTGCTTTCGCGATGAGAGCGGGCCCGGCATTCGTTGCCGCGGCAAGCCGGCTACGTGTGTTCAGCTTGCGCGAACTCGCTGTGCATCGTCGACGCACACTCGCCTCGATCGCCGTGATGGCGGTTTCGGCGATGTATCTGGTTGCGATACTCGGCATCTTCGGGTCGATCACCGGATCGGTCAACCGGCTGACCGACGGGATTGCCGGCGTGGCCGCGCTGGAGGTGTCGGGAATCACCGACGCGGGATTTCCCGACACGATAACGGCCGACGTAGCCGCCGTTCCCGGCGTCGCGGCGGCGGTACCGATGATACGAACGTCCTTGTCCACCACGTCGGGTCCGATTCTGCTGTTCGGTGCAGACGCGAATATCGCCGCGCTGGGTGGCGCCCTGAAGGATGCAGTCGGGCAACAGCAGCTGGCGGCGCCTTCCTCGGTACCTAACGGTGTCCGTGTCGGGCCAGGTATCGGTCGCCGGAAAGGCGATACGTTTCAGCTTGGCTCGGCGACGGTCACAGTCACCGATGTCCTCGGCGGCAAGCAGCTTGCGGATCTAAACGGCGGACACTATGTCCTTGCCCCACTGGCTTTGGCGCAGAACGTTGCGGCACGACAGGGCCAGCTCGACTCGATTCTGATCACCACCAAACCTGGCGCTGACCTTGCCCAGGTTCGCTCCGCGGTCACCGCCGCGGTGAACGGCCGGGCCATCGTCGCGGACCCGAGTATGCGAGCCGCGCGGGCCGGTGACGGCGTCAAGATGATGAACTACATGGCCCTGATGGGCGTGGGGGTTGCTTTGGTGGTCGGCGCCTTCCTGGTCTACACCACGGTGACCATGGCGATCACCCAACGCAGGCCGGTCATCTCGATGCTGCGCGCGATCGGCGGCCGGCGCACCACAATCGTTCGCGACATGCTGGCCGAGGCCGCGATTCTCGGAGTGATCGGCGGAGCCGTCGGGTCGGGTCTTGGAATACTGATGGGGCGCCTGGCGATTGGGCGATTGCCACCGGCGATTACGCAAGGGGTCGAAGCGCGCATTGAGTACTGGCTGCCCAGTTATGCGATACCGGCCGCCGTCATGGTCACCGCGCTCACCAGTGTGGTGGCGTCGGCGATGGCTGCCCGGCAGGTCTATAAGGTTTCGCCGATCGAGGCCTTGGCACCTGTTGGGGTATCCGCCGCAGACCGTGTGCCGCGATGGCTTCGGATCGTATGCGGCATTGGGGCCGTCGCGGTGCTCGCAGCGTCCATCCTGGTCGTTTTGAACCAACGTGGCGGCTTCGCCTTTGCCGCGATGAACGCCGTGTTCTGTGCGGAGATCGCACTGGGCTTCGCGCTCACGGCGCCCATAGTCAACGCCACCGCGGCGACCGCCCGGGTATTCGGTTCGGTCGGTGCGCTCGCGGCGGCGACCATCGAGCGTGCGCCCCGACGCGTGTGGGCGACGGCGATGACAGTGCTCATCGCCGTTCTCACCACCATCGTGATCACCGGTACGAACACCGACATGATCCGGTCGGCCCGCGGCATCCTCTCATCGGCCGCGGACGTGGATGTGTGGGTGAGCGCAAATCCTCCCGACAGCTATCCCACCGACGCGCTGCCGCACGGCCTTTCCGAAAAAGTGGCCGCGGTGCCGGGCGTAGCACATGTCACCGAAGGCGCATTCGGGTTCGCCGTCGTCGGCGGCACGCGTGTGATGCTCGACGGATTTTCCCCCGGAACCGCCGATCCGCTGTATCACGCGCTCGACCAACAGACACGCGGCGAGGTGCTTGCCGGTCGGGGCGTGGTGCTTTCGCAGAATCTGGGCAAGATTTTCCACGTCCGGGCCGGAGACCAACTGCGGATGCAAACGCCGCATGGAGTACAGCAGACAACTGTGCTGGCCGTGGTGCCGTATTTCTCGACGGTCATCGGCACCGTCGGAATGGGCCTCGATCAGATGCGCACGTGGTTTGACCGCCCGGTGACGACCACTCTGCAGATCGCTGCGGCCCCTGGAGTGGATGCACGCCGCCTGTTGACCGAAATCCGCGGTGTGGTGCCCGCGCCCAACTATGTGTACGACGGTCGCGCCGAGCTGGCAGGCCTCGAGGCGCCAATGCATCAGAGCATGTTCATCGCGAATGCCGTATGGATCATCGTCGTATTCGTGGCCGCAGTCGCACTTCTCAACACGTTGACGCTCTCCGTACTCGAACGACGCCGCGAGCTTGGCGTGCTCCGGGCCATGGGATCCACCCGTCGGTTCGCATTGCAGATGGTGCTGGCCGAGGCGGCAGGCATCGGCGTCGTCGGCGGTGTGTTGGGACTGGTGTTCGGCCTGACGGATCAGTGGCTCTTCAGTCTTGTCAGCGGAGACATGATGAATTTCCAGGTCAGCTTCCGGCCAAGCCCAATGGCGCTGGTCTTCACCATCGGCGCGGTGGCGATCAGCCTGCTCGGGTCGGTGCCACCCGCGCGACGCGCGGCGCGACTGAACATCATCGAGGCTGTCAGCGTCGAGTAGGACCTTCGCCGGCGGTCAGAAGTTCAGTGGGAGGAGCGCGGCGAACAGCGGGGACAAGGGGTCGGTGAAGGGCAGGGCGATCTCACTGTTCAGGGCCGGGACGACCGGACTTTGAAAAGCGATCAGTGTCTGGCCGGTTTCTCCCAAACCCAATGCCGGCTCGGCCCCGGAAGTAAAGGTGCCCGTGAAGAGCGGGGTCGAGAAAATGGCGGCATCGAAGTTGTTGCCAGTGTCGGCGAAAGACGTGATCGACAGGGGTCCGACATTGAGGGTTTGGCTCATCAAGTCCGGATTCCCGGGCACGGGGCTGACGACCGGATTGAGACCCAGAACTCCGGCGAGCCGGGTAGCCAGACCGTGCAATGCCTGCAGCGGCGGCGACAGCTGCGCGGCGGCCGCCGAGGCCCCGGCGTGATAGCCCGCCATCGCTTCCACGTCCTGGGCCCACATCTGCTCATAGTTGGCCTCGGTCGCCGCGATCGCGGGCGCATTTTGCCCGAACAGGTTCGAGGTCACCAGCGACACAAGGTTGGTGCGGTTGGCCGCCACCATCGCCGGATGCACCGTGGCCGCCCGCGCCCCCTCGAACGCGGCGGCCGCCGCCTTGGTCTGGGCGGCTGCGCCACCGGCTTGGGTCGCCGCCGCGTTCAAGAACCCCACGTAGCGTGCGGCCACGGCCGTCATCGCCGCCGACGCCGCGCCCTGCCATGACTCCCCTGCCAGTCCCGAGGTCACCGACCCGAACGAGGCCGCTGCCGAGCCCAATTCGCCGGCCAACCCGTCCCAGGCAGCCGCGGCCGCCAGCATGGGGCCGGACCCCGCACCGACATACATCCGCGCCGAATTGACCTCGGGCGGCAACACCGAAAAATTCATGGCACATCCCTTCTTGACCGGCGTGACAAACATGGGCCACTCCAGTGACGTTCGTCACGGCGCCGCGGTTCAATGCACACGCAGAATATTCACGGATTTCAGGCGTTGCTTTTGACTACGGTGGCGAATCCCTGCAGATGGGGTTTACACGGAAACGGCACCGGGGTCCGCGGAATGCTGCGCAGTCCCGTGGTATCGAAGCCGGCCGCCGCAATGGACTCGATGGTTCGGCGGTTCGGCTCGCAACCGGCAGCCAACCAGGACCATGGCTTAGCGACCAAGTCCTGGAACCGGCCCGTCGCGCCCTCTCCGCGGACATGCTCGAGGACGACCAGCCTGCCTCCCGGTGCCAGCACACGCCGGATCTCGCTCAGTGTCGCGGCTACATCGTCGACCGAGCACAGCACCAGACCGATGTGCACCGAGTCGAAACTGTCGTCCGGGAACGGAATCGACTCACCCGTCCCATCCACGATGTCGGCTGCGACGCCGTGGCGGAGGGCAAGACGCGCCGCGTTTCGCCGGAACGCTGCCACCGGCTCCACGGCGGCGACCGTGGTCACAGCTGGCGGTACGAACTTCAAGTCGGTCCCCGGCCCGAGACCGACCATCAGCAGCCGGCCGGTCGCGTGCGCGAGCGCCGCTCGACGGTACCGGTTGTAGAAAAGCCGGTCGAAGATCGGCTGACCAAATCGGTATACGAAGGGGAATAACGGATTACTGCGCGTTATCTGCTACCTAGGTCCAATCGGAACGGCGGGTATTCGTCACGCATCAAAGATACATACACCGCCACCCGATAGCGCCATCGCACGATGCCCATGAGGAGGTCGTACATGCCCCGGGGGATCGTCCCGGTGGACAACAGCGCCACCGCGGCGATAACTGTGAGCACCTGCAACAGCGGCTCCATCGCCCAGCACAGGAGTATCTGGGGCAATCCCAGCAGCCACCACTTCACCAGCACGGCCCAGTTCGAGAGGCGTTCTGGATAGTCGACCTCGAGATCGCCCGGGTAGTCCGGTCGAGCCGCGAGGGTGAATGGCGGGTACCTGTCGGTGCTATTCATCGGGAATCGGTAGTTCATGAGTCGCCACGACCAGCGCAGCACGCCGACGTTGAAGTCGAAGATGGGGCGCGGATAGCGTCCGGTGAACAGGATCGCGACGCCGGCAACGATCGTCGTCAGCGGATAAACCAAGTACAGAGATATCAATATCGGATAGTGCGGGACGGCCAGCACACACCACTTGACGAGCCAAAGCCAGCGTGAGGGAGCGTCGAAATCGCTTCGTACGCGTATGGGATCGTCCGAGTCGACCATCACCGAACTCAGGACGGACACGACGGTGCCCTCGTCGCGACCGCGAGGTCCCGGCTGATCTCCGCGGCCATCCGGTGGTGACTCGTCGAGCGTAGAAACATGGTGAGTGCCCAGGTCTGGAACCGGTCCGAGACATACGTCGCAGGCCTCAGCACGGCCTCACCGTGGGCCACCTGCAGCGACGCCACCCGGGACACCGCCCTGACCTTCCGGCGTCTGGTGTTCTCGTACCACCGCAGCGCCCTCGAAACATCACCCGAGCCGCCGTTCCGTCTTTTTCGCAGGTCGGACAGCGCCTTACACAGCACCATCGTGTCGAGCAGCGCCTGATTGGTTCCTTGCGCAAGGGTGGGCGGCATCGTGTGTGCGGCGTCGCCAAGCAGTGTCACCGCTCCCTTGCCCGGCCGGGGAATTGGATGCCGAAAATGCGGGAACGGCGAACTGGCCAGATCATCGTCGGTCAGCGTCGCCAGTACCCGATCGACCGAGTCGGACCATCCGGTGAAATTTGACCGAATGACCTCGATCGGGCGTTGCGGTCGGACGAAGTCGTAAGACCATGGCAAGTCGAACCACCACTGCAGATCGGAGCCACCAGCCGGCCACAAACCGGTATTCCCGTGTTCGCCGATGATGATCATTGCGACGTGATCGTTGGCGAAGTCCGGAAGCGTGACCAGTCCCTGCCAGCTGCACCAGCCGGTCGGCTCGGCGTCTTGCCCGCCGACGACATCCCGGACCACCGAATGCAGGCCATCCGCACCGATCAGCACATCTCCTTCGGCCGAGCTGCCGTCTTCGAACTCGACCCGCACACTATTGGGCCTGGTGACGACACCGATCGCGCGGGCGTTGCATCGGATGCGATCAGTCGGAAAGCCTTCCAGCAGCCGTTCCAGCAGATCACGCCGCGGAACCATGCGGACAGGTGCGCCGAGCCGGTCCACCATCGCGGTCACGTCCAATGTGGCGAGCGGACGACCGGTAGAGGTCATCACCCGCACGCCGGACAGCAGCTGACCGGCGGCGCTCATATCGACGCCCAACTGCCGCAGAACCGTCTCGCCATTGGACCAGGTGGTCACGGCGCCGCCGCCGGCCTGTACATTCGACCGCTGGTCGAAGACGGTGACGTCATGTCCGTCACGCAGCAATCCCCGGGCAACGGAAATGCCGCTCACGCCGGCGCCGACAACAAGGATCCGAAGCGGCCGCATTGACGGCGCTTCCACTACTGGCAGCAGCTTCTCGGAATCTTCGTAGCCGGCCATATCTCGCACTCAGCTTCCCGGTTGTTTCGTCCCCACTCTTGAATCCATCACTACAAAGGGGCAGTTCAAGAGGGGTGATAGAGAACTGTCATGACTGTTCGCGCCACCGCGATCACGACCATCCATCCGCCCTCCGACCCAGAGCGATTCGATCGGTGGGCGGCCGGATGCCTCGCGTCGGCTCGTCACTCTCCTGGATACGTTATCGGCCGCAAATCGGTTCAGGGAAGAACGCAGCTCGATGGGCGCCGTCCTGCTGATGGTCTTGGCGCTCGTCGGTTAGCTCGGGTTGATCATCGCGTGCAGGTCGGCAACCGACCACGGTTCGGCGTCGCGGTGATCGCGGTACGCCAGCACGCGCGGCGTTGGCCGATCGAAGCTGCCGACGAATCCGCCTGCAGCAGCGAAGATCTGGCCTGTCACATCACGTGCCAAGTCGCTGGCAAGATACGCGTAGATCGGGGCAGCAAACGAGGCCGGAGGGGCGTCCAACGCGATCCGCATGGTCGTCTCATCAATTATCCCGCGGTGGTACAGATCCTCGATGTGCTCTTCGTAGTCGGCGCCGGTGGACAGCCGCGTCTTCGCCCCGGGACACACCACGTTGGCGCGCACGCCATGGGCCTTCAGCTCCGCGGCCATCGCCATCGTCAGCGCGTTGACGGCGCCTTTGCCCGCGGGGTAACCGGTGCCGCCGTAGTCGCCGAGGAACGCCATGGAGCTGGTGTTGATGATGGACCCGGACCCCTGGGCTGCCATGACGGGCGCCGCGACCCGGCAGGTGTGAAACGCCGTGCCGAGGTGGGCACTTATCAGTCGGTCGAATTGTGCCGGCGCGATATCAAGGATCGAGGCGCGGGGGGGTTCGGCGATCCCGGCGCAATTGATTAGGACGTCCAACCGTCCGAACATGCTCACGCACTCTTCGACAAGCGCCGCGGCGACACGCTCATCGTCCGCAGCCCCGACCACCGCTGTGGCTTGGCCTCCCGACGCTGCGATCGCAGCGACGGCCTCCTCCACCACACGGGGGTCGCGCCCGTTGACCACCACGGCGGCGCCCAAGCTACAGAGCAGGTCAGCGACTGCGCGCCCGATGCCACGGCTGCCCCCGGTCACCACCGCACCGCGTCCTGCCAGGAGGTTCTGGCTCATTCCACGAGCCAAGTCACGATGACCACCACCCAGGCCTCCGGAATCACCAGGCCGGCGACAGCTAATGCGCGACCACCCTGATGAGTATGCCTGATTTGAAGTAGTGCGATGACGCCACTAACGATGCCGCAAAGCGCGCCGACCAAGCTAAAGCCGAGTACGGAAGCGGCTAGAGAGACGACCGCAGCCCGATTCCTATTCCCGCGGCGCAGATGCAGCGGTCGATTGTCGGCGCGCGGCGTGTCCGGCACGGCTATTCGCCGCCGCCGCGGTGTTGTCCGCCGATTTCGGGTCGCCTCCACCTCGTCGACGAAGCTATCAACCTCGTGTGTGTCATATCCCTGGCCGACGGGAGCCCGTCAAAAAGCGATTGCGCGAACCTCATCAGGAGTCAGGTGTTACGCATCTTCAAACGCGCCGCGACAACGTCCAGGAAGGCATCGACCTCATCCATCCGATAGCCGTGGTTCCTGGCGGGAGGACTTGAAAACCAGATACGGTAAACGTCTTCAGCGTTCTCGGCGGCATGTCGTGGCGTGCGATTTCGAGCGAAATCGTTGGGCCGATAATCGATCTCGAGCGCGTCGATCGCCGCGGTTACCGAGTTATGTTGTGCGCCAACAAAAGCCTAGCGCCATTCCGAAATTAAGGGCGTGCTCGGATTCCTCGTTCGCCGCGCCTTCGTTCAACGGCCGGGTCATGTTGCTGTCTACCCGGTAACCAACCGACCGTTGCATCCGGCAAGCGATGTACTGTGCGGTTCAGGGTCAAGAAGTTTCGGCCCGGGTCACTTCCCGGGTCGACCGAGCGTCACCGCAAGGAGCATGGATGCGATGAGGATTTCTCAAACGATGGTCTCCGGGCTGGCGGCCGTGGCGATGCTGGCTGTCTCGGTGGCCGGCTGCGGCAGCAAAACCACGTCTTCAACGTCGACCTCGGGGTCAGCCACCTCGGCGACAAGTTCCCGCAGCTCAGCGCCGACTTCTTCGGCGCCGGCACAGCCGTCCGACTACGCCGGGCTGTTGATCCAGGCAACGGACATCAATGCGCCGGAACCGTTCAACGCCAGCCCGCCCACAAACAACCCGAATGGCCAACCGGGCGTCGCGACGACGTTCAGCACCCAAGACGGTAGCCACGTCATTCGCGACACCATCCAAGTCCTCGCGGATCCTGCAGCTGCTACCAACGCACTGAACTCCGCAAAGGCGGGACAGGGTAACACCATCAAAGACCCGCAAACCGATTCGTCCAACGTCGGCGCCGGCGGAACGACGCTGTCGGGCAACTCACCCGACGGCTCCAAGGGGGTGACCATATTGCTGTTCACCGAGGGCAGGGCATTGGTCACGCTGGAATTCGAAGGCCCGCCCGGGATGCTTCCACCGCCTGACTTCGTCCTCGACACCGGCCAAAAACAAGACGCGGCCGTCAAGAAGGGGCTCGGCGGCTGACCTGGGGTCGCATCCCCTAGATCACGCTCAGCGCAACGTGGGCCCACGCGTTGTTTCCGCGTGCACGACGAACGGAGCAAACCAGATGGACGACGTAGTTCACGGAGATTGCGACGAGCGCTTCGACGGGGTCCGCGCCGCGCTGGCTGACAACATCGCCTCCGGCGAAGAGGTTGGCGCATGTATCGCCGTTGACGTTGACGGCGAGACCTTCGTCGATATCTGGGGCGGGTTCACCGACGGCGCGCGGACCAACGCGTGGACCAACGACACCATCGTCAACGTATGGTCGTCCACCAAGACTGTCACCAGCCTGGCCGGGCTGATGCTGATCGACCGCGGTTTGGTCGAACTGACCGCGCCGGTGGCCACCTACTGGCCCGAGTTCGCGGCAAATGGTAAGCAGGACATCGAGTTCCGTCATGTGCTGTCACACACATCGGGCGTCTCCGGCTGGGAACTACCGTTCACCACCGAAGACATGTACGACTGGGACAAGTCCACGGCGGCCCTTGCCGCTCAAGCACCGTGGTGGCGACCGGGGACCGCATCGGGGTATCACGCACACAATCAAGGCCATCTGATCGGCGGGGTAATCCGGCGCGTCACCGGGCGTTCCCTCAAGGAGTTCGTCCGCGACGAGATCGCCGGGCCGCTGCGCGCCGACTTCCAAATCGGCGCCAAGCGTGCTGATTACGATCGCATCGCCGAGATCATCGCTCCCCCTCCCCTCGAATTGCCACTGGACCTGCTCCCCGAAGACAGCCCGATGCGCAAAACCTTTAGTGGCCCGCCGCCCAACGCCGACGCCGCAAACACGCCGGCGTGGCGCGAGGCCGACCTGGGCGCGCTCAACGGCCACGGAAACGCCCGCTCCCTGGCGACGATACTGTCGGCGATCTCGTTGGGAGGCGGGGCACGTGGAGTGCAACTGCTCAAGCCCGACACGGTCGAGTTGATCTTCGAGGAGCAAGCGAACGGCGTCGAGGTCGTCATACCCGCGCCGCTGCGGTGGGGCATCGGATACGGGTTGGCCAAAAACGAGGCACTCCCCTACGTCCCGGACGAGCAGATCTGCTTCTGGGGCGGGTGGGGCGGCTCGATGGTGTTGATGTGGCCGCAACGTCGCACCACCATTGCTTATGCGATGAACAAGATGGGGCCCGGGGTCCTCGGTTCGGAACGGACGGCGACCTACGCGACGCTGATCTTCGACGCTCTCGCGTGAGGTGATGACGCCCGGCTGCCGATCAGGCTGGGACTTCGGACCCTAGCGCCGGGCCGCTGTCAAAGCGTCAGATACCTCCATGGGATCGAAACATCTCAAGGATGACATTCGCCTGACGGAGGCATAGCAATGAAAACTTCACAACAGTCCGAGGCCAGGACTCGCATGTTCGCCCGCGTGTTCGGACCATACCTCGTTGTTGTCACCATCACGGCTGCGGCGCACGCGTCGCAGATGCGAACGCGAGCGACGGAATTCGGGGCAAGCCCGGTGTGGGCCTTTGTGACCGGCGCGTTTATTCTGCTGAGCGGCTTGATCGTGGTCGCTCTTCATCAGTATTGGCAAGGCGCCGCGGCGATCATCGTATCCGTGCTGGGCTGGACGACCGCCATTAAAGGTTTGGCCCTTCTGGCCTTTCCCCAGTCCTACATCTCGACCGTCAACTCCGCAATTGACGCAGTTTGGTGGCGGGTAGGCTTCGCCGTAATTGCCCTGGTCGGGCTGTATCTGACCTATGTCGGCTGGGCCCCGGCACCGAACCGGCCGGTGCCGCAGGCCGCAAGCAAACCCTCGAATCTCCCGCGCGCTGGGTAACTAACCAATCTGTCGTCCCCGAACGCACTGCAGACCGCCTTGCTGCTGTAGCGCGGCGGTCGTTCAGCTACCTATCGACTGGTTAGTCCATTAGTGGTCGGCGTCAGCAGGAACAGCCGGAATTGGCGCCCGCCGGCGCGATCCTGAGCGATCTGATAGTTCGGCCAGTGCGCGAGGACTGTGGCCCACGCTCTGTCGCGTTCGTCGCCAGTGAGCAACCGCGCCTTTGCGGTGAAGACATCGCCGTAGCCCCGAATGTTGACTCGTTGTGCCGCTTGAAGATTCGCTGACCATGACGGGTGGTGCGGACGGCCCCAGTTGGAACCCACCACCACCAGCCCATCGTCGACGGGTACATACTGGACGGTCGCCGTCCGGGCAAGACCTGTTTTGCGGCCCATGGTGGTGATCTGCACGGTGGGCAGGCCGGTAAGGTCCAGAACACCGACTCGCCCAGCGGTCGCGAACCGGAGCACGGACTCCAGGCGTTCGGCGACCGGTCGGGCTGGCAGCACCAGCCGGCGGTATGCGGTCGGATTTCGCGCCACTCGCTGCAGCGGATTCATGCGATTAGCCTATTCCCTGTTAATCCGGCCTAGGCGTCCGGACGATGAAATCACCCTGGCAACCTGGCATTTCGAATATTGCAGCTCTGCGTTGATTGCCGGGCAGTTCTCAGCCAGTGAGCGGGCTCGCCATATCACCGGAGTCGTCTTGCCCGTGGACGACCGCGCGGCACCGACATCCGCGGCCCATAAATAAATTGTTTGATTTAATCCGATGAGCGGTGTTCACTGGGGCGATGAAAGCCGAGCGGTCGGTTCGCTCTGATAGGTCGACGGTCACCCGAGAGACGATCTTGTCTGCCGCAGAGTGGTTGTTCGCCGAGCGCGGGATGTACGCCGTGTCCAACCGGCAGATCAGCGAAGCGGCCGGGCAAGGCAATAACGCCGCGGCGTGCTATCACTTCGGTACGCGGGCCGACCTGCTTCGAGCGATCGAAGCCAAGCACCGCGGGCCGATCGAGGAACTGCGCACACGGATGCTGGCCGACGTCGGCCAATCGACCGAGCTGCGGGACTGGGTGAGCACATTGGTGCGTCCACTCACCGATCATCTCGCCGCGCTGGGCACCCCGAGCTGGTATGCGCGATTTGCCGCCCAGGCCATGGCCGACCCCAAGTATCGGCACGTGGTCACCAAGGACGCGCTCACGTCGCCGCAACTGGTGCAGACGATCGACGGCATCAACCGCCGCCTACCCGACCTGCCCAAGCGGGTGCGTTCCGAACGGATCGTGATGGTCCGCAACCTGTTGATGCACACCTGCGCCGAGCACGAAGGTGCACTGGCCGAGCACGGGCCGCGGTCGCGTTCAAGTTGGCCGGTTGCCGGTGAAGGCCTGATCGACGCGATCGTCGGGCTGTGGCGTGCGCCGGTCCATGTGAGCGCCGCCGGCGGCTAGCCACCGAAACGAGCGAGGCAAGATCGAGGAGCACGATGACCGACATCTCGACCGGTGCCGCCACCGAAGTCCCAGAGTTTCCGATGACGCGCGCACTGGGTTGCCCATTCGCCCCGCCGCCAAAGGCAGTGGCGCTCAACGCTACCAAGCAGTTGAGCAGGGTCCGCATCTGGGACGGCAGCACGCCCTGGTTGATTCACGGCTACGACGCGATACGGGCGCTGTTCACCGATTCCCGAACGAGCGTCGATGACCGACTTCCGGGGTATCCGCACTGGAACGAGGGAATGCTGGCGACGGTGCACAAAAGGCCACGGTCGGTGTTCACTTCTGACGCCGTGGAGCACACCCGCTTCCGCCGGATGCTGTCAAAACCGTTCACGTTCAAGCGCGTCGAAGCGCTGCGCCCGGCGGTGCAGAGGATTGCGGACGATCGCATCGACGCCCTGCTGGCCGGCCCCAACCCGGGTGACATTGTCAGCACCTTGGGGCTGCCAGTCCCGTCGCTGGTCATCAGTCAGTTGTTGGGCGTGCCCTACGAGGACGCCGATTTCTTCCAGGAGCAGGCTCAGCGGGGCACGGGGCGCTACGCGACCGAAGAGGACACGGCCAAGGGTGCTGCGTCGTTGGCGAAATATCTCGCCAACCTGATTCGATCCAAGATGCAAGGCCCCTCAGAGGATTTGGTGTCCGACCTGGCCGAGCGGGTCAACTCCGAAGAGATCAGCGTGCGCGAGGCGGCGCAACTGTCCCTCGGCGTGCTGATCGCCGGTCACGAGACCACCGCGAACATGATCAGTCTGAGCGTCGCGGCTCTGCTCGAGCACCCCGACCAGTTGGCGCTTATCCGCGACGCGGATGATCCCAAGGTCACCGCCACCGCGGTCGAGGAGCTGATGCGGTACCTGAGCATCATCCAGAGCGGCCAGCGTCGCATCGCCGTTGAGGACATCGAAGTCGGCGGCGAGACAATCCGAGCTGGCGAGGGCATCATCCTCGACGTCGCGCCGGCGAACTGGGACAGTCGCCAATTCCCCGACCCGGACAGGCTGGACCTGCAGCGCGAGGACGGCCCCCACGTTGGGTTCGGCTACGGTCGCCACCAATGCGTGGGTCAGCAGTTGGCCCGGATGGAGTTGCAGATCGTTCTGCCCACGTTGTTTCGGCGCATCCCGACGCTGCGGCTGGCTGTGCCAGTCGATGAGCTTCCGTTCAAGCACGACACGCTGGCCTACGGCGTTTACGAGCTTCCCGTGACGTGGTGAGCCCGACCTGACGCTGGAAGTGCCGGATGTGTCCGGCAGATTCGCCGTCGTGACCGGAGCCAACAGCGGCCTGGGATTTGGTCCGCGAAAAGACTGGCGGCCGCCGGCGCCGACGTCGTCATGGCGATTCGGAGCAGGTACAAGGGCGAGGCTGCGATCGCGGAGATCCCGCCGGAAGTTGCCGGCCGCGGCCAACACCCGAGCGAACTCGTCATGAAACGCCGCCGCCTGCTTGGTAAGCGCCTGATACCCCCGGGCGTACGAGCTAAACAGTGTCGCCGTGGCCGCTGACACCTCATCGGCGGCCGCTGCCAGCACACCGGTTGTCGGGCCCGCGGCCGTCACATTGGCTTCGTTGAGCGCCGAACCTACTCCCGCCACATTTGCTGCCGCCGCCGCCAACGCCCGCGGCTGCGTGAGCACGTACGCCATCACGTCATCACTCCTCGACCAGCGCGCTGTCGTGTCGAACCGGCGATGGTCACACCGATGACAGCCAGCCACCGTAGAGCGATCCCACCGAGTTTGTCCGGCGTTTCCTAGCCGATACGTCGCCCTTCGTCGCACTCAGGCAGATCCGGACCCCACTCGGCAAGAGCCGCATCGAGCAGATCACCCACGCGATGGCGTTCCCACAGGTTCAGCACGTTCGACAACATCTGCAGCGGCGCACGCACGCTCTCGTCGTCCCTGATGCGCGGATCTTTGCGACTGCTGGGTGCGGCAACTCCGAACCGCTTGCGGAACAACGCCGGTACGTCCAGCAGCCAGGCGACACCCATTACCGCCGCGTAGAGCAGAGTGTGCCTAGCTAACCGGTCCGGGTCCAGATCCGGACCACCGACGCGATGGACTTCCGCGACAAACAATGGCAGCAGCTCGTCGAAATGGTCGTTCCACAAGTCGGTTTCGGCTCCCGACATGGCTCCCCAGATGGCCATGCCCATGTTCATCTGGCTGACGCACCCCCAGTCCATCAAGCCGCAATGCAGGCCGTCGGTGTCGCGCCAAAACCAAGCGTTATCGACGTTGGCGTTCCAATGGCACAAGGCGACGTAGTCGGTATCGGCCGCCAGTTGGCGCGTCACGAAGTGCTCGTGCTGTGCCAATCGCGGCGCGTCCTCGCGTAGGCGCGACAGAAATTCTGGTGAGTCAACGTTGGCGGGCAGCAGCCCGGGATGGGTTTCGACGAATTCGGCCAGCTGGGTCAACCGCCGGTCCAGCTTGTCCAAGCTGTGCGGTGCGCGGTCTCCCACGGTCGCGGACTGCACGTCCAGGGGAAAGTGCGCGGTCAGATTGGCGGGCAGGCGCCCGGATCGGTGCGTGCCGGCAAGTCGGGCGACGGCGGTGAGCAGCGCGCGATAGTGCTCAAGCGGTGCGGGCATCTCGTAGTCGAGGCACTTGTGGTATTGACGCTCGATTCCGTTGTTATCGAAACGGATTCGCTCGGTGATCAATATGCCGGTGCCGGTCTGGCGGTGGTAGTCGCCGAACAGCGCGGTTGGTACCGCGATGGGGAATCCGGGTGCACGGGACAACGATGCGAACCGCACCTCGGGCTCCATCTGCGTCTTTCCGCGATCACGTATTGGGTTGTCGAAATCGCGCGAGAACTTGACAAACAACTCGGAGTGCAGACCCGGTTGCGGCTGCTGGTATTCCACCGACACAACAACTTTGCGTCCCGTGCTGCCGCCGGCCACCTCGCGGAACTCGGTGACGCCCGCGACTGTGTCATCCACCGCGAGTACACCCGAAGCCCGAAATGCGTCGGTGACAAACCGTGCCCCGCCGCCGCGCAACGCCGCGGGGTCGGCGGGAAATGCCACGCCGAATTGGTCACCGGTGACCCAACGGTGAGTCTCTGTGCGCATCAGCGAATCACCAGGTCTGTTCGGCCGCGCGCACCAGCATGTGGTTGACCGCCACCCGTCGATCACGCGTCACCATGAAAAGCACCGCGTCGGCGATGTCCTCCGGTCGCAACTTGACCATGCCGGCCGTCTGGTGCTCGAATGTCTCCCGCGACGAGTCGGCAAGATGGGTGAAGATCTCGGTGTCGACAGTCCCGGGACCCACGACACCGACCCGGACCCGCTTGCCAATCAGCTCTTGGCGGATGCCCTCGCTGAAGGCGTTCACGCCGAACTTGGTCAGCGCATACACCGCGGTGCCCGGTCGGGCCACCCAGCCCGCGGTGGAGCTGATCGTCACCACGTCGGCCACCCCGCGGGTTGAGTCGGCGGCCGCGTCAATCAGATGCGGAAGCGCAGCTCTGGTCGCGTACAGGACGCCCTGCACGTTGACCGCCACCATGTCGTCCCAGTCCCGCAGGGAAGCCTCGGCAGCGGCGCCCATTTGCATCGTGCCGGCGTTGTTCACCAGCGTGTCGAGGCGTCCCAACTCGGCGACGGCGCGCTGCACGGCCGTTGATACCTGCTCGGCGTCGGTCACGTCGGCGGGCACCAGCAGGGCTGTGCCGCCGGCGGATTCGATTTCGGCCTTCAGGTCTTGCAGCCGATCGGCCCGGCGCGCCAGGAGTGCGACCGCAGCCCCTTGTGCGGCGAGGGCCTTCGCCGTCGCCGCACCGATACCGCTGCTGGCGCCGGTGACCAGCGCTGTTGTTTCCGCCAGTGTCTGCGTCATGTTCTGCCTCCCGCCGGTGATCCCGCGCGCAGGATATCGTGCAGAACGTAATCGGTGTCCTCGCCGAGGTCGGGAGCGCCCCGTGCAATCCGCGCGGGGGCCCGCGCCATCCGCCACGACGGTCCCAGTATCGGGCGCTGGCCTTCGCGGTGATCGCTGACGAAGCGATACAACTCGCGGTCCCACAAGCGTTGATCGCCGATCACATCGATCGAAGTGGCGCTCTTCGTGGCCGGAACTCCCGCCGCGCGCAGCCGGTGCGCCAGGTCTTCGGCATCGTGGCTTCGGGTGAGTCGGGCCAGGTCGGCATCGAGCGCCTCGATGTGGCGGCGTCGCTCACCCAATGTGACGTAGCGCGGATCAGCGGTAAGTGCT
>Ga0210397_10000529_pt1 | contig 25506 bp, 24 predicted proteins | sample IncBWH2OmetaG_FD_160126 | JGI IMG/M metagenome (GOLD analysis project Ga0210397, IMG submission 160126) | Forest soil microbial communities from Barre Woods Harvard Forest LTER site, Petersham, Massachusetts, United States - Inc-BW-H-2-O ...
CAAATCCGCTTTCAGCGCGAACATAGGGTCGAAACCGCCAAAGTCAATCTTGGACGCGGCAAAAGGCCGAAAAAGCTTAATGTTTTCGCACAAATAACGTGCTTTTTGTCATTTAGCCTTCAAATCACGAACAGACAGGGGAACTTACGAGCCATGGGGAATGGCTATGTTTCCAAAGGCTACGCTCGATGCCTTTCCCCTGAAAAATGGCGCCGCCACTAAGAGCGTAGACATCAAACCCGCTTCATCGGACGTAGGCAGGTTGAACCCTTCAAATACGCTGGCCGACTACGATACAAGGGCATTTTCCGCAGGCGCAGGACCACGATGAGGCAATCGGGACGGTTGAGATTGGCGATGGCGGCGCTGGGGCTTGCGTTTGCGGCTTTTGTCGTTGTCCCGGCTCAGGCGGCCAAGCGGGTGGCGCTGGTCGTCGGCAACAACGATTACAAGAACGTGCCGAAGCTGCAGAAAGCGGTCAACGATGCCCGCACCATGGGCGAGACGCTCAAGCAGCTCGGCTTCTCCGTCATGGTGGCGGAAAACCAGACCCGACAGGCTTTCAGCGAAACGCTGCTCGCCTTCGATCATGCGGTTGAGCCGGGCGATACCGCGTTTTTCTTTTATGCCGGCCACGGCTTTGAAATCGCCGGGCAGAATTTCCTGTTGCCGATCGACGTGCCGGCGGCCACCGAAGGCCAGGAAGAATTGGTGCGCGACGCTTCCGTGCTCGCCGACCGCATCATCGAGCGCTTGCAGAACAAGAAGGCGCGCACCGCGATCCTGGTGTTCGATGCCTGCCGCAACAATCCGTTCGAGCGGACGGGCACGCGTGCGGTGGCCGGTGGCGGCGGACTGGCACCGATGACGCAGTTGCCGGAAGGCGTGTTTTCGGTGTTTTCGGCGGGGCCCCGCCAGACCGCGCTCGATCGCCTTTCCAACAACGACAACAATCCGAACTCGGTATTCACCCGAACCTTTGCCAAGGAGCTGCTGCAACCTGGCGAAAATCTCGTGCAGGTGGCCCAGCACACCCGCCGCATTGTCAGCGAAATGGCGGAGACGGTGAGCCACAAACAGATTCCGGTTTATTTCGACCAGATGGTCGACGATGTCTTTTTGAACGGCATCGAAAAAGCGCAGGCCGATGCGGCCAAGGATACGAACAAGGATGCGGGGAAACCCGCTGAGCCGCAGCCGCAAGTCGCTGCACTGTCGCCGGCGGCGATTCCGCGGCCACCGAAAGAAGACTCGGTCAATGCGCCGATTGCGATGTTCTCCCGTCACAATGGCGGCTGGAGCGTGGTGTTTTCGATTGCCGACCCGACGCTCGGCATTTCCTGGCGAATGGGAAACGCCGGCGATTTCCGCGAAACCGGATTCCTCGACACGCTCGATCCGCGAACCCGCAAGCGGATGCCCAACCCCTCGGTCGAACTGGCCGCGGATGCGCCGGCGGCCACGATCGAGGTGCGTTATGTCGACGTGTCCGGCAACTTGCAGGGACCGTTCCCGATCAGGTTCGAACCGGAAGCGGCCCTAATCCACGATCAGCGAAAAATCCTCGACATGACCGCGACAAGCTGGCTGTCGTTTCGCGAGTTCAACGGGCTTTTGGTCTATTACACCCATCTGATGTCATATCGCTGTGCGATCCGCGAAGTGCGCATCGGGATCGACACTTCAGTGCCGGATCAGGTGTTGAAAATGCCGCCTTGCGACATGAAGGATCCGAGCGCCATTCCGTATGATGCCAAGCCCTATCTCAAGCTGTCACCGTCGAACCAATTCGTCTCGGTCGAATTGACTTATCGCGACGGCAGCGTCTCTGAAATAAAAAGCTTCCGCCGCTGAAGTGTCGTGCGCAGAATAGGAAAACAGCACAATCTGTTCATCACGCGGGAGTTAGGGGATGCCCCGAACCATTCAAACCCATTGCTGCATTGTCGGCGGCGGTCCGGCCGGCATGATGCTGGGTTATTTGTTGGGCCGGGCCGGCATCGAGACGGTCGTGCTGGAAAAGCACGCCGATTTCTTTCGGGATTTTCGCGGCGACACCGTTCATCCCTCGACCTTGCAGGTGATGGACGAATTGGGCCTGATCGACGGGTTCCTGAAGGTCCCGCATCAAGAGTTGCAGAAGATGGATGGCCAATTCGGCGACGAATCGATCCGCATTGCCGACCTCAGCCGCACTAACGCCAAATACCCCTTCATTGCCATGATGCCGCAATGGGACTTTCTCAATTTCCTGCGCGAGAGCGGCAAACGGTTTGCTTGCCTCAATGTGATGATGAACGCCAATGCCACCGACCTCATCCGATCGGGGGATGCGGTGGTTGGTGTCAACGCCGACACGCCGGAGGGACCGGTCGAAATCCGCGCAGGTCTAACGATCGGATGCGACGGGCGGCATTCGATGGTGCGCGAAGGCGCAGGCCTGGAGGTGGAGGAAAAGGGCGCGCCGATGGACGTGTTGTGGTTTCGCGCGGGCAGGCGGCCTAACGAAACCGAGAACCTGTTTGCGCGCGTTCAAACCGGCAAGATGCTCGTCACCTTCGACCGGGGCGACTACTGGCAGTGCGCCTACGTCATCGCCAAAGGCCAGTTGGATGCCGTAAAGGCGAAGGGGCTGGACGTCTTTCGCAATGACGTCATCAGCATGGCGCCGGTCCTGAGCGCGGGCATGTCAGATGTGAAGAGTTGGGACGACGTCAAGTTACTGACGGTCGCCATCAACCGGCTGAAGCGGTGGACGCTGCCGGGGCTGCTTTGCATTGGCGATGCCGCGCATGCGATGTCGCCGGTTGGCGGCGTCGGCGTCAACCTCGCGATCCAGGATGCGGTTGCAACCGCGAACCTGCTTGCGGCGAAATTGGTCGCGCTTAGGAGCACGAGGGGCTGCCCCTCGGAGGAAGAACTCGACGCCGTGCGCCGCCGGCGCGAATTTCCGGTGCGGATGACGCAGGCCATGCAAGTCGTCGTTCAGAATAGGATCATCAGCGTTGCCTTGAGGCCAGGAGATCAGCCGCTTCGTTCGCCGCTGTTTGCGCGAATCGTCAACGCGATCCCCTGGCTACAGGGCATCACCGCGCGGTTTGTCGCGATCGGCGTGCGCCCTGAGCACGTGCATTCGCCCGCGCAGCTGGCTTCCTAGCCCATCACCGAAAAGCCGCCGTCGACCGGGATCGCCGTGCCGGTTACGAAATCCGAGGCGCCTGAGGCGAGAAATGCCGCGATGCCGGCGAAGTCGGAAGGCTGACCCCACCGGGCCGCTGGGGTGCGAGCCAGCACCTTGTCATGCAAGCCGTCTACCTGTTCGCGGGCGCGCTGCGTCAATTCGGTGTCGATCCAGCCGGGCAACACCGCATTGACCTGGATGTTATCGGCGGCCCAGGCGACCGCACAGGAGCGGGTGAACTGCACGATACCGCCTTTGCTCGCAGCATAGGCCGGCGCGAAGCTGGTGCCGAAGATCGACATCATCGAACCGATATTGATGATCTTGCCGCCGCCGGCCGCTTTCATCGTGGGGTGGACCGTCTGCGAACACAGGAAGGCGCTGGTGAGATTGGTGCTGATCACGCTGTCCCACTCCGCAAGCGAAAGCACATGCGGGGGTTTGCGGATGTTGATGCCGGCATTGTTGACGAGAATGTCGATACGGCCCAGTTCGCGCCGAACGCGCTCGACCATGGTTGCGACCGCCGCCTCGTCAGTGACATCGGTGGCGACCGCGATGGCCTTGTGGCCCGCTTTCGCCAGGTCAGCGACGGCGGCGGCCGATTTCGCTTCGTTCCGGCCGACGATGGCGACGGCGGCGCCATTGGCCGCGAGCCCACGGGCCATGCCAAGGCCGATGCCGCCGTTGCCGCCGGTCACGATGGCGACCTTGCCGTTGAGGTCGAACAGTCCCTGTTTCACGGTCGACGTTCCTTTTGCCTTTAGCGCTTGCTTTGCCAGATCAGCACCAGGCCCAGGCCGGCCAGCGCTGCGCCGTAGCCGGCCCATTCGATCTGCCGAATCATGAAGCTCGAGGCGGGCCACCTGACCATGCCGGTGCCTTGACCGATCCATAGCAGGCCGATGGCCAGCGCGAGCAAGCCAAGGACGAGCAGCAAATTGCGCATGGGGTTTCCTCTAATGACGGCCTGTTCGGCTCTCTCGGCATTTACCGGCAAGCGAGCGGCTTCGTCACGAGGGACTTTCGCATGAGACACAAAAAAGCCCCGGGCGGTGCCGGGGCTTTTGAATTTCGATCTTAGCTCAGATCACTACTGATTGGCTCAGTGCCTGTCAGATCAGTACTTGGCGACGACCGGGCCACCCCAGTTGAAGCGGTAGACCAGCGAGGTCGAGATGGTCTGCACGAGCGGGTGGAAGGTGGTGGAGCTGCCGGTCGGCACTCCGGTCGTGATGAAGCTTTCCGCCAGCGTGGCGCGGTTGAAATAGGCCGCACGATATTCGGTCTTCATGAACCAGCCGGGCGCCGTGATGCCGAAGATGTTCAAGTTGTTCTCGACGCCGCCGCCGACGAACCAGCCGTTACGATTGAAGGAAGGCGTGCTGACAGTAGCCGCAGTACCGGCGACGGCACCGAGCTGGCTGCCCGACCAGAACGACTCGGTGAAGCCGGCGTTGACATACGAATAGACGTTCGGCGCGACGAGGTAGCCCAAGCGCACACCGGCAGCCCACGTATCGCGAAGCTTCTCGGTGCCTTGCAGGCCGTTAAAGGCGTCGGTGATGTTGCCGCGGAGGCTGCCGAACTGGCCGTCAGCGAAGATACCGGCAACCCACGAATGGTTGAACTGCCAGTCATAGCCGGCACCCACCGTGCCGAACCAGCCGTCGCCACCCGACCTTTGATTGATGGTGGTCGCGTTACCGGCCGCGTTCACGCTGTTCTGGTCAGCATCCCAGACGCCGCCGCCAGCACCACCGAAGATGTAGAACCCGGTCCAGTTGTAAACCGGCTCAGGCGCGATCGGCGCCTTGGTGTAGGTACGGGCCGGAAGGTCAGCCGCGAGAGCCGATCCAGTGAACGCCGCAACTGCGGTCAATGCCAACACCAACTTTTTCATAATCTTTAGTCCCCAGCTTTGGCGCCGAACCACGATGCGCGGCAGGCGATTTCGAATCTCTGAGTGTAGTTATAACCGGTTTCGCCCAAAAAGCTGTGGCTCGGGAGGCACACAGAGCCCCAAAACGACGGAATCCACCGGGATCTTAAAGTCAAAAATCCTTTAAAATCAGCAAGCAAGAGCAGGATTTTACCTTCTTCGCTGCCGCAGCAATAAAGACGCCCGAAATCCCCTGAACTAAACGTCCAGAAGGTCGTCGCTGGCGAATTCGGCCTTGTCGGAGATGAAGGCGAATCGCGCTTCGGCCTTGGTGCCCATTAGCCGCTCCACCGAATCGGCGGTGCCTTCGCGATCGTCGGCCAGAAGCACCACGCGCAGCAGCATGCGTTTGCTGGGGTCCATGGCGGTTTCCTTGAGCTGGGCCGGCATCATCTCGCCAAGACCCTTGAAGCGGCTGACATCGACCTTGGCGTTGGCGTTGAACTCGCTTTTGAGCAGGGCGTCCCGGTGCGCCTCGTCGCGGGCATAAAGCGTCTTGCTACCATGGGTGAGGCGGTAGAGCGGCGGGACTGCGAGATAAAGATGGCCCTCATCGATCAGCCGCGGCATCTGCCGGTAGAAAAACGTGATCAGGAGCGAAGCAATATGGGCGCCGTCAACATCGGCGTCGGTCATGATGATGATGCGCGAATAACGCAAATCCTCTTCGCGATAATGCGCGCCGGTGCCGCAGCCGATCGCCTGGATCAGGTCGCCGAGTTGTGCGTTGGCGACGAGTTTGTCCTTGGTCGCGGAGGCAACGTTGAGGATCTTGCCGCGAAGCGGGAGGATTGCCTGGGTCTTGCGGTCGCGCGCCTGTTTGGCGCTGCCGCCGGCCGAGTCGCCCTCGACGATGAACAGTTCGGAGCCTTCCGCGGCGGTGTCGGTGCAATCGGCGAGTTTGCCCGGCAGACGCAGCTTCTTCACCGCGGTCTTGCGCGAAATTTCCTTCTCGGCACGGCGACGCAGCCGCTCCTCGGCGCGCTCGACGACAAAATCCAGCAGCTTGTTGGCCTGCAGCGGGTTGCCGGAGAGCCAATGGTCAAACGGGTCCTTGATGGCCTGCTCGACGATACGTTGCGCCTCTGCCGTGGCGAGGCGGTCCTTGGTCTGTCCTTGAAATTCCGGCTCGCGAACGAACACCGATAGCATCACGGCGGCGCCCACCATCACGTCTTCCGAAGTGATGGAAGCTGCGCGCTTGCCCTGGCCCACGCGTTCGGCGTGATCCTTCAGGCCGCGCAACAGCGCGCTGCGCATGCCGGATTCATGCGTGCCGCCATCCTGTGTTGGCACCGTATTGCAGTAGGAGGACAAGAAGCCGTCGGCATCTGCGGTCCAGGCCACCGCCCATTCGCACGCGCCATGCGCGCCGACGCGGCCCGATTTGCCGGAGAAAATATCCGGATGCACCAGCGTGTCGGCGTGGATCGCGGCGGCGAGATAATCCTTCAAACCGCCGGGAAAATGAAAACTGTCCTCGGCCGGAACGTCCTCGATGCCTTTCAGAAGCGAAGGATCGCAGCGCCAGCGAATCTCGACGCCGCCGAACAGATAGGCTTTCGAGCGCGCCATCTTGAACAGGCGCTGGGGTTTGAAGGTGGCTTTGGCACCGAAGATCTCGGTATCGGGCTTGAAGCGGACCGTGGTGCCGCGGCGGTTGTTGACCTTGCCGAGCTCTTCGAGCTTGCCCTTGGGATGGCCGCGTTCGAACGCCAGGCGATAAAGCTTTTGCCCGCGCGCGACTTCAACTTCCAGTCGCGACGACAGCGCATTGACGACGGAGACACCGACGCCGTGCAGACCGCCCGAGGTCTCGTAGACCTTGGAGTCGAATTTACCGCCGGCATGCAGCGTGCACATGATGACTTCGAGCGCGGATTTTTTCGGAAACTTCGGATGCGGATCAACCGGAATGCCGCGTCCATTATCGGTCACGCTGAGGAAGCCGTCCGCGGTCAGTTCGACCTCGATGCGGTCGGCATGTCCTGCAAGCGCCTCGTCCATCGAGTTGTCGATGACCTCGGCGAACAGGTGGTGCAGCGCTTTCTCATCGGTGCCACCGATATACATGCCGGGCCGCCGCCGCACCGGTTCCAGCCCTTCGAGGACTTCGATGTCGCGTGCGGTGTAGCCGGCCTCGGCACTACTGGGGCGCGAAGCGGCTTTGGCCACGGATTTGCCTTTTGGCCCGTTGGCTCCGAAAAGATCGTCAGCGGGTTTTGCTTTAGTGTTCGATTTCAGTGGCTTGGGCATGGTTTTTCAGGTGATGGCGCAAGGTCGCGCAGGCGAATCGGTTGTTCCGACTATGCCACGGTTGGACGTGAAAAGTGACGGCCGTAAGGGAGGCAGTGGCGCTGCGTGCGAACTCTCAGGCGCGTGAGGTGCGGAAAACAATCAGCGCAAACAGCGCGACAGCTACCAACACGATCAGCGAGCCGATGATCGGCAACACCATGAAGGCCTCGCCCTTTCGGATCACGACCGCGACGCCGACAGGAAACAGGATAGAACCCACGATATGTAGCCAGCCTTGCCATTTCGCAAGTGCACTTTCGCGGGCGAGGGGAACCATCCTGTAGTAGAGGCCGAACACGAACAACAGAACGCCGCCGGCGAGGTTGAAATGCGCGTGCGCCGGCGCCATGGAAAAATCCTGCCGGATGCCCATCTCAATTCCCCAGATCATGCCGACAACGAGAAACATGACGCCCGCGCGCATCATCAGTGAATCAATCATGTGGTTCATCCTGTTTAATTCGGCTGTTTACTGGAAATCGGCTGGGCGAGCTTTGATCTTGCCTTTGAGCCAACCATGAGCGCCATTGTGACTTGATGCTCCCAGTGGAGTGGATTTGACATTCGCTTCTCGCCCATCCACGTGTCCGAACGGCGAATGTCAAATCCTAAACTCCGCTAGAATCTAATATTTGCCAGTGGTCCTGTGATTCTAACCTTCGCAAAGGTGCTCGCTGCAAGGGGATGCGAATGTTAGAATCGGACCGCTAGAGCCGGCCAGCTTAAACCGGTCGGCTTACAGGGCATTGCCGGGAAAGGCCTTTTGGAATGGAAGAATATACGCGCGCGCTGGCCGATTTTGTGCGCGACCATCAGGCCTGGGCCGCGCCGATTGTATTGCTGCTCGCGTTCGGGGAGTCGCTGGCGTTCATTTCACTGTTGATCCCGGCCTGGGGTGCGCTGGTGGCGATCGGCGCTTTGATCGGCGTCAGCGGCATGAGCTTCTGGCCGCTATGGATCGCAGGCGGCGTTGGCGCAGCCCTCGGCGACTGGGTTTCCTACTGGTTCGGCTACAAATACAAGGAACGCGTCGCACAGATGTGGCCGCTGTCGCGATATCCGGAAATTCTGCCGCGCGGCGAGGCTTTCGTGAAATCCTGGGGCGTGCCGAGCATTTTCATCGGGCGCTTTTTCGGTCCCTTGCGCGCTTCCGTGCCGCTGGCGGCCGGGATTTTCGAAATGCCGTATTGGCAATTCCAGATCGCCAATTTCGTGTCCGCATTGGTCTGGTCGGCGGCGTTATTGTTGTTCGGCGACGTGATTGCGGAAATTATCGAGTGGCTTTGGCGGGCGGTTTGAGGCGAAAAGACGCCTAAAACCTTGACGCCGGGCCGCCACGGTTTTATAGCCCGCGTGCCATGATCAACGTTGTGACCTCTTTGCTCGCCCGTCGCCGCCGCCGCATTTCTGCGGTTGGGGCGATTGTTCGCGTTTAGATCATCGCCTTTGCCGCCGGATCCGATCCGCGGCATTCTCTCCTGTCAGCGCATCTGATCCCGGCGGCTTCTTAAGCCAAGCAGGAGTTTGAGATGTATACGCCTCCGTTGTTCAAGCAGGATCGCGCCGCAAGCCTGGCCTTCGCGGAAGAGCGCGGATTCGGCACGGTCTGCGCCTGGAACGGCACACGGCCGATCGCATCGTTGTTGCCATTCTACTTGAGCAGTGCCGATGACGGCACGGTCGAGGTGCTGTTTCACATCGCCCGCCACAATCCGCTGGCAAAGCTCGCAGACGGCGTGACGTCGTGGCTGCTCACGGTCAATGGTCCCGATGCCTACGTATCGCCGGACTGGTACGTCTCGCCGGATCAGGTGCCGACCTGGCTCTATCAGTCAGTCCATCTGACCGGGACGGTGCGGGTTCTCTCGGACGACGAACTGGCGGTTCAAATCGACACGCTGAGCGCGAAGTTCGAGAATCGGCTCTTGCCCAAAAAGCCCTGGAAGTCGGCGAAAATGACGCCTGCGCGGCTGGAGACGATGAAAAAGGCGATTGTCGGGTTTGTCATGACGGTGGAAGACGTCGAGGGTAGTTTCAAGCTCAACCAGCACAAGTCCGAGGCCGATTATGTTGCGATTGCCGATGCGCTCGCTTTGCAAGGCGATAGCGGCTCGCAACAGATCGCAAGCCTGATGCGCGAGACGCGGCCGCAGGCCTTTGGCCCTTTAGCCGTTGAGGGGCGGAAGCCATGAGCCCGAAAAAGAAAGTCGGTATTCTCGGTGCATCCGGTTACACCGGCGCCGACGCCGTACGCTTGCTGGCACGGCATCCCAACGTGGACATTGTGGTCCTGACGGCCAACACGCATGCCGGCAAAGCCATGGACGAGGTGTTTCCGCATTTCTTCTGCCTCGAGCTGCCGCGCCTCACCGAATGGGAAAAGGTCGATTGGACCAAACTGGATGCCGTTATCTGCGGTCTGCCGCACGGCACCACGCAGGAGATTATCGCGGCTGTATTGCGGGCCAATCCGAGGATCAAGGTGCTCGACATGTCCGCGGATTTCCGTCTCCGCAATGAGGCGTCCTACGCCCAATGGTATGGCCACGAACATCGCGCGCCGGAGCTGCAAGGTGAAGCCATCTACGGATTGACCGAACTTTACCGGTCGAAGATAGCGGCCGCGCGTCTGGTGGCGTGTCCCGGTTGCTATCCGACCGCGGTGTTGCTCGCGCTGGTGCCGCTGGTGAGGGCGGGCCTCATCGATGCCCATGATCTCATCATCGATGCGAAGTCGGGCCTGACCGGTGCGGGGCGCGGCTTGAAGCAGACCACGCTGTTTTCGGAAGTCGGCGAGGGGCTGTCGCCTTACTCGGTTGGCGCGCACCGTCACACGGCAGAGATTGACCAGGAGATAGGCGTCGCCGCCGGCTCAGCCGTGACGACAAATTTCACGCCGCATCTGATACCGATGGCGCGCGGCGAACTCTGCACCTGCTATGTCCAGCTCAGGGGCGCGAGCGCAGACGATCTGCGCGCAGAGCTCGAAAGGGCCTATCGCGGAGAACCGTTCGTGCACGTGACGAAGAAGGGCGTGTTGCCGCAAACCCAGAACGTGCGCGGCTCGAACTATGTACAGATCGGCGTGGTGGCCGATCGCATCAAGGATCGCGCCATCGTGATTTCAACGCTCGACAATCTGGTGAAAGGTTCGGCCGGGCAGGCCATCCAGAACATGAATCTGATGTTCGGTTGGCCGGAGACGACCGGGCTCGAGCAGATTGCGCTGTTCCCATGAAAGGGCGAGGTGCCGTGCGACCCGACACAAGCTCGCAACAAATCGCAGGCCTAATGCGCCAGGCGGCGTCCGCCGGCTTTCGCGAACGAAGAGAATAAGCTCGAAGGGAACACGCCATGAGCCTTTCAGATACGAGAGAGAACCTGGCTTCCGGTGCTTCGACCAAGCCAGCGGTGTTTGTCGACGGCGCATCCGGCACCACAGGCCTTGGCATCAACGAACGGCTCCGGCTGCAGAACGATGTAGTGGTCAAGACGATCGCGGAAGACAAGCGCAAGGACGCCGGCGCCAAGCGCGCGCTGATGGAGGAGGTGGACCTCGTCATCCTGTGCCTGCCGGATGAGGCGGCGAGGGAGACCGTCGCGCTGATCGACGGGATCGGTGCAGCTGCGCCCAAGATCCTCGACGCTTCGACGGCATTTCGTGTCGCACCCGACTGGGCCTACGGCTTTCCGGAACTCGCACCGGACCAGGCCGACAAGATTCGAAAGGCGCAAAAGGTCGCCAATCCCGGCTGTTATCCGACCGGCGCGATTGCGCTGTTGCGGCCGCTCGTCGATGCGAGCGTCCTGCCGGCGGATTATCCCGTCACGGTCAACGCGGTGAGCGGCTATTCCGGCGGCGGCAAGTCGATGATCGCAAGTTTTGAGGACGGCAGCGCGCCGTCCTTCGAACTCTATGGGCTTGGCTTTGAGCACAAGCACCTGCCGGAGATGCAGCTTTATTCGAAGCTCACGCACCGGCCGATCTTTGTGCCGTCGGTCGGTAACTACCGGCAGGGCATGTTGGTCTCGGTGCCGCTGCAACTCGACATGCTTCCGGGCAAGCCCGATGGGGCCGACCTCCATGCGGCCTTGAGCCTACGATACACTGGCAGCCGCTACGTTTCGGTGATGCCGCTTGCAGGCGAGGCTGCGAAAAGCGGCAAGCTCGAGCCCGAAGCCCTCAACGACACTAATCAGCTCGAGCTTTATGTCTTTGCCAGCGACAAGTATCGTCAGGCGGTTCTGGTCGCGCGCCTCGACAACCTCGGCAAAGGTGCTTCAGGAGCCGCCGTGCAGAACATGCGGCTGATGCTGGGCCTCGCCGATAGCTAGGCTGCCAACTCATCGCCCGGTTACACGCGGACTTGAGACAGAACCGTTTCCGGAAATAAATCCTCAGGCGCGAGGCGGCGATGGCAGACGCCTTGATCGTGGGCGTATTGCAGGAAGGCTTCGAGCGTCGTGCGGTTGGCGTCGATGCCGTAGGGCCAATGGTCCTGGCCGAACAGCTTCTGCGCCTGCCTTGTATGCTCGAAGCACCATGGAATGGGAAAGCGCGGCGCCGTCACCTCGAGGGCGCGCGCGACGCTGCGTCGCTTAGCCTCCTCAAAGGCCTTGAAGAGGTTCATGGCGATCCAGGGATGCGCCTCGATCGCCTCGCGCTTCAACGCGATGACGTGCATGATCGGAAAGATGCCGGTCGCGCGGTAGTAATCGGCCTCGACCGTCATGTAATCCTCGAACAGCCGCGTGATGTTCGGGTGAGCGTTCTCGAAACAGTCCGGCGCGTGCGCCGACAAGATCGCATCGACCTCACCCTCGACCAGCATCCCGCTCAAGCTCTTTGTCGGCGCCGGCGTCAGGCGAATGCCGGACGGCAGATTGAGCGCCACCTTTTCGCTGCGACCGGGCTCGTTGACGCCGGCCTGAATCCACTCGATGCCGGCAAGATCGATGCCGTATTGATGGGCGAGGAGCCCGCGTGAATAAACCGCCGCGGTCTGTGCCCATTCGGGCAGGCCGATCCGTTTGCCGGCGAGATCTTGTGGGGTGCGGACAGCGCCGTCGCGGCGAACATAGATCGAAGAGTGACGGAAGATGCGCGAAGGAAAGACCGGAATGGCGGTCAGCGAGCGGTCACCTTGAGAAATGAGCGAGGCGTATTTCGCAAAGGACACTTCGGATACGTCCCACTCGCGGTATTTCAGAAAGCGGAAGAAGATTTCCTCGATCGGCAGGCTAAGGCATGTGAGGTGGATGCCTTCGGGCACGATACGCCCCGAAACCAGGTCCTCAACATGGTCATAACGGCTGATCGCCAGCGTGAGCGGGACTTCGTTCATGGGCGACGGCCTCCTGAAGCCTGATAGAGGGGCGAGGGCATCGCGGTTGATTGAGCCGCCGTTCCCGCGGCGCGGTTTCGGAGAATCGTAAGCCGCCCCAGGAAGAACAGGGCGCTTGCTGAGATCAGAATCGGCATCGAGGCGGCCGCAAACAGCATGCCGAGCGGCAGACCGAAGGCAAGTAATTGACCTCCGATCACCGGCCCGAGGATCGATCCGACGCGGCCGACGCCGAAGGCCCAGCCGGTGCCGGTCGAGCGCATATAGGTGGGATAGAGCGTGCCGGCCAACGCGTTGATGCCGACCTGGCCGCCGATGACGCAGAGACCAACAACAATCACCAGCGCCATGAGCGGCCCTTCGCTGGTTCCGACGTGGCCGAGCGCCGCAACGCAGGGCACGGCAACGAGGAAGGCGGCGACGATGCCGAGCGTGCCGATGCGGTCGAGGAGCCGGCCGACGACCAGGCTTCCGACGGCGCCACCGCCCTGCAACAGCGCCGTCGCCATCACCGCATGAGCGAGCGGCACGCCGCTTTCGGCGACAACCGTCGGCAGCCAGCTCGTCAGAAAGTGCAGCGAGATCATGTTGGCGGCATAGGCGAGCCACAAAAGCACGGTCATCGACGCCCGGCCGTCCGCGAACAGGTGTGCTACCGGCAAGCCTTCCTTGCTCTCCTCCTCGATCGCGAGGGAGGCGTTGTCGGGAACGGCGAGGTCGGGGCGGACACGGCGTAACAGACCGAGCACGAGGTCGGTGCGGCCGCGGCTCACCATCAGGAAGCGAACCGATTCCGGCAGAACGAAGATGCAAACAAGACCAATCGCGATGGGCAGGACGCCGCCCACAACGAAAACGCTGGGCCAGCCCCAGGCCGGAATGAGTCGCGCGGCGATGACGCCGCCAAGCGCGGAACCTATCGTATAGCCGATAAACATGACGCCGACGCGGGTCGCGCGATCACGCGCCGGGGCGTATTCCGCCACCAGCGCGATGGCATTGGGGATCGAACCGCCGAGCCCGATGCCGGCGATGGTGCGCAATACCAGCAATGATGTGAGGCCGTCGGCCCAGGCGCTCGCGAGGGTGAAGAAACCGAACAACAGGGAGCCTGCGACGATCACGTGCTTGCGGCCGAAGCGGTCTCCAAAGTTGCCAAGGAGCGTCGCCCCCAGCATGAAACCGCCAAGACCTGCGCCAAACACCGCGCCGAAAGCCGCCTTGTCCGAGTGCCAGGCTTTGATGATGGCGGGCGCGGCGTAACCCACGACCTGCATGTCGTAGCCTTCGATGAGCATGAAGGTGCAGATCCAGAACATCAGACCGACCTGGAAACGGCCGAACCTCTGGCCCTCGATCAGGTCTCCGACATCGATGGATGCCGCCTTCGTCATGCTTCGCTCGCTTTGGGATTATGGCGGCAATGCAGGCAAATTGGCCGGACGGCGCCAACAGAAGCTGCTGGCGTGCCGCCCTATTTCATCGTGCCTCGCTTCTCAAACAATCTTGAAGATCGCGAGCGCCAGAATGGCTTGCGCGATGAAGCCGACGGTAAACGCCAGCGTGCGGAATACCGGCAGCCCCATCGTATAGACGATGAGGTGCGCCAGGCGAGCCCAGAAGTACACCGCGCAGGCATAAGCCGTCCATTTCGTCGAATAATCGAGTTCGGCGAGGATCAGAACCAGCGGCGCGAAGACGACGAGATTCTCGACCGCGTTGTCATGCGCGAACATCAAGCGGTTAGCCCACTCCGAATGAGGCTTGTCGCCGCGCGCCGGATTGGCCATCGAACCGAACAGGCCGCGGACCGTGATGCGGTTGAGGATGTAGGGGATCCACAACAATCCCGTCAAAATGACCGTCAAGGTCAGCCAGAACAGCTCAGGCGTCATCAGTCCAGGTGTCATCGTTTCCCCCTGCCAGATTTAAAAACACATTCCCCTCGGGACCACCGTCTATACACCAGTGGACCGCCAATGTTGAATGTCAAATCCATTACACTGGCAGGTAGCATAACCCGCGCGAAGACGCCTCGTTGCGTTACGCGCGGACCCGAACGTAACTGCCGGGCGCGTCCTCGATCGCTGGCAGCGCAGCCGCGCCGACTTCGCGGGCCGCGACTTGCTCTGGATCGATCGACTCTAGCCATTGCCGCCAGTCGGGCCACCAGGACCCCTTGTGTTCCTGGGCGCTCTTGATCCAGTCGGCGAGCGTCACGTCCGTGATGTTGTCGTTGGTCCAGTACTGATATTTCCCGGACGCCGGCGGATTGACGACGCCCGCGATATGTCCTGATCCGGACAGCACATATTTCACCGGGCCGCCGAAGAATTGCGAGCCGTAGAGCACGGAATCGGCCGGCGCGATGTGGTCCTCGCGGGTGGCAAGGTTGTAGATGGGCACCTTGACCTTCGACAGGTCGAGCAGGGTGTTGTCGAGCACCATGGTTCCCGACGACAGCCGGTTTTCCAGATAGCAGTTGCGCAAATAATAGGAATGGTTCGCAGCCGGCATCCGCGTCGCGTCCGAATTCCAGTGCAGGAGGTCAAACGACGACGGCGATTTTCCCTTCAGATAATTGCTGACGACGTAGGACCAGATCAGGTCGTTCGATCGCAACATGTTGAACGCCATGGCCATCTTGGCGCCCTCGAGCACGCCCGACGCCTTCATGTCGCGTTCGATGGCCGACACCTGCTCTTCGTCGACGAACACCAGCAAATCGCCGGCATGGGTGAAATCGACCTGCGCCGCCAAAAACGTCGCCGAGGTGACGCGGACGCGGCGTTTCTCAGCTAACCACGCCAGCGTCGTTGCGAGCAGCGTGCCGCCGACGCAATAGCCCATGGTGTGGACCTTCATCTCGCCGGTGACGCGCTCGATCGCATCCATCGCCGCCAGCGGGCCTTCCTTCATGTAGTCTTCCCAGGTCTTGGCTCCGAGACTCTTGTCCGGGTTGACCCAGGAAATCACGAACACCGTGACGCCCTGATCGACACACCACTTGATGAAGGATTTGTCCGGCTTGAGATCGAGAATGTAGAACTTGTTGATCCATGGCGGCACGATCAGGAGCGGCGTGCGCAACACGTTTTCCGTCACGGGTGCATACTGGATCAATTGCATCAGATCGTTCTGGAAGATCACCTTGCCAGGCGTGGTCGCCATGTTGACGCCGACTTCCAGATTGGACGGATCGGACTGGCGGATGCGAAGCGTGCCGTGCCCGGCCTCGATATCCTCGGCCAGCATCTTCATGCCGCGCACGAGATTGTCGCCATTCGAGGTCAGCGTCTCGCGCAGCACCTCTGGATTGGTGAGGACGAAGTTGGAGGGCGCGAGCGCATTGGTGAGCTGCTGGACGTAAAAGGCGGCCTTCTTGCGGGTATGCGGGTCGAGGCCCTCGGCGTCCCGCACCAGATCATTCGCCCACTGCGTCGTCAGCAGGTAAAGCTGCAAAACGAAATCGAAGAACTGGTTCGATTTCCATTCCGGATCGGCAAACCGCTTGTCGCGCGGCGCAGGTGCTACGACGGGCGCAACCTCTTCACCGGCGAGACGCCGTACCGAGCTGCCCCACAGGTCAAGATAGGCCTTGCCGATCTTGGTCTGAATGTCGTTGGCCCGATCAGGGTCCGCCAGCCAGTACTCGCCGACTGCGCTCAGTGTCTTGACGAGCTCGGTGAGTTCGTTCGGCGGTTTGTCCGGCACTTCGCCGCTGGCAGCCGGCTGCAGATAGGCTGCAAGCGCCTGGCCGCCTTTCTCCATCGCCTTGGCGATGTTCATCGCGAAAGCTTCGGCGTTGAATTTCGTCGCGTTCTGGGCTTCTGTGGTGACGTCCGTCATGGGGGCAAGACTACAGCTTCATTTCAAGTTCGTCATCGCGTGAGATCGACGCTGGTGAGCTATAGCGATTCACTCTCAAAAAGTTGCTGTTGCACTGCGATATTTTATCCCGGCTTGGTCTTATTCAGGCCCAAGACCCCCGATTTTATGTTTGGGCTTTAACGATTCCAGGCGACAATGGTTTGGGCAGAATTGTGTCAGCACCTGTCGTGCTGGGGGATCAGGGACGACGGATGTCAGAGCGGCGGGTAAACGGAGCATTGGCCGGGGCGGCATTGCTGCTCGCGGCGCTGGCTCTGGGGGGCTGCTCGACGTCGATCGGCGATATTCCGCTCGGCAGTGCGTCATCCGACACCCGTGCCAAGGATACCGATGCGTATCTGCCGGTGAATCAATTGCCGCCGGCGCGCGACGAGGCCGCCATGGATCCGGCCGAGCGGGCCAAGGTCCAAAAAGAACTGGTTGCGGCGCGGGACCGTCAGGCGGTGGCCGTGGCCACCAAAGACCAGGGGCCGTCCAAGGACCAGGCCCAGAACACCGCTCAGGCCGCAAAATAATCTCGCGGCTGGCGCGCCAAGCCTTCCGTGCTAGAATTGCTTCGCTGAACCCCGCAGGTTGGGGCACGACTTGAATGACTTCAGCCCGAAACCCCGCTAAGTAATTGATCTTGTGTGGATTGAGGGCGACGCCGAATGATGTCCGTTAAGCGGGCGCCGGCGAATCTGTCCCTCGAAATGGGTTGCCGGAGTTAAATGGGTTGCCGGAGTTGAAGGGTCCAATGGAAGATTTTTACCGCATTCGCCGTCTGCCGCCTTACGTGTTCGAACAGGTCAACCGCGCCAAGGCAGCCGCGCGCAATGCCGGTGCCGATATCATCGATCTCGGCATGGGGAATCCGGACCTTTCGACGCCGGCCCACGTCCTGGAGAAGCTGAAGGAGACGCTGGGCAAGCCGCGTACCGATCGCTACTCGGCGTCGCGGGGCATTGCCGGCCTGCGCCGCGCCCAGGCCGCCTATTATGAGCGGCGCTTTGGCGTCAAACTCAATCCGGAGACGCAGATTGTCGCCACGCTCGGCTCGAAAGAGGGCTTTGCCAACGTGGCCCAGGCGATCACTGCGCCGGGCGACGTGGTGCTGTGCCCCAATCCGAGTTATCCGATTCATGCCTTCGGCTTTTTGATGGCGGGCGGCGTGATCCGGTCGGTGCCGTCGGAGCCGACGCCGCAGTTTTTTGAAGCCGTCGAGCGGGCGATCGTCCATTCGATCCCGAAACCGCTCGCGCTCGTCGTCTGCTATCCTTCCAACCCGACGGCCTATGTCGCGAGCCTGGATTTCTACCGGGATCTGGTGGCCTTCGCCAAAAAGCACGAGATCTTCATCCTGTCCGATCTCGCTTACGCCGAGGTGTATTTCGACGACAAGTCGCGGCCGCCTTCGGTGTTGCAGGTGCCCGGCGCAATCGATGTGACCGTGGAATTCACCTCGATGTCGAAAACCTTTTCGATGGCGGGCTGGCGCATGGGATTTGCCGTCGGCAATGAGCGGATCATCGCGGCTTTGGCGCGGGTGAAATCCTATCTCGACTATGGCGCCTTCACGCCGATCCAGGTCGCGGCCACCGCCGCGCTCAACGGCCCGGAGGATTGCATTCGCGAGATGCGCGATACCTATCGCAAGCGGCGCGATGCGCTGGTGGAATCCTTCGGCCGCGCCGGGTGGGAAATTCCGCCGCCGGAAGCCTCGATGTTCGCCTGGGCACCCCTGCCGGAAGCGTTTCGCGGCCTCGGCAGCATGCAGTTCGCCACCCTGATGGTCGAGAAATCAGGCGTGGTCGTTTCGCCCGGCGTCGCCTTTGGCGAACACGGCGAGGGGTACGTGCGAATAGCCATGGTGGAAAACGAGCAACGTATCCGGCAGGCCGCGCGCGGCGTGCGCCGCTTCCTTGAAAGCGGCATCGAAACGTTGCACAACGTGGTTCCTCTCGCCAACCGGCGCTAATCCATTGCTGCCCGCATCTCCCGCGGGCGAACCTCCGGCAGGTTTTTCTCAATCATGGTCGCACCCCTGAAAGTGGGTATTGCGGGGCTCGGCACCGTCGGTGCCGAGGTGGTCCGTCTGGTCGAGCAGCAAAGCCGAACGCTGTCGTCGCGCTGCGGCCGTCCGGTGCGCGTGGTTGCGGTCACCGCGCGTTCGAAGGCCAAGAAGCGCGGGCTCGACCTGCAAGGGGTTGATTGGGCCAAAACGCCGCTCGAGCTTGCAAGCGATCCCAATATCGATTGCTTTGTCGAACTGATGGGAGGCGCGGGCGAACCTGCGCTGTCGGCGATCGAGACCGCACTCAAGGCCGGCAAGTCGGTGGTAACCGCCAACAAGGCGCTGATCGCCAAGCATGGGCTCAAATTGGCGAAGGCCGCCGAGCAATTTGGTGGCGCCCTGAATTTCGAAGCGGCCGTCGGCGCGGCGATCCCGATCGTCAAGACGCTGCGTGAGGGTCTCGCCGGCACCGCGGTCAACCGCGTCTACGGAATCCTCAACGGCACTTGCAATTACATCCTGACGCGCATGGAGCAGGAAGGCTTGTCGTTCGCGGAATGTCTGAAGGACGCGCAGCGTCTCGGCTATGCCGAGGCCAACCCGTCGTTCGACGTCGATGGTCACGACACCGCACAGAAGCTGGCGATTTTGGCGAGTCTTGCCTTCGGTACGAGAGTCTCGCAAAGCGCGGTCTATGTCGAGGGCATCTCGTCGATCGCGCCGGAGGATTTGCGCGCAGCTGCCGAACTCGGCTACCGCGTCAAGTTGCTCGGGGTTGCGGTACGGACTGCCAAGGGCATCGAGCAGCGCGTGCATCCGACCATGGTGCCGAGGACGTCCTCGATCGCCCAGGTCATGGGCGTTACCAACGCCGTGACCATCGACGGCGAGGGCATTCCACCGATCACACTGGTCGGGCCGGGCGCCGGCGGGGCGGCGACCGCCTCTGCCGTGGTCGCTGACATCGCCGATGTGGCGCGCGGCATCCGCGCGCTGCCGTTCGGCCGTCCCGTGGAACGGTTGCGGGCGATCGAAAAGGCGCCGATGGAACGCCACGAGGGTGGTTATTACATCCGCCTGATGGCGCGCGATCTGGCCGGCACTGCCGCGACGATTGCCACGCGCCTGGCCGAACAAAAAATTTCCATCGAATCTATCGTCCAACGTCATGCGGATGGCGTTGACGCGGTGCAGATAGCGGGGAAAGCTGCGCCAGTACCGGTGATCCTTATTACCTATGCCACAAGCGAGGACGCCGTGTACCGCGCGCTCGACGCCGTGCAGCGTGACAAGGTCATCAGCGGCCGCCCGCAGGTGATCCGGATCGAAAAGAATTGAGAAATACAGCCGGAACCGGCGATGAGTGAGAGCGTAAGGCCTGCAAGTTCGTTTTAGAGGAGACCGTCGATGTCGACCCATATTTCCGTCCCGCCGCAGTTGCTGCTCGAGCGAATCCTGACGCTTGAAATCGTGCGGGTGACGGAACGCGCGGCTGTCTCGGCCGCGCGCCTGCGCGGCCACGGCAACGAGAAGGCGGCCGATCAGGCGGCGGTGGATGCGATGCGCCGCGAACTCAACAAGCTGCCGATCGAGGGCACGATCGTGATCGGTGAGGGTGAGCGTGACGAAGCGCCGATGCTGTTCATCGGTGAGACGGTCGGACTTAAAGCCGGACCGAAGGTCGATATCGCCGTCGATCCGCTCGAAGGCACCACGCTGTGCGCCAAGAACATGCCGGGCTCGATCGCGACCATGGCGATGGCCGATGGCGGCACCTTGCTTCACGCCCCCGATGTCTACATGCAGAAGCTCGCGATCGGCCCTGGCTATGCCAAGGGCGTGGTCGAGCTGGATGCAGCGCCGGCCGACAATGTCCGCCGGCTCGCCAAGGCCAAGGGTGTTGATCCCTCGGCGATCACGGTGCTGGTGCTGGATCGGCCGCGCCATGCCGACATCATCAACAGCATCCGTTCGACCGGAGCTGCAGTCCGCCTGATCACCGACGGCGACGTGGCCGGCGTCATTCACTGCGCCACGCCCGATGAAACCGGTGTCGACATGTATATCGGCACCGGCGGCGCGCCCGAAGGCGTGCTGGCGGCGGTGGCGCTGCGCTGCATCGGCGGCCAGATGCAGTGCCGACTGATCCTCGACAGCGAGGAAAAGCGTGAGCGCGCTCACAAGATGGGTGTGACCGATCCGAAGATGATTTATGGCATCGAAGACATGGCGAAGGGCGACTGCCTGTTCGCCGCCACCGGTGTTACCGATGGTTCGTTGCTGTCGGGCGTCAAGTTCCGCAAGGATGTCATCGAGACTGAGACGGTGGTGATGCGTTCGGTGACCGGCACCGTGCGTTATATCAAGGCCGAGCATCGTCAGCTCGACAAATTCCATCTGGACTAATGTTAGCAGCGGTCATTCCGGGACACGCGCAGCGTGGGCCCGGAATCCATCAAGCCGCATCGATACTGGGAGAAATGGATTCCGGATTCAACGCTGCGCGTTGCTCCGGAATGACGGCAAGGGGAATCCTGATGTCCGATCTTTCACAAGTCAAAGCCCTCGTCTTCGACGTGTTCGGCACGGTGGTCGATTGGCGTACCAGCCTGATTGCGGACTTCACCGCATGGGGTGACAAGCGCGGTATCAAGGCCGACTGGGTAGCTCTCGTCGATGGCTGGCGCGCGGTCTATGCCGCCTCGATGGACGATGTGAGAAAGCACCCCGAGCGGGGCTATGTCATTCTCGACACGCTGCATCGGCATTCGCTGGAAAAACTGGTTGAACAGCTTTCGATTTCGGGCCTGAACGACGCCGACCTGCATCACCTCACGATGGGCTGGCACCGCCTGTATCCCTGGGCCGACAGCGTCGGCGGGCTGACTCGTCTCAAAACCAAATACATCATCAGTCCGCTCTCGAACGGCAATGTTGCGCTGTTGACCGAGATGGCGAAGTTTGCGGGTCTTCCGTGGGACCTGATCCTGTCGGCGGAATTGTTCGAACACTACAAGCCCGATCCGGAAACCTATCTCGGCGCCGCGCGCTTGCTGTGCCAGCCGCCGGAGCAGGTGATGATGGTGGCCGCGCATAACCACGACCTGAAGGCCGCCCAGAAACTGGGACTGAAAACCGCCTTCGTTGCGCGCCCGACCGAATATGGTCCGTTGCAGAAATACGACCTCGAGGCCAAGGGCGACTGGGACATCGTCGCCAAAGATTTCGGCGAACTGGCCACGCGGCTGGGGTGCTGAGCGCGGGCATTATCGTAGCTCTGGAGGTTCCGGATCGCACCACTGGTCGGCGGCGTTCTCGGTGGCGTCATCTATCGCCGACTCAGTGACGAACCTGAGTTGACGCGGATTTCTTTATCGCGGCTGATTTGGCCGTTGTGTTAATTCGCGGCGCATCACGCCATTGATCTTTCCCCGCGGATTGCCACCCAACCTTTGGAGTAGGCTGGTCATACCAACGTACGCACTTTGCGGCGGGTGCAGATGTTACCGTTGGCGTGGCTCGTAGCCGCCGTACCGCTGGATCAGCCGCAGAGCAAGGAGTGCACAATGGACGACTTGACCAGCTTCAAAACTGATATCCGTCCGCTTTTTACGCAACGGGACATTCAGGGGATGAGCAAAGCGTTCAACTTGGCAAATTACGATGACGTAAAGACTCATGCGGGTGCGATCTTGGACCGGATTCGCGGCATTGGCGGCGCGGTCATGCCGCCGCCACCGCCGAAGGGAGAAGGTCCCTGGGCACAATCTCGCATCAATCTCTTCGCCAAATGGGTGGCGGACGGCTGTCCGCCTTAGGCGCCCGAGTCCTGCATCGCCGGCTCAACGGCGAGGCTTCTGTTTCGACGCGCGATATTTCGCGGCCTCCTCCAGAGCTGGTCCTATCTGGCCGCGATGAAGGCCCATGTCTCTCAGTTCCCGATCGCTCAAGGTATGTAGCATACCCAACGTCGCCTGGTATCCGCGGCGGGCAAGAAAGGCGGCTACGAGTTCATTGAGCTGACTACAGAACCATCCGTAGATGAAGCTGGCGCGCTTCCAAACGTAGGATGTCCCGGAATGACCGGAGTTTTGGCTTAACAGGGTCATCGATGATTGCCTTCCATATCCTGCTTTGCTTTTTGCAGCATGCAGATTCGGGACGGCGAAGACTTTCAGAACCGGATCATTTTTCCTTCAGAAACGCATGATTGTGCGTGAGACGAGCGAGAGGCCGATTACCCGCCGCGTGATGTCCATAGCGAAGTGCACGACTCGAAACCCAACCTTACTCCAGCCCCGCCAATCGGAACGCTGCCAGATATTGGTCGCGTTCGTTATCGGATTTGAAGGGCATCTCCGTAGCGAGCCACTTCAACGACAAACCGGGCTGCACGCGGAGCAGGGCTTTGAGGGATGCTGCGGCCAGTTCCCGTTGTTGGGTCATCGCGGCGGAGGCCGTGAGCACACGATGGGCGCCGACGAAGTCGGCACGCAGGCGCAGCGACTCGCGAGACAAACTGATTGCCTTCTCGTAGTTGCCGCCGACAAACTGGCAATAGGAGGCGACACCATAGTAGACCGCCGCGAAGGGATCCCGCGGGCTCAGGCGCAGCGCATGGCGCGCAGCGCGATCGCCTTCCTCCCATCGGCCGCAATAAGCAAGCGCTACGCCGTAATAGCCACGCGCGGAGGCAAAACTGGGATTCAATCGAAGCGCCAGTTCGAATTCGGCAAGGCTATCATCAAAGCGGCGCGTGTGCATATAAACGCCGGCCAGCGCCGAATGCGCCCAAGCGTCTTCGCTGTTGGCATGAATGGCCGCAAGAGCTGCCCGCTCTGCGATCGGGATCGCCACCGCCATGTCTTCCCACCCCATATGGGCGCCGAATGTGTGACTGGCGGCTAGAACGCCGAGCGCCTGCCCATATTGCGGGTCGATCTCGATGGCTTTCTCCAGAAGTGCCTGGGCAACCATGTTGTCCTGCCGCGTCACGCGCCAATAGTGCGACAGGGCGCGCATCACAAGGTCCCATGCATCCATGCTGTCGGGTGCCTTGCGTTGCGCCTTGAAATTCTCTGCCGCGTATAGCTGTGGTTCGATCGCGGCGACGATCGATTCTGTAATCTCGTCCTGGACAGCAAAAACATCGGCGAGATCACGGTCGTATCGCTCGGCCCAGATGTGGCTGCCGGTCGCGACTTCGTTGAGCTGAGCCGTGATCCGAACACGCTCGCCCTCTTTCCGCACGCTGCCTTCGATGACGTAAGCGACGCCGAGTTCGTCGGCAATCTGCTGGAGGTGAACGGACTTTCCCTTGTACACAAAGGACGAGTTGCGGGCGATAACATAGAACCATCGCAGTTTCGAAAGTGCGGTGATGATGTCTTCGCTGATGCCGTCGGAAAAATACTCCTGTTCGGGCTCGCCGCTGAGATTGGAAAACGGCAGGACAGCGATAGCGGCACGGTCGAGCACGGGCAGCGCGAGGCGTGGCGGCTCGCCGTCTTGATGTGCAGAACGATCCGGGGATGGCAGGGGCGCTGTGGCCGGTTGCTCGACCGTTACTTCGCCGACAAAACGAAAGCCCTTGCGTGCGACCGTACGCAGCAGCCGCTGATCCTTGCCGGTGTCGTTGATGGCGCGGCGAACGGCGTTGATCCGGCTCGTCAGCGTCGACTCCGAGACGATGCGGCCGTCCCACACGTTGTCGAACAACTCGTCTTTGCCGACGACGCGGTCTCGATGCTCGAGCAAATACAGTAACACGTCGAAAACCTGCGGCTCGATCGGCACGCTTTGGCCGGCGCAGACCAGCTCGCGACATTCCGCATCAAGTCTCTGGTTCTCAAAATGAAATTTCACAGCATCATCCCGGCCAGCTCAGGAGAAAATCAAGCTTGTCTAGGGGTAAACTCAAGCTCGTCTCAGAGTCTTTGAGTCCGTGCACCGCCACTGTCGGTTCACCGCGGCATGACCCGCGTTGCAAATCCTTCACAGGAGAGACCACATGACGACCACCGCTGCTGTGCGACAAACCGCCACGCCTGAGCTTGCCGCCCTGAAGAGCCGGCAACAAGTCGCCTGGTCTTCGGGCAACTACGCTGTGGTAGGCACCACGCTGCAAATTGTCGGAGAGCAGCTCTGCGAAGCGATGGATCTTCGCGCCGGCTCGAAAGTGCTTGATGTCGCTGCCGGTAACGGCATGGTCAGCCTCGCCGCGGCTCGCCGATGGTGCGATGTGACATCGACCGATTACGTGCCGGCTTTGCTCGAATCGGGGCGGGCGCGCGCAACGGCCAACGGCTTGTCGATCAAGTTCATGGAGGCCGACGCGGAATCGCTGCCGTTCGACGACGCCTCCTTCGATGCGGTCGTCTCCACGTTCGGCGTGATGTTCGCGCCGAACCAGGCCCAGGCGGCTTCCGAAATGATGCGCGTCTGCAAGCGGGGCGGCCGGATTGGTCTCGCGAACTGGACTCCGGACGGCTTTATCGGCCAGGTCTTCAAGACTCTCGGCAAGTACTTGCCGCCGCCGGCGGGCGCGAAGTCGCCGGCGCTATGGGGCACCCGCGCCGCGCTCAATGAGATGTTCGGCAGCCAGGCGAGCTCAATCAAAGCCGAGCCGCGCTTCTTCAACTTCCGCTACAAGTCGGCAGAGCATTTCCTTGACGTCTTCAAGACTTACTACGGTCCGGTGTTGAAGGCCTTTGCCGCGCTCGATGCCGCCGCTCAGCAGGACCTCCATAACGACCTTTACGCTCTGATCGTGCGCATGAACAAGTCGGGTGACGCGACGATGGTCGTGCCCAGCGAATATCTCGAGGTCGTCATCACCCGAAAATAATCCCTCGTT
>Ga0210397_10000530_pt1 | contig 25485 bp, 23 predicted proteins | sample IncBWH2OmetaG_FD_160126 | JGI IMG/M metagenome (GOLD analysis project Ga0210397, IMG submission 160126) | Forest soil microbial communities from Barre Woods Harvard Forest LTER site, Petersham, Massachusetts, United States - Inc-BW-H-2-O ...
AGAATTCGGGAGACGAGCCGATCGGGATGGAACGGCTCGAGCGCCCCGACTTTTTCTCCCGTGCCGATGAACTTCACCGGCTTTCCGAGGACCGCGCGGATCGAAAGCGCTGCGCCGCCGCGGCTGTCGCCGTCCATCTTGGTGAGAATCGTGCCGGTGAGCGCGATCCGCCGATCGAACTCGAGCGCGACGTTGACGGCTTCCTGGCCGGTCATCGCGTCGACGACCAGCAGCACTTCCGTGGGATCCACCGCCGCGCGGATCGATTCGAGCTCCGCCATCAGCGGTTCGTCGATCTGCAAGCGGCCGGCGGTGTCGAAGATCGCCACGCCATTTCCGACTTGCTTCGCATGCGCGAGCGCCTCGCGCGCGATCGTCGTCGGATCGGCGCCGTCGAGCGAGAACACCGGGACGTCGATCTGCTCGCCGAGCATTTTCAATTGCGTGATCGCGGCCGGTCGATAGACGTCGCAAGCGACCAGGAGCGGCCGCCTGCCATCCTCTTTGAAAAGGCGGGCGAGTTTTGCGGCATGCGTCGTCTTTCCGCTTCCTTGAAGTCCCGCGAGAATGATCGCCGTCGTGCCGACGGACAAGAAGCGCAGCGGAGCGACTTGCGTGCCCATGAGATCGATCAGACCGTCGTGGACGATTTTGATCACGGCTTGCGCGGGCGTCAATGATTCGAGGACTTCGGCGCCGATCGCGCGGGCTCGAATCGCCGCGATGAAGTCTTTGACGACCTTGAGGTTGACGTCGGCTTCGAGCAAAGCGATGCGGACCTCTCGGAGCACTTCCGAGACGTCGTGTTCGTTCAGTTTCCCGCGTGAGCGCAGCCGTTGAAAGATCGCCCCGAGGCGATCGGAAAGTCCTTGCAGCATTGCGAGCTTAGCGCGGGTGCGGGAGAATGGCGAAGCCGCGCGACGAGTTCACGCCTTTTCGCCAGCCTCTTCGATGTAACGAACGGCGTCGCCGACCGTCTTGATCTTCTCAGCGGCTTCGTCGGGGATGTCGATATTGAACTCGGTCTCGAGCGCCATGACGAGCTCGACCTGGTCGAGCGAGTCGGCCCCGAGGTCGTCGGTGATCGACGCGTCGATGACTACTTCTTCTTCGTCCACGCCGAGTTGCTCGACGATGCACTTCTTCACTTTGTCGAAAACGGACATCAGGGGTTTGCTAGCCTCCAGAGTGCAGCGGGTGATGTAGTGCGATTGGTCATCGCATGGTGAGTCCGCCATCCACGGCGAATGTCTGGCCCGTGATGTACGCGGCTTCGTCGCTGCTCAAGAAGAGCGCGACGCTCGCCACTTCGTCGGCCGTGCCGAATCTCCCGAGCGGTATACGCGCCATGTACGAAGTCCGTGTCGCTTCCGGCAAGATCGAGGTCATCTCGGTCTGGATGAAGCCGGGGGCGATCGCGTTGACGCGGATTCCGCGGGAGCCGAACTCCTGCGCAAGCGATTTCGTCAGTCCAAGCACGCCGGCCTTCGCCGCGACATACGCGCTCTGACCCGCGTTGCCGGTCAGAGCCACAACCGACGAGATATTGACGATCGCGCCGCTTTTCTGCCCCAACATCACCTTTCCCGCCGCTGAGGACAGATAGAAGACGCTCTTCAGGTTGACCGCGAGTGCGTCTTCCAGGGCATCCCATTTCATACGCAGGATCAAGGCATCGTAGGATTTCCCGGCGTTGTTCACGAGGATGTCCACCCTGCCGAATAGCGATTTCGCGGCGTCGACGAGCGCCTGAGCCTCTGCCTGAGAAGATACGTCGCCTTGGTGGACTTGCGCGATGCCGCCAGATGTTTCTATCTCAGATCGCACCGCGCCGAGAGGCTCTGCGCGCCGGCCGTTGAGCATCACCGCAGCGCCCGCACCCGCGAGCGCGAGTGCCACGGCTCGGCCTATCCCCGTTCCGGCGCCGGTCACGATCGCGGCCTTGCCTGCGAGGGTAAGGTTCGTCATCTCTTCATACGGCGCGGCGCTCGCCCGCCGAGATCAGCCGCTCGACGCCGGCGTGATCGGCGATGTGGAACACGCGGTCCGCGGAGACGCCGTCGATCCGCTTGAGCATCGGCGCGAGCACGGGTGTCGCTCCGCACTCAACGAGGAAATCCGGCTTTCGTGCGGCGATCGCAACCGCGGTCTCGTGCCATCGGACGCGCGCACAGAGACTGGCGATCAGGCAGCGGCGGATGTCTTCGACGTTTCGATACGGCTCGACTTCGACGTTTCCGATCACGTCGAATGAGGGCAGCGTGAACCGCGCCTTCTCGATGTGCGTCGCGAAGCGCCGCATGGCCGGCTCCATCAGCTCGCTGTGCCACGCCCCTGAGACGTTGAGCATCACGACCCGTTTCGCGCCATTCGCTTTCGCGAGTTCGCACAGTTCGTTGACGCCGGCGATGTCGCCGGAGACCACGATCTGGATCGGGGCGTTGAGGTTGGCGACGTCCACGCGGGCACCGCTCGCCGCGCGCGCCTCCGCGCATAGACTCTCGACCATCGCTTGATCGAAGCCGATGACCGCCGCCATCGCACCGGGACTGTTGTCAGCTGCTTCTCCCATCGCGAGCCCGCGTTCGTGGACGAGTGCGACCGCCTCATCGAAACCGATGGCGCCCGCGATCGTCAGCGAACAGAACTCGCCGAAGGAATGTCCGCCCGAAACGATCGGCGTGAAGCCGGCGGTTTCGACGGCGCGATAGATCGCGACGTTGGCCGTGAATATCGCGGGCTGACTGATCCGCGTATCGCGAAGGCGCGCTTCGTCGCCTTCGATGACCAACGCGAGCAGGTCGTAGCCGAGCACGGCAGACGCGCGCTCGAAACACTCGAGCGCTGCCGGCACATGCGCAGCTGCGTCAGCGCCCATGCCCGCTGCTTGCGAACCTTGCCCGGGAAAGACCACGCCTAGCGTCGGCATGCTACGACATGATCACGCCGGAACGATGTGGGCCGGCCGCTCCGGCTCGATATTCTCTTGCGGCAATTTTCCGACGCGAGCCGAGCCCCAACGCCATGCCACGGCTCCCCACGATAGACCGCCGCCGAAGGCGGTGAACACGACGACGTTGCCAGGCTGGATGCGGCCATCCGCCACCGCGTCGCAGAGCGCAAGCGGTATCGATGCCGAAGAGGTGTTCCCGTACTCTTGGATGTTCGTGACGCATTTCGACGGCGGCAATTTCAGCATCTTCACCGTGGCGTCGATAATACGCGCGTTGGCCTGGTGCGGTACCAAGAAATCAGCGTCTTCGGGCTTTAGATCGGCGCGCGCCAACGCGTTGCGCGACGATTGCGCCATCATGTTGACCGCGAACTTGAATACCGCTTGGCCCTGCATCTGGACGAATCCGGCGCTTCTGTCGGCCTTGCCGTTCGTGTTGAACGGCAATCGGCTTCCGCCGCCGCGAAGATAAAGGACGGTGGGATCTGCGCCATCCGCACCGAGCTCGGATCCGAGAAAACAGTCCTCGTCGCTGCGTTCGAACAGCGCTGCGCCCGCGCCGTCACCGAAGAGCACGCAGGTCGAGCGGTCGGTGTAGTCGACGATCTTCGAAAGCGTTTCAGCGCCGATCAAGAGCACCGACTTGAACGCGCCTGCGCGGATGAGCGACGCAGCGGTGGTCATGCCGTAGATGAAGCCCGAACAGGCGATCGAGATGTCGAACGCCGGCTTGCCCGTCATGCCAAGTGCCGAAGCGACGATGCAAGCGGTGGCCGGGAACAGATAGTCCGGTGTCGCCGTCGCGACGATCACGCAATCCACGTCTGAGGGCTGCCGGCCCGTCGCCTCGAGCGCGGCTTTTGCGGCAGGAATCGCGATGTCCGACGTGGCCTGTTCAGGGCTTGCGATATGGCGCCGGCGCATACCGGTGCGCTGCACGATCCATTCGTCGCTCGTCTCGACCAGCTTCTCGAGGTCGCCGTTCGACAAAATGCCGGCAGGGGCGTATCGCCCGATGCCGGCGATCGTGACGCCGTAGCCCTTCATCGTGCGGCGATCAGCCCTGTGCCGCTTTGGGACTCTTCCCTGATGGACTTGCTTCCTTTTGCGCTATCGCCAGGCGGCCGTCGTAGAATCCGCAGTTGGCGCATGCGAAATGCGGCCTACGCGGCTGCTTGCATTGCGGGCAAGTGCTGAGCGGCGGCGCTGCCGTCTTCCAATTCGCTCTGCGGGAGCGCGTGTTCGATTTGCTTCGTCGTTGCTTCGGATTAGCCATGAAAATCCTTGTTCTAGATGCGTTTGCGGTGATGCAGCTCTACGATTCGCGGCGTTCTTGCAAGCTTCGAGCCAGGCCTGCCAGTCGTGGGTCCACCACGTGCTCCGCACACGTGCACGATCCGATGTTTCGATTCTGGCCGCACGAGTCGCACAATCCGTTGCACGCTTCGTCGCACACGGGCGCTATCGGCTCGTCGACTTCGAGTATTTGCGTTGCCAATTCTGTTAGGTCGATCGCGCGCCCGATCAGCGGCGCGACGTCTCCGAAGATCGCGTCGCTCTCCGGCACGTCTTCGCTGTATGTCTCCTCGACCTCCACTCGCACGTCGCGCTCGAACGGTTCGAGGCAGCGCGCGCACGTCTCGTGCTCGCGACCGGCGACCGCCCCCTCGACGTGCACGCCGTGCGCGATCTTGCTCACATGCGCTTTCATTCGGACGCCGGCCGGATATCGCGCGCCCAAGTCGCCAGCGAAGCTGAGCTGCTGGTCGATGCCGATGCCGACGAATTCTGGCCCGAAGAGACGAGCGACGGAAAACTTCACTTTGAAAGGCCTACGAGCGCACGAAAGCCCGCCGAAATCGGACGGGCCAATCGACATTTCGCTCTTATTATAGAAAAGGGCCGGGCCTATGTCAAACCGTTTTGCTTTTCGGGACGCGTTGGAGCGCCAGGGCGTGAAGAGCCTCTGCGAATGAACGAACCGGGATGATCGAGATCCCTCGCGTGCCAGCCACATCCTTATAATTGTCCACCGGCACCAAAAACACGGTCGCGCCAGCCCGGATCGCGGCCTGGATCTTCTCGCGAGTGCCTGAGATGGCGGAAACGCCTCCGTCGGCCGCGAGCACGCCCGTTCCGGCGATGTTCTTGCCGCCCGTGATATCAGCGCCGGTCAGAGTCCGGTAGATCTGCAGCGAGAACATCAACCCGGCCGACGAGCCGTTCACGTCCGGAAGATGGAACACCACGTTGACCGGCAGCTTGATGGCGCGCGTCTGCGGCTGAATGTAGACGCCGAATCGCGCTTTGCCGGAGAGGCTGAATGTCTGGCACGTGACCGCGACGTCCTTGCCCGCGCGCATCAACGTCAGGTTGAATCTCGTGCCCGCTTTGTGCAGTGCTGTCGTTCGAAGAAGATCGTCGTTCGTGCCGAACGCCCGGCCGTCCATTGCGACGATCTCGTCGCCCGCGCGGAAGCACCGCGCAGCTGGCGTCTTCGCCTTGGTACCCTGTACGACGTATACGATGGTGGCGCGCACGGGCAACCCTGCAGCCCGCTCCGCGACGACTTGCGCGTTCAGCTGGCTCTCGGTCATCGCATCTGCGAGTTGGACGTTCAGCTGCCGGTCGGTGACGTTCGGCGGCACGAGATCGGATCGTTTTACGATCTCGAATCCTGGAAGCACGTACGCGATTGCGTAGACGATCGGGCGGCCGGGGTACAACCGGATGTCGGTGAGGTACAGCACGCCGGGAGGCGGCGTCTTTCCGGGCACCGCGATCGCCTCGTTCAGGCTTACCGCGGCTCCCGGCCCATAGATGAAATACGGTATCGGCAACCAACCGACGATGACGACGATGACCGCTATGAAGGCCCAGAGACCGGCGCGCAGGTAGCTGCGCCGGCGAGCGGCGAGATCGCGCAATGACAGCGGCCTTACGATTGGCGCACGGATTCGCGCGTCGTGCCGTTGCCCATACTCTGGCGTCCGGACGCCAATGTCTGTCGACCCTTTTGGACTTCGGCATGAGTCTTCGTCAGCGTCGCGTCGAGACCGCCGAGGATCTGCTCCGCATACTCGTCGGCGCCGCGGCGCACGTCACGTGCTCGCTTCTCCGCGTCTGCGATGATCGCGTCCGATTTCGTCTGCGCTTGGCGGACGATCTCAGACTCGGAAAGCGCGCGCGACTTCTGATCGGTGGCCTCGGCGCGGATATGTTCGGCGTCTTCCTTTGCCTGAGCGAGGAGGCGGTCTTTTTCTTTGGTGACGGCCTTGGCGGTGCTCACTTCTTCGGGAAGGCTCGAACGCAGCTTCTCGATGAGATCGAGGATCTGATCGCGTCCGACGATGCGCGCGCCGAACGGCAGCCATGTGCCGCCTTTTACCTCGGCTTCTAGCTTGTCTATTACCCGATAGACGCTCATCCGACGTCCCTCCGCAGGTCAGCCATGGCGCGCAGCACCGATGGCGGCACGAAATCCGAAACGTCGCCCCCAAGCGCGAAGATCTCGCGGACGCTCGACGACGATACATATGCGTATTCGACGCTCGCAGGCAGAAACATCGTGTCGACGTTTCCCGCGAGTTTACGATTGATCAGCGCCATCGTGAATTCACCTTCGAAGTCGGCGACGATGCGCAGTCCTTTGACGATGAGCCGCGCCCCTTGCTGGCGCACGAAATCTACGAGCAGCCCGTCGAAAGACGCGACTTCGACGTTCGACAGGCCGCTGCACGCATCGCGAAGCATGGCCACCCGCGCGTGGGCGGAGAACATGGGCCGTTTATTCGGATTGGCGACGACCGCGACGACGACATGCGGAAAGGTGCGGGCCGCTCGGCGAGCCACATCGAGATGGCCGTTCGTCATCGGATCGAAACTGCCGGGATAGATCACCGGCGCATCGTGCGACGGCGCCATCACGATTGCCCGGACCGACGCCGTTGTTGGCGCGCGCGCGGCCGCTCTTGCGCGGTCGCGATCCTCTCTGCCTGCGGTGCGGTGTCTCGAGTGGGTACGACCGAGGCGAACGTGAGTGTCGTGTCGCCGTATTTCGTCGATCGAAGCACGCGCAGCGATGTGGGCAGTGCTACTTCCTCGCCGCTGCGATGCTCGACGACGACCATGCCGTCTGGTGCGACAAGACTGCGCTGCATCAGCGTCACAAGCTCGTCGCGTGCGCCGCGATCGTACGGCGGATCAACGAGTACGATGTCGAATACTCCGCGCAATCTGCGCAATGCGCGCAGCGCAGTTATCGGCATGATCCGAAATCGATCTTTGTCGCCGATCACCGCCACGGCGTTACGGCGAACGGTCATCGCGGCAGCCGCGTCGCTTTCGACGAAGACCACTGAAGCTGCGCCGCGCGAGATCGCTTCCAACCCAAGTGCGCCTGAGCCGGCGAACAAGTCGAGCACGCGCGCGCCTTGCACGCGTTTTTCAAGCACTGCGAACAGCGCTTCCCGTACCTTGGCGGACGTTGGTCTCGTCCTCTCGCCGCGCGGGGCCGCGACCACACGCCGAGCGCTCCTGCCTCCGGACAATCGCATGGTGGCTCTAGTTGGACGCGTCGTCGTGTCCTTCATTTAGCATCGCAACATCCGCCGCCAACATCCGCACGACATGCCAGCGAGTACGCTCCGTCGTTCGCATCCAGCTCACTCGGTCGTTCGACTTCCTTGTCGCTCTCGCCATCCATGGCTCCGCTCCTCGTCAGACGCCTCGCTTTGGCATGCCGTGCGGACGTTTTCCCACGGCCGTGCCGCGACGCATAAACGGCGATGCCGTGAAGAGGGGCGTCTGAGGCAGCGAAAGCCGCCGAAGTCGAGCGGCGGAGGTTGGTCATCCCGATGATCCGCCGCGTCCCCGATAACGGCATCGCCGTTTATGCGTGGCGGGTCGAAAAGGTCGGCTTCGCGCGCTACGACGTTATGCGAAGGGAGGCCGAGCGTTCGCGGGCGTCGAGCGCCCGCTTGAGCGCCGCGTTTGCGGCGGTCTTGAGTCCGGGATCGCGGGAGAAGATCACGTCTACTTCTTTTTTCGCCTGTTCGAAGACCGGTAAGTCGCGGATGAGATCTGCGAGCCGCAATTCGGATTGCCCGTGCTGCCGCGTGCCGGCAAGATCTCCGCTGCCTCGCAGGCGGAAATCGGCTTCGGCTACTTTGAATCCGTCGTTGGTGGACGCCAAAATCTGTAAGCGTTCGCGCTCTTCTCCAGATCGTTCGGACGCGACGAGGATGCAGTACGATGCCTCGGCACCTCGCCCGACTCGCCCGCGCAGCTGATGCAATTGCGCGAGCCCAAACCGGTCCGCGTCGAGCACCACCATGACGCTCGCGTTCTGCACGTCGATGCCGACCTCGACGACCGTCGTGGCGATGAGCACTTGGATGAAGCCGCCGGCGAGCAGCCGCATCGTCTCATCTTTCTGCCTCGTCGTCATCTTGCCGTGGAGAAGTGCGACGCGAAGTCCAGCGAACGCGCCGCGTCGCAACTCTTCCGCTTGCTCAACCGCCGAGTGTATCGCGTGTTCCGACTCGTCGATCGCGGCGCAGACGACGTATGCCTGTCGACCTTCGCCGACTTGCTCTCGGACGAAGGCGAAGATCTTCTCCTTCTGCTCTGGCGTGCGCACGAACGTCTTGACAGGGCGGCGGCCCGGCGGCAATTCGTCGAGAACGCTGAGGTCGAGATCGGCGTACAACGCTTGCGCGAGCGTTCGCGGAATCGGCGTCGCAGTCATCACAAGGGTGTGCGGCGTCCAGCCGCCCGCCTTCGCGCGAAGTTCCGCGCGTTGCAAAACGCCGAAACGATGTTGCTCGTCGATGATCGCAAGCCCGAGCGAGCTGAACTCGACATCGTCTGTGAGCAGCGCGTGCGTGCCCACGACAAGGTCGACCTCATTCGCCTTGATGCGCGAAATCGTCTCGGCTTTCGTCCGCGCGCGCAGCCCACCGACGAGGAGCGCCGTCTTGATGCCGCTTGCTCCCAAACGAGGGCCAAGCTTTTGGAAATGCTGCATCGCGAGGATTTCGGTGGGCGCCATGAATGCGGACTGATGACCAGCGCGGGAAGCCAAGAGAACGGCAGCGGCCGCGACTGCGGTCTTACCCGACCCGACATCGCCTTGGAGAAGCCGGTTCATCGGCGAGGCGCGGAGCATATCGGCGGTAAGTTCCGCGACGCAACGCCTTTGCGCGGCGGTGAGACGGAACGGCATGAGGCTCTCGACATCGGCTGCGAAGGAAGCTCGCGCTTTCGCCGACGACATGCTCGCGAAATCCGGCGCGCGTGCGCCGGCATATGCGGCACGGCGGCGTGCCGCATGCGCCGCTAGCAGAAAGAACTCTTCGAACACGAGCCGCTCGCGCGCGAGCGCCGCTTCTTCGAGCGATGCCGGGGCGTGAATCGCGCGCAGCGCCCAATGCGCGTCGCGAAAAGAATGCCGCGCGTTCACGCTTGCCGGCAGCGGGTCCAACTCCCCGATCGACGCGTTATCGGCCTCAACGTCTTTGAGCGCGCGGGCGATCCACCTGCGAACGACGCGATTCGGCAATCCAGCTGTCAGGGCGTACACCGGCACGAGTTCGCCGATCAGTTCTTCGCCGACTGCGACTACGCGATGCTGCGAGACGGACATCTTGGCGCCGGCAAGCGTGGTCTCGATTCGCCCGCGCACGAAGACGCGGGTTCCGACGCTGAGCTGCCTCGCGAGATACGGGCGGCCGAACCAGATGGCTTGCAACTGGCCGGACCCGTCATCGATGACGGCGGTCGATTTCGATTTGACTCGACCGCGCAGCCGCACATGCGAGAACTGGCGTATGATGCCGATGACATTTGCTTCGGTCGACGTACTGTTCGCGACGCTCGATATCTGTGAGATCTCGCGCAGATCGTCGTACCGATAGGGATAGTGGCGGATCAGATCGCCGACGGTGAGCACGCCCAGCCGAGCGAAAAGTGAAACAAGGGCCGGCGTGACGCCGCCGACTTCGCTCAGCGGCGTGCTCAGGCGGCTCGGCGGGACCTTTCGCGTCGGACTCGTCGCGCGCGCCATGGACTCCGTGGGATCAACGAGCGTTGGATGGGAGCGGACTGCGCTCACCCGCGAGGCGTTCGCGTCGCGGGTGATTTGGGCCCTCCTAGCGGCTCAGTGCGATGCCGCCGATGTAATTCGACAGCCGCGTGTGCGGGCCGCTGATCGTGCGGATCGGCGCGACATTGCCGTTCGCTCCCGGGCCGAACACGAGGATCGACGCGCCCGACGAGTTCGCCACGAAGATGTCACCACTCGCGTCGACTGCGACACCGCGTGGCGTGTTCAGTTCGGTCAACGGGCCAGCGATCGTCCGCGTGGGTGTCGCGTCTTTGTCTGAGTTCGGCGCGTAGACGGTGATGGAATTCCCGAACGCGTTTGCGGCGAAGATGTCGCCTGCCGCGTCGATCGCGACCGCGTCGCCGCATTGAGACTCGGGCGCGAGCCCGGTATGCGGACCGCGGATGTCATGTGTCGGGCTGGCGTCGCCCGAGCCGCCGCGCCTAAACTCCGTGATCGAGCTATTGTTATTGAAGACGTACAGCTTGCCGGCGCCCGTCGCGGATATGCCCTGTGGATTGTATAACCCGGTTTGAAGGCCAACGATGATCGGATTATTGTTGACGCACCCCGACGCATTCGCTGGAAGAACCGAGACGCTGAAAGGTACTCCTCCGCCGTTGGCGGCGTACAGATGACCGCTTTGATCGAAGACGAGCGAGTTAGGGCCGCCCATCCCACCGCAGGAGATCGTCAGCAGTGCCGGCGCGGCGCCGTCTGCCGACGGAGGGTACGCGACGATTCGACTGTTGTTCAGATCCGTGGCGTAGAGATCGCCGTTCTGCGCGACGGTGACGCCGCCGAACGACGGCACGCCCGCGCCGGATCCGTTGATCGCGTGACGGGGTGCGACGTCGCCGTTATCGGACTGCCTGAAAGTCAGCAGGCTGTCTCCAATCGTCACGTAGACGTTGGCGCTCGAATCCGGCGTCAGACGATGAGCGCTTGGCGCGATCGGCGCGTTGACGACCGACTGACCGGAATGCGCGCAGCCCGCCGCGAGCGCAGCTGTCAACGCAAGAACACCGTATGAAAGTCTGTTCATGATCGCCCTCCGCGCTCGTCCTACCTGGACGGCACCTAGCGTCATCATACTCGTTCCCTGACCCCGTGGCAACAAACGAGTCTTCGACGATGGCGACTCCGGGGGCGCAAATATCTGGAGGCGACACCCAGAGTCGAACTGGGGATCGGGCTTTTGCAGAGCCCTGCCTTACCACTTGGCTATGTCGCCGCGACCGCCCGATTTTCGGCGAGGTAGGCCTGCTCCCTCCCGGTACGGACCTGCCCTGCAGGAGTTCCTTTGCAGTACAAAGTAAACGCGGATGTCACATCGCGCACCACCGTGGTGCTAGAAGATCGCATACGTGAAATATCCCGGTGCGGAGGCGGATTTGGCAGCGATCGCGTTAGGCTTGGATTCTGCACTCGCAGGCGAAAGTGAGAGCCGCGCGTTCGAAGCGCTCTTTCATCGCGAGTACAGGACGGTCGTCGCGATCGCGCGCCGCGTTCTTTTCGACGCACATGCGGCAGAGGATGTCGCGCAAGACGTCTTCGTCTCGTTCCATCGGCTCCATCCGCCGCAGGCCCCGTATGCCGCGCGCTGGCTACACGTCGCGGCGGCGCATGCAGCTCTGAACGAACTTCGCAGCCGCAAACGGCGCCAACGCAGAGAGATGGCGGATGCGATCGCGGCTGCGCCGGCCGCTGCTCACGTTCCCGACCCTGCCGCCGCGATCGCCGACGCCGAATTGCGTGACCGCGTCCGCTTCGCGCTGACGCGGATCGGCAAACGGCACGCGGCGGCTTTGGCCATGCGTCACGCCGGCCTCTCGTATGCCGAGGTCGGCGCAGCGCTCGCCCTGAACGCGAATCAAGTGGGCGCGTTGCTGCGCCGAGCCGAACTCGCGCTGAAGAAGGAGCTTGAAAATGGATCATCTCGCTGACGGCACGCTTCGACGGCTCGTCGACGATGGCGAAACCCTGGACGACATCCAGGCTTCGCATCTCGCGTCGTGCGCCATATGCCGCTCGAAGATGGCCGCGATCGTTGACGACGCCGGCCGCACGCACGACGTGTTTCTGCGCGCCCTGACGGCGGATGCATCGGGGGCGGACAGCGATGATGCCGATAGCTCAAGCGCGTGGCGTTCGATATCGCCTCGTCTGATGCGTCGTCGGTCTGTGCTTCTCTCCGGGCCTTGGCTTATCGCTGCTACTGCAGCGGCCGCTGCGGTCTGCCTGCTCGCGTTCACGCCCGTAGGTACGTATGCGCAGAACTTCCTCACGATCTTCGAACCCGAACAGTTCGTAGCGTTGCCTGTGAGCCGCAGTGAAATCGTGTCGCTACCCGATCTCACCCGCTTCGGCACGATGACGCAGCGCGTGGCGCCGCAAGTCCGCGATGTCTCCGGACAGGCCGCGGCTGCAGCCCTCGCCGGTTTCCCCGTAGAGGTGCCGACGTGGTTGCCGACTGGCACGCCGGCCGTGGCACGATATGCCGTCACGTCGGGTTCCGATTCTACCTTTACCTTTAGCGCGCGGAAGATGTCCGCGATGGCGCCACACGGCCGTCCGCTTGCGACCATGCCCCGAGCGCTGGACGGCGCCATGCTCGAGCTCAGGACTCGGCCGGCGGTCATCCTCGCGTACGGCGAACCCGTGAGCTCGCTTCGCGGATCGGAATCCTCGTCACGCCGCAATGCGAACGACGACGAATCGCGAGGACGAGACTTCCCGCCTCTCGTGGTCGTGCAAGCGCCGGTGCCGTCCGTCAGGTCGACCGGTGCGACCGTCGCCGAGATCGAGGAATATCTTCTTCATCAACCCGGTGTTTCACCAGCTCTTGCGGCGCAGATCCGCGCCATCGGAGATCCAGCGACGACCGTTCCGATCCCGATCCCGATCGATCGCGCGTTTGGCCAGCGCGTGCGGGTACAAGGCGTCGACGGTCTCGGCATCGGCGATGACACAGGCGTCGGCGGCATCGTGATCTGGCAGAGAAACGGCATGATCTACGGAGTCGCCGGCCAGCTTCGACAACGCGACATCCTCGCGATCGCAGAGAGCATGCGCTGATCGCGGCGGTAGCCGGCGTTCGTCCGCCGCGCGCCGACAGCGCGCGGGCGCCGGCAGTTTTCGCGGATGACCTGACGAAGTGGTACGGCGACATCGCTGCGCTGCGCGGACTATCCATGACGGTGCCGCGCGGCGAGATCTTCGGCTTCCTCGGGCCGAACGGCGCCGGGAAGACCACGGCGATCAAGCTTTTCTTGGGATTGGCCCACCCGACATCGGGTCAGGCGCGGATTCTGGGCGCCCCGCCTTCCGATCTCGAGATGCGACGTCGCATCGGCTACTTGCCGGAGCTTTTCCGCTTCCAGGATTGGCTCAGCGCGCGCGAGGTGCTGGAGCTGCATTGCGCGCTCGCCGGCGTCGCGCGTGCCCAGAGGCGCTCGGCGATCGACGACGTGCTCGAGCTCGTCGGGCTACGCGACCGCGGACAAGACCGCGTCGCATCGTATTCCAAAGGTATGCAGCAACGTCTGGGTCTCGGCGTTGCGCTCGTCGCGCAGCCCGAAGTCGCATTTCTCGACGAACCCACGTCGGCGCTCGATCCTCTCGGCCGGCGCGATGTCCGCGACGTCCTGAGAGCCGTGAAAGCGCGCGGGGCCACGGTCTTCTTGAACTCGCATCTTTTGAGCGAGGTCGAGCAGGTCTGCGATCGAGTCGCGATCGTCGATAAGGGTCGCGTCGTCGGCGGCGGTGATCTGGCCGACCTCCTCGGACGCTCGACCAAAGTGAAGATCAGATTGTCCGAGGCGTCGCCGAACGCAGGGGAGATCGCCGCCCGTTTTGGACGAGTGGAGCCGGGTATTGCCGAGACTTTGCTCGTCGACGGGATCGCAGACTCGAAGATCCCAGATCTCGTTCGCGAGCTGGTCGCGGCGGGAGCCCGGATCGTCTCTGTCTCAAGCGAGATGGCGACGCTTGAAGAACGCTTTCTCCATTTACTCGTGAAGCCTGACGATGCAATTCCTGATCATCGCTAGGCTTACGCTTTTGGAGCTGGTCCGCCGCCGCGTCGTCGCGGCGGTGGGTGTCCTCACAGCGATCTGCATCGGTCTCACCGGTTGGGCGTTCTTCAAGTTGCACCAGTTCTCGCTCGCGCACGCCGCGTCAAGCGGAGGCCGCGGCGAAGAAGCGATGGCCAACGCCGTGCAGGTCATCCTGCTGGCCCATATGTTCGGTATGGTACTGGCTGTCGGCGCAGCGTTTCTTGCTGCGCCTTCAATCGCAGGCGATGTCGAGAGCGGCATCGCGCTTGCGATCTTGCCGCGACCGCTGCGTCGCCGCGACGTGGTCATGGGAAGATTTTTTGGTTTAGCCGTAGCCCTCTGCGCCTACGTGTTCATCACGGGCGCGCTCGAGTTCACTGTGATCCATTCGATAACGGGCTACGCGCCACCGCATCCGGCGGCGGCTCTGGCATACATCTGCTCGGGCGCGGTCGTGCTGCTTGCGCTGGGCATCGCGGGCAGCACGCGGTTCTCACCGATCGCCGTGGGCATCGTGTGTGTCGCGCTCTACGGCGTGGCGTGGATCGCACAGGTCGCCGATGCGGTCGCGACGGCGTATCACAACGGCGCGATCCGGACGGCGTGCACGGTCATCAGCCTCATCGTGCCGACTGGCGGATTATGGCGCGGCGCGATCTTCAGCCTCGAACCAACGCTCATGGTGGCTGCAAGCGCGCAGCTGACGGTCGATCCTATCACCGTCACGTCACCGCCGACCACGGCGTATCTTCTGTGGACCGCCCTCTGGGTGGCCGGGATGCTTATCGCGTCGATCGCTTCGTTCGAGCGCCGCGATGTCTAGGACTAAGGCGCTCGTCTACGTCCTATACGCTCTCGTCGTGGTCGCGTTGTCGATCTCGCCTCTGTATTTCGCTCGTTATCTCGCCGCGCAGTCGGCGCTGTCGCAGGCGGCGCGTCAGTATGCGGATCTGCCATCGTGCAGTCGGACAGCCCAGTTGCCCGATCCGCGTAAACCGGTCGCCGCGTCCGCCTTGTCAAGTTCGCCGTGCCGTCTTACGGGCGCGATCGTGGTCGACAAATCGTACACCGGAGGTCTCGGCTCTGAATCGTACGCGCTCGGCTTGCGCGATGACGCGGGAGTGGGTCGTTCGGCGGTGCTCGGCGGCCCGGGCGACGCCGCCTTCTTCAACCGTGTGAACTCAGGCATGCGCGTGATCTTGCAGCTGAACGGAGATCGCGCGATGTTGATCGGCGACGGTGCTGGCCAGATTCAGACGCGCGATAATCCCGACGACATTGCGCGGCGAAATGCCCTTTCGGTTACGCTTTTCGGATCCCTGACCGGATTGGAGTTCATCGCCATCGCCGCGCTGCTTGTCGGCCGGCGGCGGGCTGCTTCTTAGTTGAGCGACGCGTGGATTCCGGAAGCCTGGCAGTAGCGGATTCCAGTTATGCCGGCGCTGTAACCGTATAAACCCGTGAGCGTGCTCGTGTCATGATTGTTGTGATCCAAGATCTTGTACGCTTCCGAGGGTAGGCACGCGCCGTTCCCCGGTTCTACTAAGATATATCCGAGACCGTCCGCAGGATCGATCGGCGCCGCGCTGAGATACGCATTGCCTGCACCACCGAACGACGCGACCGTCACCGGGCCGGCGGGCGGATACTGTCCGCCGTTGTCGACGGCGTATTCTTCCATCGCAGTCGCGATCTGCTTTTCGTTGCCTTCGCACGCCGCCGCGAGCGACTCCGCTCGCGCGTGGATGAAATTTGGGATGAGAATGGCAGCCAAAATCGCGATGATCGCGACGACGATCATCAACTCAATCAAGGTGAATCCGCGTTTTGTTCCGGCCATCGGGCTGCCCCCCAAGAAAGCTTTGGCCTCTTGAAGGTGGACCCGCGCGCTCGAACGTCCGTTACACGCTGCGTGCGAGGCGTGATTGCCGGCACCTCATATGAGTCGATATGTGAAGGGGCCGACTTTATGTCGGCCCCTTCGGAATTTCCCTAGGGCAAGAGATCCGACATCGGGGTCACGCGATCTGTATCTGTCGTGTTTCCAAGCAGCCCGAGTCCGAAGGCGCGCTCGAGCGTCGCGAGTATCGAGTACTCGTTGTAGGCGTGCGGCGACTGGATCGGCATTACTGTACGCGGCGTTATCACGATCGTCGCGATGTGGCCGCCGCCTATGAAGCTCGAATCGCAGCAGCCCTGGTAGGTCGTGTAGTCGTTCTCGTCCCAAGTGACGATGAGAGCCGAGTTCGTCGTGAACGCGGGCGAGCGCGTGATCGTATGCACGACCGACTCCACGTATTTGTCACCCATTCGCAGCAGCTTGTCGTAGTTGGGGCACGGCGTCTGTCCGTGCATGTCGTGACATTGGTCCGGCACGACGAACACGAATCGAGGAGCCGTCGCCGGATTGGAAAGCGCGTTCGCAAGCGTCGTCATGTCAGGCAGCGGCACGATCTTGGCGAGCCGTGCCGGATTGCTGGCGATGTCTTGGAAGTAGACGAACGGGTTGTGCTTTTGCGCGTAAAGCGCGGCGCCGGTGACCGGAAACTGCACGCCGAGATAACCGGCGGACGGCATGGTCTGGTTGAACGACTCCCAGGAGATGTTCTTCGCTTCCAGTTCGTCGATCAGATTCGGAGCATTGATCTGATCGCACGGGGGCGGCGGCGTCGGTTGCGCGTAACACGACGGATTGTCATCTTGGATGCCGAAGTATTGGCCGGCGATCAGCGAGACGTAGTTCGGAAGGCTCGGATGCGTCGTGCCGAACTGCAGAAGCGACAAGCCATACGTATGCGCCAAGCCCGTGATGTACGGCGTGTCCGGAATATTGTTCACGTCGAGATGGCCGATGACGTTGTCGTAACCCTGGTTCTCCATCATGAGAATGAACACGCGATCGAGCGGCCGCACGGCGGCTTGCGCAGCGCGCGGCATCGACATGGCGCAACCGACTATGACAACCGCAACCGCGGCTGAAAAGCAGAGTCTCATCGTTCAGGCGTCCTTTCGCGAGAGCGAAATGAAATGAGTACTCGCTTTGAGCGTACGCAATGGCGCTTAAGCCCGAGTTATGCTGCCATTAAATGTATGCGGGCCTAGGCTCGCTCAGGTCTTGCGGGCGGGAGCGGGCGATGCGACGATGAGCGCCACCGATGCGACGACGACGACACCGGCGATAGCGATCCACGCGTTCAGCGTCTCGTGCAAGATGACGACTCCCAGCACCACCGCCACGACCGGATTGACGAAAGCGTAGGTCGAGACCATCGTCGTAGGCGCGACGCGCAGCAGCCAGAGGTATGCGCCGAAGCCCACAATGCCGCCGAAGACGACGAGATAGGCGAATGCCCACCACGCCTGAGGACTAACGGCCAACCCCGTAATTCCTACAAGTTCGCCGGTGAGCGCGGCACCGATGCAGAGCAGAGCTCCGCCCGCGATCATCTCCATGCCGACCGCAAGAAGCGAATCCGCCGGCAGATCTGCATCGCGCACGTATAACGAGCCGGCCGCCCAAGAAATACATGCAGCGCAGAGGATGAGCGAGCCGGCAGTCGGGGTGCCGAGCCCGCCTAGACCCGCGATGAGGGCAGCGACTCCGCCGAAGCCGATCAAGAGACCGGCAATGGCCTTCGGTGGAAGCCGCCGTCTGAAGAACAGCCAATCGAGAAACGCGATCCACAGCGGCACGGTCGCTGCGATGAGCGCCGTGATGCCCGAAGGCACCGTCAGCTCGCCGAGCGCCACTCCGCCGTTGCCGCCGAACATCAATAGTGCGCCGACGATCGCTGCAGAGCGCCAATGCACAGCGGTCGGGCGAGCGCTCGATCGCGGCGCCACCGCCGTGCGCCACAGATACAGCACGGCGCCTGCGATGAGAAATCGAGTTCCGGCCATGAGCAACGGCGGCATCGTCGCGACGGCGATACGGATCGCGAGATAGGTCGACCCCCACAAAAGGTAGACCGTGATGAGGGCCAGCCAGATGCGGCCCTGCGTGACCTGCGAAACGTCAGGCTCCTTCAGCGGGAAATCGAAGAGCGTTTGGCGCCGAGCATACGATAGGCCCGCAGCGCTTCCGCCACGGACCACGCCTGGGCGATGCAGCCGCGCGGCGAATTCGGCGCGTCACCGTCGAATATCTCGCTCACCGAGCCGATGCCGGCAGTACGCAGATGCGCTTCGAGCGGTGCAAGCATGCCAAGCGCCTTCTCCGGATCGCCATATGCGCGGAAGTGCGCGGTCGCGAGTGCTCCCAACAACCACGCCCATGCCGTGCCCTGATGGTATGCGGCGTCGCGCTGCGCTTGCGGACCTTCGTACGTTCCGGTATAGCCCGGGCCCGATGGGTCGAGCGTCCGCACTCCGCACGGTACGAGCAATCTCGTGCAAGCGTCCACTATCGCGCGCACTTGCGCCTTGCCGAATGGGATCTCCGGCAGCGAGGCGGCGAGAAGTTGATTGGGCCGCAGACTTGGATCGTCGCCGCCCGGGCCATCGATCACGTCGAAGCAGTAGCCTTTCGCGCCGTTCCAAAAACGGCTGAAACCGCGGCGCGCCGCAGCCGCCCACGCAGCATATGATGAAGCATCTTCACCGATCACCGCCGCCAGACGAGACGCGGTCACAAGCGCGTTATGCCAGAGTGCGTTGACTTCTACCGGCTTGCCGATGCGCGGCGTGACGACCCAGTCACCGACCTTTGCATCCATCCAGGTCAGTTGTACGCCATCGACCCCCGCGTAGAGCAAACCGTCCGACGTATCGGCGTGGATATCGTAGCGAGTCCCGCGCCGATAGCTCGTCAAGATATCGCGCACTGCTGGAAAAACGAAGCGCAACGTCTCGTCGTCGCCGGTTTCCTCGTGATATTCGCGCAACGCCTGGATGAACCAGAGCGCGGAATCGACGGAGTTGTACGACGGAGTCGAACCTTCGCCAGAAAAATCATTGGGCAGCATGCCTTCATCCACGAACGCAGCCCACGTCCGAAGAATCGAGCGCGCTTCGCTCGCGCGGCCGGTCGCGAGCAACAGGCCGGGCAGCGCGATCATCGTATCGCGCCCCCATTCGCCGAACCAGTGGTACCCCGCGATGATCGCGGCCGGAGAATCCGCCGACGCGCCACGCCGGACGACGAACTGATCGGCCGCCAGCGCGAGGCGTTCGGCGAAAGCGGGTGGAGAGTACGACGCGGAAGCCTCACGGTATGCGCCGATGACGCCGTTATCGTGAGCGCGGAGTCGCGCGAGCGCGGCAGAGGCGTCGACATCGGCTGCAGGCTCGCCCGCCGCCGCCGTCACCGCCGCCGTTTCACCTGGTGCCAGGACAAAAGCGAGCTCGCCGGCGCAGAAGTGATCCTCCCGGTCGTCGAGACCGCGCGCACGCTCTTCCGTCAACCCGAAGTTCAAATACCAGATCCCAATGCGTGCGCACGAGCCGCGATCCGCGGCGATCACAAACGGAACCGCTCCAGGAAATGCAGTTACTCGCAGACCGCGTGGCACCTCTTCCATCGCCATCGGCATGGACTCGGCGCGTGTCGATCCGTGAAAGCCGCGATAATCGACCAGCGCCTTGATCGAGAACTCGACAGGCTGCGGCGAATCGGCGACTCGGTACGTCACATAGGTGACGTTGGCACCGGACTCCATAAAGATTCGTTTCTCGACGCGCGCTTGACCCAAAGCAAACGTCCACACCGGAACGCTTCCTTCAAGCGCGAATGATTCGATGTTCTCGTAGCCGCGCGGGTCTACGGTTCCGTCGGCCCAGCGTAACGTGCTCAGCCGGTACTCGCTCGCGCCGACGCGCAGGACTTCGTCGAGCGCGGCGAGCATCAGCGTGCGCCCCGCCGGCGGACCGAGCGCCGCGAACAAAAGCCCGTGGTAGCGGCGTGTCAAGGATCCCGCGATCGTCTGCGAAGCGAAGCCGCCAAGGCCGTTGGTCACGAGCCATTCCCGGTGTTCGGCGTCTACAAACTCGCCTATGTCTTGACGGCCGAACTCAAGGTTCAACGGATGTAGCGGTAGCCTAGCGCCGCGATCTCACCGCAAGCTTGACCGGCGAAGGTCGACGCGTCGGCATCGGTCGTCAGCTCGAGATTGTTGAAATAGACGGCGAAGGCGACATGTCGGCCCGACGCGCTCGTGAAGTAACCGGCAAGCCCTTTGCTCACGATCTGCTTGCCGTTCAAGTAGTCCGTATTCGACCACGTGCCGGTCTTCGCGGCCACGTGGCCTGCCGCCGGAGATCGGGTTTGAATCTCCGCGAGCGTACCGTCTCGGCCCAAGATCGGCAGACCGGCGTGGAGCGCCCAGAATTCAGGCTGTCCGCGCTCCATCGCGAGGTATCGGACCATGAAATCCGGCGAGAAATGCGCATCCCCGCCTTCGCCGTCAGCGGCCGACGCGCCGCGCAGATCGAGTCCCTGCGCCGCAAGCCAGTCGCGCTCGACGCCGAAGCCGGCTTTCAGCGGATCAGTCGAATCGTGTGCGACGAGTGCGCCGAGAAGATACGGCATCATCGCGGCGTGAAGGTTCTGGCTCACTTTGAGCGTGAGCCGCACGTCTTGCGCGAACGGCAGCGAAACGTGGTCCGCGACTATCTCGCTCGGATCGAAGACGGTGGCGGCGGAAAAAACCGCGTACGAGCTGCCGCCGGTCGCCGGGTCCGCGCCCTCGAGAACCGCGATTCCCTTTGCGCGAAGCGCGTCGGTGAGTGCTGCATCCAAGAAACGGATCGGATCGGCGACCGCGTAGGTGTTCCACTGCGGCTTTGATGACAACGGCGCCGATCCCACGATCGTGAGCGTGTGCGTGCCGTCGGCGTCGGCCGCATCGCCACTCGTATCGATCGTGTTCGCCGAGTTGGCCGGCCCAGTCACAGCCCTGTCGACGATCTTCAAGTATGACGTCGCCGGCCAGGCCACCACTGTTGCCGCAGCGCCGATGGAAGCGCCTGGTCCGATCAAAAGATCGACGATGTTGTCGTTCAGCGCGACCGGAGAGATCGATGTACCGGTGCCGGTCTCCGTATCGCCTTCTTTGAAAAGCATGGGTTGCACGATCACGGTGCCTGTGATGCTCTTGATCCCGTGAGCCGCGATCTGCGTGGCGAGGTCGTCGACGGCAGTCATCGGATCGCCGGCTACAGGATCACCGCCGTAACTGTGATCCTCGTTTTCAAATGCATACGTTCCATTGGGCAGCGCGCGACCGGAAAGATCGGGATCGCCGGACGGTTCCACCACAAGGCTGCCCGCAAGCGTGCCCGCGGCGTCTATTTCGCCAGTGCGGTAGACGCGAGTGTGAAAGCGGTATGCGGGCCCCAGCGCGTGCAGCGCCGCGCCTTCGGTGACGAGCTTCGTCGTCGACGCCGCGGTGAAAAGCGCCTTCGGATTGAGCGAGAATATGGGCCGGCGAGCGTCGAGATCGTAAAATTCGACGCCCACCACCGCATGCGCGAATTCGGCTCGGGCCACGACCCCGGCGACGCTGCTCGAGAGCGTCGGCGTCGGCGTCGACTTTCGCGCTACCCGCACGAGCGGCCGAGTGTGGCTCTTGGGCGCAGCCCAAGCAGTCGCGGGCGCGTGCACTGCCGCAACGGCGCACGCGAGCGCAAGCAAAAGCGCGCGCACTCTCATGCCGCGCGACTTCACATGCCCGACGACGAAACCCTACGGGCTTAGGGAGCTGATTCCAGCAGTCGCGCGAGGCTCGGCAACGCCTCACCGTACGTCGGATGGATGTGGACGGAACGATCGAGCACGCGCCATGATGACCCTGCCTCCATGTGCGCGACGATCGCATGCACGACTTCACCGGCCTCGTAGCCGACGAGCGTCGCGCCGAGGATCTTCTCGCTCTCCTCATCCACGACAAGGCGATAGAAGCCAAGTTCGTGGCCCCACTCGATCGCGCGCGCAATCGAATCCATGTGCAGCGTCACTGCTCGCGCCGGCAGACCGCGCGACTCGGCCTCCGAAAGCGTGAGGCCGGCACGCGCGACTTGCGGTTCCGTGAACGTCGTGTAGGCGAGCACGCGATCGTCGCGGGTCCGCTCACCGCCGTGCAAGAGCGACCACAGGCGACGGTAGTCTTCCCAAGACACATGCGTGAACGCGGGCTGACCGGCCACGTCGCCGATCGCATAGACTCCCGGTACCGAGGTCTGGAAGCGCGCGTCGATCGTGACGTAGCCGCGCGGGTCCAACACAACGCCGGCTGCGTCGCACGCAAGGTCTCGCGTGTTCGGTGTTCGACCGACGGCCACGAGTAGTGCATCGGCACGCAATCGGTCGCCGTTGTCGAGAACTAACGAGAAGCCGTCGGCGCCATAGGCGACGGCTTTCGCGCGCCGGCCGAGGAGCAGCGTCATGCCGTCCGCCTTCAGCCCCTTTTCGAGTTCGGCTGACGCATCCGGCTCTTCGCGCGCGAGCACGCGCGGATTCCCGTCGATGATATGCACCGAGGCGCCGCAGCGCGCGAGCCCCTGACCGAGTTCCAAGCCGATGTAGCCGCCGCCCATGACGGCGACGCTGCTCGGCAAAGCTGTGAGATCGAAGAAATCGGCATTGGTGAGAAACGGCGTGCCCGAGAGACCGGGCGTTTCCGGGATGAAAGCCGACGTGCCGGTGTTGATCACGATGATCGGCGCTTGGACCTTGACGCCGCCGCCTTCGATCTGATGAGGACCCGTGAATGCGGCGCTCGCCTTCACGATTTGGACGCCGGCATCGTCGAGCCGCTTCTTCAAGTCACCTGAGAATTGGTCGCGGATGCGCCGTGCGCGCTGCATGACCGCGGGAAAATCCACGTCGACGGTCGCTCGCACGCCGAGCGCCGCGGCGAGGCGCGCACGACCGGCGCCGTGCGCGGCGGCCAGGAACGCCTTCGAAGGCGTGCACCCATAATTGATGCAGGAGCCACCGAGGCGGCCGCGCTCGAAGAGCACGACACGCTTGCCTTCGCGCGCGAGCTCCACCGCGAGCGGCACGCCGCCTTGACCGCTTCCGACGACGACGGCATCCGCGTTCGTGACGGCGTCGCTCACGGAGCCCTGCGAGCGGCGTGTTCTGCTCGTTGCTGCACGAGTTTTGCGACGAGCGCCGTCCAGCCGGTCTGATGACTCGCGCCGAGTCCCCTGCCCGAATCGCCGTCGTAGTATTCGTAGAACGACGGGCGATCGTGCGCGCCATCGGACGCGCGTTCGCAGAGCGATATCAAACGGTGCGAGATCTCGTCGGCTACCTGCCAAAGATTCAGCATGCGGCCCGAACCAGTCGGACATTCCACGCGGAAATCGTCGCCGTAGTAATGATGGAAGCGTTGCAGCGATTCGACGATCAGATAGTTGACGGGAAACCAGACAGGCCCGCGCCAGTTCGAATTCCCGCCGAACAGGCCGCTTCGCGATTCGGCGGGCTCGTACGCGACCCGATGCTCCATGTCGTCGACGTTCAGCACATACGGGTGATCGAGATGATACCTGGATAGCGATCGAATGCCCCCTGGACTCAAGAATTCCGTCTCATCGAGCATGCGGCTCAATATCCGCCGGAGGCGGTCCTCTCCGCAAACAGCGAAAAGACGCCGGCCGTGCATGCCCTCAGCCTCGAGGTCGGCGATATTCTCGTGCAGGTCCGGCCGATGCGAGATGAACCACTGGAAGCGGCGGGTGAAATCGTCCGTGGCGTGCTGCACGACGGTCGGCTCGAGGATGTAGACGGCGAACAAGGGGATGAGTCCCACCATCGACCGCAGCGCCATGCGCTCGAATCTGCCATCGGGCAGGTGCAGCACGTCGTAGAAAAATCCGTCCTCGTCATCCCAGAGGCCGATCTCTTCCTCGCTCACGTGATTCATGGCTTCGGCGATGCGCAAGAAGTGCTGGAAGAACTTGCTCGCGATATCTTGATACGCCGGATTGTCTTGCATGAGCTCGATCGCGATCGCGAGCATGTTCAACGAGTACATGGCCATCCAGCTCGTGCCATCGGCTTGATCGATGTGGCCGCCCGTGGGGAGCGCCGCCGACCGGTCGAACACGCCGATATTGTCGAGCCCCAAGAACCCGCCCTGGAAGACGTCGTTCTCGTCTGCGTCTTTACGGTTGAGCCACCACGTGAAGTTCATCAGCAATTTCTGAAAGACGCGCTCCAAGAATTGGCGGTCACCTGCGCCGTAGATCTTGCGCTCGATCTGGTAGACGCGCATCGCAGCCCAGGCGTGGACCGGCGGATTGACGTCGCCGAACGCCCATTCATACGCGGGCAGTTGCCCGCTCGGATGCATGTACCACTCACGCGTCAACAGCAACAGTTGTTTCTTCGCGAATTCGGGATCGATCATCGCCAGCGGCACGACGTGAAAAGCGAGGTCCCATGCGGCGAACCACGGGTATTCCCATGCGTCCGGCATCGCGAGGATGTCGTCGTTGTAGACGTGCTGCCAGTCGTGATTGCGCCCATGCTTGCGGCTTTCGGGCGGCGGCGGCTCGTTCGGATCGCCGTCGAGCCAGGTCTTCACGACGTAGTGGTAATGCTGTTTCGTCCAAAGCAGTCCGGCAAATGCCCGGCGCTGTAGCGTGCGACGCTCCGGTGATGCCTCGTACGGATCGATCCGCGCGTAGAATTCATCCGCTTCGCGCAGCCGCAGCGCGAACGTCTCGCCGAATTCGGCGCCGAAGGGGTCGCTGATGTCCGGGGAATCCGTCAGGCGCAGTCTGATCGTCCGGCTCTCACCTGGTCCGAGGTCGAGCGCGTAATGCGCGGCGCACTTCGTGCCGGTCTGCTGTGGATTGACCGCATCTGCGCGGCCTTCGACCACATACGCGTGAAAGGCGTCCTTGACGAACGGCGTCTTGTTGGCCACGCCGAACAGCCGTTGCGCGTTCGTCTCGTTCTCCGTGAAGAGGAGCCCGTCGGGCCGCTCGCAGTGGAGGTAACGCCTGCCGAGCGATTCGTGCGTGGTCTCTACCACGCCGGACCCGATCGCGCCTAAGAGCGGCTTGGGTGAATCCGGTCTCCACGACCACGTGTTGCGGAACCAGAGCGTGGGCAGGACGTGAAGCCGTGCCGGCTGCGCGCCGCGATTGACAACGCGGATCTCGATGAGAATGTCTTCGGGCGACGCCTTTGCGTAGAGCGTGTAGATCTGGAAGTAGCGATCGTCCGCGAACGCGTCGGTGTCGTCGATCTCGAATTCCGGCGCCGCTTTTCCGCGCTTCTGATTCTCTTCGAGTAGTTTCTCGTATGGGAACGCGCGCTGCGGGTACTCGTAGAGATACGCCATGTACGCGTGCGAAGGCGTGTTGTCTAAGTGGAAATACCGCTCCTTGACATCTTCGCCGTGGTTGCCTTCGGG